>RCMY010000226.1_pt1 | contig 52754 bp, 47 predicted proteins | sample 2041341 | NCBI WGS metagenome assembly RCMY01 (sample SAMN09708234, study PRJNA481090) | Marine sediment metagenome, whole genome shotgun sequencing project.
CGCCGCCTTGCGATTTTGCGAACAGTAGCGATGGATGATCTTGCAGATATACCCGCAGCAGCCTTTACATCAGCGGTCGAAAAACTGCGCGATGCTGGCGCTATCGTTGAGGACCTGAATTTTAGGGATCTGGAAAACGCGATGCCGCTAAGTGGGTGTTTGTTCACCGCCGAAGCCTACGGTTTGTGGCGCGATGTGATCGAGGCCAATCCAGACGCAATGTATGCAGAAATCCTTGAGAGGTTCCGGCTGGGCAAAAGCCATTCCGGCCCTGATTATGTGGCCGCTTGGGCAAAGCTGCAGGGCATACGCGAGCTTTATGCCCGTGCAACTGCAGGCTTTGACGCAGTGATCTTGCCCACGGCCCCGATCATGCCGCCTAAGTTAGAAAGGCTGGAAGGTGACCATGACTATTACGTGTCGTCCAACCTGCTTGCATTGCGCAACACACGTATCGGCAACCTGATGGGCGTGTGCGCAATGACGTTGCCAACCGGCACTGCGTCGTGCGGGCTGATGCTGATGGCGGCACCGGGCAGCGAAGAACGCCTGCTCCGCCTAGCCGCAGCCGCAGAAGAGGCACTGGCCTAAAAGACACAAAAGCAGCCTGATGTCCTAGATTCTCTGGACGTGAGGCAAGCCCTTGGGTAGTTTGGAAGAAACGGGGCGCTTATGATCCCGAACCCGAGGCAGTTGTGATGTTATACCCCGAGCGGTTTTCGAACCTTCCGGCCCACGCGTGGCCGCGTCTGCGTGCATTGCTTGACGTGCACGAAGGTGGCGGTGTGCCTATTCATATGACAATAGGCGAGCCGAAACATGCGTTTCCGGCGTGGGTTACTGATGTCATTGTCCAAAACGCTGCTGGCTTTAACAGCTATCCGCCCAATGACGGATCGCCCGAATTGCGTGGTGCCATCGCCGATTGGATCAAGCGCCGCTACGATGTAACGGTGGATTCCGATACGCAGGTTATGGTCCTGAACGGCACCCGCGAAGGGTTGTACAATGCAGTGATGGCAGTTTGCCCCGAAACAAAAAACGGCCAAAAGCCGGCGATTTTGATGCCGAACCCGTTTTATCAGGTCTATATGATCGCTGCGATCTCCGGTGCTGCTGATCCTATCATGGTGCCTGCAACGCTGGAAACTGGTCATTTACCTGACTTTGCCAGCCTGCCAGAAGACGTGCTGAACCGGACGACTGCCGCCTATATTTGTTCGCCCGCAAACCCGCAGGGTGCCGTGGCAAGCCGTGAATACTGGACCGACCTGCTGGCGCTGGCCGAAAAATACGATTTCAAGATTTTCGCCGATGAATGCTATTCCGAGATTTACCGCGATACGCCGCCCGTCGGTGCGTTGCAGGTCGCTAACGAAGTCGGGGCTGACCCGGACCGCGTTGTGATTTTTCATTCGCTGTCTAAACGGTCGAACCTTCCGGGTCTGCGGTCAGGCTTTGTCGCGAGCGGCCCTAATACCATGCGCGAGATCAAGCAGTTGCGCAATTATGCAGGGGCACCTTTACCGTTGCCGTTGCAGGCCGCTGCCGCAGCCGTTTGGGCAGACGAGGATCACGTGGCAGAAAGCCGTGCGCTTTACGTCGAGAAATACAAAGTGGCAGACCGCATTTTGGGGAATGTGCCCGGATACGTCAGCCCCGAAGCGGGGTTCTTTTTGTGGCTGCCAGTCAAGGATGACGAAGCCGTGGCGCTGAAACTATGGCGCGAAACCGGTGTGCGGGTGCTGCCCGGCGGCTATTTGGCGCAAACTGTGAATGGGGAAAACCCCGGCAAGACATATATACGGGTGGCCATGGTCGCCCCAATAGATGAGACAACGCGCGGGATCCAAGCGATCCGTGACTGTCTCTATCCAGAATAAGACGAAGGATCAGAGCAATGGCATATCAGACACGCGGACGCGACCCACTGCTAGACAGCAAGATGGCCGAGGCGATTGAAAAGCGCGGCAAGGAATTGCTGGGCGTGGGGCTGATTGTCTTGGGCCTGATGGCTGCAATGATGATTGGCAGCTATACGCCGGATGATCCCAACTGGATGGTTTCCACCGACGCACCTGCGCAAAACTGGCTGGGCCGCATGGGCGCATCGCTGGCTGCACCTTTGTTCATGATTGTGGGCTGGGGCGCTTGGGCCGTAGCAGCGATCCTGCTTGCGTGGGGCGCGCGGTTTGCGCTGCACCGTGGTGCTGATCGTGCGATGGGCCGCCTGATATTTGCGCCGATCGCAGTTGCACTTTGCGCGATCTACGGCGCGACACTGACGCCCGATGCGCAGTGGCTGCAAACGCATAGCTTCGGCTTGGGTGGGCTTTTCGGCGATACGGTGATGGGGGCGATCCTGACGATCTTGCCCATCGGGTCAACCTTTACGATCAAGATGATGTCGCTGTTGATGGGCGGTGCGATCCTTGCCCTTGGTGCCTTTGTCATGGGATTTACCAAGATCGAACTGACCCGCATTTTCCGCTTTATGCTGGTGGGTGTCATCATGGTATATGCGGGCATTATGAACCTGCTGGGTCGGGGTGCATCTGGTGCGGTAATGGCCGCACAAGGTTTGCAAGCCCGCCAGTCCGAGCGCCGCGAGCGCAATCGTGTCGAGGCGGAAGAGAACGCACATTTTGCAGCGTCTCAGGCATATTATGACGACGAGATCCCCGGACATAACCCTGTTGCAGCGCCGAAAATCGGCCTCCTGGCAAAAATGCCTGCGTTGGTGAAACGGATCGACCCGATGCCCGAACCAGAGCTTGTCGAAGATTGGTCTGAAGTTGAAATCGACCAAGCTCCGAGCGACGACCGGATAAGATCCAAGATCGCAGACGTCATCAAGAATCGCGTGCGGACGGCCAATGCCGTGCATACGCCCGTCACGGCACCTTTGACCCGTGGTCGCGGACGCGGTCCTGATGCGCTTGTCCTTGATGCGACCCCGCGCACCCATTTGCGCGAGGAGCCGCCCCTGACTGGTGCGGCCCGCGCAGAACCACCGTTAACCGCACCGCGTCTGTCGGTCGGTTCGATGAAATCGTCTCAGCGCGTGCCACAACCGGAACCCGAAATGGAATCGGACAATATCTTTGCCGAAAACGATGTTTTGCCGCTGGAGGATGCCGCAGTAGATGACACCATGCAGATCCCGGTCGCAGCACCGCGCAAAGTCGTGCAGCAACCGATCCGCAAGGCCATCCTGCCCAGCAAAAAAGCGCAGGCAGAGGCGCAGCCCGGCCTGACGTTCGAAGACACACATCCCGGTTTCGAACTGCCGCCGTTAAACCTGCTTGAAAGCCCCGATGTCGTAGAGCGTCTGCACTTGAGCGACGAAGCTTTGGAAGAAAATGCACGCATGTTGGAAAACGTGCTGGATGACTATGGTGTGAAGGGTGAAATCGTTGCTGTACGTCCGGGCCCTGTTGTCACGATGTACGAGCTCGAGCCAGCACCCGGTTTGAAAGCCAGTCGTGTGATCGGTTTGGCGGATGACATAGCTCGGTCTATGGCCGCATTGTCAGCGCGTGTTTCGACAGTTCCGGGCCGCAGCGTCATTGGTATCGAATTGCCGAATGAAAACCGAGAGAAAGTTGTCCTGCGCGAAATTCTGGCCGCCCGTGATTTTGGCGACAGCACCATGCGCCTGCCGCTTGCCTTGGGTAAAGATATCGGCGGCGATCCTGTGGTCGCGAACCTTGCCAAGATGCCTCACCTGTTGATTGCGGGTACAACGGGGTCAGGTAAATCGGTGGCGATCAACACGATGATCCTGTCGCTGCTGTACAAACTGACGCCTCAAGAATGCCGGATGATCATGATCGACCCCAAGATGCTGGAATTGTCAGTTTATGACGGCATTCCGCACCTGTTGTCCCCCGTTGTGACCGACCCGAAAAAGGCGGTCGTCGCGCTGAAGTGGACAGTGGGCGAGATGGAGGAACGCTATCGCAAGATGTCCAAGATGGGCGTGCGCAACATCGAAGGGTACAATGGACGCGTCCGCGAGGCGCTTTCCAAAGACGAGTTGTTTAGCCGTACGGTCCAGACCGGATTTGACGAAGATACGGGCGAACCGATCTTTGAGACGGATGAATTCAAGCCCGAAACATTGCCCTATATTGTCGTCATCGTGGACGAAATGGCCGACCTGATGATGGTCGCTGGAAAAGAAATAGAAGCGTGTATTCAACGGCTTGCGCAGATGGCCCGTGCGTCGGGCATCCACCTGATCATGGCGACGCAACGCCCATCGGTTGACGTTATCACAGGTACGATCAAGGCGAACTTCCCAACGCGTATTTCGTTTCAGGTGACGTCGAAAATCGACTCGCGGACTATTCTTGGTGAAATGGGTGCTGAACAGCTGTTGGGTATGGGTGACATGCTTTACATGGCGGGCGGGTCCAAAATCGTCCGTTGTCACGGGCCGTTCGTTTCCGACGAAGAAGTCGAGGAAATTGTGAACCACCTTAAGGCGTATGGCGAACCTGACTATATCTCGGGTGTGGTCGAAGGCCCGTCCGACGACCAAGAAGGCAGCATTGATGCCGTTCTGGGCCTTGGCGGCAATACCGAAGGGGAAGACGCGCAATATGACACGGCCGTCGCAATCGTGATCAAAGATCGCAAATGTTCGACCTCATATATCCAGCGTAAACTGGCCATCGGCTATAACAAAGCGGCGCGGCTGGTGGAGCAGATGGAGGAGCAGGGCCTTGTATCCCCTGCCAACCATGTTGGTAAACGTGAAATTCTGGTGCCGGAACAAGGTTAATCGGAACGAATAACGAGGATGCGGGGTTGGCTTGGGAACATGCCAGCCCCGTTTCATTTTGTGCGTTGCTAAGCGATATCATGCCGCGTGATATCGCATATCATCAGACGAAACCCTATGTTGAGGGTGAGGCACCTGAATAACGATAGGAATACTTAAATGCGTTTTGTGACCACCACTGTATTGGCTTTTGGCCTTGGCTTGGCAGCTACGTTGCCCGCTGCCGCCGATAAGCTGCCGCTGAATGCGATTTCCAGCTATCTGAACGCGATGAAAACCGCGCAGGGTGACTTTACCCAAATCAACGATGATGGATCAATCAGCACAGGTACAATTTATATCAAACGCCCCGGAAAGGTGCGTTTTGAATACAATGCTCCTGACACAGGTATCGTAATTGCAGGCAGCAATACTGTTGTAATATATGACAAAAAATCGAACCAACCGGCAGAGACCTATCCGCTGTCCAAAACGCCGCTGTCGATTATTCTGGCCGCCAATGTGAATTTGGGTCAGGCAAAAATGGTCACCGGCCACAGCTATGACGGGACATCGACCACTGTTCAGGCACAGGATCCCCAGCACCCCGAGTACGGAAACATTGAGCTGAAGTTTACGGAAAACCCGGTCGAGCTGCGCCAATGGATCATTAATGACGGGAACGGTAGTCAGACAACAGTTGTTCTGGGTGACCTGAAAAAGGGCGGGCAGCTGGCCAACAGCATTTTCGATGTGAGTGGCAATGCGCCGTCAATAAATCGCTAATAAAAGAGGCCCAAGGTTAATCGCCTTGGGCCTTTTCTTTTACCAGCGCCGCAGACGACAGCCGGCGATCTGGCCTTCGTACATCTCAGCGCGCGTTTTTACCTTGCGTGCTACGCCAACCAACCATGGTTTCGAATTATAGCTCTGGCGCGCAAAGCCGGTATTGCCTTCGTGATAGGCAAGGTACTGATTTTCAGCGTCATGCAGTTGGATGCCGTTTTTTGCCCGGCTTTTGGTCATGTACCATCCCATGAAATCAGCAGCGTCATCAATGCGATCACGCTTGGCGAAACGGGTGCCGGTTTCAGATAGGTATTCATCCCATGTGGCATCCAGGGCTTGGCTGTACCCAAAGGCACTAGACTGACGGCCCATCGGAATCACGCCGATGACATAGCGGAACGGGGTCCGCGCGTCGGCGATGAATTTGCTTTCCTGATGGATCGTGGCCATCTGGACATGCACAGGCACACCCCAACGGCGTTCGCTTGCTTTAAAAGCTTTGTAGTATTCTGGGCGCTCCTTAAGAATCGCACAGGCGTTATCCAGCTCTCGTGGGGCGTTGGAAGGGGCACTCCCTCCGCCGCAAGATGCCAAAAACACTGCAATTATTAGGGCGCAAAAGGTTCTGCTCATTTGCCTCTCGCTCTATCGTTTTTTTATTATCGCTAGCTTACCAGATTTCGCAGGATGCGCCCACCGAAAATTTATAACAAAAACGCTAGCAAAACGGGCAACGCCGCGACCGACATTAATGTCGATACCACCACCAGCCCCGCCACCGATTGCGCATCGGCACCGTATTTTTCAGCCAGCAGATAGGATGTGACGGCGACAGGGGTGGCCACCTGCAATACCAAAACACCCATGGCCGTGCGGTCGAGTTCGAAATATAGCCCCGCCGTCCATGCGATTGCGACGCAAATGACCAGCTTGATCGCTGACAGAAGCACAGCACGGCCAACACCACCGGGCGTCAAACGCGCCACTGCAACCCCAAGTGTGATGAGCATCATCGGGATCGCCATTTGCCCCAAAAGGCTCAGCGTGTTTGTCAGAAACTTGGGCGTTTGCCAGCCCTGCATCAGAAACAGCGCGCCTACAAGCGTGCCCCAAACCAGCGGTTCGCGCACGACTTTGCCAAAAGAACCAGCACCGGCGACCAGCCAAATGCCAAAAGTAAAAGACCAGATTGCCATGACTGCGAAGACCACAACGGCATAGCTAAGCCCCGCATCGCCGAAGGCGAACAAGGCGAGGGGCAGGCCCAGATTGCCGGTATTGCCAAAGATCAGCGGTGCCAGATAGGTGCGCCGGTTCAACCCCATCGACCAGACAATTGCCGCTGCCACCACGGTCACAGCCCCATAGGCAGCCACCGTTGCCAGCGACAAAGCGGTCAGCGCGGCCGGGTCAATCTGCGTGTTCATCAAGGACACAAAGATCAGACAGGGGACGGACAAGGTCATCGCCAATTGGGTCACAAATTGAATGCGATATTCAAATCCCAGTTTCACCCAGGTGAATCCGATCCCAGCAAGCAGGAATACCGGGGCGACGATCTCAAGCACTGTCAGTGTCAGGTTCACACACTGTTTCCTTATCTTTGGGTTCTGTGATTGGACAAATGCCCCTTGAAGGGACTACTAACGAAAGGTAGGTGCATCAATGTTATGATTAGAACTCGCGCAAAATATCATCTTGGCCAGATCGTCCGGCACAAAAAACATCCGTTTCGCGGTGTAATTTTTGACGTGGACCCGGAATTTGCCAATACCGATGAATGGTACGAAGCGATTCCCGAAGACAGTCGCCCGATCAAAGACCAGCCCTACTATCATTTACTGGCTGAAAACGACCAAAGCTACTACGTGGCTTATGTGTCTGAACAGAACCTTGTTGCGGATTATTCAGGCGAACCTGTCGACCATCCAGATATTCCCGATCTGTTCGGGCCGCTGACCGATGGCGCATATCCCCTGCATTTCCAGCTAAACTAAGCGGGAAGGCGCGTTTCCACGCCCTCCCTTTCTGATCAATAGCCCAAAGCGCAACCGTCTTTGCGCGGGTCGCTTGCACCTTCCAACACACCATTGGCGCGCAGTTTGATCGCCTGTGCCCCGCCAATAGCGGTCTTGGGAATTTCGACTTTATGGCCCATGTCCGACAGCTTTGCGCGGACTTCGTCGGAATACCCGCGCTCGACATTCAGCACACCTTTGTCCGTGAACGCGCGTGGGGCATCAATTGCGGTCTGCGGATCCATGTCAAAGTCGGTCAAGTTCGAAACAAACCGTGCATGACCGTTTGGCTGATAGGCCCCGCCCATGACGCCGAAAGGCATTACGACTTTGCCGTTTTGGCGAATCATGCCTGGAATAATCGTGTGCATCGGGCGCTTGCCGCCTTGCAGTTCGTTCACGTGCCCTTCTTCTAGGGTGAATCCGGCACCGCGATTTTGCAGCAGGATACCAAATTTGTCCGACGCGATGCCGGACCCAAAGCCGTGGAATATGGAATAGATAAGTGAAACCGCCATGCCATCCTTGTCGACCACGGTGATATAAATCGTGTCTTTATGCACGGCTTCTGACAGGGGCTTGGGGTCTGCCATCGCCTTGGAAGGATTAATCAACGCTGCCAGTTTCTGCGCGGTTGCCGGGTCCAGCATGTGCTCCAGCCGCGAGGTATGATCGGGATCAGCAAGGAACCGGTTGCGCGCGTCATAGCCCAGTTTTGCTGCCTCCGCTTCGATGTGCACACGTTCCGCGCCAAGCGGGTCCATCGACGCGATATCGAAATGGCCCAGCATATTCATCATCAAAAGCGCCGTCGCACCTTGGCCATTGGGGGCATGCTCCAACACTTCGAGGTCTTTGTAGGTGGCCGCAATCGGGTCACCATATGAGCAGGCGGTGTTTGCGAAATCTTCGGCGGTGTGCAGCCCGCCTAGTTTGCCGAGCGCTGCAACCATGTCATCCGCAATTTCGCCGGTGTAGAATGCCTCGCGTCCATCTTTGGCCACGCGCCGCAGCACTTCAGCTTGGCCGGGTGCCCGGAAAATTGCACCAGATTTGGGGGCTTCGCCATCCATCAGGTACACATCACGCGCCTTGCCCTGCAACGTGCCTGCATCGTTGGCCCAGTCGAATGCCACGCGAGCGGCAACGGGGACCCCGTTTTCGGCATAGTGGATTGCTGGTGCCAAAAGCGTATCAAGGCCAAGCTTGCCAATGTCGTTGGACAACGTGCAGAACGCATCCATTGCGCCGGGTACCGATACGGCATGGGCGCTGGTCAAAGGGACGACGGTTTCGCCCGCATCGCGCAGAATGCCTGCGTTCAAGGCCTTTGGTGCACGACCCGATCCGTTTAACGCATGCACTTCATCACTGCCTGCGGGGGAATACAGCACAAAGCAATCACCGCCGATCCCTGTCATTTGTGGCTCGCAAATCCCCAGCAAGACAGCACCGGCAATTGCAGCGTCCATTGCGTTACCGCCCTGCTCAAGAATGTTAATTGCAGTCTTGGCAGCCAAAGGGTGGGATGTGGCACACATGCCGTTTGTCGCCAGAACCGGGGACCGCCCGGGAAGTTGAAAGTCGCGCATGATGAAAGTTTTCCTGTTGCGATAGTGATTTGCGCCGAACCTAGCGCGGCACTGGCCGGAAAACCAATTATTTTGTGGGGGAGAAGAACCTCAACGTCGCGCACTGGGTGGGGGCTATTAGACACGACGCTGAGGGAAGCATTTTGCAGCTACGTCTTAGGGTATGACGACTAAGCGGGGCAAAACTGTGATGCGGCTGCGGCGCTTTTGAGGTCAAACCAAGAAGCATCATCACAAGTTGCATCGGCTTCCTTCCTAAAATGGGGCGCAACCAGTGTTTGCGCGACTTTCAGCGCGCAGTGGCATGCGCTGATATGCGGGTGTCCATCACAATGGTCAGCAGATTTCGATGATTTGCCCGGACATATGAAATGTCTTTAGCCAAAAGGTGGATCAGACCCCACCCAAACCCCCCTTCGGGAAGCCCCCGCGCCTGCGCCCCCGCGCTTCGGGGTTCGGGGCAGGGAAGATCTTTATCTGCATACGGGGTGCCGGGATCGTTGAACACAATCGACACAAAGCCGCCGGATATCCTGCAAGATATATGAATGGACTCAGTTGTCGGTTTGCCTGCCAATGCATGCTCAACAATATTGTTGAGGATCTCTGCCATAACCAACTCAATCTCATCCAGCTTTTGCGGATGAACGCGCATCAAAGAAAACTGTGCCCTACATGCGGCCAGCGCATCCCTGACTGCGTGGGCAGTCCCCGCTAGCGACACTTCAAATTCTTTCGTATGTGGGCAGGTCCGGTCTGCCATACCGATTTGGTTTCGCGCAGCCATGGCTAGGATTGATCTTGCAACGCATGATCTAGCGTAGGGTAAAGCGAAAATACGCTATCCATACGCGTTAATCGAAAGACCCGATCCACAGGTCCGGTGAGGCCTGCTAACGCCAGTGACCGCTCAGGTGCGAGGTGTTTCATGGTCGCGACGATTGCGCCCAGTCCACTAGAATCGATGAATACCACCGCGCTTAAATCAAGGATGACCTTTGCAGGTGCATTTTCGGTCATTTGCCGCATATCTTCCTTGAACTCCAACGCGACAGCAGCATCAATCCGGTCATCAATGACGGTCACGATTTGCAGTAGCTCTTCTGTTCTGGCCGAGAGTTTCATATGCTGGTCCCAAAGATATTGCGATACTGCAACGGGATACGGCACATATCTTACGATTCGGTTTTCAGGTCCTTGGGAGGGATTCAAAAATGCAAAAAGTTGTCATCGCAGGTGCGTCTCGCACGCCAATGGGCGGGTTTCAGGGCATTTTCGCAGATATGACCGCCGCTGACCTTGGTGGGCATGCGATCAAGGCCGCGTTGAAGGGGGCTGGTGCCAAAACCGTGGACGAGGTTTTGATGGGCTGCGTCTTGCCTGCCGGTCAAGGTCAGGCACCTGCACGTCAGGCCGGGTTCAAGGCAGGCCTAGGCGAGGAAGTGCCGGCCACAACCCTTAACAAGATGTGCGGATCCGGGATGAAAGCTGCGATGATCGCCTTTGACCAAATTGCATTGGGGCATACCAATGTGATGGTCGCGGGGGGCATGGAAAGCATGACAAACGCGCCTTATGTCCTCCCCAAGATGCGTAGCGGAGCCCGCTTAGGCCACGCACAGGTGATCGACCATATGTTCCTTGATGGCCTTGAGGATGCATATGACAAAGGCCGCCTGATGGGCACGTTCGCAGAGGATTGTGCCGAGACATATCAGTTTACCCGCGCCATTCAGGACGATTATGCGCTGGCGTCTCTTTCGCGCGCCCTCAACGCACAATCTTCGGGTGCTTTCGAGGATGAAATCGCCCAGATGGAACTTGTCTCTCGCAAGGGCAGCACAGTCGTCAGCGCCGATGAACAACCCGCAAATGCACGGCCTGAGAAGATACCGAACCTCAAGCCCGCCTTTCGCGACGGGGGCACAGTCACTGCGGCAAACTCTTCGTCGATATCTGACGGTGCTGCGGCTTTGGTCCTCGCCTCAGAACAAGCGGCAATTGACCAAGGGCTGACCATTCGCGCCCATATCATGGGCCATGCCAGTCACGCCCAGGCCCCCGGTCTTTTCACCACGGCACCCGTTCCGGCAGCGCAAAAGCTGCTCGACCGGTTGGGGTGGCAAAAAGAAGACGTCGATCTGTGGGAGGTTAACGAAGCCTTCGCGGTCGTCCCGCTTGCCTTCATGCATGAGATGGGCCTGTCCCATGACATCGTTAACGTGAACGGCGGTGCTTGCGCGCTAGGCCATCCTATAGGCGCATCAGGTGCGCGCATTATTGTCACGCTTCTAAATGCATTGGAAAAACGTGGTCTGAAACGTGGCATCGCCGCGATTTGTATTGGCGGCGGCGAAGGCACTGCCATCGCAATCGAACGCGCCTGACTTCCAAATAGAAAAAATCTTCGGGGGGATAGGGGGCAGACATCCCCCTTCAACCGCTGTTTCAAAAGGTCACCTATGAAAATCGACTACGCTACCCTCGCCGAAACGCTGCAATCGCTGACGCATGGCGAAACCGATGCGGTTGCTTTGATGGCCACAGTAACTTGCGAGGTCCACCATTCCGACGACCGGTTTGATTGGACCGGGTTTTACCGCGTGACCGAGCCTGAATTGCTGAAGATCGGGCCTTATCAGGGCGGACATGGCTGCTTGGTGATACCGTTTTCCCGTGGTGTTTGCGGTGCTGCAGCGCGCACCGGGCAGATCCAACTGGTCGCAGACGTCGATGCATTTCCGGGCCATATCGCTTGTACAAGCTCAACCCGTTCAGAACTGGTTTTGCCAGTATGGAGCGGCTCAGGTGAGTTAATCGGTGTGTTCGATATTGATAGCAATCAACCCGATGCCTTCTCTCAGGAAGACGCAGATAAATTTCAAGCGATCCTGAAAGACTGTTTCGCAGCGGTGAAATAGTTCTGGATTTTTTCACAAAGCTGGGGCACCGTGAAATTACAGATGATAATTTCACGGTGATCCAACGGTGCAACATACCCATCTTTCCACGTCTCAAACGCTTGGCGCTGATTTGCGCGCTTTGCGAAAAGCGCGTGGGCTGACGCTGCAGGATCTTTCTGAGACTTTGAACAGGTCAGTAGGATGGCTGAGTCAGGTCGAACGTGATTTGTCCGACCCCTCTATCACCGATCTGCGCCACATTGCAAAAGCGCTAGGGGTGTCCGTGTCGATGCTATTCCGGCACGCCGCAGCACCGGCACATGAGGCGGGGTTCATTGTGCGCAAGGGCGCGCGCCGTCCAATTGGATCGTCAGTCGCGGGGCTGGTAGAGGAACTACTTTCCCCTGACCTGACCGATGATTTCGAGGTAGTCCACTCCACGTTCCAGCCTCATAGCTGGATCAAAGATCCTGTAGTACGCCCCACCCAAGAGGTCGGATACCTCATCTCGGGCAGCCTCGAGGTTGAGATCAACACGACTACGCACACCCTAAATCCCGGCGATAGTTTCCGCGTGCGCGGAGAGCCGTTTCGCTGGTCAAATCCAAACCCCGACCCCGCTGTTGCGATATGGGTCATTGCCCCCCCGGTATATTGATGAGCTTTGAGGCATGGATCATATTTGCGTTGTTCTGGGTGGTGTTCGTAACCACGCCGGGACCGAACGCTGTTAATTGCATTAACAACGGTATGAACTTGGGGTTCCGGCGGGCAATGATCGGAGTCTTGGGGATACTGACACAAGCCGCATTGTTTCTTATTCTGTCGGCCTTTGGCATCACAGCCCTGATAGCGGCGTCCGAGGCCGCGTTTAACGTGGCGAAATTGATTGGCGCGGGGTTTCTGATTTATCTTGGCATCCGCGGATGGATGAATGCGAAAACTGCTGTCAGCATTACTGAGCGGCCCACACGGTCAATCTACCTTCGGGCCTTTGCCATTGCCACGATCAACCCCAAATCGGTTGCAGGGTACTTGGCAGCGTTCAGTCAATTCGTGCAGCCGGGCGTTCCGATCTGGGAACAAATGGTGGTGATTGTACCCACGGCGCTCACGCTCACTGCACTTAGCTATACCGGCTTTACGGCCCTTGGTGCGGGTCTGGGACGCGCTGCGATGGGGGCGGTACTTAACGTCTGGGTGCGCCGCGTGATGGCCGGCAGCTTTATCCTCTATGGGATCTTGCTTGGGGCGGCCTCGGCACCGGCGGGAAGGGGGTGATCATGCTCTACAATAGCTGTCCACGTGCTGCAGATAACAGCCCTTCAGGGTCGCTCCAGACGCGGCCAATCTTTGTCTCGAACAAGGGTGATTATTACGACATCACCGACAGCGTCCCCCAAAAGGAGAAGAAAGATGGCTGAGTTTCCAACCACAGCACGGGTTGTCATCATCGGGGGGGGCGTCGTGGGCGTCTCGTCACTGTATCATCTGGCGAAAATGGGCTGGACCGATTGCGTTTTGCTGGAAAAGAACGAACTGACCGCCGGATCGACGTGGCATGCCGCGGGGAACTGCCCCAGTTTCAGCACATCATGGGCCGTCATGAACATGCAGCGCTATTCGTTAGAACTGTACAAAGGGCTGGCGGAAAAAGTCGATTATCCGATGAATTACCACGTCACCGGGTCGGTCCGGTTAGCCCATGGTAAAAACCGTATGATGGAGTTTGAGCGCGCCTGTTCTATGGGCAATTATCAGGGTCTCAACCTTGAGATGATGGACCTTGCCGCGATCAAGGAAAAATACCCCTTTATCGAAACGCATGATCTGGCGGGCGGTCTTTATGATCCAGATGATGGCGATATTGACCCCGCACAGTTGACCCAAGCGCTAGCCAAAGGTGCCCGCGATATGGGCGCAAGGATCGAACGGTTTTGCCCCGCAACGGGTGTGAGCCGCGAGAATGGCGAATGGATTGTGCACACAGCCAAGGGCGATATCCGGTGTGAAAAGGTAGTCAACGCAGCCGGATACTATGCGCAGCGCGTTGGCGAATGGTTCAAACCTTTTGGCGGGCGCACCGTGCCGATGGCGACGATGAGCCATCAGTATTTCCTGACCGATGACATCCCCGAGCTGAAGGAGTGGACGCAGGCCCAAGGCCACAAAGTGCCGTTGCTGCGCGACGTCGACAGTTCTTACTACCTGCGGCAAGACAAGTATGGGCTAAACCTTGGCCCCTACGAGCGGAACTGCAAGGGCCATTGGATGCGACCCGATGACCCGATGCCCGATGACTTTTCATTCCAGCTATACCCCGACGATCTAGAGCGGCTGGAATGGTACATTGAAGACGCGATGGCGCGCGTGCCGATCCTTGGCACCGCAGGCGTCGGACGGGTAATCAACGGCCCGATCCCCTATGCGCCTGATGGGCTGCCGCTGCTAGGCCCCATGCCCGGTGTCCCCAATGCGTTCGAAGCTTGCGTCTTTACCTTTGGCATCACCCAAGGCGGTGGCGCGGGAAAGGTGCTGGCCGAATGGGTTATTGAGGGCCAGACCGAATGGGACATGTGGGCGACCGACCCACGACGTTATACCGATTACACCGATCAGGATTACGCGAACCAAAAAGCGATAGAAGTGTACGGCCACGAATACGCCATGCATTTTCCGCGCCACGCCTGGCCCGCAGGCCGAAACAAAAAACTGTCGCCTGTGCATGACCGGATTGTCGCACAAGGCGGGCAGATGGGGGTGTATAACGGTTGGGAACGGGCTAATTGGTTCGCACAACCGGGCGATGATGTGTCGGAAGAGGCGACACAAACATGGGACCGCAACGGCCCCTGGGCACAGCGCATCCGCGAGGAATGCGAAGCAGTGCGCGACCATGTCGGCGTGCTGGACCTGCCGGGGTTCTCGCGGTTCAATTTGTCTGGTGCGGGGGCTGCTGACTGGCTACGTGGGCGCATTACAGGTGGGCTGCCCAAGATCGGGCGGATGAACCTTGCCTATTTCGCAGATGACCGCGGGCGGATCGTGACAGAGATGTCTTGTCTGGGTCACGGCGAAGATTTCTTTACCTTAATCACCGCCGCAACAGCTCAATGGCATGATTTCGACGTGCTCCGCCCCGCGCAGGAGGCGGGTTTGATATTGACGGACCACACACGTGAATTTTCGACGTTGATCGTGACAGGCCCAAAGTCACGCGATCTGTTTGAGGCGTTGAACACGCAGGCTGATTTATCTGCATCGTGGTTGTCGCATCAGGCCGCTGTTGTCGCGGGCGTGGATTGCGCTTTGGCGCGAGTCAGCTTCGCGGGGGAACTTGGCTGGGAAATCCACGCAGCCATTGCCGATATGCCTGCGCTCTACGAGGCGGTGATTGGTGCCGGCGCAAAGCCGTTTGGCATGTGGGCGCTGAATTCAATGCGGATGGAAAAAGGGTATCGCACTTGGAAAGGCGATCTTTCAACCGATTATACCATGCTGCAAGGCGGGTTGGATCGGTTCGTCAGGTTGGACAAGCCGCAGAACTTTCCGGGAAAAGCCGCGTTGCAAAACGAGCATCAGCAAGGGGTGTCAAAACGCTTTGTTACGCTGGTCGTGGAGGCGGGTGACCAAGACGCGCCCTATATGTCGACGCTTTGGCATGAGGGCACGGTGGTCGGCGAAACAACGTCGGGTGATTGGGGATACCGTGTAAACAAATCAATCGCATTCGGAATGCTGCGGGCTGACCTAGCGAAAGCAGGAACAGAGGTCTATGTGGACATCTTCGGTAGCAAATGCCGCGCAATCGTGCAGGCAGATCAACCGCTTTGGGATCCGGAAAACGAACGCCTGCGGGCGTAGATATTTCCTTTGAAAGAAAACGGGTCGGAGTTCTTGAAGAACGTCGGCTTAACAGGAGACGTTATGACAGAAATCACCCTTCTTGATGGCGGCATGGGGCAGGAATTGGTCCACCGTGCTGGTGACAAGGCAACGCCGCTTTGGGGCACGCAAGTCATGATCGACCACCCTGGGATGGTCGAGGCAGTGCATCGCGACTATTTTGATGCGGGTGCCACGATCGCGACTTCCAACACCTACGCGATCTTTCGCGACCGGTTGGAAGGCACCCCGTACGAGAGCCGCTTTGTCGAGTTGAACGATGCGGCAATGGCCGAGGCTAAGGCCGCTGCGGCAGATTTTGAAGGTGCGAGGGTGGCGGGTGCTATCGGGCCTATCAAGGCCAGCTACCGCCCGGATCTGCACCCGGATTATGATGAAGCGGTCAAGATTTACCGCGAAAAGGCACAGATGACCGCCCCGATGTCGGACTTGATATTGTGTGAAACGGTTGTGTCGGTCTTGCATGCGCGCAGCATTCTGGATGCATCGCTTGAAACGGGTCTGCCGGTTTGGGTGGCGCTGTCGGTGGATGACCAAGACGGAACGCGTCTGCGCTCGGGCGAACCTTTAGCCGATGTGCTGCCCCATGTGGGCAAGGCCGCCGCGCTGCTGATCAACTGTTCATCACCCGAAGCGATCAAACCTGCCCTGGATATCTTGAAAACAGCCGGTTTGCCTTTTGGGGCCTATGCCAACGGATTCGAAAAGATCACGCAAGAATTCTTGGGCGACAAACCCACGGTCGATTCCCTTAGCGCACGGCGCGATCTGACGCCGGCGGCCTATGCCGATCACGTCATGGGCTGGATTGGACAAGGGGCCACGATTGTTGGTGGCTGCTGTGAAGTCGGCCCCGCCCACATCAAAAAAATCGCCGAGCGGCTGCGCGCGGCGGGTCACACCATCGTCTAAGGAACAAATCTTATGGCACTCCCCTCTCAAGCGCGCGTTGTCATCATCGGGGGGGGGGTCATCGGATGCTCTGTCGCCTACCACTTAACCAAGCTAGGGTGGAAAGACGTGGTGTTGCTGGAACGAAAGCAGCTCACGTCTGGCACGACATGGCACGCAGCCGGTCTAATCGCGCAATTGCGTGCGACGGCCAATATGACGCGGTTGGCAAAGTACAGCCAAGAGCTCTATGGCGGCTTGGAGGCCGAAACCGGCGTCGCCACAGGGTTTAAGCGCTGTGGGTCGATCACCGTGGCGCTGACGAACGAGCGGCGCGAGGAAATCTTTCGCTCGGCCGCCATGGCGCGGGCCTTTGGTGTCGATATCGAAGAGATTGGACCAGAGGAGGTAAAAACCCGCTATCCCCATCTCAACACGGACAGTGTTACGGGTGGTGTTTACCTTGATAAGGACGGGCAGGGCGATCCGGGCAATATTGCCCTGGCGCTGGCCAAAGGCGCGCGACAGCGCGGTGCGCAGATATGCGAACGGGTCAAAGCGACCAAGGCGCTGCGTGACGGACGGCGCGTGACGGGCGTGGAATACGTATCCGAAGATGGCAGCCAAGGTCAGATCACCTGCGATCATGTGGTCAATTGTGCTGGCATGTGGGGGCACGAAGTAGGTCATATGCTTGGCACGAGCATCCCGCTGCAAGCCTGCGAACACTTTTATATTGTCTCAGAACCGATCAAGGGGCTGGAACAGTTGCCTGTGCTTCGGGTCCCTGATGAATGTGCCTATTACAAATACGACGCGGGCAAGATCATGCTGGGCGCGTTTGAGCCCGTCTCAAAACCGTGGGGGATGCAGGGCATTCCCGACAGTTTCGAATTCGACCAGTTGCCCGAGGATTTCGACCATTTCGAGCCGATCCTTGAGGCTGCCGTCAACCGCATGCCAATGCTGGCAGAGGCGGGGATTCACACTTTCTTTAACGGACCAGAAAGCTTTACCCCCGACGATGCCTATCACCTTGGGCTGGCCCCCGAGATGGACAATGTCTGGGTCGCTGCTGGTTTCAACTCGATCGGTATTCAATCGGCGGGCGGCGCTGGTATGGCGCTGGCGCAATGGATGGACGATGGCGCGAAACCCTTTGATCTGGGCGATGTAGATATTGGACGAATGCAGCCGTTTCAGGGCAATAAAACCTATCTGGTGGAACGGTCAAAAGAAACGTTGGGTCTGCTCTATGCCGACCACTATCCCTTCCGGCAAAAGGCAACGGCGCGCGGGATCAGGCGGACACCGTTTCATGCACAATTGTTGGACCACGGTGCGGTGATGGGGGAGCTTGCTGGCTGGGAACGTGCCAACTGGTTCGCCAACCCCGGTCAGACCCCTGCGTATGAGTATAGCTGGAAACGTCAAAACTTCTTTGGCAATGTTGCCGCCGAACTGGCCGCTGTGCGCAGCAATGTTGGCATGTACGACATGTCATCCTTTGGGAAAATTCGCGTTGAGGGCCGAGATGCGACCGCGTTCATGAACCACATTGGAGGCGGCCAGTACGACGTACCCGTGGGCAAAATCGTCTATACGCAGTTCCTGAATGATAGCGGGGGTATCGAGGCTGATGTTACTGTCACGCGGCTTTCGGAAACCGCCTATCTGGTGGTAACACCTGCGGCGACCCGTCTCGCGGATCAGACATGGATGCGCCGACATCAGGGTGATTTCAACGTAGTGATCACGGACACAACCGCGGGCGAGGCCGTGCTGGCCGTGATGGGGCCGAATGCCCGCGAACTGATGCAAAAGGTGTCGCCGAACGATTTTTCCAATGCAGTAAACCCTTTTGGCACCGCGCAGGAAATCGAAATTGGCATGGGCATGGCCCGCGTGCACCGCGTGACCTATGTGGGCGAACTAGGCTGGGAGGTTTACGTAAGCACGGACATGGCCGCCCACGCGTTCGAGACACTAATGGAGGCAGGGCACGATTTGAATCTTAGCCTGTGTGGCATGCACATGATGGACAGTGGGCGGATCGAAAAAGGATTTCGCCACTTCGGCCACGATATTACCAGCGAGGATCACGTGCTTGAGGCCGGTCTTGGCTTTGCCGTCAAAACCGACAAATCCACATTCATCGGGCGCGACGCGGTTTTGCGAAAGAAGGAAACGGGGCTGGCACGGCGCTTGGTGCAGTTCAAGCTGACCGACCCTGAACCGCAGCTATATCATAACGAACCGATAATGCGCGACGGGCAGATTGTTGGCCATCTTTCATCAGGGGCATACGGGCATCATCTGGGGGCAGCAATCGGCATGGGGTACGTGCCCTGCGAGGGTGAAACCGCAGCAGATGTGTTGGCGTCATCATTTGAAATCGACATCGCGGGATCGCGGGTAAAGGCCGATGCGTCGTTGAAACCGATGTACGACCCTTCTGCAGAACGTGTGAAGGTTTGATGCTGGCAGTCCGGCTGTCCCGCGCGTAAGCAGGGCAGCAAGGAGACCATCATGCGCAATCCAGACACCCTATCAGCCGATTACCAGCCAAAGTCCGAAGACACGCCACAAGGGCTGGGTTTTGCGATTGGTGCCTATGTTTTATGGGGGTTTTTGCCGCTGTACATGAAGGCGATTGCGCATATTCCGGCGGCCGAGATTGTTGTGCACCGGATCATCTGGTCTGTGCCCGTCGGCGCACTGGTTCTGATCTTGCTGGGCCGCACCGCCACCCTGCGCGAGGCATTCAGATCGCCCAGAACCCTGCTGATGGGATGCGTGACGGCAACGCTGATTTCGCTGAATTGGGGTATCTATATCTGGGCGGTCAATTCGGGTCACGCGCTGGACGCGTCATTGGGTTATTACATCAACCCGCTGTTCAGCATTTTGCTAGCATCTGTATTGCTGGGCGAACGTCTTTCCAAAATGCAGATGGCCGCGATTGCCCTGGCTGGGGTCGCTGTCGCGATTTTGACGGTGGAATCAGGGAAATTTCCTTGGGTTGCGCTTAGCCTGACAGTGACCTTTGGCTTGTATGCTTTGGCCAAGAAACGTCTTCCGATAGGCCCGAACCAAGGGTTCCTGCTTGAAGTGTTGATCCTGCTGATCCCAGCATTGATCTATTTGGGGTACCTTAGCGCCACGGGTCAAACGCATTTCTTCCAAGGTACGCCGTTTAACACATGGATGCTTTTTGGGTGCGGTGTGGTAACTGCTGTTCCGTTGATCCTGTACGCCAACGGGGCAAAGCGGCTGCGCCTGTCCACCATTGGTATCCTGCAATACATCGCTCCAACGATGATTTTTCTATGCGCCGTGCTGGTGTTCGACGAACCCTTTGGCCGCGCGCGGATGATCGCGTTTCCGCTGATCTGGGCGGCCTTGGTGATCTATTCGATCTCGCTTTTTCGACAGATGCGGCACAAGTAAGAGGGCGGTTGACGCCCCCTTTGCGACCTAAGACAGCGCGTCTTTGAAAGCCAAAAAGCTAGGGTCTTTCATCACCCGGGCGTTCATCGCATCGCGCAGGGCACCGATGGATTTGTGTGGACGCATTGCGACCTCGAATTTGGCGATCAACCCGTCGTCGCCCAGTGTGATCAGATCAACGCCCACTGCATCCAGTTCACCGATCTTGCATTGAAATTCCAACGCCCAGTCATTGCCGTCGCCCATAATGCGGCGATATTTAAAGTCGCTAAAGACTTGCCCCACATGGCCCAAAACTGCAGCGACTGGTGCGCGGCCTGTCCATGTCTTGTAGTAGGTCGGCGGCATGAATGTGACACCCTCGGCTAGCAATGGCGCGATTTGGTCGGCCTCGCCTTTGGCGACGACGTCGATCATTCTCGAAATTGTTGGATGCATTGAGGGCCCTTTGTGACTGGTGGGTTGAAAATCCATCCTACATCTGAGACGGACAGATATGGAAACAGATTATACCCCCCCCCAAGACCCTTTGGTGGTTTTGCATGAAGACGCCGAAGTGTTGTTGGTCGATAAACCCGCCGGGTTGCTGTCGGTCCCCGGCAAGGGCCCGCATCTGGCCGATTGCCTGATCGCACGGGTGCAGGCGGCATTTCCGGACGCCTTGCTGGTACACAGGTTGGACCGCGACACATCCGGCGTGATAATCTTTGCGCTGACGCCCTATGCGCAGCGGCATCTGGGATTACAGTTTGAAAAGCGTATGACCCGCAAGACCTATGTCGCGCGCGTCTGGGGCGTGCCCGAGGAAAAGTCAGGCACCATTGACCTGCCGCTGATCGTGGATTGGCCGAACCGGCCCCTTCAGATGGTGTGCCATGAAACTGGAAAGTCCGCGCAAACGGATTGGCGGCTTTTAAAAGACGAAGGGACGACCGCGCGCGTCCGGTTGGCGCCCAAAACAGGCCGCAGCCATCAGTTGCGTGTCCATATGCTTAGCGTGGGACATCCGATTTTGGGTGACCCGTTTTATGCAACCGGCGCGGCGTTAGATTTCCCGCGCATGATGCTGCATTCCGAAGAGCTGCGGTTTAACCATCCGCAGGGGGGGCATTCGACCAAAGTCAGGTCAAAGGCACCGTTCTAAAAACGGCTTTGCGATCACACCTTGATCCAGCGGGGGGGCAGGATGTCGGGGTTGTTCAGCTTTGGGTCGTTGAACCATTTCACAGGTCCTGCGACCCGTTTGTCCGGGTTCGTGTTCAGCCAGGCACCCCACCAGCTAAATGAAGAATTTGCGATGACATTGTGTTGGCACAGCGACATCAGCCGCAGGTCTTCATAATCGGTGTCGGGGCCGTTGAAATCGACGACCACCTTTTCAAACGGCAGCGGTAGGTTATCTTTGGCCCATTGCGGGTCATCAGAAAAAACATAGACCGTCGGCGATTGCAGACCGCTGGTGACAGCCGCGAGGGCCGCCTCGTAGTATGCCTGATCGCAAACGCCATGCGCGCCCAAAGCTAGATAGTCACCTCGCCGCACGTGAAGCGAAACGGACGGGCCCGAGGCAATCCGCTGCGCCATCTCGGCATTCTGCGATGACATAGGGTGGCGCGGTACAAAGGCCGCACGGAGATCGTCAGCGATGGCATCAAAGTAACGTTCACATTGCCAGTAGCCGTGCAAATAAGTGCCATCGGGCAAGGTCTCAAAGGCTGGGTTATAGCCCAGCCCTTTTTCCCGGTAAATTTTGGGCGGGCGGCCAAGGCCACGCCAGATGAAATAGGCCAAGGGCCGTTCATGCTGTGCGGGTGGCAGGTTTTCCGGTGGAGTCAGGTCCAGATCAAATACGCGGGTCAATACGCCTTCGCCCTTGTGGACAGCGCGGCGGGTATCCAGTGCAAATGGCACATCAAGGCGCGCTGCCAATCCACGGGCAGCGGCATATTGAAACATCTGATTTCCCAGTCTGCCATGCAGTCGCGCGTAGATCATTGCTGTCCCCGAATATGATGTGTTTTTCTCATACCAAAAGGCGACGCGATAGAAAATCGCCCGCCATTGAAGAGGCCTACAAAAGAAATGGGCCACCCGATAAAGGTAGCCCATTTGCTAAAAGTTTTATTACTCGGCCGCCCAACCCGAGACGGCCTTGATTTCGGTGAAATCCTCGATCCCGTACAGGCCGCCCTCGCGACCGTTACCGGACTGTTTCATCCCACCAAATGGCGACCCTGCTGCACGGCCCTGGCCGTTCATCTCGACCATGCCGGACCGCAACTGGCGTGCCAGACGCTTGCGACGTTCGCCGTCTTGGCTTTGAACATAGTTGGTAAGGCCGTAAACGGTGTCATTTGCGATTTGAACGGCTTGTTCTTCGGTGTCGAATTTCATGATCGACAGAACCGGACCAAAGATCTCTTCGCGGGCGATGGTCATGTCTGGCGTCACATCGGCGAAAACAGTGGGCTTAACAAAGAAGCCACGGTTCAAGCCATCAGGACGACCCGTGCCACCGGCAACCAAACGCGCACCTTCGTCGATGCCTTTTTGGATCAGGTCCTGAATCTTGTTGAACTGGCTTTCGTTGACGACAGGGCCGATGTGGCGGCCTTCTTGGGATGCGGGGCCAACGGTGACTTGTGCTGCCACTTTGCCCGCTTCTTCGACGGCTTTTTCATAGACATCGGACTGCACCAACATACGGCTGGGTGCGTTGCACGACTGGCCGGTGTTATTCATCATATGCAGAACGCCGCGTTTGACGGCCTTGTCATCCGCATCGTTGAAGATGAGGTTTGCGCCTTTGCCACCCAGTTCCAGATGCACTTTCTTAAGCGTATCTGCAGCAGCTTTTGAGATCAGCGTGCCCGCGCGTGTAGAGCCGGTAAAGCTGATCATGTCGACATCTTTGTGGCAGGACAATTGGCTGCCGACGCCGACGCCGTTACCGTTCACTAGGTTGAACACCCCTTTCGGGAAACCGGCCTCGTCCATCAACTCAGCAAAAATCATCGCGTCCAGCGGGCTTTCCTCGGATGGTTTCAGGACCATGGTGCAACCTGCAACAACGGCGGCACCGACCTTGAGGGTGACTTGGTTCATCGGCCAGTTCCAAGGGGTAATCAACGCGGCAACGCCAACCGCTTCGCGGATGATGCGATCGTTCGGGGCGTGATCGCCAAGCGGCTGTTCGAATTTGAACTCTTTCGCGGCCTTGATAAAGTTGCTGAGGTGCCATGCGCCAGCGCCAACCTGCGATGTGCGGGCCAACTCCAGCGGCGCACCCATTTCAGTGCTCATGGCTGTGGCCAAATCTTCGGCGCGGGCTTGATATACCTCAAGCAGCTTTTCCAGAAGGGCGATACGATCAGCGGGCGGGGTGGCCATCCAACCCGGCAGCGCGGCCTTGGCGGCAGCAACTGCAGCATCCGTATCTGCCTGATCGCCAAGGGAAATAACCGCACATGGTTCTTCAGTGGATGGGTCGATCACATGGTAATCATTCGGCTTTGCAGGCGAAACCCATTCGCCGTTGATATAGAATTCGCGTTTCTCTAGCATTGGAAAGCTCCTTTTATGATAACGTAGCGCGGGGTTGCCCTTGCCATTTGCGGACACCATGTCACCACTGTGTCGCACCTGCAAGTGAGGCCTTTCACAGGTCCAAAAAAGGCATAAATAGAATACCGAACATGAAGTTTAGAAACGACAGGAGACTACAAAATGTCCTTACGCATAAATGATACTATCCCGGATATGACCGTCGAAACGGATCAGGGCACGATCAATCTGCACGAGTGGATCGGCGATAGCTGGGCGATCCTTTTCTCGCACCCCAAGGACTTTACGCCAGTCTGCACAACCGAATTTGGTGCCGTGGCGCAACTGGCCGATGAATGGGCCAAGCGGGGCACGAAAGTGATGGGTATTTCCGTGGACAGTGCCGAAGAGCACAAGAAATGGAAGACTGACATCGAAGGTTTTGCCAAAGCCAAAGCCGGTTTTCCGATTATTGCTGACGAAGATTTGAAGGTGGCCAAGGCGTTCGACATGCTGCCAGCCGAAGCTTACTTGCCCGATGGCCGCACGCCAAACGACAGCGCGACTGTGCGTGCTGTATTCATCGTCGGACCAGATAAGCAGCTGAAGCTGTCCATGACCTATCCGATGTCGGTTGGCCGGAACTTTGCCGAAGTTCTGCGGGCCTTGGATGGTTTGCAGATGTCGTCTGGCAAAGGTGTCGCGACACCAGCAAACTGGAATGTGGGTGATGACGTGATCATCCCGACAACGGTTTCTGACGCAGATGCCAAGGCCAAGTTTGGCGAATTCACAACTGTGCTTCCTTATCTGCGCACAACCAAAGCGCCTAACTGAGGTCGACCCGGGGCCGTTGTGGCCGCATTCTGACCTGCGCGCGATACCATACGCGTTTGAATTCCCGCATCAGCTTTTCGCTGGTGCGGGTTTTTTGTTGAATGGTAGATCCGCCGATTTGCCCAGCAATTTCGCCTAACCCGCTGGGCAACAAGGTATGGATCGGCTGTCCGGTGATCCAGTGCATTTGTAGCCACGTATCGATTGGCCGGTCGATCTGTTCCGATTTCGCGAGCAGCCGTTTTGCAGCCTCGCGGCCCACGACCTGACACCCTGTTTGCAGGCCGATTTTTTGCGGCAGCAGCAGCCGTGTATCGCCATCAACTGCAACGACAGTGCCCTTCCGCTCCCGGTTCTTAAACGGCAGCCGGATAAACATGTCAGGGCTCATATGGGCGGCTATCATCGACAGGCTGCGGGCCAGATCAGGCAGAGAAACTGCAACGTCATCCTCGGCCACGATCGCGTAGTCCCAATTGTTATCTACGATCATCTGCCAGCATTTGCGGTGGCTGGCAAAACATCCCACTTCGCCGCCCCTCATTGCAAAGGGATATGTTGGCCTGTGCAGGTTCCCCGGAAAAACCTGCAAATCCGCCACTTGGCTCGGATCACGGCCATCAATAGCATCGACAAGCTGTGCATCGGGGAGATCTTGTAGCAGCTTTTCAGCATTGAGGTGCCGTTCAGTGCTGCTGGGCATGTGGATAATAAGTGTGTTCATTGCAGTGGAATAGACCGTTTAAGGGCGCATTCAAAGTCATGATATCATTGGCCAGCATGCTTGCGCCAAAAGCGCGAAAGCAAAATGCCCCGGTGTTTCCACCGGGGCCTTTCAGTCTTTGAAAGCGTCGCGAGGTTTACTCCTCGGCGGCAGCTTCTTCTTTTTTCAGTTCTTCGCCAGTTTCCTGATCAACAACTTTCATCGACAGGCGTACCTTGCCGCGATCGTCAAAGCCCAGAAGTTTGACTTTCACTTCCTGACCTTCCTTCAGAACATCCGAAGGGTGGTTCAGGCGGCGGTTTTCGATCTGGGATACGTGGACCAGACCGTCGCGCTTGCCAAAGAAGTTCACGAATGCACCGAAATCAACGATCTTGACGACGGTACCGGTGTAAACCGCACCTTCTTCAGGCTCGGCAACGATGGACCAGATCATGTCATAGGCTTTCTTGATCGAGTCGCCATTTGGCGATGCAATCTTGATGATGCCTTCGTCGTTGATGTCGACTTTTGCGCCAGACACTTCAACGATTTCGCGGATCACTTTACCGCCGGAACCGATAACTTCACGGATTTTGTCGGTTGGGATCTGCATCGTTTCAATGCGTGGTGCGTGAACCGAGAATTCACCCGCGCCGGACAGTGCTTTGTTCATTTCACCAAGGATATGAACGCGGCCAACTTTGGCTTGAGCCAAGGCTTTTTCCATGATCTCGGGCGTGATGCCTGCGATCTTGATGTCCATTTGCAGCGACGTGATACCTGCTTCGGTACCGGCCACTTTAAAGTCCATGTCGCCAAGGTGGTCTTCGTCACCCAAGATGTCGGACAGAATCGCATAGGAGCCGTCTTCTTCGAGGATCAGACCCATTGCAACGCCAGCAACTGGCGCTTTCAACGGTACACCCGCGTCCATCATGGACAAGGAGCCACCACAAACCGACGCCATCGAGGAAGAGCCGTTCGATTCAGTGATCTCGGACACAACACGGATGGTGTATGGGAAATCAGTGGAGGCCGGCAGAACTGCCTGCAACGCACGCCAAGCCAGCTTGCCGTGACCGATTTCGCGACGGCCAGGGCCGGAGACGCGACCAACTTCACCAACCGAGTAGGGAGGGAAGTTATAGTGCAGCAGGAAGTTGGATTTGAAGTTGCCGTGCAATGCGTCGATGAACTGCTCATCGTCGCCGGTGCCCAACGTGGTCACAACCAGACCTTGGGTTTCGCCACGTGTGAACAAGGCCGAACCGTGGGTGCGCGACAGGATGCCTGTCTCGGACACGATTTCACGAATTTCGTCAGTCTTGCGACCGTCGATACGTGTGCCAGTCTTAACAACGTCACCGCGCAGGATGGACGCTTCAAGCTTTTTCAATGCGGAGCCAAGGTTCGCATCGTCTTTTTGCTCGTCGGTCAGGGCTGCTTTGATGGTGTCGCGTGCGGCTGAAACGGCGGCAGTGCGCTCTTGCTTGTCAGCAATTGCAAAGGCTGCGCGCATTGCGTCTTCGCCAGCAGCTTTGACAGCAGCGGACAGGTCCGAATAGTCAACGGGCTGGAAATCAAACGGCTCTTTCGCGGTGTCTTCGGCCAGATCGATGATCAGGTCGATAACGGGCTGGATCTGCTCGTGAGCGAACTTAACCGCACCCAGCATTTCTTCTTCCGACAGCTCATAGGCTTCGGATTCAACCATCATAACGGCGTCTTTCGTGCCGGCAACAACCAGATCAAGACGCTGTTCAGGCTTCAAGCGAAGGTCCTGCATGTCGTCAACGGTCGGGTTCAAGATGTAATCGCCACCTTCAAAACCAACGCGACACGCGGCAATCGGGCCACGGAACGGTGCGCCAGAAATGGTAAGTGCAGCGGATGCGGCGATCATCGCGACCATATCGGGGTCGTTAACCAGATCGTGCGACAGAACGGTACACATCACCAGAACTTCGTTTTTGAAGCCGGGAACGAACAGCGGGCGGATCGGACGGTCGATCAAACGAGCTGTCAGTGTTTCTTTCTCGGTGGGGCGGGCCTCACGCTTGAAGAAGCCACCCGGTACTTTACCGGCGGCATAGTATTTTTCTTGGTAGTGAACGGTCAGCGGGAAAAAGTCCTGACCGGGCTTTTGCTGACGCGCAAAAGTGACGTTGGCCATAACGCTGGTTTCGCCAAGTGTCGCGATAACCGAGCCGTCTGCCTGACGGGCCACTTTGCCAGTTTCCAGTGTCAGCGTTTCTTCGCCCCACTGCATGGATTTTGTCGTTACATTAAACATCTACGTTTCCTGTTTCGGTCCGCACGGGACCATTTGCGTAGGGGGCATATTCCCCCTGACTCCGGTATCTTCTTTGTCGGGCGCTGGAGTCCGGGCGCCGGCTTTCAGATTGTGCGGCCATACAGGAGTTTGCGTGCGATGGGAAGAGATGCGTTGACGCGCGGGCGATGTGGCATCATGCGCAATTTTATACAGTCCCTGTCGCACGTTGTTGCGAACACGATAGCAGCAAGCCGATTTTGCTCGTTCAAACGGTGCGAAGGGGCAGGGGATAAATCAGTATTATGGACATTCGCGCAATTCGTCAGTGCGACATCCGCTTTTCAACAGGTTGCACGCGATCTGTCGATCGTCTCAAGCGTTCAAAATGTGGCTATGTCTTGTTGCTGGCGTCGGCACATAGCACCTTCATACCCAATTTTCGCGAGGTATATTCGACGGCCTCATAAATGAAAAAACCGCCCCCTGTTTCCAAGGCGCGGTTCAATTCGTAATGGAAATGCAGTGCTAAATTAGCGGCGCAGGCCCAGACGTTTGATCAGGTCTTGATAACGTGCGTCATCTTTACCTTTGACGTAATCCAAAAGCTTCCGGCGTGTCGCAACCATTTTCAACAGACCACGGCGACCGTGGTTGTCTTTTTTGTGGGTTTTGAAGTGCTCGGTCAGCGTTGCAATGCGCGAGGACAGAATGGCAACCTGTACTTCGGGCGAACCTGTGTCGCCTTCTTTGGTGCCAAATTCTTTCATGACGCGTGCTTTTTCTTCTAGCGTAATCGACATCGGGGTCTCCTTTTCAAAAGGTTAAAGTGATGGCGCAGGCCGGGATGTCGTCCAGCGCAGGCCCATGGAGCATCACCCCCTGCTTTGAAACAGTGGGCGATGGGCGCGTATAGGAAAGTTTCAGGTGGTTGGCAAAGACTTTATTGCCTTTGCTTGGGTTTGCCGTTTGCCGTTTGCCACGGGCAGCGCTGGATTAGAAACGGCAATTAACCCAAGGCCAGTCCGGCTGCGAGTGCGGCGCTCAACGGAACGACTGACACATCTGCTGCCGTCAAACCATCCGTGCTTTTCACGGATGCCACGATCACACCGTTCATTCGAATCAGATTCTGATTTGTGTGGTCCGGGTCGGATTCGATGGTAACCTCAGGCTCCTCATCATCTGATTTGGCATCGTCCCAAATCACTAAAAGGCTATCACTTTCGGCCTCGAAATCTTCGATTACAGTAGCATTGCCGTCGGTTATCCAATCCCCGATAATTATTTTGTCTGCGCCGTCGCCCGAAGTAACCACATCGTTTTGACCCGCAACAATCGTATCGTCACCACCGCCACCATTCAGAAAATCAGCCGAATCACTATCAGTAACCCCGTCAGCGTCAGGGTCATCTTCGACACCGATGATCAAGTCGTTGCCCCAGCCACCGAACATTGCGTCTGAACCTTGTCCGCCCGTCAGGACATCGTTGCCCAACCCACCTAGCAACGCATCATCGCCATCGTCACCAAATAGGGCGTCATCGCCAGCGGAACCGGTGAGCGAATCACTTCCGAAACCACCGCGCAGCACGTCATTTCCATTGTGGCCCGTCAGGCTGTCATTGTCGCTGCCACCTTCAAGCAGGTCATTGCCGTCGTTGCCATGCAGATCGTCATTGCCTGCGTCACCAGCGACGGTATCATTTCCTGCATCGCCACGGGCAAAGTCATCGCCGCCCTGACCCGAAATGAGATCATCGCCGTCATTTCCGCTTATTTGATCGTCGCTTTCACCGCCGGTTAGCAGATCAGGCTGACTGGTCCCCGCAATAATCTGACCGTCTGTCGAACGCGCATCATCAGGCAAAAGTTCGTCTTCGTCTTCCTCGACGCCGATATCGACAAAGGCCACCGCCCCCACCGCCATCAAACCCATCAAACCCGCTAAGAACAGCATTGCAGAATTCCAAAATTTTTGATCCGCACAAGACGCATCACCCCAAGTGAAGGTGCCCATACTTCGGTACTCAGGTCAAAACCGTATCTGCTTTACGGTTAACCCTGTCCTAATGAAGCCACGCCATAGGATGTTGGGCATAGGGTATGTATAGCGGGTGTTTCGGATGGCCGGCTTTGGACAGGCCAAGATGGAACATTGGAATTTGCTGATTTTGCAGCAAAGACTTTACGGCATCCCCGCGGCCTAGATGTGCACCATGCGTGCCCCAGGCCGCAATCACCGTATCAGCCCAAGCCGCGCCTTGCAGCAGTATCGCGTCATTGTCTGGCCCCACCGGATCGATGGCCTTGCGCATCAGATGGGGACTGGTTTCACGCCAAGCGAAAATATTTGCGACCTGAAATGCGCCACAGCCCAAGGCGCGTGCACGGCGTTCGCATCGTTCGACAGTCGGATCGTTCTGGATCTCGGTTGCTTTCGACGGGTTCAACATCACAAACAAGACCTTGGGCCCTGACGGCTCCCAAGTCCGGCTTAGACTGTAGCGGTATCTTTCACAGTCTGAGTACACGGCAGTCGAGGGCGCATCGCCTTTGGTGTGATGGCGCGTGATCACGCGTCTTTTTGCTGGTTGAAAACCCGCGAAGGATGCAGCTCGCCTGCTTTGAATATGCCAACTGCTACGGCATGCCCTTCGTAGGACGCCCAAACCTCGTCGCCATATTCTACGTCATATGCAATCACCATGCCGGGGTTCCCGTTGCGCAGACGCACGGCCCCTTCGGCGGTCGCCTTTACCTCGGGCAAATCCTGCAATCCTTGCTCTAGGGGCAACAGGTATTCATCCAATGCATCTGTGCGGGCCATCTCTTCGATTTGTGCCATGGTCAGGCCGTCATTGGCCTCGAACGGGCCAGACCAAGTGCGGCGCAATTCGCGAACATGGCCAAGACAACCCAAAGTCTGGCCCAAATCGCGTGCGATGGAACGCACATATCCACCTTTGCCGCATACCATTTCCAATGTCACATGGTCCGCGTCAGGGCGGTCTGTCAGCAAAAGGCTTTCCACCCATAGGGGCCGCGCAGCAAGTTCCATGGCCTCGCCCTCACGTGCACGCTTGTACGCGCGTTGCCCATCTACCTTTACGGCTGAAAATTGGGGAGGAACCTGCTGGATGTCTCCGATAAAACGGGTCAATGCCGCTTTGATCGTTTCGTCATCCGGGCGCAGGTCGCTGGTCTCTAACACTTCACCTTCGGCATCATCGGTGTTTGTCGATACCCCAAGGCGCACTGTGAACTCATATGCCTTTAACGCGTCGGTAATAAAGGGAACGGTTTTTGTCGCTTCACCCAATGCGATGGCCAAAACACCTGTGGCATCCGGATCAAGAGTACCCGCATGTCCTGCCTTGTTGGCATTCAGCGCCCAGCGCACCTTGTTGACCACAGTGGTCGAGGTCGGCCCGGCAGGTTTATCCACCACCAGCCAACCTGAAATATCCCGTCCCTTGCGTCTGCGCGCCATGTTCTGAACCCTAACTGATTTGGCTGCGTCCTATCAAAGCAATGACGCATTTGCCCAGACCGACTTCTTCCAAATGGAAAAAAATCGTCACCAAAGGCATAAAAACTCTTATTCGTAGAACCTATTCGTCTTTTACAACGCCAATTATGGGTCCCAAAGGGCTGAACCCAAGGTCGTTACGGCCCAATTCGGGTGCGCGCAACCGCGATACATTCCCATCAAAGTAAAGTGCGTTGGGCAGCTTCAGGTGATCGCGAAAGAGCACACCGAAATCGTGAAAATTCACCGCTTGGTTCGAAATTGCGAAATACGCTTTCTTGCCATCCGCGCTTGTACCGACACCATTGCGAACATAGCGCGAGGTGCCGTTCTTCAGGAATTTCGGATGCAGTTTACCATCGATAACCAGCATCGGGCCGGACTGAGTCGCGCTTCTGCACTCCGGTGCCTCGCTTAGAAATCGATTGGTTTCGATCACATCAGAACGTCCGTCGCGCAGACACAATATGCCATTGGGAAGCAGGCCAAAGTTGCCCGGACCATCACTGCTGATCACGCGCTGCAATTCCTTGCCATCTTCAAGATAATGTCCAACTGGCGCACGGTCCTCGTGATACATCCCGGCATTCATCGCAAAGCCTAGCGTTTTCCCCTGTTCCCCAAGCGCTTTGTCCAGCGTGTTGAAATAACCATACGGCGTGCCGTCTGGGGCGTAGAGAAACAAGGCAAGCTGCTCGCTTTCCAGATCGACTTCGCAGACGCTATAGTTGTTGCCGTTGTAGGCTTCATTGCGGCAGGTCTCAGCACCAGCTAGGCTTGCCGTCCATCCGAGCAGCACAGCAAAAGCCAGTAATCGCTTCATTCTTCTTCGGGATCCGAATCAGGGGCCTCTGCGTCACGGCGAACCACATCCTGGGCCAGCATACGGCGCGTGTCGTCCATCCGGTCAAACGTCTCATCTAGTTGAAACCGCAGATCGGGTGCAAATTTAAGCACAAGTTTCTTCGACAACTGACGCCGCAATTCACCCTTGTTGCGGGCGAGTAATTTCAACACGTCCTCACGCCCTTCGCCGCCCAATGGCAAAACGAATGCAGTGGCAATCTTTAGGTCCGAGGAAGCGCGTACCTCGCCCACTGTAATTGAAAGCCGGTTTAGTTCAGGGTCGTGGACATCGCCACGCGCTAAAACATCAGACAAGGCGCGGCGAATGGTTTCGCCGACGCGGAGTTGTCGTTGGGTGGGGCCCGAGCCCTCGTGTGTCTTGTTCTTTGCCATATGCTTCATCTAAGGGGTTGCTGAGGTTTTGCCAAGCAGGTCGCCACGCGCTAAACCAAGCATGAAAAAGGAGCACAGCATGAGCGATACACCGGGCATAGCGATTACAGGGGCTTCGGGCCGCATGGGTCAGATGTTGATTGGGCAGGTTTCTGCCAACGACCGCGTGCGTTTGGTTGGCGCGGTCGAGCGTGCAGGACACCCTTGGATTGGTAAAGACATTGGCGTTGCGATGGGTGGTTCTGCTTTGGGGGTGATCGTAACCGATGATCCGCTTGAGGCGATTGCACCTGCGCAGGCAGTCATCGACTTTACCGCGCCAGAGGCCACACTAAAATTTGCAGCGATCGCCGCGCAGGCCCGTGCAGTGCACGTGATCGGCACAACTGGCATGACCGATACGCAGATTGCCCAGCTAGAGCCAGCATCGCGTCATGCTGTGATCGTGCGCGCTGGCAACATGAGCCTTGGCGTTAACTTGCTGACGCAGCTGACAAAACGTGTGGCCGCAGCGCTAGACGAAGATTTCGATATAGAGATCATCGAGGCACATCATAATCAGAAGGTTGATGCCCCCTCTGGCACGGCATTGATGCTGGGCGAGGCGGCCGCCGAAGGTCGTGGCGTATCCCTTTCTGATGTGTCTGATCGGGGCCGTGACGGCATCACTGGCGCACGGCGACGTGGCGATATTGGATTTACTGCGATCAGGGGCGGCGACATTGTTGGCGAACATGATGTGCTTTTTGCCGCAGCTGGCGAACGGATCATACTTAGGCATGTTGCTTCGGACCGGGCCGTATTCGCGCGTGGTGCGATTAAAGCGGCGCTTTGGGGGCAGGGAAAATCCCCCGGACAGTATGACATGCTGGATGTTCTGGGGCTGAACGACTGATCTATTCTGCGTTTTTTAGGGCCAAATGAAACTATCTTAATGATTCCTGCGTATATTATTTAAGCAACGATGCAGGAGTTCATTATGAGAGACGTTTTTGTACTGGCCTGTGCAAGCATCTTTGTGCTTGCTACGACCGCCCACGCTGAATTTCAAAAGGTTGAGACGCAGGCAGATTTCGTATCAGCGGTGAAGGGAAAAACGCTAAAGCGACCTTTGGTCGAACTGAACGTGGCACCGACCGGTGCTATCTCGGGGAAAGGCGCGGTTTGGGACGTTTCAGGGAATTGGACGTGGAAAGACGGTTTTTTCTGCCGCAGTATTGTCTGGGGCGGGGATGACTTGGGCTACAACTGCCAAGAGGTGACGCTGAATGGACGCAAAATCCGTTTCACGTCTGACAAGGGCACCGGACAATCGGCAGATTTCACCATACGCTAAGGTCCGCGTCAGCTTTCTTCGGAAGAATTTTGCCACATCGATTTGCCAAATCGAAATGCTGTTGACTAAAAATCGACGGCAATTCCTTTCTTTTCCCAATCGCCATATCTTACAGGCTCCGGCCCGTCTCTGCCGCCCAGTTCTGGTGGCAATTCGATCTCTCGGGACTTTTTCCGCCGCTCGGCGGCTTCTGCCAAAGCACGCTGGGCGGCCGGGGGCAGGTCTTGGGCGATCATCGGGTGGGGACCCGGTGCCGGTTGCGGGGGCAAATCTGGGCCCGGTTCAGGCATAGGCTGGGGATCATGGGGTGGGCGTGGCATCGGTTTTGGGCCTGCTTCTGTCATCATCTCATCCTCTTGAGGCTACGGTCCCCTTGATATACGCCGTACGTGCGCTCAGACAACCCGAGCGATCCAAGCAAGAAAGCATTTCGCATGTCAGATACCGGCGTTCAGGCCCGCAGAAGTGCGGTTTATCTCCTCGATATGATTCTGGGGGAAGAAAGCCTGATGTCCGAACTCTTGGCTTCAGGTGCCCTCGACAAGCTGCCCCCTGATGATCGTGCCCGCGCCCAACGGTTGGCCCTGGATACGCTGCGCGGAATGGAACGCGCGGATCGGCTGTTGCAAAAGCACCTGTCGAAATATCCGCCGCTTACGGTGCGCAACGCATTGCGGGTCGGGACTGTTGAGCTTTGCCAGGGTGGTGCGGCACATGGCGTTGTGAATGCGATGGTTGAACTGGTCGCGAGCCATAATAAACTGGGTCACCTCAAGGGTCTGACCAACGCTGTTCTGCGAAAGATCGCAACCGAAGGACCCGAGGCATGGGACGCGCTGCGATCCCCCCGTTTGCCAAAATGGCTGCGCGGTCCACTGACCGAAGCCTGGGGTCCAGAGGCAATAACAGGAATTGAAGCCGCCCATTTCGCCGGTGCTCCGCTTGATTTGACGGCCAAGAAAGACCCCGCAGCCTTGGCAGAGGCCGTAGGCGGTGTGGTCTTGCCGACCGGGTCAGTGCGCATCAAGGACGCGGGGCAGGTGACAGCAATGCCCGGTTTTGCCGAAGGGGATTGGTGGGTACAGGATGCCGCCGCTGCGTTGCCTGTCAAAATACTGGCCCCCCAAAAAGGCGAGGCGGTATTGGACTTATGTGCAGCACCCGGGGGCAAAACAATGCAATTGGCCGCAGCAGGGGCGCAGGTCACGGCAGTCGACAGCTCAAAGCCACGGATGCAGCGCGTTCGTGAGAACCTTGCGCGGGTTCATTTGCCGGCAAAGGTTGTCGTGGTTGATGCGCGCAGGTTTGAGGGCCAGTTCGATGCAATCTTACTGGATGCACCTTGTTCTGCGACCGGAACGATTCGCCGCCATCCGGACTTGCCACATGCTAAAGACGGATCCGAATTCGGCGAACTGATCGAATTGCAGGCAGAGATGATTGATCACGCGTGGTCTTTGTTGAACCCCGGCGGGCGTTTGGTGTTTTGCACTTGCTCGCTTCTGCCTGACGAGGGCGAAGTACAGGTTGACGAAGCGCTTGAGCGGCACTCGGATATGTCCGTCGATCGCACAGCCCTTGATGTCGAGGGTATTGATCCGGCGTGGATTAGCTCCGAAGGTGGGCTGCGATTACGGCCGGATTATTGGGCAGTCCGTGGCGGAATGGACGGGTTTTATATTGCTTGTTTGCGCAAGGCGGGCTGAAAGTTTCACCTGAAACTGATGAGCGGCAATAACTGTCGGTCAAAATGCGGTGACTTGGGGGCAATCTGAGCGTATAGTTTCCCAAACGCCACCAGAGCGTACAAGGGCAGCAGCATGATCAGTACCAGTTTTCACGCGCGAAAGACGCGTTTCTTGAACCATTGGCACGCGCGCGCGGCCACCAAGACCCGTGCCTATGCCAAAGGGTTCGTGTCATCACCGGAGCCGCGCACGATTGGATCATTTGCGCGTGGCAGGCAGCTGATTGCAGGAAATTTGCTGTTTTCAGGCACATTGATTGAGGCACAGGACGCTAAAACCCTGTGGGATGTTGCATCGCCGGATCAGGAATTCACACAAGAATTGCAAGGTTTCGCTTGGATGGACGATCTGGCCGCTGTCGGTGACCTGAAAGCGCGTGAAACAGCACAAAGATGGCTTTGGGGCTGGATAGACCAGTTCGGAAAGGGCCGCGGGATCGGCTGGACCCCTGATCTGACGGGGCGACGTTTGATCCGATGGATCAACCATGCCTTGTTCGTCTTGCGCGGTACCGAGCAAGACCAAAGCGATGCCTTTTATCGGTCCTTGGTTAGTCAGACTTACTTTCTTTCCCGCCGGTGGCACGCAGCGGCCCCGGGGTTGCCCCGTTTTGAGGCGTTGACCGGATTGATCTATGCAGGACTTTCCCTTGAAGGGCTGGAAGCCCTGGCGGATCCGGCGGTCAAGGCGTTGGCGCGCGAGTGCGCTACCCAGATTGATGAGCAGGGCGGTTTGCCAACGCGCAACCCCGAAGAGCTGCTGCAAGTGTTTACTTTGCTGACCTGGGCCGCTGCCGCACTAAGCGATGCTGGGCGTGGCACACCCAAGGCGCATATGGCCGCGATCGAACGCATTGCGCCAACTCTGCGCACCTTGCGTCATTCAGATGGCGGTTTGGCACGATTTCATGGTGGCGGGCGCGGGGCCGAGGGGTGGCTGGACCACGCGTTGTCGACGGCCAAAATCAAAACTCGCCAACCCGATGGGCTCTCGATGGGATACGCGCGGCTGTCGGCGGGGCGGACCAGCGTGATTATCGACGCAAGTGCGCCACCGGACGGGGCAGAGTCGGTCAATGCCCATGCCTCAACCCTTGCATTCGAACTGACATCAGGGCGCAGACCATTGATTGTAAACTGCGGTTCAGGCGCGTCATTTGGGCCTGAATGGCGCAGGGCCGGGCGCGCGACGCCGTCCCACTCTGGTTTGTCGCTTGGCGGGTATTCAAGCGCGCGCCTAGCCGAGGCGGACCGTCATACCGGCCAAGAAGCGTTGATCGATGGTCCGACATATGTTCCGGTTGAAATCGGTTCCGTCAGCGACGGGACCAAATTCGAGGGGGCGCACAACGGCTATGTTGCGGGGTTCGGGTTGACCCACGCCCGCACAATTGAGTTGACCTTTGACGGGCGCGCTGTTGCGGGCGAAGACATGCTGCTGGCACTTGAAGATGCCGAAAGGCGCCAATTTGACCGTGAAATGGACGCCGTAAAGCTTAAGGGCATCCCGTTCGAGATCCGATTCCATCTACATCCTGACGTTGATGCGACGCTTGATCTGGGCGGGGCTGCAATTTCGATGGCACAAAAAAGCGGAGAGATTTGGGTGTTCCGTCATGATGGAACCCATAAATTGTCATTGGAACCAAGCGTTTACCTTGAACGTAATCGTTTAAGACCACGCGCATCCTTGCAAATTCTGCTTGCCGGACGCGCCACAACCGATGCCACGCGGGTTAGGTGGTCCTTGTCCAAAGCGCAGGAAACTGCGATTGGCGTGCGGGATCTGTCTTTAGACGATCCGTATGATGACCAAGACTGACCCAAGGAACCCCGTTATGCCCGATCTTCACCCCGTCTCCCGCGCGCTTCTTTCTGTTTCTGACAAGACCGGTTTGGTCGAACTTGGTCAGGCGTTGGCATTCCACGGGGTCGAATTGCTAAGCACCGGCGGAACCGCCAAGGCATTGCGCGATGCCGGGCTGGCTGTGAAAGACGTGTCCGAAGTGACGGGATTTCCTGAAATGATGGATGGTCGGGTCAAGACCCTGCACCCGGTGGTGCACGGCGGGTTACTGGCGCTGCGCGACAATGAAGAACATGTCGCGGCAATGGATAAGCACGGTATCGATGCTATCGATTTGGTGGTCGTCAATCTGTACCCGTTCGAGGAAACAGTTGCCAAAGGTGCAGAATACGCCGAAGTGATCGAAAACATCGATATCGGTGGTCCCGCGATGATCCGCTCTGCCGCGAAAAACCACGGCTTTGTAAACGTGATCGTCGATGTCGAAGACTATGCCGTGGTGATCAAGGAGCTAGGCGAAAACAACGGTCAGACGTCCTATGCCTTGCGCCAGCGACTGGCCCAAACAGCTTATGCACGCACAGCGGCCTATGACACAGCCGTTAGCACATGGATGGCCGCACAGGTTGGCGGCACGCCGCGACGTCGTACCGTTGGCGGCACATTGGCGCAGACTCTGCGTTATGGTGAAAACCCGCATCAGTCGGCAGCATTTTACACCGATGGCTCAAACCGCCCCGGCGTCGCCACTGCGACCCAGCATCAGGGCAAGGAACTGTCTTACAATAACATCAACGATACTGATGCAGCCTATGAACTGGTCAGCGAATTTGACCCAGCCAAAGGGCCCGCTTGCGCAATCATCAAGCACGCAAACCCTTGCGGCGTGGCACGTGGTACGTCGATGGTCGATGCCTATTCCCGTGCGTTTGACTGCGACCGGACGTCGGCCTTTGGCGGCATCATCGCATTGAACCAGACGCTGGACGGTGAAACAGCCGAAGCTATTAGCGAAATCTTTACCGAAGTTGTGATCGCCCCCGGTGCGACCGACGACGCCAAAGCGATATTTGCCAAGAAAAAGAACCTGCGCTTGCTGACGACCAACGGTCTGGCTGATCCGTCCGTGGCAGCACTAGCGTTTCGCCAAGTGTCTGGCGGCTATCTGGTTCAGGACAAAGACGTGGGCCGGATCACGATGGACGACCTCAAGGTGGTGACCAAGCGCCAGCCGTCGGATCAGGAACTTGCAGATATGATGTTCGCATGGACTGTCGCCAAGCACGTGAAATCCAACGCCATCATCTACGTCAAAGACGGTGCAACCGTAGGCGTTGGGGCCGGTCAAATGAGCCGCGTCGACAGCACCCGTATCGCGGCCCGTAAGGCGCAAGACATGGCCGAGGTCATGGGTCTGCCCGCGCCATTGACCCAAGGGTCTGTCGTTGCGTCTGATGCGTTCTTTCCCTTTGCTGATGGTCTGATCACTGCAGCCGAGGCCGGTGCGACGGCACTGATCCAACCGGGCGGGTCGATGCGTGACGACGAAGTGATTGCAGCGGCAGACGAGGCCGGGCTTGCAATGGTCTTTACCGGGATGCGCCATTTCCGGCATTAAGGTTCTAACGCGAAGCTAAGAAGGCTCATTATGCGTATCATTTTCTGGGCTAGCTTTGTGGCCTTCATTCTGGATCAGTTTAGCAAATACATCGTGATCCACGCGATGGAGCTAAGCCGCATCCGCACGATTGATGTTCTGCCGCCGCTTATCAATTTCCGGTACGGTGAAAACCGTGGCATCAACTTTGGCCTTTTCGGCGATGGAGCGGACGCAAGCCGGTGGATACTGATCGCATTGGCTTGCGCAATATGTGCGGGTGTTCTGTTTTGGGCCTATCGGCATGCTTTGGGCTATTGGGCCAAAGTCAGCGCAGGTTTGATGATCGGCGGTGCGTTCGCCAATGTCGTAGATCGGCTCTTGTATGGCTATGTCCTTGATTTCCTGAACATGTCCTGCTGCGGAATCAACAACCCTTTCGTCTTTAACATTGCGGATATTTTTATCTTCGCGGGGGCAATCGGATTGATATTCTTTACATCTGACCCAAAGAAGCCAACGAAAAAGCCCGTTAAAAAAGGTCAGTGACATTTGCCGCCTGCCTGCGTTAGGTATGTGCAGACCTGTAGGAGACCCGTCATGCGCTTTGTCGCCGCCCTTGTTCTGATCCCGCTTGCACTTGCTGGCTGCGCCAATGATGGCCTGCGTGACATCCGTGGGTCTGCCACTGGTCCCGATGAATTCATGGTCCGGCCTGTAAAGCCGCTTGCCGACCCGGTAAACTATACCAGCTTGCCAGCGCCGACCCCGGGGCAGGCAAATTTGACTGACCGTGATGCGATTGCCGAAGGCATCGAAGCATTTGGCGGTCGTCCACAAGCCACAGATGGCGGAATCCCGGCCAGCGATGGTGCCTTGGTTCAACAGGCCAGCCGCTTTGGTGTGGCATCCAATATCCGTCAGGAATTGGGCGAAACGGATGCTGCGTTCCGCAAACGCAAAGCGCGGTTTACCCAGTTCAAAGTCGTCCCGACCGATCGCTACAATCAGGCTTATAGCCGGCAATCTCTTGATGCTGGTGCCGAGGCGGAACGCTGGCGTCGTGCCGGTGCACGTACGCCGTCTGCCCCACCGTCGAACTAATCGATTCTCTGCTGTATTCCGCAGTCAAATCCGGTTGGCGTGATTACAAATCTGTTAGGTCCCTTGATCGCCCCGCGGGGTGGCGTAAGTAAGGTGTCACAGGACCCTGCTTAAAGGACCAACCATGATCAGATTACCGGCTTTCGCCGCCTTCGTTTCTCTTTTGCTGCCCGTGACATCTGTTAGCGCTGCCGAGAACGAGGCCGTAACCAATTTTATTTTGGATAACGGCATGGAGGTGGTGGTCGTCGAAGATCACCGTGCCCCTTCGGTACAACAGATGGTGTGGTACCGGGCGGGGTCAGCGGATGAACCAAAAGGATCATCCGGCGTGGCGCATTTCCTTGAGCATCTGTTGTTCAAAGCGACGGACAAAATGGAATCAGGCGAATTTTCGGCCACGGTTGCCAAGAACGGTGGGCGGGATAATGCGTTCACCAGTTATGATTACACGGCGTATTTTCAGCGGGTCGCTGCGGATCGGCTGGAGTTGATGATGCGAATGGAATCAGACAGGATGAAGAACATCCGCCTGACGCCCGAAAACATCGAGACAGAGCGTGATGTGATCATCGAAGAGCGCAATCAACGCACTGAAAATGACCCGGCTGCGCTGTTCCGCGAGCAAATGAGCGCGGCACAGTATTTGAACCACCGCTATGGCACGCCCGTGATCGGTTGGATGCATGAAATGCGCGAGCTTGATCTGGAAGACGCGCTTGATTTTTACGGTCTGTACTATTCCCCCAACAACGCGATCTTGGTGGTGTCCGGTGATGTCACACCCGACGAGGTTCGTCGCTTGGCCGAGCAATACTATGGTGTGATCCCCGCCAACCCTGACTTGCCAGAGCGACTGCGTACCCAAGAGCCGCCTCAGACCTCTGAGCGGCGCATGACGTTTCGGGACCCTCGGGTGGCGCAGGAGTATGTCAGCCGGTCATATCTGGCACAGGAGCGTGATCCGGGCGATCAGGAAACCGCAGCAGCTTTAACAATTCTGGCAGAAATTTTGGGCGGTGGAACAACATCCTATCTGGCAGAGAAACTGCAATTTGACGCGCCCGTTGCGACCTATTCTGCGGCTTTTTATAGCGGCCAGACCTTGGACGACACGACGTTTAATCTGGTTGTCTTGCCGCGTCCGGACGTGACGCTGCAAGAGGCCGAAGACGCAATGGATGCCGCGATTGCCAGCTTTTTGAAAGACGGCGTTGACGCGGAGCAGTTGGAGCGGATCAAAGCCCAAGTACGCGCTGAGCAAGTGTATTCCCGTGACAGTGCTGACAGTGTGGCGAACCGATACGGTAGCGCGTTGGCCATCGGCTTGTCCGTTCAAGACGTGCAAGACTGGCCAGATGTTCTGGAGGCAGTTACGCCTGATGATATCATGCAAGCAGCGAAAGAAGTGTTTAACCGCGAGGCATCCGTCACAGGTTGGTTGTTGCGTGAAGAGGTGACCCAATGAGACTGATTTACGCACTTGTCCTGACTGTGTTTGCCGTGGTCCCCGCGCGCGCAGAAGTCAATATTCAGGAAGTAACCTCGCCCGGTGGGCTGAAGGCATGGCTGGTCGAAGAGCCATCGATCCCGTTTGTGGCACTTGATCTGCGGTTTCGCGGCGGGGCGTCTCTTGAGGGGGCGGATAAACGCGGCGCGATTAATCTGATGACTGCACTGCTGGAAGAGGGCGCAGGCGATCTGGATTCGCGCGAATTTGCGCGGGCATCCGAAGGACTGGCATCCAGCTTTCGGTTCAGCGTCGATGACGATGCGCTGGCTGTGTCGGCGCGGTTTTTGACCGAAAACCAAGACGCATCTGTGGCACTTTTGAAAGAAGCGCTGCAAAATCCCCGCTTTGACGCAGAGGCGATCGATCGTGTGCGTGGTCAGGTTTTGTCAGGTATCAGTTCTAGTGAAAAAGACCCTAACGATATTGCCCGCAAAACGATGGATGGTTTGCTGTATGGCGATCACCCATATGGCTCGTCGCTCAGCGGGACAGCCGAGACTGTTACGGCACTGACCCGCGATGATCTGGTTGCGGCCCATGCCGATGTTCTGGCCCGCGATCGTGTATTTATCGGCGCTGTGGGGGACATTACACCGCAACAGTTGGGCCTATTGCTTGATGAATTGCTGGGCGGACTGCCGGAAAAAGGCGCGCCGATGCCTGCTGTAGCCGAAGTGACCATCCCGGCCGGGGTGACAGTTGTTGATTTTCCGACCCCGCAATCCGTGGCGATCCTCGCGCAAAAAGGGATCAAGCAGAAGGACGATGACTGGTTCGCGGCAACTGTGATGAACCAGGTGTTGGGTGGCGGATCGTTTGAAAGCCGGCTGATGGATGAGGTGCGCGAAAAGCGCGGACTGACCTACGGTGTCTATTCCTATCTGGTCCCGATGGATTTGGCCGAGACCTATCAAGGGTCGGTCAGTTCGGCCAACGATCGTATCGGCGAAGCTATTAGTGTGATCCGCGACGAATGGGTCAAGTTGGCAGAAAGCGGCGTGACGCAGCAAGAGTTGGACGACGCCAAGACCTATATCACCGGGTCATATCCCCTGCGCTTTGACGGCAACCAACGTATCGCGAGTATTTTGGTGGGTATGCAAATGCTGGACCTTCCCATCGACTACATCCCCACCCGCAATGACAAAGTCAAATCAGTGACCTTGGAAGACGTAAAACGGGTTGCGGGCGAGTTGCTGGATCCCGATGGTTTGGCTTTCGTCGTTGTGGGACAGCCTGAGGGCCTTGAAACGAGAGCGGGCAACTAAGCTGATTTGGAATTGTGGCGATTGCGCGCCACATGAAGTTTTACCGGACCCAATGGGTCCGGTGGGACTTCATCAAGGATATTTTCGAGCGAGAGATGAGATTTGGATCTATTCGCCGTAGGGGATCCAGATGTTTTTGACCTCGGTTGAGGCCTGAAGAAACGCGTGGCCTTCACCGTCTTTGGTGGGCCAATCCCGCGCGTTACCATTGTTAACCCAGGTGCGCTTTAGATTTTGGGCCGAGCCCTTTTCAATTAGCGGGCTTAGCGATTCGCTGCCAAAGCTCCACACGGCATCAACGTCCATATGACGTGCCAGCGTTTCTGCAAGGTCAGTATGCGGTCCGGTCAAAATGTTGACCACGCCGGAAGGCACATCAGAAGTCTCAAGCACTTGGACAAAGTCGGTTGCAGACAGCGGGAATGGCATGCTGGCAGCCAGAATGATGCGGTTTCCCATGGCGATGGCAGGGGCCATGCACGAAATTAGCCCCAACAAGGGGTATTCATCGGGGCAAATTGCGCCAATCACCCCAACCGGTTCATTCATGGCAAGAGCAGCGCCGCGCAGGGGGGCACCGTGGATTTTTCCGTCATATTTGTCGGCCCAAGCTGCGTAGGTGAACAAACGGCTGATTGACGCTGCGACTTCTTTCTCGCCGGTTTTCCCGCCTTGCATGGCATCAAGTCTGCCTGCGAACTCACCCGCGCGCGCGGCTAGATTCTCGGCAATATAATAAATGATCTGCGCACGCAGATGGCCGGTCGTCTTGCCCCACCCTTTGGCGGCATGAGCGGCTTCAACGGCGTTGCGCACATCCTTGCGACCTGCCAGTGAGATGTGGCCCAACAGGCCGCCTGACTTGCCATAGATCGGGGCGGACTGCCCCCCATCAGGACGCGCTTGCTTGCCACCGATATAAAGCTTTGCCGTGCGGTCGATCCCAACTTCCGGGCTGCCTTTCCCCCTCATCGACGCGGGGGTCTTGAGGGACTTGGGATCACCCTTCGGCTTGGTGTATGCAGCGAGGCCTTCCCAGCCCCCTTCTCGACCGAAACCGCTTTCGCGAACGCCACCAAATCCAACCGCCGCATCAAGCATATTGGTGCCGTTAATCCAGACAACGCCCGCCACCAACTTTGGTGCAATATCGAGGGCAAGATTGATATTCTCGGACCATATTGTTGCCGCAAGGCCGTAGCGGGTGTTGTTTGCAATTGCGACCGCTTCATCGGGGGTGCGGAAAGTCGTCGCAACCAGAACGGGGCCAAAGATTTCTTCTTGCATCAACGTGTCGGCGGGATGCAGGCCGGTGATAAGGGTGGGCGGATAAAAGCAACCGCTGTCTGGTATGTCGCCTGCGATAAACACATCGCCTGTGCTGTTTGACGCGACCATGTCCGTGACCCGTTGCACCTGCACAGGATCAACCATTGCACCAACATCAATTGACTTGTCCAAAGGGTTGCCAACGCGCAGCTTCTCCATACGGGCACGCAGTTTCGCATAAAAGCGGTCAGCAATAGGTTCGTGGACCAACAGCCGCGATCCTGCGCAACAAACCTGTCCCTGATTGAACCAGATCGCATCAACAAGGCCCTCAACAGCTGAATCCAAATCGGCATCATCGAAAACGATGTAAGGGGATTTCCCCCCTAGTTCGAGGGTCAGTGCCTTTCCGCTGCCTGCGGTTTCTTCGCGGATGCGTCGGCCCACGGCCGTTGACCCGGTAAAGGCAACCTTGTCTACATCGGCATTCACGATCATCTGGCCGACAGCCCCGTCACCAGTCACGATGTTGACAACGCCCTTTGGCAGTCCCGCTTGTTGACAGATATCCGCAAACATCAAAGCCGTCAGCGATGTGTATTCGGCGGGCTTCAAGACGACGGTGTTCCCCATGGCCAGCGCAGGTGCAACTTTCCACGCCAGCATCAGCAGAGGGAAATTCCACGGAATGATCTGCCCGCACACGCCCAAAGCGGTTGCGTCAGGCAGTTCGCTTTCCATTAGTTGTGCCATTCCGGCGTGGTAATAGAAATGCCGCTGCGCCAACGGGATGTCGACATCGCGGGCTTCGCGGATCGGCTTGCCGTTGTCCAAGGTTTCAAGCACGGCAAACAAGCGGCTGTGCTTTTGCAGCAGCCGTGCAATCGCATACAGGTATCGAGCGCGTTCGTGTCCCGTCAGTTTGGCCCATTTGGGCTGCGCTTTGCGTGCGGCACTGACGGCCGTATTGACCTCTGCTTCGGTCGCCTGCGTTAGGTTTGCCAGAACATTGCCATTTGCAGGATTGCGGCTCTCAAAGTCGTCCCGTGGCTCTGTAAATGCGCCGTCAATGAAATGGCCGAACCGGCTGCCTTGGTCGACCAGCCATGCCAAAGCATCCGCGGCGGATTCCGGGGCGACCCCATAGTCCATGGTCTTGTAAATTTCGGAAACGCTCATGGCTTCACCCTTTTATAAATACTCATATCCAAAGCCTGCTGCGCGTGGCTCAGCTAATGGCGTGACGATAGCTTGCGGAATAACTGCCGGTCACATGATGCTCTAGCTGGCGTTCGATGTCGCCCAGCAGGGATGACGCGCCAAATCGGAATAGGTCGGGCCGCAGCCAGCGATCCCCCAGTTCTTCTTTGATCATGGCCAGATAGGTGATTGCGTCCTTCGCCTTTGAAATCCCGCCGGCAGGCTTATAGCCGATGCGGATTCCGGTACGGTCAAAATAGTCGCGAATGGCACGGATCATAACCAATGTGACGGGCAAGGTGGCGTTCACGCTTTCCTTGCCGGTTGAGGTCTTGATGAAATCAGCCCCCGCCATCATGCAGACCAGCGATGCACGCGCGACATTCCGCAAGCTGCCCAGTTCGCCGGTCGCTAGAATTGCTTTCACATGTGCGTCGCCACAAGCCGCACGAAAGGCGCGCATTTCGTCGTAGAGGGCCTGCCAGTCACCTGTTAATACATGGCGACGTGAAATAACGATGTCGATCTCTTCGGCACCTTCTGCGACGCTCATTTCGATCTCTTTGATGCGCAGTTCTAACGGGGACAGGCCCGCCGGAAACCCAGTTGATACGGCCGCAATAGGGATGTTGGTCCCCTCAAGGGCCACTTTCGCCGGTGCAATCATTTCATGATAGACGCAGACAGCACCTACAGTGATAGGCTCCATACCCAAGGCTTTCATCAAATGGGGGGATACAGGTTGCCGGGCTTTTGCACATAACCGCTGGACCCGCCGTGCGGTGTCATCGCCGGACAATGTCGTCAGGTCGATGCAGGTGATGGCACGAAGCAGCCATGCCGCTTGATGATCCTTTTTAACCGACCGGCGTGCAGGCAAGCTTGCTGCGCGTCTCTCCACTGCAGATGTGTTGACCTGAACGGACCTTACCCAATCCATATCCAGCGCCATCCCCGGATTGCGTGGCTCTGTCACTTGGGGCAATTGGCTTTGCGCGATGTCTGTCGGGGTTGTCACATGTGTACACATGGGCGGTTTCCTGTTTCATCAGATGGGCAAAATGACATGGGCGTTCTTTTTTTGGCAACTGCAGTGCCGCCTTGGCATGCCTTTGTCAGCTGCCGCGATAGGTCGAATAACCAAAGGGGGAAAGTAAAAGCGGCACATGGTAATGTGCATCCGGGTCTGAAACGCCAAAGCGCAGGGGGATTTGATCCAAAAATCGTGGCGTTTCGGGAGGGGTGTCGATGGCATCCAGATAACTGCCCGCATCAAACACCAACTCATAGGTGCCTGTGGCGAATTGGTCCTTGGGCAAAATGGGTGCGTCTGTGCGCCCATCGGCATTGGTCACCATCTGCGCAAGGGTTTCGCGCGTGTCGCCTTCAATCCGGTAAAGTGTAATAGGCACCCCGCTGGCAGGTTGGCCGCGCGCTGTGTCCAGAACATGAGTGGTGAGATAGCCATTCGCCATGATGTCGGTCTTTCTTTGATCATTCCGTTTACAGGATACGGGTGACAAATACCGCGTCAATGCCCGTCGTGCGGTCATCACTCGCGCGAGAATCAAGAAAAGATGCAAACCGATTCGTTTTTACTTTGACCCGCGAATCATCCTCGGCCTATATGGTTGACACAAGTGATCAGAAGTATCGCCTGCCAGCGATGCACATAACTCTGACATTTGTACGCCGGGGTCAGATTTTTCGAAATTCGAGCACGCCATATCAAAATGGTGACTTAGGACAGGGGCCGGCAGGACTGAACATACCATGCGTATGGCCAGCGGCCCCTGACCAAATTTCACACAACTTTCCCCGATAGGTTTAAAAGTTTCAGATCGGCCAGCGCCCGAAAATACCCGGACAACAGGCGAGCAGGGCCACGATGCGCAGATCTGGCAACAGGCTGACCTTAAAAAACAGGTTGGCCTGTTGTGCATTTTGCAACTTGGATTGTTGCAATTGGTCGGGTTGGCAAGGCAGTGTTGCAGGCGTTGATCAAAGGACATGACAATGAACCGCTACCCTCGTAATTTTCAGGGCTATGGCCCCACACCCCCTGACGCGCAATGGCCCGGTGGGGCGCGGATCGCGGTACAGTTCGTGGTGAATTACGAAGAGGGCGGCGAAAATAATATCCTACACGGTGATGCCGCATCAGAGGCGTTCCTGTCCGAGATCGTCGGTGCCGCGCCGTGGCCCGGCCAGCGGCATTGGAATATGGAATCCATCTATGATTACGGCGCGCGGGCGGGTTTCTGGCGCTTGCACCGCTTGTTCACCGGTGCGGATATCCCGGTAACGGTATACGGTGTCGCCAGCGCCTTGGCGCGGTCGCCGCAGCAGGTAGAGGCGATGAAAGACGCCGATTGGGAAATCGCCAGCCACGGCCTCAAGTGGATCGACTACAAGGATCATAACGCCGAAGCCGAAAGCGCCGACATCACCGAAGCAATCCGTCTGCATACCGAAGTTGTGGGCGTGGCCCCCCGTGGGTGGTACACAGGGCGCAGTTCGATCAATACAGTCGCCTTGGCCGCCGAGACCGGTGCGTTCGATTACATCTCAGACACGTATGACGACGATTTGCCATATTGGATGCAGGTTAGAGGCGGGGACCAGCTGATCATTCCCTATACGCTGGATTGCAACGATATGCGGTTTGCCACACCTCAGGGGTTCAATTCCGGGGATCAGTTCTATGCCTATCTGCGCGATACCTTTGATGCGCTTTATGCAGAAGGGTGCGATGGGGTGCCCAAAATGATGTCGGTTGGGCTGCATTGCCGGCTTGTTGGTCGTCCGGGCCGCATTCAGGCGTTGAAACGGTTTATCGACTATATAAAAGCGTTCGAAGGCGTCTGGACGCCGCGCCGTATCGATATCGCGGACCATTGGCGCGCGACGCATCCGCCTAAGTATCCCTTGCGGCTCGACAAGATGTCACGCGCTAGCTTTGTAGAAAAGTTTGGTGGTGTGTTTGAACATTCTGCATGGATAGCCGAGCGTGCCTATGATCTTGAACTTGGCCCCGCGCACAACAGCGTCGCGGGCATTCACAACGCTTTGGCGCGCATGTTTCGGTCGGCCAGTGACGGTGAACGCTTGGGTGTGTTAACCGCGCACCCTGATCTGGCGGGCAAGCTGGCTGCGGCCAAGCGGCTCACGGCGGAAAGCACCGCCGAGCAAGGCAGCGCAGGACTAAACGCTTTGACCGATGCAGAACGTGCAAAGTTCACTGAATTGAACGAAGCGTATGTCTCCAAGCACGGCTTTCCATTCATCATTGCCGTTAAAGACCACAATAAAGACGGTATCTTGCGCCACTTTGAGGCGCGGATATCCAATGATACCCAAACCGAATTTGAAACCGCCTGTGCGCAGGTCGAACGCATCGCACGTTTGCGATTGGAAGCAATGCTATGACCTATGCCTTTCCCCCCGGCGGATTGCCGGACCAGTCGCAATCACCAGAAAGCACGGCAGTGTTTTCGGATGCCTATGCCGTGATCCCGGCATCGGTACAGCGCGATATAGTGACCAGCTTTCTGCCGGGTTGGACGAACACTCGTGTCTGGGTGTTGGCACGCCCGCTTAGTGGGTTTGCCGAAACGTTCGCGCAATACGCGCTTGAGCTTGCCCCCGGCGGCGGCAGCGACACGCCCGAGCCTGACATCAATGCCCAGGCGGTGCTGTTTGTGGCCCACGGCACGGCGCGTCTGACCATTGGTGACGATGCGTATGATTTGATCGCCGGGTCCTATGTCTATCTGCCGCCTGCTGCAATCTGGACCCTTTGGAACCCATCCGTCGCGCCTTGCGGAATTCACTGGATCCGGAAACGCTATGTCCCAGCCAAAGGCCTGCAGCCGCCGCAAGCTTTGGTCACCCACGAAGAGGACGTGCCCAAAACCGTAATGCCAGACACAGACGGCGCGTGGGCCACACAACGCTTTATCGATCCGCTGGATTTGCGCCACGACATGCATGTGAACATCGTGACGTTTCAGCCGGGCGGGGTCATTCCCTTTGCCGAAACCCACGTGATGGAGCATGGATTATACGTACTCCAAGGGACCGCGGACTATTTGCTGAACCGGGACTGGGTGCCGGTGGTGTCTGGCGATTTCATGTGGTTGCGCGCCTTTTGCCCGCAAGCCTGTGTCGCAACGGGAACCGAGCCTTTCCGCTATCTGCTGTACAAGGATGTGAACCGCCACATGCCGCTTGCCCTGTGACCCGCGTCATCAAGGTTGAGCCACTGACGCCAGATACCTTCGCGCCGTTTGGTGATATTCTGGATGCATCCGGCAGCCCGGACAAAATGATCAACGGTGGGCTATGCGGGCGGTACCATGATCTGGCTACGCTAGATTTCGGGTCCGATGGGCGCGCAGGGATCAGCATTTTTAACGCGCAAGCGCGCAGCTTGCCCTATACGCTGGACCTTCTTGAGCGCCACCTCGAGGGGTCGCAAGCATTTATGCCCATGACAGATGCCCCGTTTCTGGTCATTGCCGCCCCTGATATGAACGGCGTTCCGGGTGTACCCCGTGCCTTTCTGACCAAACCCTATCAGGGCATCAATTTCCATCGTGGCACATGGCACGGAGTGCTTACCCCGTTGGCCGAGCCCGGTCTTTTCGCTGTGGTTGACCGGATCGGTGCTTCGCCAAACCTTGACGAATTCATGATTGATCCGCCTTATACCATCACGACCTAAAAAATATGGATCGCGCAAAAAAAGCGGCCAGCCACCAACAAGGGACAGATACATGACCAGTAACTCTATCGGGACGCCAGAACAGCTGCGCGATCCAAATTTCACCCCGTCACTTAGCCGCGCCATTCCGCTGGGTATCCAGCATGTTCTGGCGATGTTTGTTTCAAACGTAACGCCAGCCATTATCGTGGCGGGGGCTGCTGGCTTTGGCTTTGGTTCCAATTCGCCTGACTTCCCCGAACTGCTGTATCTGATCCAGATGTCGATGCTGTTTGCCGGCGTCGCGACCTTGTTGCAGACCATCACCATCGGCCCTATCGGCGCTGGGCTGCCCATTGTCCAAGGCACATCATTCGCGTTTATCCCGATCATGATTCCGTTGGTGGCAGGAAAAGGTGTCGATGGTCTTGCCGCCTTATTCGGCGGCATCGTCATCGGTGGTATTTTTCACGCCTGCCTTGGCTTGTTCATCGGTAAAATCCGCTTTGCGTTACCGCCGCTGGTTACCGGGCTGGTTGTCACAATGATCGGTCTGGCACTTGTTAAGGTTGGCATTCAATACGCCGCGGGCGGTGTCCCAGCGATTGGTACGCCGGAATACGGCAGCCTCCTGAACTGGTCTGCGGCGCTGGTTGTGATTTTCGTTACCCTCGGCATCAAATTTTTCACGAGAGGTATGCTGTCCATCTCGGCGGTGCTGATTGGCCTGATCGTGGGTTACATCTACGCGCTTGGCATCGGCATGCTTACCTTCGATGCGATCGCCAGTTCATGGTCTCGCTCCGCTGCATTCGCCCTGCCAAATCCCTTCAAATACGGATTTGAATTCTCGGCCGCGGCAATCATCGGCTTTTGCCTGATGGCATTCATCTCGGCGATTGAAACCGTGGGCGACGTGTCAGGGATAACCAAAGGCGGCGCAGGACGCGAGGCGACGGACAAGGAAATTCAGGGTGCTACCTATGCTGACGGTATCGGCACGGCTATCGCGGGTGTATTCGGCGGCCTGCCCAACACATCGTTCAGCCAAAACGTTGGCTTGATCGCAATGACCGGAGTGATGAGCCGCCATGTCGTGACCATCGGGGCCATCTTTCTGATCATCTGTGGCCTTGTGCCCAAGGTCGGCGGCATCATCCGCACCATCCCGATCGAAGTGCTGGGTGGCGGCGTTATCGTGATGTTTGGCATGGTGGTCGCTGCAGGTATGTCGATGCTATCCGATGTGGATTGGAACCGTCGCAACATGGTGATTTTTGCAATCTCGATCTCCATCGGTCTGGGCCTACAACTGGAACCGGGTGCAGTTCAACACCTGCCGGCAACGTTGAAAATCCTGATGACCAGCGGTTTGCTTCCCGCAGCCCTGATCGCCATTGTCCTCAACCTTCTATTGCCCCAAGAACTGGCCGAGGAATCAACCGAAGAAGTCTCGGGCGGCATGTCCGGTCACTCCAAAGGCAGCCTGCCGCACAATTAAACCCCTGTCAGAGAGGCTCCCTGCCTCTCTGGCTTTCAAATACCCCCGCCGGAGGCACCCGCGCTGAAAACCAAGCGCGCCCTCGGCGGCCCCATCCCAAACGCGAAAACAAGGATTCCAACATGTACGATATGGCCGCTATGGGCGCTTGGATTGAATTAGCTGTCCGCTGGGTGCATGTCATTACGGCGATCGCATGGATCGGGTCATCATTCTATTTTATCGCGCTAGATCTGGGCCTGCACCGTGACCGCAACCTGAAATCCGGCGCGGATGGCGAAGAATGGCAGGTCCATGGTGGCGGGTTCTATCACGTTCAAAAATACCTCATCGCGCCTTCGCAGATGCCCGATGATCTGGTCTGGTTCAAATGGGAAAGCTATTCGACATGGCTGTCGGGCTTTGCGCTGCTGATCCTCGTTTATTACCTTGGTGCTGAATTCTATCTCGTTGATCCAGCGGTGGCGGATCTGGCAATATGGCAGGCGGTTGGCATTTCGGTGCTGTCGCTGGCTTTTGGCTGGATCGTCTATGACCTGATCTGCAAAAGCAAATTTGGCGATGACAACACCCGGCTGATGATCGGCCTGTATATAATCCTTGTTGCGATGGCTTATTTTTACACGTCGGTGTTTTCAGGCCGCGCAGCCCTGTTGCACCTTGGTGCGTTCACCGCGACGATCATGTCAGCCAACGTGTTTTTCATCATCATGCCGAACCAGCGTATTGTTGTGGCCGACCTCAAGGCCGGGCGTACGCCAGATGCGAAATACGGTAAAATCGCCAAGCAACGCAGCACGCATAACAACTATCTCACCTTGCCGGTGATCTTCTTGATGCTGTCCAACCACTACCCGCTGGCCTTTGCCTCTGAAATGAACTGGCTGATCGCGGCGCTGGTGTTTTTAATGGGTGTGACGATCCGGCACTACTTCAACAGCCTTCATTCGCGCGCTGGCAACCCGATATGGACCTGGCTGGCCACGGCACTTTTGTTCATCACGATTATCTGGCTGTCCACGGCCCCCATGTTCCGGACGGTCGAACCTAAGGAAGCGACCGGCCCGTCCTTGCGTTTCGCCCAGGCAGACGGTTTTGATCAGGTCCACGACATCGTGCTGGGCCGGTGCAGCATGTGCCACGCGGCCGAACCTGCCTGGGATGGCATTTTGTGGCCACCCAAAGGTGTGCGGCTTGAGACCGAGCACCAGATCGCAAAAGCGGCAAAACAGATCTATTTGCAAGCTGGCGTGACCCATGC
>RCMY010000228.1_pt1 | contig 52689 bp, 50 predicted proteins | sample 2041341 | NCBI WGS metagenome assembly RCMY01 (sample SAMN09708234, study PRJNA481090) | Marine sediment metagenome, whole genome shotgun sequencing project.
GTCGAAGCTGGCGACCTGATCGAGGTCGTTTTCCCTTCAGCAATCTACCGAACGGAGCTCCTTCGCTCGATTGGGGGGTTCGAAGAACGGTTCGGTTCTGCCATGGATCTCGCCACCTTCACTCGCCTCGGTTTCGACCACCCCGTCCTTGCCGATCCTCGGCGGAGTTTTGCCCATCGCGTCCATGATGGCTCGGTCACTTCGAGCAACGCCGCGCACCATGCAGCCCGGCTTCGTTACACCGAGGCGTGCATGACCGCGCGCCGCGAGAGACTCAATGAGCCCTCCTGGGAAGACTTCCTCGAGGCCGAGAACGCGTTGCCGACCGTGCAGCGTCTAACAAACAGACGCAGGACGCTGAGCGCCACCCTCTTCCGCCAAGGTGGCGCTGCGGTCGCTTCGGGTCGGCGACTCGCAGGCCTCACAAAGGTGGCGGCATCTGCGCTCACATCGCCAACCACCTTTCTCGAGCGAACGGGTTCGCACGTGTCCCGCGATGTCGCTGGCCAACCCGTGGTATCGATCCTGATCAAGAACACGAACCACTATCGTGTGCCGTTCTACGAGGCGCTGCGTGCGGCACTTCGCGAACATGACGTCGAGCTACGGCTCATCGTTGCCGAAGGACTCGGCGAAGATCGAGCAAAAGGCGATCGTGCCACCTTGACATGGGCGGAGATCCGACCGCTACGCGAAGTCTCGATTTCGGGCCGCACATTGTTGTGGCAGCCAGGGTTCGACATCGCCTCTGGTTCAGAGCTCGTCATCACCGAGCAGGCCTCGAAACAGCTGTTCAACATCGTGCTGGCACATGGCCAGCGGGTTCTGCGCACGCGCCACGCATTCTGGGGTCACGGCAAGAACTTCCAGGCCCCGATCGAAGGTACCTCCGGGGAAGGTCTCAAGAAACGCCTGACAGAACGGGCGCACTGGTTCTTTGCCTACAACGAGGTGTCAGCCAAGGCTGCGATCGATGCGGGTATGCCAAGCGAGCGGGTCACTGCTGTAATGAATGCAACCGACACCAACCACATACGCCAGGTCCTCGACGCGCTCCCGAGCGATACGAGCAACAGCGTCCGAGCCGAACTTGGGATGGGCAATGGACCGGTCGGCGTGTTTATGGGCGGGATCTACCCTCCGAAGCGCACGGCGTTCCTGCTCGAAGCCGCGCACGAGATCAGACGGCTGGTTTCCGATTTCGAACTCCTCGTGATCGGTGGCGGGAGCGAACGAGCTCTCGTCGATGCTGAGGCATCGGCGTTTCCCTGGATTCATTCGGTCGGACCCGAATACGGCGACGCTCGTATCAGGCTGGCGTCGGTGGCCGAACTGCAGCTGATGCCTGGGATGGTGGGACTGAACATCGTCGATGCGTTCGCTCTCGGCCTTCCGACGATCACGACCGACATCGACTATCACAGCCCCGAGATCGACTATCTGATCGATGGGCAGAGCGGTGTGATGATCCACGGTGATCCGTCTCCGGCAGCGTACGCAGCCGGGGTTGTCGAGGTGTTGCAGAACGACGATCTCCTGGGCTCTCTGCAACATGGGGCACACACCACCGGACTCGGACTCACGATCGAATCCATGGCCTCATTGTTCTGCGATGGTGTTCTTGCAGCGCTCGACGCGCCTCTCAGATCGTGACCATCGATCGATCGAGAAAGGGACTCGCGCAGAACACGGCGTTCGTGCTGGCAGCCGAGTTGGTCGTGCAGGCCACACGTGCCGCAACGATCTTCGTCCTCGCGGGGATCTTGGACAAGGACGAGTTCGGGAGATACGTCGGACTTCTCGGGCTGACGACACTACTCGGCCCACTCAGTCAGTGGGGCATGAACCACGTGGGTGTCCGGGCAGTCGCACACGAGATCCCGTTCGCGACGACATGGGCGAAGGTGGTGTCGGCCACGTCGGTCGGAGGACTCTTCGGAACCGTATTGGCATCGGGCATCTCCGCCCTTATCTTCGACGTCCGAACCGATGTCGTCATTGCCTTTGGTCTCGCGCAGCTCGTCGGGTTCAACACTGCGCAAGCAGCGACAATGATGACCGAAGCCCACCATCGGTCCGACGTCGGCCTCCGAATCAACATCTCGGGTGGCATCGTGAGGCTCGTTTTACTCGGCCTCTTCATCGTGCTGGGTTACGACGACCTCTCTCGCTGGGCGGCATTTCTCCTAATCGGCATGCTGGCGTGGGGCGCACTGAGTTCCGTGCAGGTGGCGCATGCCTTTGGTGGACGACAGCACCTCCTCGCACCAAGTCGTGAAGATCTCCGGCACGGCATCGGATTTGTTTTCGTCCAGACGTCGTCAAGTGGCCAGACCGACATCGACAAGATTGCGCTCAATGCGTACGACCTCAGTAACGACGCAGCGGTGTATTCCCCCGGGTATCGAATAGCCGAACTCACCACCGTGCCCTTGATCGCCCTCGTTCGAGCCACCTACGCCGAGTTCTTCAGGCGTGGCGCCTCCACGGTCAGGGAGGCGATGACGTTTGCTCGAAAGCTCACGGCTATCGCCGTGGGGTATGGCATCGTCGCAGGCGCCGCACTGTTCATCTGCGCCCCACTTGTCCTGCTCATTCTCGACGATGACGAGTTCAGCGAATCGGTCAGTGTCATCAGATGGCTTGCATTCATCCCGCTCGCCAAGGGTTTGCAGTATTTTCCCGGTAACGCCCTCACCGGTGCAGATCACCACAACGTGCGCTCGTGGATCATCTTTGTCACTGCCCTCGTGAACCTCGTCGGCAACATCATTTTCATCCCAGAACATGGTTGGAGGGCTGCCGCCGTGACAACACTTGTGGCCGAGATGTTGTTCGCAGCGATGTTGTGGGCCGCGGTGACGATCCTTGCCAATCGTGAGGATGCCGCAACTGAAGCCCCAGGACGATGACTGAGGCCTTCGCTGTGCGAGCGGCCGCGGACAGCGCCTCGCTCAGGCGCCGCTATTCCCCGACGAATTGACCGTCGCGCTGTTCCCCGACTGCCAGATTGCATCTTGGCCGGTCGAGGAGAACGAGTTGTCACGAATGTTCGCAGTAATGCGGTTGCCTTGCGATCCGGAATCTTCGATCCGGATCCCGTAGTGCGCGGTGTTGCGGATCGTGTTGCCGATCACGTCGGCCGACGAACCGAGAACAATTCCGACACCGTCGCGATATTGCGAGTCCGTCGAGATGTTCGAGATCGTGTTGTTCGTGATCTTGATGTTGGGACTGGCCGCCGAATAGCCGTCACTGACGTGGATTACGATTGCGCCCGACGTTCCCGTCTGGATGTCGTGAATGACGTTCTGGGTGATTTCGACATTGTTGACCGGAGCCTTGATGTCGATTGCTTCTGTGCCGGTCTGGGAGATGTCGTTCCCAGCAATCACGATGTGGTGCACTTCGTCACTCGCATCCTTGCCCGTGCCGACGTAGATACCTTCGCCAAACAGCGAATAGGACTGTCCGTCACTTGCCGTACCTGTTCGTCTTCCCGTTCCTGATACGACCGAGTTGCGAATGGTGACGTACGACGAGCGCTGCGCCACACGAATACCTTCCTGACCAATGTCGGTGACCCGTACGGCCTCGACGACAACGCCGGACGAAGCTTCGACACGAACTCCCCACATCGACTTCCGAACGTCGAGATAACTCAACGTCACGTTCGACGATCCGCTGACTTCGATCCCTGCGCGTTCGGTATAACTGTTGTCGCTGAAGACCGGACGATTTCTTGTGTCCGCCGCAGTGAGAACTATGTGGTTGCCCTGCGCGCCGTTGATCGACGAGATATGGAGGGGTTGATGCTGGCCGGGCTCGAACTCGAAGATCATCCCGGGTTTGGCGCGTGCGAGAGCATCCTTGATTGGGGTGTTCGAGAACCCCGAGCCATTGGCCTGGCCGCCGTTGTTCACTCGAACGACGTTGGAGACCGGAGCCGCCGTCGTCGTGGTGACCGGTGCGGTCGTGGTCGTTCGTGGGGCAATCGTGGTCTTTGGCGGTGCCGAGGACTGCGGTGCTGCACTGGAGGTCGTCGCCGGTGCAGCCGTCGTGGTCGTGGTCGTGGTCGGCGCCGGAACTGCACTTGTCGTCGTGGTCGATGCGGCCTCGTCGGCCGACGCCAGCGATGTCGATTCGATGTCATCAAAATCGCCGTCGCTCGGTGTTGCGACCTCGGCTTGCGGCGCATCGGGCAGAATCGAACCAAAGGCACTGCCATCGATGCCCCTCGATGTGCTGGAGGGTCTTGCTGTGTTCGTTGCGTCGTTTGGATCGACGAGCTCGGATGCGGCGGATGCCTCTTTGGCTGCATTGGTGACATCGACGACTTCGCGTCCCGGTGCCGGTTCGACAACATCGCGCCCACCAACCGAGACGACAGACCGTCCAATGTCGCCGAGCGCCGTCGTGAGGCCTCCAGCCGTGGTTGCTGCGACTGCAGAAACCACCAAGAGTGAAAAGAGAATTCGCCTCAACGGGCCCCACAAACGCACAGAAGGTTTCTATCACAATTCGTAACGGAAACGACACATTCGCAGGGTGTTGTTTCAAATAATCCTACGAAAAACTGCCAAACATCACGACCCGCATGTGACAAACACGTTGCGGTGTTGATCCCAAGCGAGACGTCATCCCCCGCCGGCCCGACGTCGTGTGGCTCAATGGTGCAATGCCGGAGAGCGCACCGACCACTCCTGATCGGCCTTCGCCGCCGTCGTTTGAGTGCCGCGTTTTCTGGTCGGTGACTCCCGATCAGACGACAAGTCCCTACATCCGTGACATCGTGGGCGCAATCGAACGACACGGTTGGCAGGTCGAATTCTTGACCTTGCGCGCGCTGGCGACGTCGTCAGGCCAAGTCGTGCACATTCAATGGCCAGAACATGTCTCTCGAGGGGCAACCACGAGTGCCACCGTAGTGAAGAACCTTCGGTCGGCGGCCATCGTCGTTGCGTTGCGGCTCCGCAGACACATCGTGGTGCTGACGGCCCACAATCGTGTGCCGCACGGCGCCGCGAACCGAATCGACCACATCTTCCGACGAGGGGTGCAACGCCTTGCGGCCGCGACCGTCGTGCTGGTTCCAGCCCACGAGACTCAGCTTCGCGCCGATGGTGCAATCGGTAGCCGACCAGCTGTCGTCACCATCCCTCATCCGACCCACCCACCCGACACACCACTGGAGCTGGAACCTGCGAGCGTTCGCCGCACACTCGTCGTGCTCGGTCAGATCCATCCATACCACCAGATACAAGAGTTCATCGAAACTCTCGATGCAGCGGCGAACTCCCGACCGGTCCTCGTAGTCGGCGGAGTCGGTGACGATGCACTCCTCGACCGCCTCGAAACCTATGCGCGAGATCGAGAGTGGCTCACCGTGCGTCCCGGATTTGCGAGCGACGAGGAACTGGTTCCGATCCTCACAAGTGCCGCAGCCATCGTTTCGCTCCAACGAAACACGTTCAACTCGGGAGGACCGTTCTACGCTCTCCCTCGCAGACTGCCGATCATCATCAACGAAGGGGCTCAGGCCGATGACCTTCGAGAGCATGTCGGGCCCGACTGGGTGTACGCGGTCCCCGCCAAAATTGATGCTCTGGACGTCACCGATCTCGAAGATTGGCTCGATAGAACCCGCTCGTCACCAGATCTCTCGAGATACGAGGTCGAGGTTATTGCCCAAAAGCACATTGAGCTATACGAATTATTGCGGTCTTGCGCCCCGCCACTACAGTTTTAAAGGCGCTACCGAGGAGCTCACATGTCCGTCATCATCGTTACCGGGTCAGGTGGCCTCATCGGCTCACAGGCCGTGACGCACTTTGCAGAGGAAGCCGATGTCATTGTTGGCATCGACAACAACATGCGCCAGGAGTTCTTTGGGCCCGAGGCTTCCACCGATTGGGTCGTCAACGATCTGACCGTCCGATTCGACAACTATCGACACGTGCACGCTGACATCCGTGACAACGCGGCAATCGATGCACTGTTTGGCGAGTACGGGACCGACATCTCGCTCATCGTGCACACCGCGGCGCAACCCTCGCACGACTGGGCTGCACGCGATCCGCACACCGACTTCAGCGTCAATGCGAATGGCACCCTCAATCTCTTGGAAGCCACACGCCAGCACGCACCACAGGCGGTTTTCATCTTCACGTCGACCAACAAGGTCTACGGCGACACTCCCAACCGGCTGCCCCTCATCGAACTCGAAACACGGTGGGAGCTCGACCCGTCGCATCCGTGGGCCGAACACGGCATCCCCGAAGAAATGTCCGTTGACCAGTCCACCCACAGTCTCTTCGGCGCATCGAAGCTGGCCGCAGATGCGTTGGTGCAGGAGTACGGCCGATACTTTGACATGAAGACCGTCGCCTTCCGTGGCGGCTGTCTCACCGGTCCAGATCACTCCGGCGCGGAACTTCACGGTTTTCTTGCATACCTCGTCAAGTGCACGGTCATCGGCAGGCCATACACGATCTTTGGCTACAAGGCGAAGCAGGTTCGCGACAACATTCACGCGTCCGACCTGATCAGTGCATTCGATCACTTCTATCGTGCGCCCCGCGTCGCCGAGGTCTACAACATCGGCGGCGGTCGAGCCATCAACTGCTCGATGCTCGAAGCCATAGAAATTTCCGAGGAGTTGTCGGGTAAGAAACTCGAATGGACGTATTCCGACGAGAATCGCATCGGCGACCACATGTGGTACGTGAGCGATGTTCGTCGATTCCAGAACCACTACCCAGACTGGAAGTTCACCTACGACCTCAAGGCGATCATGGGAGAGATTCACGACAAGATGGCCGAGCGCTGGTTGTCCGAGGATCAGTCCTCTTGATGGGAACCGAACTCGCAGAGAAGGTCGACATCTTTGGCGTTGGACTCTCCAAAACCGACTACGACGACGCAACCGGCCGAATCATCACTGCGGCGATGAATCACCAGTCGTTCGCCGTGAGCGCGCTGGCCACCCATGGACTGATGGAAGCGGTGCACGACCCTCGTTTCCTTGAGGTGGTCAACAGCCTCGATCTCGTCACCCCAGACGGACAGCCAGTCCGATGGGCCATGAATCTCCTACACAAGGCCGGACTCGATGACCGGGTGTACGGACCAGACCTGACTTGGAAGGTCTGTGGTGCAGCCGCAGATGCCGGAGTCGGCATCTACCTCTTCGGGTCGACGACCGAGACCTGCGATGCGTTCGTCGCGGCGATTCTCGCCGAGTGGCCGCACGCAATCATCTCCGATGTCCAACCCGACCGATTTCGAGAGGCCACGCCCGAAGAAGATCGCTCTGACGTCGAGCGCATCAACAACTCGGGAGCAGGTGTGGTGTTCGTTGGCCGCGGCTGCCCTCGACAAGAGCGATGGGTCGCAGCCCACAAGGGCCACGTGAATGCGGCGATGATGGCCGTCGGTGCGGCCTTCGACTATCACGCTGGCCAGTTGAAGAAACCTCCACCGCTGATGCAGAAATACGGGCTCGAGTGGCTCTGGCGGCTCGGGCTCGAACCCAAACGGCTCTTTCGCCGGTATGCGGTGACCAATTCTCAGTTTTTGATCGCACTCACAAAAGCTCTCGCGCGCCAACGTACGGCCTAGGGTCTTTGGGCGATCGATCAGAATCAATCTAGACTCAGCATCAATTTGGAATCAAGGGAACGGACACTTCGAGACATGCGGTCGTCCGACCGACTCCTCGGACGAAAGCGACTGAATGGAATCTTCAGACAGCGAGCTACATCTGAAGGACTATCTCGACATCATCAGTCGTCGGAAGTGGATCATCCTTGCGCTCGTTTTGCTCGTATTGGGAGCTGCAACTGCAGTCTCTGCAATCCAGACACCCAAATACCGTGCCGAGGCTCGGGTACGAGTGGAAACGTCGACCTCCAGCAACATCCTTGGCGATGGCAACAACCTGTCGAGCAACGTGCGCGGCCGCAACCTTCAAAATGAGGTCGAGTTCGCCCGGAGTGATCGGGTCACCGAACGAGCCGCCGACGTCGTCGGCGAACTGATCACCATCGATATCGGAGCGGTGTCGGACTCCGACACGCTCACATTCACCTCGGTGAGCGCAGACCCGCAGGAAGCCGCATTGGTTTCCAATACGTTCGCAGATGCCTATGTGAGCGAACGGTCCCTTGCCGCCGGGGAGCGCTTCATTGCCGCTGTCGACGTGATCAACGAACGACTGGCCTCGATCAGCACGTCACGTGTCCAACTCGAGAACCAACTGGTCGACGCAACCGATGCATCCAGCATCCAGATTCAGATCGACTCGCTCACCAGCGAGGAGGTACGTCTACGCGCACAGTTGAACGAGATCGATGTCTTGAGCCAGCTCGAGAATGGAGCATCGGTGGCGGTGCTCAACGCAGCGAGCAGCCCCGACGCACCATTCGCTCCATCGTGGGTGCGAAACATCGCGCTCGCACTCATCGCCGGCGCGATCCTCGGCGTCGGTGCAGCCCTCATTCTCGAAACGCTCGACGACACGATCTTGACAAAATTGGATCTCGAGCGCGCCGCCGATGGCATTCCGGTCCTCGGACTCGTGCCTGCCCCGGAGAAGACTCGTTTCGGTTCTCGGTCGGTGCGCAAACTTGTCACCTCTCGAACAGGGCCCTTCACCGAAGCCTTTCGCACGCTCCGGTCTGCCATCGAGCTGGGACAGTCGACGGGCTCGGAGATTCGTTCGGTTCTGGTCACGAGCGCCAACTCGGCCGAAGGCAAGTCGACGGTCGCTGCGCACCTCGCTGTGGCGTTCGCACGTTCTGGCGCCAGTGTCCTCGTCATCGACGCCGACATGCACAACCCAACACAGCACGAGCTGTTCGGAATCATGAACAAGAACGGGCTCGCGGACGAACTGTCGCACATCGGCAACGCCGAGATCATCATGGAACAGGCGTCGGGCGAGGGATTGCTGTCGATCATTCCCGCTGGGGTCAGCGCATCGTCGCCTGCTGAACTGCTTCGTTCCCTCGAGGCGCAGGAATTTATGCAGAAGCTCGCATATGCCTATGACCTGGTGATCATCGACTCACCGCCGCTTCGACCAGTCGCCGACACGTTGCCGATCGCTCGAATCGCAGACGCAACCCTGCTCGTGTCGATGCGAGGCAAGACGAACGCTGTCGAAGTGCGTGAAGCGATCGAACTCTTGGCCCGAGCAAAGACCCGTCCGTTGGGCGCAGTGCTGAATGGCGCCGAAGATGTAGACGACGGGTACGTCTACGGCAAGTCGCACCGCTGACGGTTACGCATCGTTGTTGATCGTCATCGCTCGGCCTCGACGATCGAGAAAGCCGATTGCGGTCGCAACTGCTCGAGGGTCGTGACGAAGGTGATGTCGCGCTCCGTCGAGAATTCGTAGGTCAGCTGCGCCGTGGGCATCAGCGATGACCCGCGCATCGAGCGGTGGAACGGCATCATCGTTGCTGCCATGAAGGACCATCAAGCACGTACCGAAACCCGCAAGTTTTTCCGCAGCGGAGGCGGCAGAGACTCCCTGGAGTTCTTTTGCCCATCGGTTGAAATCGGGGGGGAAATTCGCGTCGCTGATCGCTCCACAACGACGTGCATGCGACAGAAGTTCTCGAGGGCGAGACGCCCAGTCTTGAAAGTCTGCCGGAGCCGCAACCGACACCACACCTGCGATGTTGCCATCGGTGGCTGCAGCATCGATCGCCAAGGCTCCACCGGTCCCAAACCCCATGAGCCACAACGAGCCGTCGGTTCCGTCGACGCTACGCAGGTACGAAATCGCTGCCCGTAGATCGCTCCGCCAACCATCGAGTGAAAAATGGCCTTGGCTTCCCGCAAGCCCTCGAAATGCGAACGCCAGCGTGACCATACGTGCGTGATCGGCGACACGATCTGCGAGATCGGGCAACGTCCGAAAAGAGTTGGCACCCCCGCCTGCGTCGGTCGGAAAGCCAGGCACGAGTAGCAGCGCTGGGCGGCCATTTTCGGGAACACGTTCTGGTTGTGCCAGCCACGCATCGAGCGACCCGGCTGCACCGTCGATCTTTACCTGCACGAAACAGGCCTACGAACGACGCCGGCGGTAGCCGCGGTTTCGCGCCTCTGGCAAGGTATCTGGACCGAACGTGGCGACCTGCTTGCTCGCCACCAACTCTGCGATGACGTCACTGTCGAGATCTTCTTCGAGGTCATACACGACCTGCGTGCGCTTGTCCCCAATGAAACGGTGGTCAGCGAATTCTTTGGGGCGATCCATGTGGCAATTGTAGACGCGAACGAGGGAGGACCCAGTGGTGGATCCTCCCTCGCTGCACTACGTATATTCGCTGGAGAACCGAACGACCTTGCCATCGCTCTGATCGAAACCGATCAAAAGTCAGGCGGCCGGGTGGAACAAAGTCCGACGGCTCGAGTTCGGCGGTGTCTGACACTGTCTGCAGAGCGGACAGCGAGTCAACGTCTCGCCATTTGGTCCAGCGGGCCCGACCTAACGGTCAGACACCTCCAAGGTTCCAAAATCAGTATTGATGTGGACCACCCCCTTTCTCTCGGTATTTCTACAATACCTCATCTCCGACCGCTCCGATATCGCAGAGGTAGGTAATGAACGAATCGACGATCACCGTGACGTGTACGACGTCGATTGCTGATCCCGCCGCGAGGTTCTGTGCCACCACAAATTCTGCCGCGCCGACCTCGTCGGCGATCACCCGGTCTTCGATCACCCAGTCGCCGCCGATCTCCTCACCGAAATCGCTACCCAGACCGAGATGGTCGAACCAGTCGAGAACCCACCGGATCACCGTGTCCACGTCATCATGGCTGACCACCGCGGACACCTCGTACGGCAATGACTCACCCACCGCCATGACCGCCTCCTCGATCTCAAGAAGCGCTGGGGCAACCGTGCCCTCGAGTTCGACGGACACTCGGCTCACAGCCACAACGGCAACGACGACGACGAGCACCAACCCAACGACAATCGCAACCCAGATCATTTGGCCACGTTATCTGCGCCGCAGGTGCCCAGCCCCGCAACACGAGACCACCACAACCATCTCACTGTGGCGCCTGAGGCGGTGTTTGACGAGAAGGCCAACTCTGAGATCGCAGACACAGGACGAAGCTGCGAAGCCGGTTCGGGCGGTCTCGGCCCCCGGCCAGCAGCCGAGCTTCGAGAGCCGTCAGGCTCGGATTGCGACCGCGATGAATTACAGCCCGATGCGTTGGGCGAGGAGCTCGCGGTGATACGTCGGATCGCCGAAGAGTAACTCGGAGGACTTTGCGCGCTTGAAGTACAGGTGGGCGGGGTGCTCCCAGGTGAATCCGATACCGCCGTGGATCTGAATGTTCTCCGCCGTGGCGTGAAAGTACGCCTCGGAGCAATAACTTTTGGCCAAGCTCGCCATCGCAGGTAGCTCGTCGTTGTCCTCCGCAGCACACCACGCGGCGTAGTACGCGGCTGATTTGGCCGACTCGACCTCGAGCAGCATGTCGGCGCACTTGTGTTTGATGGCCTGGAACGAGCCGATTGGCCGGCCGAACTGCACTCGAACCTTGGCGTACTCGACCGCCATGTCGAGGACCTTCTGGGCGCCCCCGACCTGTTCGGCGGCGAGGCCGACGGCGGCACGGTCGAGAACTCGAACCAACGTTGCCCATCCGTTGCCGTCGGTTCCGATCAAACGAGCGGGCGTCTCGGAGAGTTCGATCTTGGCTTGTTTGCGTGTCTGGTCCATCGTGGCGAGCGGGGTCCGAGTCATTCCGTCGGCATCGGCATCAACGGCAAACAAGGAAACACCAGCGGCCGACCGGGCTGCAACGATGAGGAGGCCTGCTGTGTGACCATCGATCACATAATGTTTTGCTCCATTCAGGGTCCACCTGTCGCCAGCTTGTGTGGCCGTCGCGGTCACGCCCGTTTCGTCCCACCGACCGTTCTCTTCGGTCAGAGCGACGGTGGCGATCAGATCACCACTGGCGATACGAGGCAAATACTCCGCTGCAGCGTCGGCATCGTCAGAGAGCATCAGCGCCGATGTGGCCAGGACGGCCGTCGAGAAGAATGGAGCGCAGAGAAGGGAACGTCCCATCTCCTCGAGAATCACGATGAGTTCCACCCAACCGAAACCTTGACCGCCGAACTCTTCGGGAATGATCAGGCTCTGCAAGCCGAGTTGCTCGGCCATCTGGGCCCACACGGCTTCGTCGTACCCGGACTCGGTGTCCATCAATTCACGGACGGTTTCTTCGCTCGACTTCTCTTCAAGGAACTGTCGAACAAAGGATCGGAGCTGGTCTTGTTCTTCGGTGAAGGCAAACTGCATGCCCATAACTTACCCGGTGGTCACTTGTGCGACCACACGGTGGATCCGACCCTGACTCGCATCGAGCCATACACTCCTGCCATGAACACGGCATCACCGCACCACCTCGATGTAACCCAGTACCGAGTCGACCCCCGGGACTTTCCTGGCATCTCCTCCTTCGACTCCGACGCCGATGGCGGTCTCGACAAAGACTCCGCAAAACCGCTGATGAAACAGCTCAACCAGCGGTTGGAGGCACTGCAAGAGCGATTGTACGCGCACGGCCAGGAGCGCCTACTCGTTGTGCTCCAGGCGACCGACACCGGCGGCAAGGACGGCACCATCCGTGCGGTATTCGAACACACCAACCCCCAGGGTGTTCATGTTGCTTCGTTCAAACGGCCCACCGACGACGAGTTGGCGCATGACTACCTGTGGCGAATACATCGGCACACTCCCGCCGCTGGCGACATCACAATCTTCAACCGCAGTCACTACGAAGATGTGCTCGTCGTGCGTGTGCACGAGCTTGTCGAAGAGTCGAGGTGGCGCAAACGTTACGAACACATACGCAACTTCGAACAGATGCTTGCTGATGAAGGAACCACCATCATCAAGATCTACCTTCACATTTCCAAAGATGAACAACGAGAGAGGCTGCAAGCCAGAATCGACAATCCAGACAAACATTGGAAATTTGACTTCGGCGACTTGAAGGAGCGTCTCCGTTGGGACGACTATCAGAGAGCGTTCGAAGAAATGCTCGTCGAGACCTCAACCGATGCAGCACCTTGGTACATCGTTCCTGCGAATCGGAAGTGGTATCGCAACATCGTGATCAGTCAGCTTCTCGTCGACACGCTCGAGGGCCTTGCCGGCGACGAATTCCACCCGAACCCAGAGCTGGAAGGCGTCGTCGTCGACTAGGCGCGCTCATCCAGCAAATGATGGCTCCGGTACACCTCGTACCCCAGCGTCGACAGCCAGAAGGGCCCCGGCCGGAACCCCAGCGCTGCGGCTCGGGTCGGTCTGTCCGCCATCGATGCTCGTCACAAAGATCGTGGCGAGGTCTGGTCCGCCGAACGCGGGCATCGTCGGCATTGCAACAGGAAGCTCCACGATGCGATCGATTTTCCCATCGGGCGTAATTCGAGTGAGCGCCCAGCCATAGACCGAGGCCGACCACAGACAACCATCGGCATCGAGGCACGCACCATCGGGAAGGCCGTGGGCTCCCGCGACGGCGTCGTAGTCGAAGAAAACCGACTTGCCACGGTGTCGACCGGTCTCGAGGTCGTAGTCCCACCGCCAGATCGTGGCGTGGAATGTGTCTGCCCAGTACATGCGGCCACGCTGTTGGTCAAAGACCAGGCTGTTCGGGACACCCACATCACCTTCGAGCGTCTCGACCCGTCCGGTGGCATCGATCGAGTAGAGACTGCCATCGAATCGACGGGCCTCGGTCGCTGGGTGCATGGTCCCCACGACAAAGCGACCCGCGTGATCGCAGCGACCATCGTTCAATCGATTGCCCCGAGTCTTGTCCTCAACGTCGACAAATGGTGACGTCACACCACTCTCCCAGTTGAGCCAGACGAGCGAGGTTTCCATCGCAACGAGGAGTCGACCAGGCGTTTGGGTGAAGACGAACGAACCGGGACGCCCGGGGAGTTGTCGAGTTTCGGTGATCTCGGTGTTCGGATCGGTGCGATGAATCGCCTTCCCATCGATGTCTTCCCAGTACAACCGCTGCTCGCTCTCGCTCCAGACGGGACACTCACCGAGCGCTGCGACGTCCGTTCCGATGCGTGAGATTTCGACCATGGCCAAAAATCTACGGCATCCACTTCGCCATGTCTGACACCAGGAAGACCAGTCGCGTCACCGATTTGTGGTCTGTCGCATGTGTGCATCCACAAACGTCACACCACAGCTGCCACTTCTCCCGGTACCATGAACACTGCTACGACAGCCACGCTGTTGTTGGGTTTGCAGGCAGGCATCGGTTCTTCCCGTCAACGTGAACCACCTACCCCCAAAGAGACTGACCATCACCATGGTCACCGTGAACCCATAACCCCAGGCAACGCCTTTGTCGCGTGCCTTGAAAGAAATCCCAATGAAATCATTTTCCCAACTGGGCCTGCCCAGCAACATTTGTGATGCGCTCGCAGCCCGAGGCATCCACGAACCATTCGAAATTCAAGCCGCCACCATCGAAGATGCGCTCGCCGGTCGAGATGTCTGCGGACGTGCGCCGACCGGATCGGGCAAGACGCTCGCCTTCGGCCTTCCTCTCGTCGCCACAGTGTCTCGCGCCAATCCCAAGGCTCCACGCGCCCTCATCCTTGCGCCGACACGTGAACTCGCCGATCAGATTCACACCGAGCTGGCATCGTTCTCCGGCAAGGTCCGTGTTGGCGTCGTGTACGGCGGCGTCGGCTATGGTCCGCAGCTCAACCTGCTGCGCAAGGGCGTCGACATCCTCGTCGCATGCCCTGGCCGTCTCGAAGATCTCATCGATCGAGGTGACGTGTCGCTGCATGAAGTGAAGCAGGTCGTACTCGACGAGGCAGACCGTATGGCCGACATGGGTTTCATGCCCGCTGTCCGACGGCTCCTCGACCAGACGTCGAAAAAACGCCAGATGGTGCTGTTCTCGGCAACGCTCGATGGTGATATCGCCAAGCTCACCCGCGACTACCAGCACAACCCAGCCCGCCATGAGGTGGGAGACGAAACTCCGGACATCACGTCAGCAAGCCACCTCTTCTGGAACGCCAAGAAGGAAGACCGGCTCGCGGTCACCGCCGAGGCAATCGATGCGGTCTGGCCAGCGATCGTCTTCTCCCGCACTCGCCACGGCGCAGATCGAATCGCCAAGCAGTTGGCCCGCCATGGCGTCAAGGCCGCAGCGATACACGGTGGACGAAGCCAGGGCCAGCGAACCCGGGCACTCGCGGACTTCGCCGAGAATCGAGTACATGCACTCATCGCAACCGATGTTGCCGCTCGCGGCATCCATGTCGATGGCGTGGCGCTCGTTGTGCACTACGACCCGCCAGAAGATTTCAAGGCATACGTGCATCGATCCGGTCGAACCGCTCGGGCCGGCGAGGGCGGTGTCGTCATGTCCCTGATCCAGGGTGATCAGAAGAAGGACATGTCGAAGATGCAGCGGCAGATTGACTTGAACGAACCACTGACCGATCCCGACGTCAAAAAGATGACGTCGTTGTCCCCCGCGGACGAGTTCGTTCTCGCACCACCTCGACCGGGCCAAGACCAGGGCGCAGGCAGTGGCCAAGGTAATCGTCGGCGCTCCGGCCAGGGAAAGGGCCACGGCAGGAACGGAAGCCGCAAGCGCTCCGGCGGCGGTGGCGGTGGCGGTCAGTCGCGCAACGGTCAGTCACGCAATGGTCAGTCACGCAATGGCCAGAGCGCCGGACGCAACAAACAGGGAGGCCGTTCCGGCGGTCAACGCCAGAACGCGCGCTAGCGGTCCGGGTCTTCAGAGATTGCCGATGTCAACATCGCGGCATCGAGAATCGTCGCAGCTGCGATCACGATGTCATCGACGGTCGTTGCCCAACTACACACACTGATCCTCATCACCGATCGGCCGTTCCACTTCGATCCTCCGCACCAGATCTTGCCGCTGTCCTGGATGGCTTCCAGGAGAACGTCGGTCTCCGCGTCCGTGTCGAGACTCACGAGTATTTGGTTCAGTTCGACCACATTGTGGACGGTCAGTCCGCCTCGCTCGAGAGTCTCGGCAAGTAGGGCTGCATGATCGCACAACCGGTCGGTCAGCTCGGCAACACCGGATTCGCCCAGGCATTTCAGTACGGCCCAGGCTTCGATTGCGCGGGCCCGTTGGGACATGTCGATTCCTCGGCCGACCGGCTCGAGCCGGGTTGATTCGGGCAGGTAGGCCGCGGCGACGTCGAAACTGCGTGCCATGTCCTGCCTGTCGCGCACGATTGCCACCGCCGAGTCGTACGTGGTGTTGAGCCACTTGTGCATGTCGGTTGCCCAAGAGTCCGCTCGGTCGACCCCTCGAACGAGATGTTGCCGACGCGGCGACGTCGCCGCCCAGAGTCCGAATGCGCCGTCCACGTGGATCCAGTGCGGCGTACCCTCGAAGTGATCAGCGATGTCGTTGAACGGGTCATGCGCTCCCGAGTTGACGTTGCCGGCTTGGGCGATGACTAGAGTCGGCACGCCAGGTTCGGGGAGCGCCGAAGCATCCATCCGACCCTGATCATCGGCCGGCACCAGCACGACGTTCCGGCGGCCAAAGCCAACGAAGCCGAGCGCTTTGGTCACGCTCGAATGTGTCGCCTCGCTCACTACAACCTGTATCTCGGGAGCGCCGAAGAGCCCATCGTTGGGGCCATCCCAGCCTTCGTCGGCCAGCAAGCGATCACGCGCAGCGGCCAGGCAGAGCGCGTTGGCCGAAGAGGTACCCGACACGAACTGGTGCTGGGCGGAGGCTGGAAGACCGAGCAGTCGCACGAGCCATGCTCCAACGACGGTGTCGATCACTCCGGCGGTTGGAGACATCACACCGAGCGCTGCGTTTTGATCCCACGCGCTCGTCAACCACGAAGCTCCCACCGAGACCGGATGCGCTCCCCCGGTCACGAACCCGAAGTACCGCCCGCCGCTCGAACCCACCGTTCCAGGAGCTCCAACTTCGTCGAGGAGCTGAAGCACCTGCTGTGGTGCCATTCCCGCCTCGGGTAGTGCCTCCACGAAGCCGCTGAGTGCCTCGATCGAGCTCGACTCGGGAAAAACCGGCCGAGAGTCGCGCTCGCGTAGATAGGCAATCGACCGTGCGGCAGCTTCAGCGAGAATCTCGTCCATCGGCGCACGTTACACCGGGACCCGATCGCTCCCTTCTCTCCAAAATTCGGGAACTGGTGGTGCTACCTTCGAGTGCCATGACCGGAGAAACAGACCTCGCAGCGATGCTCGAGTCGCTCACGGTCAGCGTCCGTTCCGATCTCTATGTGGTCGCGACGTTTGGTCCCGCTGCATCGATACCGGTATTGGGTGACGGTGTCGCTGCGGTCATCGACGAAGCGGAGGGCCCGACGGTCGTGGCCACGGTCGACCGAGCGACGGCTGAGGGCTGGCCGCAGGACTTTATCGCCGCATGGCTCACACTTGACGTGCACAGCGCTCTCGAAGCCGTTGGGCTCACCGCGGCCTTTGCTCGAGCACTCGGACGCGTCGGCATACCCTGCAATGTGATCGCAGGTTTTCATCACGACCACATTCTCGTGCCACACGACAAGAGCACTGCGGCCGTCGAAGCAATCGAAGCCCTCGCCACACCAAAACACAGTTCTGTGCAGCGTGAGATGCCATAGCGGCACCTCATCCTGCACAGAATCGGAGTATTAGGCGGGTAGTTCGCCTGCAGCGACTCCAAGGCGAACCTGAGCCCGTCGCAACGCCGACTTCGCTGCAGCATTCTCGGCATCGGCCGAGACCGCCGCTTCGGCTTTTGCATGTGCCGACTGAGCGCGACCGACGTCGATGTCGTTCTTGTTCTCTGCGACATCGGACAAGATCGTGACCTTGTCATGGGACATCTGCACAAATCCCTGGTGAATCGCAAAGATCTCCGCATCGTCACCGTCGACGATCTTGGCAGCGCTCACCTGAAGCACACCGATGAACGGCACGTGGCCGGGCAAGAACTCGATGTCGCCACCACCAACGGTGCGCACCAAAACCTTGCTGGCCTCACCCGAATAGGTGACGCACTCCGGTGAAACGACCTCGACCTGCATTATGCGTTGGCCTCGAGTTCAGCGGCCTTGCGGATTGCCTCGTCGGCTCCACCGACCATGTAGAACGCCTGCTCTGGGAGGTGATCGAGTTCTCCGGTTAGGAGGGCCTCGAAGCTGTTGATGGTCTCTTCGAGCGAGGTGAACACGCCGGGTTGTCCGGTGAAGACCTCGGCTACGAACATTGGCTGCGACAAGAACTTCTGCACTTTTCGAGCACGGTCGACGGTGACACGATCTTCGGGGGTCAGCTCGTCGAGACCCAGGATGGCGATGATGTCCTGCAGCTCCTTGTAACGCTGAAGAACCTCCTGCACCTGTCGGGCAATGCGGTAGTGGCGCTCCCCCACGACCTCTGGTTGGAGAATCGTCGAAGTCGACGCGAGAGGGTCGACGGCGGGATAGATGCCGAGGGCAGCGATGTCGCGGCTCAACTCGGTGGTTCCATCGAAGTGGGTGAACGACGTGAACGGTGCCGGGTCGGTGTAGTCGTCTGCAGGCACGTACACGGCCTGCAGCGACGTGATCGACTTGCCCTGCGTCGAGGTGATTCGCTCCTGGAGCGTGCCCATCTCATCGGCGAGAGTCGGCTGATAACCCACCGCTGACGGCATACGGCCGAGAAGGGTCGAGACCTCCGAGCCTGCCTGCACGAAACGGAAGATGTTGTCGATGAAGAGCAACACGTCCTGATTCTGCACATCTCGGAAGTACTCGGCCATGGTCACACCGCCGAGAGCGACACGAAGGCGCACGCCTGGGGGTTCATCCATCTGACCAAAAACCAAGGCTGCTTTCGAGAGCACCGTTGGGGCATCCTCGTCGGCACCCATCTTGGCTTCGCCCATTTCGATGAAGAGGTCGGTTCCTTCACGCGTGCGCTCACCCACACCGGCGAACACGGAAACGCCGCCGTGGTTCGAGGCAACACGCGTGATCATCTCTTGGATGAGCACGGTCTTGCCCACACCTGCACCACCGAAGAGCCCGATCTTGCCACCTTCTTTGTACGGAGTGAGAAGGTCGATGACCTTGATGCCGGTCTCGAACATTTTCGTCGACGGCTCGAGCTTGTCGAAGTCAGGAGGGGGACGATGAATGTCCCAGTACGTGTCGATCTGGATCTCTGACGCGGGCACGTCGAGGGGTTCGCCCATGACGTTCCAGACATGGCCGAGCGTGGCGTTGCCGACGGGCATCTGCATGCCGTGACCGGTGTTGCGAACCTCGGCCCCACGGACGAGTCCATCGGTTGGTTTCATCGAGATGGCTCGAACTCGACCGTCGCCGATCTGCTGCGCGACCTCGAGGGGCACGAGAATCTCGTCACCTTCGAGGTGGATGGTCAGCTGCAGCTGCTGGTTGATCTCTGGGAGGCTCCCTGGTGGGAACTCCACGTCGACCACGGGGCCGGCGATACCGACGACGCGGCCTGACTTGAGTTCTGGTTCGGTGACGGTCATACCGTTGTACCTTCCGTGTTATCGAGAATTAGCTTGATGGTGTTGTCGACGTCATCGCCGCTGAGTGCTTCTGCACCACTGACGATCTCCATGATCTCGGTGGTAATCGATGCTTGACGGGCTTGGTTCATCTCGCGGGAGAGTTTGGTGATGAGCTCTTCTGCGTTGTCTGTTGCTGCCTTCATGGCACGCTGGCGGTTGGCGTGTTCTGAGGCTGCGGCCTCGAGCAACGCCGAATAAAGCCGCGACTCCATGTACCGAGGGAGCAGTGACTCGAGCACTCCCCCAGGTGAGGGTTCGAACTCGACCTCGGCAATCGCAGCCTTCGAGCCTGAGCCGGTTTCGGCCATCGTTGCGGTATTGACCAACGGCAAGTAGCGGCGTGTGGTCACCCGTTGCGTGCCCATGGTGACGAACTCGGTGTAGATCAGCTCGACACGATCGAGATTTCCAGCGGTGAACTCGTCGACGATGTGGTCGGCGACCTCACGGGCGTTCTCGTAGCGAGGGGTATCGGACATCCCGGTGTACTTCGCATCGATCCGATAATTGCGGAACGTGAAGTAGTCGATGGCCTTCTTGCCGATAAGAATCAGCGAATAGTCGGCGCCCTCGTTGCGGGCGACGTTGAGCTGGTGCTCGGCGGCACGGATGATCGACGCGTTGTATGCACCGGCAAGACCGCGATCCGACGTGATCGCAATGATCCCGACTCGTGCTGGCTTCTCCGTCTGGCGCATCAGCGGATGATCGACCTTTGCTCCAGCAGCAACGAGATTCTCGATGACACCGGTGATCTGCGTGGAGTATGGACGAGCCTCATTGGCTCGCTGCATCGCCTTGACAACTCGTGTCGCAGCAATCAGCTCCATCGCTCTCGTGATCTTTTTCGTGGACTGCACGCTGCCAATTCGGCGGCGAAGCTCACGTTCCTTTGCTCCTGGCATGGTGTCTCCGACTCAGCTCTCGTCGTCCATGTCGATTTCTTCTTCGGGCAACGTGTTGTCTTGATCGACCATGCGTCCGTGCGCCGCGCCGGTCTCCTCGGCGTCGGGCGCCGAAACAACGTTGGTCGTCACCGCAAATCCGTCGGCGAAGTCGCTGATGAGGCGTTCGAATGTTTCTTCGTCTGCGATCTTGCCCGTTGCGGCGATGTCGTCGAGGAGCGCGCCGTGCCGAGAGGTGAAGTGTTCGAGCAGTTCCGATTCGAAACGTTGCACGTCGCTCACAGGAATCTTGTCGAGATAGCCGCGCGTGCCAGCCATCAGGCTGACTACCTGCTGCTGCACTGGCATTGGTGAACTGATGCCCTGCTTCAAGAGCTCGGTGAGGCGATAACCCCGATCGAGCTGCGCTTGCGACACGGCATCGAGGTCGGACCCAAAGGACGCAAACGCCTCGAGCTCACGGAACTGCTGCAAGTCGGACTTCAGCGTTCCCACGGCCGACTTCATCGCCTTGATCTGGGCGGCCGAACCAACACGTGACACCGAGATGCCGACGTCGATCGCTGGTCGGACACCGGACTTGAACAGATCGTCCTGCAGGAAGATCTGGCCGTCGGTGATCGAGATCACGTTCGTTGGGATGTATGCCGACACGTCGCCAGCTTTGGTCTCGATGATCGGGAGAGCGGTGAGTGAACCAGCGCCGAGTGCGTCCGACAGGTTGGCGGCACGTTCGAGCAGGCGGCTGTGTAGGTAGAACACGTCGCCCGGGTACGCCTCACGGCCTGGTGGGCGTCGCAGGAGAAGCGACATCTGGCGGTATGCCTCGGCCTGCTTGGAGAGATCGTCATAAACGACGAGCGCGTGCTCGGAGTTCTCCATCCAGTGCTGGCCCATTGCAGAGCCGGCGTAGGGCGCGACGTACTTGAAAGGCGCCGGATCTGACGCCGGAGCGACCACGACGACCGTGTAGTCCATGGCGCCATTCGCTTCGAGCTCGGCGACGATCTGGGCAACCGTGGACGCCTTCTGCCCAATGGCGACGTAGATGCACTTCACCCCGAGACCCTTTTGGTTCAGGATCGTGTCGATACCGATGGTGGTCTTGCCGGTCTTGCGATCGCCGATGATCAGCTCTCGCTGGCCTCGGCCGATCGGGATCAACGTGTCGATCGCCTTGATCCCGGTCTGCATGGGGGTGTCGACTGGTTTGCGGCCGATGATGCCAGGTGCTTGGACCTCCATGCGGCGATTTTCGACGCCGGTGAGCGGGCCTTTGCCGTCAATGGGTTCACCGAGCGCGTTCACGACGCGGCCGAGCACTCCGTCCCCGACCGGAACCGAGAGGATGTTGCCCGTCGAACGGACCGGCTGGCCCTCTTCGATGCCGTCGGTCGAACCGAGGAGCACACAACCGATCGACTCTTCGTCGAGGTTGAGCGCAAGGCCAATCGCCCCGTTCTCGAACTCGAGCATCTCGTTCACGGCGGCCTCGGGCAGACCCGAAACACGCGCGATGCCGTCGCCGACCTCGAGGACGCGACCGACCTGTGTGGCGGTCAGATCCGGTGTGAACCCCTCGAGGTTCTTCTTGAGTGCGGCGGTGATGTCTTCGGTGTTGATGGTGAGATCAGACATGTTCTCTTCTCTGGTTCTGGACGTTCGTTCGAGCCCGCGCTTTACGCGAGGGTCTCTCGCATTTGGCTGAGACGGCGACGGACGCTGCCGTCGATGACGGTGTCGTCGATTTGGGTGACGAGTCCACCGACCACGGTTGGGTCGACGGTCACTCGGGCGGTTACTGGACGGCCGGTTTTCTTCGAGAGAGCAGCCTCGAGTTTGCTGATCTGGTCAGCGCTGAGCGGCACGGCGGACCGAACTTCGGCATAGGCGGACCCTCGCAATCCCGCAAGGGTGCTCGAGACCGACCGTGCAATGTCGGGAAGATCCGCAGCTCGCCCGGCGCCCACGACCATCGAGATCGCCGCAGTCGATGCCTTGCCAGCTTTGTTGGCGAGAACATCTTCGACGATCTGTTGACGCTGAACAGCGGGAAGCGATGAGTCACTCAGGCTGTTCTGCAGTTCGGATGACCCAGCGACCGCGTTGGTGAACGCATGAAGGTCAGCCTCGAGCGATGACGTATCGCCCTCGGCGTTGCCGATCTCGATCATTGCGTTGGCGTAGTGCTGTGCTCTGCTCATGATCCACTCACCTGTTCGATGTAGCGATCGATCAGGTCGGCGTGTGTGGCCTGATCTAGGTTGGCGTTGACGACCGACTCGGCTGCATCCGCTGCTTGGGCGGCGATCGCCGCCTGAATGTCGGCGCTGGCTTGGCCGGTCGAGGCGGACACTTCGATCTCTGCCTTTTCGCGAGCAGTCACCGCATCAGCGTCGGCCCGTGCAATGAGATCGGCCTTGACCGACCCGGCTGTCTCACGTGCTTCGTCCCTGATCCGAGAGGCCTCGGCATCAGCGTCGCCGAGTTTCGTGCGCAACGAGGTCAACTCGGCTTCGGCCTCGATCCGTGTGCGCTCAGCTTCGTCGAGGCCTTCGCGAATGGTGTTCGAACGATCGGCCATGGCCTTCTTGATGAGCGGGAGGAGCTTCCAGACGATCAGTGAGAAGACGACGAGAAATGCTGCCGCACTCCACCAGAATTCTTTGATGTCCGACGGAAGAAATCGACCGTTCGGACCCTCGGCCGCAAGTAGATGAATCATCAGGACTCCTCTCGTGCAAGTGCAGCATCGATCGCTGCCTGCTGGGCAGAGCGATCGAGGCTCTTTCCGAGCACAGCCGACGCCGCTGCAACAGCGATATCACCGACATCTCCACGCATCGAACCAATGGCGGCAGTACGAGACTGGTCGAGGCCACCCGCGGCCGTTGCCCGCATGCTGGCGATCTCGGTCGTCGCATCTCCCATGACCGAAGCGCGGTGTTCGCCGGCCTCGGACCGAGCCGCATCGATGATGCCGTCCGCTTCGGCACGTGCTGCGGCGAGCGCTGCGTCGTATTCGGCTTGAGTTTGGCCAACGGCTGAACGCGCCCGATCGGCGGCTTCCCGATCCTCGCGGACCTTCATCTCTCGCTCTTCACGGAGTTTCAGCAGCGGTGGGAGAAGCACGAACTTCATCAGTGCCCAGAGCGCGAGGAACGAACCGAGGGCCCAAATCAGATGGTTGAGTTCGGGAATGACGGGGTTGGGAACCTCTTCCTCGGCGTGCGTGTCCTCACCCGAGGTCCCCTCGTCTGTTCCTTCGTGTTCCTGTTCCTCGGTGAGGGCAAATTCCTCACCGCTGAAGCTAATCAGTATGTTCACGTCGTCTCCTTGGTCGGTCGTCTGATGTTCCCGGCTGGGAAGATCAGGCGAACTTCAGGAGAATGAAGACAACGAAGCCGATGAGGGCCAGTGCCTCGGTGAATGCCACACCGAGGAACATCGTGGTCTGTACCTGTCCAGCGGACTCGGGTTGACGTGCCATGGCCTGGACGGCTTGACCGACCAAGTAACCAATGCCGATACCCGGGCCGATTGCGGCGAGGCCGTAGGCAAAGCCTGCACCCTCAGCTGCAGCGATGTTCTTGAGTTCGTCAGGCGTCTGCGCAAGTACCTGTGCTGCGATGCTCATTGGATTGCTCCTTGTGTTTTCTGTTTCGGTGAAGCCTGTGTGACTTCGTCGATCGTTGTGGATGTGGTTGAAGAACCTACGCCAGACTCAGTGAGCCGGATGCAGGGCACCGCCGATGTAGACGGCAGCGATGATGGTGAACACGAATGCCTGAATCAGCGAGACGAAAATTTCGAACGCCGTGAAGGCGACGAGTCCGCCGAAGGTAAAGACCTCGAGGACGTACATCCACCCCGTGGCCACGGCGATGCTCAAGACGGCGAACGTCACGAGGAGGATGTGGCCGGCGAGCATGTTTGCAAAGAGACGCACTGCGTGGCTGAAGGGACGAAGGATGAAGGTCGAGAGAAGCTCGATTGCTCCGACGAGCGGGCGAAGTCCGATCGGCACACTTTTGGGCCACGCGATGTCGGCGAAGTAGCGCAAGCCGTTGTGCTTGACGCCCACGGCGATGAACATGGCCCAAGAGATGAGCGCAATGACAACCGGCCCACCCATTCGGGCGTTGGCAGGCATCTGGAAGAACGGGATGACCTCGGTGATGTTTCCGAAGAAAACGAACAAGAAGAACGAAAGAAGCAGCGGGAGATACTTCAGCCCGTCGGGTCCAATCGCGGGGAGAATGATCTGCTTCTCGACGAACTCGACGGTACCTTCGGCGACCGTTCGCACGCCGGTAGGCACGAGGCTCTTCTGGCGAGCGGCGAGCAAGAACACGATCGTCGGAATGATCACCGAGAGGACATGTGTCAGGGCGATCTTGTCGAGGCCGATCGAATCGATGATCGGCTCCCACTCGATGAGGTTCGACAACGATGGGAAGGCGAGTCCGCCACCCTCTTCGGCTGCGAGCAAAAGCATCAGGCTGCTCCTGTAATTTCGTGATCGGGCGAATTGTGCGAGGACAAATTGTGCGAGGACGTGGTCGGGGCTGCCTCGTGAATGGGCAACTTGGCCGATGGCTTGAGTCCGGGATGGGCAAGCGTTCCAGAGATGTACCGCATCTCCCAGAAGAGGATGCCGAGGTGCGCCACGATGAGTGTCAAACCGAGCGGCAGCATGTCGATCCAGCTGGCGTCCTTGACGAGGAGGACCGCCACGAATATCAGACCGAGGCGAATCAGGAAACCAAACATGGCTGCGCCACCCATGGCCGCGAACGAGATCCTGCCCGCCCAAGCCAGAAGCGATGCCGCAAGGACGAAGTTGACGGTGACGATTGCGAGGGCATAGGCAACCGATGCAGCACCTTGGGTCTGCCAGAACACCGCGCCGACAACGATGAATATCGGCGCGGTCATCGCGATCCGGCGAACGAGATCCTTCGCAACTTCCATGACCGGAGCGGGACCATCGAGCCGTTGTGTGAGCGGGTTGCTGATGTCGGTCATGTCGACACCTCAGTTTTTCTGAACCGAGGCGCACCGGGAACCGACGTTGCGGCCAAACTCGCGAGGCGTTCTTCTTCCAACGCCGTCATTCGGTCGTTGTACCGGTAGCACTGGTTCGCGACCGAGCCGCCGAGCCCGACGAGGGCTGCGAGAATGGTCAGGAATGGTCCGGATCCGAGCCATCCGTCGATCACCCAGCCAATGAGTCCGAACAGAACCGGGGTCAACGCCATCTCCCAGCCCCCATGTCCACGCCACATGGCGTCGTGCATGGTCGAATTGAGCTCGCTGTGTTGCGATGCGTCGTCATTGTGCACGAATAAAACCCGTCCGGATCAAGCGCCTGGAGTCAGGAGCTTGTGAATGCGTTCTCAAAGTATGAGCATCATCGGCTCGAATGCCAACATTTGCTCCCGGAGAATGTACAGCGGCTGTCACACAATTTCCCAGTGGGGAGCGAGGTTTTCTGTTGGTTTACGCCCTCGGTGACCCTAGACGCACGACTCCGGACCCTTCGAGGTCGTCAATCGCAGTCAAATTTGAAGGCTGATGATTCTCGTGGAACCATCAGCCTTCGAATTTGGGGGGAGGGTGGCGGGCGAAGGTCAGCGGGTCTCGACCGGCGTCGACTCGGGTCTGGTCGCCGATCCGATCCCCGGGTGGAAGATCGTATAAAGAGCCAGCGCCAATGCGCCGCCGAGGAATGGCAGCGCGGCCGCCCCCGAACCGGTGAGTGTGGAGAACAGCACGAGGCCGCACAGCAACGCTGTCCAAAGCCACAGGATCAGCACGGTTCGCCGGTGTCCGTGTCCGAGACGCATCAGCCGGTGGTGCAGGTGCTCTTTGTCGGCCTCGGAGATCCCCACACCCTTGCGGGTCGCTCGACGCAACACCGCCCACACCAGATCGAGGAGTGGCACACCGAGCAGAAGCAGCGGGATGACGAGCGGAGCGAAGAAGAAGAAAACCTGTCCGGATACCGCCTGGTCGATTCGACCGCCCACCGACACCGTCGAGGCTGCGAGCATCAGCCCGAGCAACAGCGCGCCTCCATCACCCATGAATACTTTGGCCGGGTGAACGTTCATCGGCAAGAACCCGACACACACGCCGGCGGTGATGATCGCGAGAAGTGCGCCGGGATTCGAGTCGAACAAGATGTCGTCTCGACCGAGCTGCATCGCGTAAAAGAAGAAACTGCCCGACGCGATCGCCACGATTCCGCCTGCGAGACCGTCGAGGCCGTCGATGAGGTTCACCGCATTTGCCATGACAAGCAGCCACACGACCGTCACCACGACCGACAGGTCGGCAGAAAGTTGGACGAAACCGGTGAAGGGTACGCGAAACCACAACACGCTCACGCCAGCGAGTGCAAGAACAACCCCCGCGAGGACGATGCCGGCGATCTTGGCGGGGGCCGAAACCTCACGTATGTCGTCAGCGACACCAACCGAAAAGATGATGAGTGCTCCGACGACGACACCGACCACATCGGTGAACGACCGAAAAATTGGGTCGAAGCTTCCCATCGTCCACGCCGTCAACAGCCCTGCTCCCACGCCGCCGAGCATGGCGAGGCCTCCGAGACTCGGCGTCGGAGACGAGTGCACTTTGCGAGCACTCGGGGACGCCACGGCACCGATACGAAAGGCCAGTACGCGAGTGAGTGGCGTGAGCAACAACGTCACGACCGCGGCCACTGCACCGACGATCAAGTAGTCGTTCATCCCAGCCATGCTCAGCCAGTATCGCTCAAGATCTGCGATGAAGGGCGCGCCTGGCCCGGGTGAACACCGAACATCGCCACGGTCAGTCGGGGTAGGGCGTGAAACGAGCGCAGAGTTCGGCGACCTCGGAACGCAACGATGCAACCATCTCGGCATTGTCACGGTTCTGAAGCGTCCGGGTGATGAGGTCGGCAATGATGTCCATCTCGGCCTCACCCATACCTTGCGTCGTCACCGCAGGTGTTCCGATTCGAACACCGCTGGTGACAAATGGTGACCGTGGATCATTCGGAATCGTGTTCTTGTTGAGGGTGATTCCGGCCTCGTCGAGAACCGCCTGGGCCTCTTTGCCGGTCAACTCATCGTCGAATGGGCGAAGGTCGACGAGCAACAGGTGATTGTCGGTTCCGCCAGAGACGAGCCGGAAACCACGGGTGGCCAATGCCTCAGCCAACGCTGCTGCGTTCTTGACGATCTGGGCCGCATACTCCTCGAACTCGGGCATCATGGCTTCACGGAATGCAACGGCCTTGGCGCCGATGTGGTTCTCGAGTGGACCTCCCTGCAACCCAGGAAAGATCGACTTGTCGATCGCCTTTGCATGTTCCTCGGTACTGAGAATGCAACCGCCGCGAGGTCCCCGAAGCGTCTTGTGCGTCGTAAACGTCATGACGTCGACGAATGGCATCGGGTTGGGATGCACACCGCCAGCGATCAGGCCTGCAATGTGCGCCGCATCGAACATCAGCAGCGCGCCGACCTCGTCGGCGATCTCCCGAAACGGAGCAGGTTCGATGATCCGTGAGTAGGCGGTCGCACCGGCGATGATCATCTTTGGCTTGTGCTCATGGGCCCGCTCGCGAAGCTGATCCAGGTCGATGCGCTCATCGGAATCGGTGACCTCGTAGCTGACGAAGTTGTAGAGCTTGCCGCTGGCATTCACGGGCGAGCCGTGCGTGAGGTGTCCGCCGTGGTCGAGGCTCATGCCCATGACGGTGTCACCTGGAGTCAACATTCCGAGAAAGACGGCCATGTTCGCATTTGCCCCTGCGTGTGGCTGCACGTTCGCATGTGCAGCACCGAACAACTCTTTGACGCGGTCGATGGCGATCTGCTCGACGTCGTCCACGACCGCGTTGCCGCCGTAGTACCGCTTTCCGGGGTATCCCTCTGAGTACTTGTTCGTCAGAACCGAGCCAGTGGCCTCCATCACCGCTGGAGAAGTGAAGTTCTCCGATGCAATGAGCTGCAGACCGGTGTTGAGCCGTTCCTTCTCGGCGTCGATCAGATCGAAGATTTCAGTGTCACGAGTGCCTGGCCACGGCATGGTGGGCCTCCACGGGGTTTGCTTCGTTGAACGAAAAGAACCGTATCGCCCCAAACGCGAGTACGCCGTCCCCAAAGACTCAACGTTGCACCCGCGCAGACCGATTGGGATGCGAGGATGGTCTTCAACAAGACGACCAACTGCGATAGTTCGCGGACACGGAAAAGGCAAGCGATGTTCAACAACGCATTCGACGGCAAGAAGGTTCTCGTCACCGGGCACACCGGTTTCAAGGGCACCTGGATGACCATCTGGCTACAGAAGATGGGCGCCGAAGTCGTCGGGATCTCCGACACGATCCCCACCGATCCGAGCCACTTCGAAGCCGCTGGCCTCTCGGAGTCGATGAAGACTCACTGGCTCGACATTCGAGACGAACAAGCTGTTCCAGCCGCGATCGCCGAAGAAGCACCAGACTTCTTGTTCCACATGGCGGCGCAGGCACTGGTGAAGGCGAGCTACGACGATCCCGTCGGCACGTACACAACGAACATGGTCGGTTCGGCCAACGTGCTCGAGGGTCTGCGCAAGACCGACAGCCAATGCACCGCCATCATGATCACCTCTGATAAGTGTTACGAGAACGTCGAGACGTACTACGGATACCGCGAAGATGACCGCCTCGGCGGCGCCGACCCATACTCGGCCTCGAAGGCCGCAGCCGAGATCATCATCTCGAGCCACACCCGTTCGTTCTTCGGTGGCGACGACTCCGAGCGCAACGTGCGCATCGGTGTCGTCCGCGCAGGAAACGTGGTGGGCGGCGGAGATTGGGCGGCAGACCGTCTCGTCCCCGACGTCGCCCGAGCATGGTCTCAGGGTGAGAACGTGACGATTCGCCGCCCGCAGGCGACGCGACCGTGGCAGCACGTCCTCGAGCCGATCAGTGGGTACCTGCATCTGGGCGCCGAGCTCAGCGTGCGTCCCGAGCTGCACAACGAAGCGTTCAACTTCGGTCCTCCTGCAGAAGCGGTGAATCCCGTTCGCGACGTCGTCATCGCGCTCAAGGATCACCTCCCCGGGCTCGACTTGACCATCGACGAGAGCCAGGCGCACTTCCACGAAGCGGGCCTACTGAAGCTCACGTGCGACAAGGCATTGAGTTATCTCGAATGGACTCCGGTCCTGGACTTCGACGAGACGATGCAGATCAGCGCTGAGTGGTTCCGGCGTTATTACACCGACGGCGCCGAGGGCATCAAGTCCTTCACCGAAGGTCAGCTCGACTATTACACCGGGCTCGCGTCGAAGCGCGGTCTCACCTGGGCTGACCGCTGATGGGAGCGACCTTCACCGCACTGCGCCGCATCGAGACGTCCGGTGGTGAAGTGATGAAGGCTCTCCATGCCGACGAGCCAGGATTCAAAGGTTTGGGTGAAGCGTATTTTTCCCGGGTCGATGCCCACTGTGTTCGTGCATGGAAACGCCACAACGAAATGACCGTGAACGTCGTTGTGCCCGTGGGTCACGTGCGCTTCGTCGTCGCCCACGATGATGGGTTTGACGAATACGATCTCGGGCCCGAGCACGACTACGGTCGTCTCACGGTCGAACCGGGAACATGGTTTGGTTTCAAGGGCGGGATCGAGGGCGGCCTCGTCCTCAATCTGTCCGACATTGTGCATCGGCCCGATGAGGCCGACGGGCGAGAACTCGACGAGTTCACCTATACCTGGTGAACCCCACTGCAAGGAACATATGAATGGGAATCTGGCAGCGGCTCCAACGCCACGATGAGGCACATGACAAAACTCCTGTCGCCGTCATCGGCGCCGGGTATGTGGCGACCGGCGTCGTCCACGCAATTGCACAGTCACCGGGCATGCGACCCGCCATCGTGGTCAACCGAAACCCCGATCGTGCGGTGAGCGCATACACACAGATGGGTGTACTCGAGGAAGACATCGTCGTCAGCGACACGCGCGAAACGCTGCTTGCAGCGATCGAAACCGGCCGACCAGCGGTGGCACCACATTCGTCGTTGCTCGCCGACCTCCCCATCGACGTCGTCGTCGAGGCAACCGGAGCGCTCGACTATGGCACCGAGAGCATTCTTTCATTGCTCGACGCCGGCAAGAACATTGTGTCGTTCAACGCCGAGTGCGACGCGCTGCTCGGGTGGTTGTTCCACCAGCGTGCCCGGGCGAACAACGTCATCTACACGATTGCCGACGGCGATCAACCCGGCGTGTTGTTCCGCCTCCAACAACAGGTCGAGGCCATGGGTTTCGAAGTGACCGCGTCGCTCAACTGCAAACGTCATCTCGACGTGCACCAGAACCCCGAGACCGGGGCGGGTTACGCAGCACGCGATACAACGTCGTCGCACATGACGACCGCCTTTGGGGATGGCACGAAGATGCAGGTCGAACAGGCCGTCGTCGCCAACGCAACAGGTCTTGTTCCCGATACGCGCGGGATGCACGGCATCGAATCGAATGTCGCCACCGCCGCGGCTGACATCACGCAGGCGCTCTCGGCCCCCGGGCGCGTCGACTTCACACTCGGCGGCGACTTCGGCGCTGGGGTCGGCATCGTTGGCCGTCACCCCGATGCCCATCTCCACCAGAAGGCCATGAGCTTCTACAAGATGGGCGATGGGCCCGACTATTTCTTCTTCCGTCCCTACCATCTCGTCCACCTCGAGATCCCGATGACGATCGCCGAGCTCGTGCTCGACAACGAACCGCTGGCCACCATCGACGCACCACACGTCGCCGAAGTCGTCGCGATCGCAAAGAAAGACCTCACTGCAGGCGAAGCGCTCGATTGCATTGGTGGATTCAGCGCCTATGGCCACATCGACACGACCGAGGGCGCCGCTGGATATCTGCCCATTGGCCTGGTCGAATACGCAACCGTGACCGGTCCAGTGCCGCAGGACGACCCGATTCCGCTCAGTGCAGTTTCCCTCGACACCTCCAAGACGGTCGTCCGAGAGTGGTTGGCCCTCCACGACCTCGCGCCAACGTCCACGTCCACGTCCACGTCCACGTCCACGTCCACGTCCACGTGATCTTCACCCAAACACCGTTGCAAGGGGCGTTCGTCATCGATCTCGAGCCCATCGAAGATGACCGAGGATTTTTTGCGCGTGCGTGGGCTGAAGACGAATTTCGGGACCACGGGTTGGACCCCACAGTTGCCCAGACCAACATGAGCAAGACCCTGCGAGCTGGCACATTCCGTGGCTTCCACTGGCAGGACCCACCGTTCGGCGAGGCAAAAACTGTCCGCTGCACCACGGGTTCGGTCTTCGACTGCATCATCGACATGCGGCCGGGGTCGCCAACGTACCGATCGTGGTTTGGTGTCGAATTGTCAGAGACGAACCTTCGACTCCTCTACATCCCTGAACAATTCGCGAACGGTTTCCTCATTCTCGAGGACGAGACGGTTTTGCTCTACAACGTCACGCGGCCATTTCAGTCGGGCAACGAAAATGGCATTCGTTATGACGACCCGATCATCGGTGTCGACTGGCCCTCCGACGTCACACATGTGAGCGACAAGGATCGCAGCTGGAGACCGCTCGAGGCTGAGGGCCACCACGAAGGGTGAACAATTCGGTTACCTCAGCTTCTTTGTGCACGTGACGATTGTGTGAATCGGCGCTGATGCGCGAGGCTACGTGGGAACGATCAGACAGTATCGGTCGCAGTCTTTCTGGCGGAACTGCACTCACGTCAGGAATACGGATGTCACGAAGCGCAATGGCTGCGAGAGGTCAGTGGAGATTCGACCCCGTCGCGAGTCTCGGAGGTGTCCATATGCCGCACCGTCACGAATCAGTCGTTGGGGCGTTTCGTTCTGACGTTCGATTGCTGAAGGGCCTGCCGGTCATTGCGCTGCTGGCCGTTCCGCTCGTCATTGCCTTCGAGTGGGGATTCGGCAACGACTTCGCCAATGTCTTCGCCATCTCGACGGCGTACGAATCGAGTACAGGAGTCTTCGCAATCTCGCGGGCAATGCTCGCCGGCTTCGTCGTACCGTTCGTGTTTCAGCTGATCGGGGGTGTCATCGCAGCGTCCGGGTTCGGCGCTCTCAGTCAAACAGCCGCTGCGCTGCGGGCTCGAATAGCCGAGCGATCAGAAGCTGTCGCCGGCATCGCGTACAGCAGGTTGCGTGCTCGGGACCAATGGTGGGTCTCAGTCGCTCTCGGAACAACCGCTGCGGTTCTTCTCGAGCAAGGCCAGCCTGCGCCCAAACACGCGACCGGTGGAGCCAGCAGCATGCGTCCCGTCATCGTGCTCTCTGCATTGCTCATGGCCGTCACGACATCATTGGTCTCGGGACTCACCGCAGTACTGCTCGAACTTGGTCAAGAGTTCGAAGCGACCGCTCCGGTGGTCGACCGATTGGTCGGATTGCTGACCAATCCGCTCGCCTGGATCTTGCTCTTTGTCGCGATCGGCGCAGTGCGGCTTCTCCTCAACTGGAGGAACCACGATGATTGAGCACATCGACCTCACGAGCCACTCCTGGTCTGAGCTTCGCGACACGGAGCTTGGCGTCGACTACACGGTGTATCGCGGATGGGTATACGTGTCGGTGAAACACTTTCGAGAGCCCGATGTTCTCGATCTCCGCGGCGGAGAGTCCGATACGTACGATCCGGTCAGCCAACATTTCATCGCTCGTGATCGGTTGAGCGGTCAAATCGTTGGGTGCACGCGGGTCATCGCCAACACACCACCGCTCGTTTTGCCGGTCGACCACCATTTTCCCGGAGTCATCGAGTCGCTCGACATCGATCCGGCGCAGATCGGTGAGGTGTCTCGGTTCATTTCGACCGCAAAAAGCCCGCGTCTTCGACGAGACATCGCGCTCTTGTTGATTCGCGAGCTGGCAAGCCATTCGCTCGACCACAATCGTAACCACGTGGTCTTCGTGGTCGAGCGGCCGCTCAGCCGGTGGCTCGGATCGCTCGGCGTACCACTCGAGGCCATCGGCGAAGAACGCTGGGTCGAGGAAGAGCACGGCGACCTGACGCCGTACCTCGTCGATCTCAAGGAGTGCGACAGAGCGCTTGCCGCTGCCCACAGAATCTACGCCACCCATCGGGGCGCGTCGTCGAGTCCTGACTACCCGCGGTACTGATGCCGTACGACTACGAAAGAGCCGTCTCTCGCAACCTTGGATTCATCACGAGCGATGAACAGGCCGTGCTCCGCCACAGCCACGTCGCAATCGCTGGCGCTGGCGGCGACGGTGGCATGCTTGCTCTTCAGCTTGCGCGTCTGGGTGTCGGGGGAATAACTCTGGCCGATCCTGAAAATTTCGAACTCGAGAATCTGAACAGGCAGGCCGAGGCCTCAATGGATTCGCTTGGTCAGAACAAGGCCGAGGTTGTCGGAGCAGCAATTCGCCAGATCTCCCCCTCGGCGACCGTCCGCGTGTTTCGAGACGGTGTGACCACCTCGAACCTCCACGACTTCTTCGACGGCGCCGATCTCCTGCTCGACGAAACAGAGATCACCACTCCTGACGTTGCGATCATGCTTGCGCAGCAGGCTCGAATCCTCCGGATTTCGAACATGACCGTTCTGAACATTGGATTCGCTGGACTGGCCACGAGCTTTTCCCCCTCGGGCGTGACGCTCGAAGACGTTCTCGGCATCGACGACTCTGGATCCCCGGTGAACGTGAGCCGCTGGCTTCCATACATTCCTCCGTACGTCTCGATGGCCACGCTCGAGGAGTTCTCAACCGGTGCCCGCCCCGCCCCGACGGTTGCGATAGGTGTCTCCATGGCCGCATCAATCGGCGCCATGCAGGCAATGCTCCACCTCCTGCACGCCCACGGGAAAACCGACCGTCCCAAGCCCATCGTTGCCAGAGATGCCCTGGTCATCGATGCGATGACCGCCCGCGTCTCACGACTCAAGATGCGTCGATCGACTCATTATCGCCACATCGCCCAGATCGCGTTGCGCGAACGGCTTCGACGACACCGGTAGCCGGAGCGAACTCCTGAGCCATCGAATTTCGCTCATTTGTGGCCGATTCGAGCCGATTCCTGGGATATGGGTATCGACCGCTTCACGCGGACTCTCATCGGGTTGAGCCTGATCATCAGTGCGATCGGCCTCACCGCGCCCAAGTCGATTGGTGAACCGACGGTTTTTATCTTCTCGGCCCTCAGCTCGATCATCATCGTGATCGCTGCAGTGAAGATGAAGGACAAACCGACCAAACGGCTGATCATGGTGCTCGCAGCAGCCGGGGTGCTCATCGTTGTCGGCTTCGTCGTGCGGACGATCCATGGTGAGATCATCGGTGAGGTTCAGCCGATGCCATCTCCTGCGGATTTCCTTCACGTCCCCGCCTACTTGCTCTTCGCCGCAGCAGCCGTTCTGGTCCACCGCGCACGAGCAGTCCGGCGAAATGCCGACGCGTGGCTCGATGCGGGTGCGGGTCTTCTCGCGGGGTTGATCACGATGTGGGTGCTCTATCTCGGCGACTTCATCCTCGACGCTGAACGCCCGCTTGGCCATCGAATTCTCAACTCGACCTACAACGTCATCGCGCTCGCCATCGTCGCGGTCTTTCTCAGAATCACGGCGACACCAGGGCGTCGGCCGCTTTCGTATCTCCTTCTCGGTTTCGCGGGTGTCTCGTTTCTCTTTGCAGACATCGCGGCGACCGTGAGCCTCGTGCGGGGAACCGGATTGGCTCTGGGAGTTGGTGCCACGCCAATCGTGTACGGATTCTCCGCTGCAGCGGTCACCCACCCATCATGCGCCGCGCTGATGACCAGGCATCGCGAAGACGAGCTCAGAGTTGGGCCGCTGCGTCTGACGGTCATCGGCGCAATCATGGCCACGCCGCTTTTGATTCAACTCACCGACTACGACCAGCGAACACCCTCGCGAGTCTTCTTGGGTGTGGCATCGGCGTCGCTCGTGGCCATGTTGATCATTCGCCTCACTCGCTTGTTGCGCGACCAACAACGGCGGGTCGAGCTCGACCGCAGACTTGCGCTCGAGGTGGGTCAACTCGGCAACTTGGCGTCGTCCGAAGAGGTGATGGATGGGCTGCAGACCTCCGCGCGCACCGTCCTTCGTCGTCCGAATCTCCTTGTCACGATGACCGAACCGGACGATCGATCGAGGTGGACCAACGTTGTGCCCGCATCTGTTCTGTCCGAGACGTCGACCTCGGTCTCGGGTATCTGGACGGATGTTCCTTTGGAGCAGCCCGAACAACGAGCACTCTCCATGCTCGTTCGGGAAGGCATTCTTCTCGGCGAGACGATCGACAACCGTGCCAAGTCGGCACGACAAGAGTCAGAGGCAGCGGCCAACCGCCGAATCGCGGCAAATGAACGCCGGTTTCGGGCTCTCGTGCAGAACGCGAGTGACGTGGTTATGGTCATCGATGTCACTGGACGGGTCAGCTATATCTCCGAAGCTGTCGCCAACGTGTTGGGTTACCGCCCGGAAGCGTTCATCGGCCGTTCACTCGAGTGGATTGTCCACGAAAACGACTGGGACTGGGCACGCGACTACTTCGGCGCAGTCCTGACGAAAACAAGCTCGGATCGCGAACGAGAGTTGCGTGCGCTCCACGCCGATGGGTCTGCTCGACTCTTCGAATGTGTCCTCACGGACATGCGCGAGGTGGAGGGAATCCAAGGAATCGTCGTCAATGCAACCGACGTGACCGCCAAACGATCTCTTGAACGTGACCTTCGAGACGCGGAGACGACCGACCTCCTGACGCTTCAGCTCAACCGGACCGCGTTCCTGACCGAGACAGAACGAGCAATTCGCCGAGCGTCAGTTTCAGGTTCGTCTGTCGCTATCGCGATCATCAACGTCGACCAATTTCGGGCGGTCAACGAGGGACTCGGCCCGGCGCTCGCCGACCAAGCCCTGGTCGAGATCGCCCAGGCCGTCCGGCGTTCGGTCCGAATGAACGACGTTGTCGCTCGGCTCAGTGGCGACGAATTCGGCGTGCTCATGCCTGATGGATACTCGGCGGTCGAGGCTCTCCATGCTGTCGAGCGAGTCATCTCGGAGATCGCCGAACCGATTCACATCGGCGGGCACACCCTCACGCTTCGAGCCACCGCTGGACTCGTGCTCGATGGCGACGGTTCGACGACTGGCGTGTCGCTGCTTCGAAACGCAGATACCGCTCTTGATGTGGCCAAACAACACCATCGTGGTCAGGCGATCCTCTTCGAGGACGCGATGGGCGAGGCAGCATCTGAACGGATAGAGCTCCGGAACACACTCGAGACCGCAATTCGCGAAAAGCAGCTCCGATTGGCGTACCAACCTGTTGTCAGCATCGAGACCGGACAGATCGTGTCGATGGAAGCCCTTGCCCGATGGGAACATACAACGCGCGGAAACATCAGCCCGTCGGTGTTCATCCCGATCGCGGAATCTGCCGGTCTGATCGCAGAGCTCGGTGAGTGGGCTCTGCGCTCGGCGTGTGCCCAGGTCGTGGACTGGGCAGCGACGGGAATGGACGGTTTCACGGTCAGCGTGAACATGTCTGGACACCAGTTGCGCGAAGAGAACATCATCACTCGGGTACGCGCAATTCTCCACGAGACCGGCGTGGATCCAACTCGAATCATCATTGAGATCACCGAATCCGTCCTCATCGATGACACCGACTTCATCGCGCAAAGAATCTGTGCGCTTCGTGAAATGGGCCTCAAACTGGCAATCGATGACTTCGGCACCGGGTATTCGTCGCTCAGTTACCTCACTCGGTACGAGTTCGACGTGCTCAAGATCGACCGGAGTTTTGTAATCCCGCTCGGAGAACCCGAGCGAAAACGAGAGCGCGAAATCGTAAAATCGATGATTCACCTCGCTCGTTCGCTCGGTGCCGTCACGATCGCCGAGGGCATCGAAGAAACCGCGGAGCTGGAGACGCTCGCCGAACTGCAGTGTGACTATGGCCAGGGATACCTCTTCTGGTTCCCGCTCGAACTCGACCAGGTCGCGTCGGCCTTCGCCAAGTCTCGACAGCTCGCTGCTTGAGCCTGCGTTACCAGACTCGCCAGGGAGCCTCGCCGGAGTCCCAGAGTTTGTTCAGCTCGACGTACTCGCGGTAGGTGTCCATCCCTCGCCAGAATCCTTCGTGGAGTCGCATGCCCAGCTGACCGTCCATGGTGAGCCGCTGGAGCGCGTCCGACTCGAGCATCTCGCCGTCTGGGTCGGTCACATAGTCGAGGAATTTGCGGTCGAACATGAAATAGCCGCCATTGACAAAACCGGTGTTGAGGTCGGGTTTTTCGGAGAAGTCGACGACGTTCTCGCCGTCGACGCCGAGCTCGCCAAATCTCGATGTGGGATGCACGGCCGTGACCGTGCCGATCTTGCCGTGGTCGAAATGAAACTCACGCAGCGCAGGAAGGTCGATGTCTGCGAGCCCATCGCCGTACGTGAGCATGAATGCCGGTGCACCGTCGAGGTACTTGGCCGCACGTGCCAACCGTCCACCGGTCAATGTGTCGAGCCCGGTGTACGCCATCGTGACCTCGAAGTCCTCGGTGCCATAGTCGCCGTGGAAGGAGGTTTCGGCATTGCTGAGGTTCACGGTGAAATCGCTGGTCTTCTCGCGATAGGAGAGGAAGTACTCCTTGATCGTCCACGATTTGTATCCGAGCAGCAGGATGAACTTGCGATGTCCATGTGCCGCGTAGGTCTTCATGATGTGCCAGACGATGGGTTTGCCCCCCACATCGATCATCGGCTTCGGCAGTGACTCTGAGGCTTCACGGATTCTCGTTCCCTTGCCGCCGGCAAGAATGACGACGGGGATATCCGCTGGGTCGACGTTGGTCATGAAATGTATTTCTCCTCGTACGCATCGTGCACCCGAAGTATCGACATCTGGATTGGTCGCTGTAGCAAGATCCGCGGGTACCTATCACATGTTTTCACGTCCGCCCATCGGGTAGTCCGATACTCAAATGCTCGCGGGACGCCGAGCGACAATCGCACGTTCGAATCCCGCGAGGTCTCGATGAACAGAGACCGAGAAATTTCCCGTTTCCAGGCTCGCGGCGACGACCTGAATCTGTCCGGGATCCATCTCGAGCACCAAGGCGCCAGCCGGTCGCAGCCAGTCGTGTGCCTCAGCGATGATTGTCCGTAGGTCGTCGAGCCCGTCGACCCCGGCATGTAGTGCATTCGTCGGTTCCCAGTCGAGCACTGCTTCGGGTAGTTGATCGGTCGTGCGCACATAGGGCGGATTGGACACGATCACGTCACACTGGCCAATGAGACTGGCAGGTAGTGCCTCGAACCACGAGCCGTGCGCGATTTCGACGACGCTCCCAACCACACCGAGGCCAGCAAGATTCGCCCGAGCGACCGACAAGGCATCGGCACTCATGTCGGTGAGCAACACACGAGACACGACCCGCTCGGCAACGATGGAGAGCCCGATGGCACCTGAACCAGTTCCGAGATCGACGACGGTGCCACCACCATCGGGACGTTGTCGGTCGAGCTCGGCCATTGCCAAACCTGCGACGATTTCTGTCTCGGGACGAGGAATCAGCACCCGTCGATCGACCATCAGATCGAGCGAACGAAACGACCAAGATCCAAGCACGTACTGAATCGGCTCACCCGCCGTCCGTCGAGCGACCATTCGATCGAGATGACCCACGGCCCGCACAGTCGCCGGATCAGCGAGGATCTCCTGCAACTCGGCGCCACTGGTGCCCGTTGCCTCCTCGATGATCCACTTCGCCTCCATCGCAGGATTGTCGGCCACACCAGAGAGCCGCAACTGCCCTGCGGTTTCGTCGAGTAACTCGCGCCAGCTGACGGTGTGTTCGAAGTCTTCCTCAGACATCGTCTCCGGCCAGACGTCGCTGTTGATCGTCGTGAAGCAGCGCGTCGGACACCGTGTCGAGTTCTCCTGCGAGGACCTTGTCAAGGTTGTGCACCGTGAGACCAATTCGGTGGTCCGAGACCCGATTCTCCTTGAAGTTGTACGTGCGAATCTTCTCCGACCGGCCGCCGCCGCCCATCTGACTCTTGCGTTGCTCGCTCGCCTCGGCCGCCTGCTTGTCCTGCTCTGCCTGGAGGATTCGACTCCGCAACACGCGCAGTGCTTTCACCTTGTTCTGTAGCTGGCTCTTCTCATCCTGCATCGACACGACGACACCGGTCGGCAGATGGGTTATTCGAACCGCGGAGTCCGTCGTGTTCACCGACTGACCACCGGGGCCCGAGGCTCGGTAGACGTCGATCTGCAAGTCGTTCTCGTCGATGTGGACGTCGACCTCTTCGGCTTCGGGAATCACCGACACCGTGGCCGATGACGTATGCACCCGCCCCTGGGATTCCGTTTTTGGAACACGTTGCACCCGATGCACACCGGCCTCGAACTTCATCCTGCTCCAGACACCATCCCCGGAGAGGCTGACCGTGACGGTGGTGAAACCGCCCATCTCGGACTCGGTGCCCTCCATCAGCTCGAACTTCCATCCCTGGCGTCCGGCGAATGATTTGAACATGTCGTACAGATCGCGGGCGAATAGATTCGCCTCTTCGCCACCCTCAGCACCACGAATCTCGACAATGGCGTTGCGATCATCATTTGGGTCCTTGGGCAAGAGGATGAGCCGGAACGCGGCGGCCGATGACTCGACCCGACCTTCGAGCTCGACCATCTCTCCCCGCCAGATCTCCCGGTCGTCACCCTCGGACTCATTGAACATTTCGCGAGCGAGCTCCAGATCCTCGGTTTCGCTGCGAAGTTGCCGCCCAATGGAGACGATGGCTTCGAGTTCCTTGTGTCGACGGGCCTCGACCTGGAAGCGAGCTTGATCGGCGATCAGATCAGGGTCGCCCAAACGGGCCTCGACATCACCGAGTTCGTTTTCGAGTGATTCGAGTCGTCCAAGCACGTCGCCAACCTAACGGTCTTGATCAGACTGCCCACTCACCCTCGAGGGACATGACCGTCGAGGGAAGGGCAAGTGAGGCGACCGAGTCGATGATGCGCTGATGCAGGTCACGGCTCGGCACGACGACGATGACCTCCTCGATTCTCGATGCCACTTCGTGCGTGGCCGCAAGTCCGGCGGCCGTTTCGGCCACGCCAAGGTCGATTCCCACCGTGAACACCACGAGGACGTGCTGATTGCCGCGCCGTCCCAACCCAGCCGCTGGTTGACTCTCCATTAGGCCCGGCCGCGGTCGAAGCAGCGGGATTGGATCGAGCGAGTCCAGGCCGATGACACCAGGTTCGCGCACCGCCTGGGCCCGTAACCATCGAGCGCGTACGAGTCGGCCAATCGCATGCGGAGCGGCACCCTTGATCCGATGCGGACGGACCATGTCGACGACGCGAGCAAGCTCCTCGGTCTGGTCGCGATCCATGTTCAGTGCGGCAGATGCGAACTGGTCGTATGCACCCACACCGATGTCGATGCTGCATTCGCCGTCACGCAGGCCGACGCGAGCGACTTCCAAACCGTTGATCTCACCGAGCCACACGCCGTGATCAGCAACGACATCGAGGCCAGCCTCGACCAAGTCAGCCGTCTCACGAACACATCCGGGGGGTGGGGCCACCACCGGCAGTGCCGGCGAAGCGATCGAAATCGATCGTTCCGTCGCCTTCCAGATCACTGGCGCTGGATCGCGAAATGCAGATGCTGCGTGAGCGAGTCCACTAGCGCCATCATCGACGATGAGGTTCATCCGTTCGCACTGATTGGCTTTGCCCCAGGTGATCGCTGTGCCGAGGAGCCCCGGTGTCACCGTCGGGAAGTACATCCATCCCTCGTCATCGGCGATGACGGACGCGCCGCCGCCGAGGCGTGACGCCTCGGAAATGTCGTGCTCGAGATGTTCGCCGACGAGTGCCCGCAGCTTGACTGCAGCGAGCTCGGCGAGTCGCTCGTTGTTCAGCTGTCGTCAGCCTCGTCCGAGGCCTCTTCGACTGGAGCCTCTTCGACTGGAGCCTCTTCGACCGGGGCGGTGGCCGAGGCTTCAGCTGGTGCTTCGGTCTCGTTGGCTGCCGGTGCGGCCTTGCCACGCCGAGCGCCGTACCGACGCTCGAATCGTTCGACACGACCTGCGGTGTCGACGATCTTCATCTGACCGGTGAAGAAGGGGTGGCTGCGTGATGACAGTTCGACTTTGGCCAGCGGATACTCGACACCCTCGAGGGTGATGGTGTCACTGGTCTGCATCGTCGAACCGACAATGATGTTGTCGCCCGAGGACTGGTCTTGAAAGACGACCGGGCGGTACTCGGGGTGGATGTCAGGCTTCATAGTTCTCCTAGTCTCGCCTGCGATGCAGCGAGATCAAACTCCCTTGGCAACTTCTTTGAGGAACTGCGCATTCGTCTTGAACGTTGAAAGTCGATCCATCAGCAGTTCGAGACCTGCTGCGCCGCCCTTTTCGCTCTCGCTGGCCATGTTCGAAAGTACACGACGCAGCTTCCAGATTTGGTCGACCTCGGCCTTGCTGTCGAAGAGCAATTGTTCCTGGCGAGTCGATGAGGCATCGACGTCGATAGCGGGATACATACGTCGTTCGGCAGCGCGCCGATCGAGTCGGAGCTCCATGTTGCCGGTGCCCTTGAACTCCTCGAAGATGACCTCGTCCATCCTTGAACCAGTGTCGACGAGGGCGGTCGCAAGGATTGTGAGCGAACCACCCTCCTCGACATTTCGAGCTGCTCCGAAGAACTTTTTCGGTGGGTAGATGGCCCCGGAATCGAGGCCACCGGACATCACACGCCCATTGGCGGGCGCAGCCTGGTTGTACGCACGAGCGAGGCGGGTTATCCCGTCGACGATCAGAACGACGTCTCGGCCACTCTCGACCATTCGTTTGGCGCGCTCGATGGTGATCTCGGCGAGCGCGGTGTGCTCGTCGGCCGGTCGATCAAATGTCGAGGCCACCACCTCTGCTTCGTTCAACGAACGTCGCATATCGGTGACCTCTTCGGGTCGCTCGTCGAGCAGGAGGATGATCAGTTGCACCTCTGGATTGTTGCGCTCGATGCACTGCGCAATATTCTTCATGATCGTCGTTTTGCCCGCTTTTGGCGGTGACACGATCAACCCGCGCTGACCCTTGCCGATCGGGGCAAGCAGATCGATGATCCGCGCCGTCATGTCCTCGGGGTACCCCTTGCGTTCCTGAACGAGTTTCTCGTCGGGGAACAGCGGCGTCAGGTCTTCGAAGTGCGGACGATTCTTGGCGTGATCAGGTTGTTCGCCGTTGATCGAATCGACGGTCAACAAGGCCGGGTTCTTCTCGTTTCGATTGGCCGGCCGGCTCGTTCCGATGAGGTGATCGCCTTTTCGCAGCCCGAATTGTCGAACCTGTTTCACCGAGACGTAGGCGTCCTCTTTGGAGGCTCGAAGCGATCCGACCCGGAGGAAGCCGTAGCCGTCCTCTCGCAAGTCGAGAAACCCTTCGACGAGAACCGGGTCGGCTTCGACCTGTTCGGCACCGTCGCGCCCACGACGTCGCCGGCGACGATTTCCGCGCTCGGACTGATCGTCGTCTTCGTCGTTGGCCGAGCGATCGTTGTTCGTCGTTCGGTCGTTGTTCCGATCGTTGTTGCCGTTTCGTTGACCGTTGTTCCGATCGTTCTCTTGGCGATCGTTGTTCTTGCGGCTGCCGCCTTTGTTTCGATCGACATTGCTGTTTCGATCGACGTGACGTTCGTTGGTGTTCGAACCTTTCCTCGATCGACCCTTGGTCGTGACCTCACCGAAGTCGAACTCGTCGTCGCCAGCGTGATACGTGACCGGTTCGGCGTCCGACGCCTGTGCGTTCGACGACTGTTGTCCAGCGGCCGCCGATCCGCTTGCTCGCTCCTTTGTTTGTGCCTTCGAAGATGACTCAGAAGCGCCGGTTGACGCCTTCTCGTCGGAATCGTCGGCGTCCCGAGCGTCATCGACAGGTTCGGTCGTTGCCGTCTTGATGATCAGGTCGACGATCTCGGACTTCCGGGCCCGAGATGGTGGCTTCGAGCCGAGGGCGGTTGCGATGGTGACCAATTCGTCGCGATCTTTACGCTCGAGCGTCGATCGGCGAAGTTCCGTGGATTCCACGAGTACCTCTTCAGTGATGGGGAACGGACCAGTTTCACGTTCCGTTGATGCCCGAGTTAGCCGAACCGAATGGCGACCACACCCTGCGCAATGCAGGTTCACAGGCGGGATCAGCGTAGCGCTCCAGCGGTCGTGGCGTGCCAATCGGGCCACGACACCCGAATTCGGCCGCTCCACGGCAACCGCGTTCAGGCGCCTGCGACGCCTTCCACGTAATCTTGGATCGCCGGCAGATCGTTGTCGAGCACCACGTACCGTTCCTCGCGTTCGAAGAGGTCGGCTAGCCGATCGGGCAGCTCTGGCCTCACACCAGTGGCCTTCTCGACAGCGTCGGGAAACTTCGCGGGGTGCGCGGTCGCCATGACCATTCGATGCATCCAGTCCGGGCGCCGGCGTGCTGCGCCCACTCCAACAGCGGTGTGCGGATCGAGCACCATTCCCGACTCCTCGAACACTTGCCGCATGATCTCGATCGTCTGCTGATCATCGAGGCTTTCGCCGACCCACGCTTCCTGAGCTCGGGGGATCAGCTCCGCAGGAAGGGTCATTTGACCGGCGTCGCGAAACTCCTGCATCAAGGTGCGGAGGGCTTCACCGTCGTTGCCGAGAATCTCGTAGAGAAGCCGTTCGAGGTTGCTGCTGACCTGGATGTCCATGCTCGGTGAAAGCGACGGCTGGACCTCGCCGATCGTCATCGATCCCGTCTGGAAGAACTGGGTCAGAATTGCATTGCGGTTGCTGGCCACGACAAATTCGCCGATCGGCGCGCCCAAGCGTTTCGCCACCCGTCCGGCAAACACATTGCCGAAGTTGCCGGTTGGAACGGTGATCGAGACCGGAACCTCGGCTGCCCGAGCAGTCGCCCAGTGGTAGTACACGACCTGGGCCATCACGCGAGCCCAATTGATCGAGTTGACCGCAGCCAGACCAACACGATCGCGAAACGCGACGTCGGCGAACAACGCTTTGACCAGGTCTTGGCAATCGTCGAATGTTCCCTCGACGGCCACGTTGAACACGTTGGGAGCATCGACAGTGGTCATCTGACGGCGCTGTACGTCCGATGTCCGACCGTGCGGATGCAAGATCACGATGTCGACATTTTCGCGCTCGCGAAATGCTTCGATCGCTGCCGAGCCAGTGTCGCCAGAGGTCGCTCCGACGATCGTCACTCGGCTTTGGCGCCGGCCGAGCTCGTAGTCGAACAGCCTGCCCAGCAGCTGCATCGCGACGTCTTTGAATGCCAGCGTCGGCCCGTGAAAGAGTTCGACCACTTCGATTCCGTCGGCCAGCGGGACGACGGGAATCACCTCGTCGACGGCGAACGTCGAATACGCGCGTTCGCAGATCAGTTCGAACTCGGCTCGATCGAGAGATCCCTCGACGAATGGCCACATGGTTTCGGCAGCAAACCGGGCATACGGAAGTGATGCGTCAGCGTTGTGTGGCTTAGGCCACTGCGCTGGCACATAGAGGCCACCATCGGGCGCCAATCCGGTCAGCAGCACGTCGGAGAATGGCAGTTCGGCCGACCCACCCCGTGTGCTCGTGTACCCAATCACCCTTCAGGCGCCGATGACTCGAAGAACCTGACCGATGTTCTTCACACAATCGAGCTCGCCAAGATCGGCCAACGTCGAGCGAAGGTCGGATTCGACGGCTTCATGGGTGATGAAGACCAGGCGGGCCTCGTCACCCAGCCCTTCCTGTTCCATCGAACGGATCGACACGCCACGATCACCGAAGACGCCAGCAATCTTGGCGAGCACACCTGGGGCGTCACGGGCATCGACGCTCAGATAGAACGCTGCGGACACTTCGTCCATCGGGCGGATTTGCGCAGGAGGCAATGGGCCCACACTTCGATGGCAGCCATCCCGAAGATTGATGGCGACGTCGATAGCGTCGCCGACCATCATCGCTGCGGTCGGGTGCCCGCCGGCTCCGCGGCCGTAGAACATGATCTGATCGATCCCCTCCCCCTCGACGAACACCGCGTTGAAGCTGTCCTTCACGTTTGCGAGAGGATGATCTTCGGGAACCATGACGGGATGTACGCGAGGCGCAATAGACAGATCGTCGTTCTGTTCGACGACGGCGAGGAGTTTGATCACGTACCCGAGTCGTCTCGCGTTCGAAATGTCCTCGGCGGTGATGCGCGAAATCCCCTCGACGTATACGTCACCGGCGTGCACGGCTTGGCCATAGGTGAGCGTCGCGATGATTGCGGCTTTGGAACCTGCGTCGAACCCGTCGACGTCAGCGGACGGTTCGGCCTCGGCGAATCCGAGACGTTGTGCCTCGGCGAGAGCCTCGCTGTAGCCAGCGCCGTGATCGGTCATCTGGGACAAGATGTAATTGGTGGTGCCATTGACAATGCCCATGACCCGGCTCACACGCTCACCCACCAACGACTCGCGAAGCGCACGAATGAAGGGAAGGCCAGCAGCGACCGAGGCCTCCAGCGCCAGATCGACGCCGGCCTCATCGGCTGCCCGATAGAGCTCGGGTCCATGAATGGCGAGCAACTCCTTGTTCGCCGTCACAACGGGTTTTCCGGCTCCGAAGGCGGCCAACACCAGTTCTTTTGTGTGCTCGACACCACCCATGGTTTCGATGATCACGTCGATTGACGGATCGACGACCAGCGCGGCCGCATCGCCGGTGAGCACCGACGTGTCGACGCCCTCGCGCTGCTTGGTGGTGTCGCGGACCGCAATCGAAGCGATCTCGAGGCGTAATCCGGTTCGGCGTTCGATCTCGGACGCCTGTCCGGAGATGAGCTGACAGAACGAGGTACCAACCGTGCCGCACCCAAGGATGCCCAACCGAATCGTTTGCTGTTCACGCATGGGACTGCACGCTAGCGCCGCTCGATCTTTGCACCGCAGCTCGATTCGTACCCCGGGATCCCTACTGCATCAATCACCCCGATACGGCGATTTGACGTCTTCAATGCTTTTCATTAGTTTTCAATATATGTCAGTAACTTCTCGTGTTGTTCACGACCGCGGAACACTGCAACTCTCAAAACTCCTTGGTTCGGGACGCCACGGAATGGTCTTCCTGGGAATCCAGAAGCACGAGGGCGGCCGACGACCAGTCGCGGTGAAGGTTCCGAGCACACCTGATGGTCTCGAGAACGAACGGACGGCACTGCTGCGGTTCTCCCACCGAAACATAGTGACCATGCACGAAGAACCACTGTCGAATGGGGCACTCGTCCTCGAGTTCTGCGACCGGGGTACGCTCGCCGACAGACTCCGAGACGAAATTCTCACGGTGGCTGAACTGGCGTCCTTGCTGACGGATCTACTTTCCGCGGTCGAGGAGATCCACCGGCAGGGGTGGATTCATGGCGACATCACTCCGAGCAACATAGGACTGAGAAGCGTGGGAGGTCCGGCTCTGCTCGATTTCGCGACAGCGCGCCTGTCGGATGGTTCTGATGTCGTCGAGGGCACTGCCGAGTTCGCCGGGCCTCTCCGACAGGCCGACCCGCGACTCGACGTCCGCTCGCTTGCTGCCACTGCACTTCGAGCGTTGGGAATCCCCAACCGGTGGGATCACAAGAAACGTCAAGCCCATGATCAACTCACCGCACTGGTCGCGAGGTGCGACGACGATGAGGCCGTCGATCTCGCCGACCTCGAGGCCATCGTGTCCTCCATGAGCATCACAATCTCGACGGGCGATGCCCGTCGCGACTTGTTGGGAGGTGGATCGGACGTCACACCCACCCGCGCGTTCGGTCCACGCCCGACGGGTCGAGAACCCTCGGCGACCGACCACACCCCTGTGCGATCAAGACCGCGTGTCGTGGCGGTCCTGGTCGTTGTCGCCGTCTTTGCTGCGCTCATCTCGACCATCGAGTCCTTCGGCGCTCCCGACCAACGCGAGCCGCAGGCCCCAGCACCTGCTGTCGCGCTCACCCTCGACCGAACAGCCGACGAGTCACTTGCAGACGCCTCGGCGACGTGGAACGCGGGTGCTGGCGTCGTGACGATTTCTGGCAGCGACGGACGGCCGACACACTTCTCTGCTGGTGAACCCGGTGACCTGGCAGCGATTGCCGACTGGTCGTGCAACGGTGTTGCGACACTCGGCGTGTTCCGACCGTCGACGGGCACGTGGTTCGAATTCGACTCATGGGAGGAGACGACGATCGCGTCACCCGCGCCACTCGGCGGGGGCTCCTCACTGTGGGTCTCCACGGACGATCACGGATGTGCGGTCGCAGTTTTGCGCTGATGAGTGCGTGCTGCGCAGTCAGGTTTTTCTGTTGATCATCGACTTCACTCTGTCGAGCACATCGGCGCCGTCTGGCAATCCAACCGCACGGGCATATGCGACACGATCTGCCATTGGCAATGCGCGCAGCGTCGCCGGCGCAAGATCGGCGAATCTTCCGCCGGAGTCGGTGGTGAGGTAGGGCTCGATCATTGCTCGCTCGTCGGGCGGTACGGGGCGGTGCCTCAGCACCGCAAGCGCCTCGGGGAGCTCGACTTCGAGTTCGTCCTCGACGAGTCGGATCGCCCGTTGGACAACCGCGCGGCCACGCCAACGATCGATCGTCTGGACGAAGCGTTCTCCGTCCCACTCGCCCGCAGCCAGCAGTGCGATGTCTCGCAGGTTGACGAGTGAAGGGGCCGCACTGCCAATGGCTGCGTGATAACAGGCGTGCACGAGGTGATCGGTTCGATCGAGTGTTGGGAGCTCGATTCCTCCCACCTCGACCGAACTCCGCAGAAGGAACAGGTCGTCCGGATGCATCCAGACACCGAAGGGGCCCGGGCACAGGAGGCGATGGACGTCGATCTCGATACCGTCGAGTTTCATCGTCACGGACTTTCCGAAGCGGGCGTCGAACCCGGGTCGGAGCTGCTCTCGGAGTCGCGAGGCGCCCTCGCGTGCCAGGAGGCCGACGACATCGTCGAGCAACGTGGATTGCACCAGCACGTCGACGTCGCGAAACGATCGTTCCGACGTGGTGCGAGCCACCGAGTGGGCCAGGGCTGTTCCCTTCAGGATTCGGTGCGGAACGCCGCTGTCGGAGAGCAGCGATGACGTGCGTACTGCGGTGATCTCGACGCGCAGTGTCTGCGCCATCGTGTCGTCATGTTGGCGCACGAGTGCGGTGGCGAACGCGCCGTCACACTCGAGCGTTCCGTCAAGCAACGCCGCGACGGCGACCCCTTCGATCCGTTCGTTGCGGACGAAGCCGAGGACGGCATCGTTGTCTGTGGGTTCGATGACGATCGTCGTGGAATCTCGAAGTCCAACGGCGGCAATGGCACGAGCGACCGAGCGCGCACCACTCATGATTCGATCACCAACGAACTCTGAATCATCGACGCGAGTGCATTACGCACCCCTGCGGCGATCACCTCGGGTGAATCGGAGAACCGTTGTTGCAACATTGCGACGATGGCATCGACGCTCGAGTGCTCATCCAGCAGATCCCAAATCATCGGAGCAGACCCCGACAGCTGCGTCGGAGTGTCCGAGGTCAGTGGCTGCACCAGCCGTCGAGCATGGGCGAGCTCACGTTCGACGAAACGAACTCGTCGAAAGTGTGTCTCACTCATGCGTCTCGAACGAGGAGGTCGTCGAGCGTTTCGCGCCGAACGACCACGCGCGCATCGCCGTTCGCGACAAACACGACCGGAGGCCGCAAGACCGCGTTGTAGTTCGAACCCATGGAGTGACCGTACGCACCCGTGACCGGTGTCGCCAGTAGATCGCCGACGGAGATGTCAGCGGGAACCTGGCCGTCGCGCACCAAAACGTCGCCAGACTCGCAGTGTTTGCCCACGACTCGGACGGTGAGATCGCGAGTCGCTTCGACGCGGCTCGGCAGAAACGATTCATAGCCGCTGCCATAGAGCACCGGGCGCGGGTTGTCGGACATCCCACCGTCGACGGCCACGTAGGTGCGAATTCCGTCGAGTGGTTTGACCGTTCCCACGGTGTACACGGTGATCGCCGACGATGCGGCAATCGATCGTCCTGGCTCGGCGAGCACTCGTGCGGTGACACCCGCCGCGGCGAGCGCATCGTGCACCACGTCTGCCCACGCAGTGATCGAGGCACCCTCCTCGCCCATGACATAGGGGACTCCGAGGCCGCCCCCGACAGACACCTCTTCGAGTCCGTAGGGTTTCCCGACCGCAGCAATGATTTCGGCGGCTCGGGCGAACGAGTCGACACGAAAAACCTGCGACCCGATGTGTGCGTGAATTCCACGGACATGAACCGACTTCGATGCGATGGCCCGTTCGATTGCATCCGTAGCCATTCCACTCGAAACCGTGAAGCCGAACTTCGAGTCGTCGCGACCGGTGGCGATGAACTCGTGCGTGTGCGCCTCGACACCCGGGGTGATCCTGATCAGTACGTTCGGGATCGGCCAGCCTTCTTGGTGCAGTCGCTCGAGTCGATCTAGCTCGTCGAAGCTATCGACGACGATTCGGCCGACACCTGCCTTCACCGCTTCCCGCAACTCGGCATAGGACTTGTTGTTGCCGTGAAAGACCAAGTTCTCGGCAGGTACTCCAGCAGCCGTGGCGATGTGAAATTCGCCGGCGGTCGACACATCGATGTCCATGCCCTCCTCGTGCACCAACTTGGCCATTGCTTGGCAGAGGAACGCCTTGCTGGCGTACGCCACACCAGGACCAAATGCAGCGACGGCCTCTCGGGCGCGAGCTCGGAGGTGTCCTTCGTCGTAGATGAACAGCGGCGTGCCGTGCTGTCGGGCGAGTCCGACGACCGAACAGCCCCCGATCGTCAGCGCCCCGTCGCCGTCTGTCGACGCACTGTCGGGAAGCAATGAGAAGGGCACTGGGTTCGTGTTCACGCAAACTCTGTCTCTGCGGCGTCGCTCCACATCGAATCGGGGGCGGACACGCCCAGACGGACCAACGCTGCAGCGAGTCCGATTCGAGCGGCCTCGATCAGCCACAGTCGCGCCTGCGTGAGTTCGGGCGGAACACCGTCACCAATAACGTAACAGTCGGGGTTCTGGTAGAAGCTGTGCACCGCAGAAGCGAGTTCACGAACCCAGCCGACGACGCGGTGCGGAGCGCGTTCCCGTGCGGCCAGGGTAACGAGGTCTGGTCCGCTGAAGAGCGTTCGAAGGATCTCGATCTCTCGATCGTGGGTGAGTACCGACAGGTCGACGTCAGCGAGTGGCTGGCGTTCGATTCCGGCGTCAGCCACTTTTGTTTGGACCCGACATATCCGAGCGTGGGCGTACTGGGTCGCGAAGACCGGGTTGTCCTTTGCCTGAGAAACGGCGAGGGCGAGATCGAAGGTCTGTTGCGAGTCGATCGATTGGAGGAGGTAGGTGAACCGCGCGGCGTCAGCGCCGACCTCCTCGACGACATCTCGAAGTTCGACGATGTCTCCAGACCGTTTGGAGAGTTTCACTTCCTCGCCATCGCGCATCAACCGCACCATTTGGGTTATCTGCACGTCGAGCATGTCGGGATCGTTGCCGAGTGCCGCCATCGCCGCCTTCATTCGTGCGACGTACCCGTGATGATCGGCGCCCCATACATTGACCAGCTCGTCGGAGCGGGCGAACTTATTCGCGTGATAGGCGATGTCCGGCGTCAGATAGGTGTATTCGCCGTCGGTCTTCACGAGGACACGATCTTTGTCGTCACCGAGATCGGACGAGCGCAACCACGTGGCTCCGCCTTCGTCATAGACCATGTCGCGAGACCGCAGTGTCTCGAGCGACGCTTCGAGCTCACCGTTCTCCACCAACGACTTCTCACTGAACCACACATCGAAGGTGATCCCGAGCTGGGCGAGGACCTCTTTCTGGTCGGCCAAGGCACGTTCGTATCCCCATTTCAGCGGATCGGCACCGTCGGGCATCTCGTGCGCCCAGTCGATGATGTACTGGCCCTGATAGCCGCCTTCGGGGGGCTGTTTGCCTGCCTTTCGAGCTGCGAGCGAGTCGGCAAACGTCGTCATCTGCACGCCGCGATCGTTGATGTATGTTTCGCGCGTGACCCGATAACCACTCCATTCGAGGAGCGCAGCCAGTGCATCGCCGTATACCGCTCCCCGACCATGTCCGGCATGGAGCGGCCCGGTCGGGTTTGCCGAGACGAACTCCACGTTAACGGACCGACCTCCCCCGATGTCGTTGCTGCCGTAGTGGTCGACACCGAGGTCGACGACGTGGCGCAGCACGTCGTAGAGCCATGTCTCGCGCAGATGAAAGTTGATGAATCCGGGACCGGCAACCTCAATCCGTTCGACGTGGTCGACTTCCTGGCTCTCGAGCCGTTCGATCAGCCTCTGTGCCAAGTCACGCGGATTCGTCCCGGCTTGTTTCGACGTGGCAAGAGCGAGGTTCGACGACCAGTCGCCGTGGTCGCGATTGCCCGGTTGTTCCAAGCCGATTTCGTCGGGCACGACAAGGCCTTCGGCCACTGCCGCCGAGGCGAGAGCAGCACGCAGTTCTTCTTGGATCACGTGACCTCCAGGGGCGAAGTGACGATCTTATCGGGCGCTATTCCCTTGGCAGATCGACCCGGCTGCTCCGAAGCTGAGCACACGCGCAGCAAAGCACCCAAGGAGGTAGGCTCTCCCGGCAAGCCCTCGTAGCTCAGGGGATAGAGCATCGGCCTCCGGAGCCGTGAGCGCAGGTTCGAATCCTGCCGAGGGCGCCACGCTGAATGACCCGACGGACATGTATCTCGGGCTCCCTTTTGGAGGTCCACGAACTTGTTGCTTACTCTCACAGCAGGGACACTCCCATCAAGGTCACGGAGTCGGGATGCGTAAAGGCGATTCGCCACAGGACAACGAGGACGAGTCGCGCACTGGCGCTGCCTCGGCCGAGCCTGACAAACCCCGTTCGGATCGTTGGTCTGTCGAGGGACTCGGCGAACGCCGCGAGCAACTGGTCGCGGAACGAAACGATCTCGCTGAGATCGATGGCGAGCTGCGGGCACTGCGCAACGAGTTGGCGCGCCAACGCGA
>RCMY010000619.1_pt1 | contig 52679 bp, 56 predicted proteins | sample 2041341 | NCBI WGS metagenome assembly RCMY01 (sample SAMN09708234, study PRJNA481090) | Marine sediment metagenome, whole genome shotgun sequencing project.
GGACACAGGCGAAGTTCAATCTCTCCCATCGAATATCTTTGCACGAAACAAATCTACGTTGGTTGCGCGCTCTCTGGTCATTCGCAAGTTTGTGGTTGCAATTTGCTCTGCTGCGCCTTAACGGCACGCTCATTCCACATGGAAAGCACTCATACCGGTGCCAATAGCGGTCTTTCAGGTCGTTTGAGGTTCTCAGCTTTCCTCCAGAGGCATAACCGGATAAGGAGAAATATTATGGCGGCCCCTGTCGTCACCCTACAGCAATTGATTGAGGCCGGAGCGCATTTCGGCCACCAGACCCACCGCTGGAACCCGAAGATGAAGCCATACATCTTTGGCGCCCGCAACAGTGTCCATATTCTTGACCTCTCGCAGAGCGTGCCCTTGTTCGCACGGGCGCTCGATTTTATCGCCAATGCCGTTTCGGCTGGCGGCAAGGTCTTGTTCGTTGGCACCAAGCGTCAGGCACAAGAGCCGATCGCAGAGGCAGCCCGCGCGAGCGGCCAGCATTTCGTCAACCATCGCTGGCTCGGTGGCATGCTGACCAACTGGAAAACCATTTCCAACTCGATCCGCCGGATGAAAACTCTGGAAGAGCAACTCGGTGGTGACACCGCAGGCTTTACCAAGAAAGAAGTCCTGCAGATGACGCGCGAGCACATCAAGCTGGAGCTTTCGCTTGGCGGTATCCGTGACATGGGCGGAATCCCTGATGTCATGTTCGTGATCGATGCGAACAAGGAAGAGCTCGCAATCAAGGAAGCCAATGTTTTGGGTATTCCGGTTGTTGCGATTCTCGATTCGAACGTTGATCCCAGCAATATCGCTTTTCCGGTTCCCGGCAATGATGATGCCGCTCGGGCGATTCGTCTCTATTGTGAATCCGTTGCCGCTGCGGCTACTAAGGGCGGCCAGGACGCTTCGGTCGCAGCTGGCGCAGATCTCGGAGCAGCTGTTGCTCCTCCGGTCGAGCAAATTGTGTCGAGCGAAGCCAATGCAAGTGCTATGGCTTCCGGAGAAGAAGCAGCTGTTGCCGATATTGCCGAAATAGCGGCAGAAATGGCGCCGGCTGAAAAAGCTCCTGCTGCTGCGGAATCAAAAGCGGAAAAGGCTCCTGCTGAAGCACCGGTAGAAAAACCGAAAGCTGAAGAAAAGGCGGCTCCGAAAAAAGCCGCCGCCAAGAAGCCGGCTGCCAAAAAGGCCGCTGCGAAGAAAGATGACAAAAAGGCAGACGAAAAAGCCTGAACTTGAAGCATCTTTCTACAGCCATATATTGGCTGCAGCGAATAATAATCGGGGCGACATCATTGTCGCCCCAATTTCACATTTCCCGATCAGAAAATTGAGGAACAAATAATGGCTATTACAGCAGCAGCAGTGAAAGAACTGCGCGAGCGCACCGGTGCAGGCATGATGGATTGCAAGAAAGCGCTGAACGAAACCAATGGCGATGTGGAAGCGGCGGTTGATCTGTTGAGGACCAAAGGCCTTGCTGCGGCGCAGAAAAAATCTAGCCGTACGGCGGCCGAAGGCCTTGTCGGTGTCTCCGTAGAGGGCACGAAGGGCGTAGCGGTTGAAGTGAACAGTGAAACCGATTTTGTTGCCAAGAATGAGCAGTTTCAGGACTTTGTTGCCAAGGTGACGGGTGTTGCACTTGGTCTGAATGACGATGATGTCGAAACGCTGGTGGCTGCGGATTATCCTTCCGGCGGCACGGTAAAAGACGTGCTGACCAACAATATTGCGACGATCGGTGAAAATCAGGCAATCCGCAGGATGAAAACGGTTGCGGTCTCGAACGGTCTGGTCGTTCCTTATATCCACAATGCGGTCACTCCGACCATGGGCAAGATCGGCGTATTGGTTGCGCTGGAAAGCGCCGCTGGCGCGGACGTTCTGGAGCCCCTCGGCAAGCAGATTGCGATGCACATCGCGGCTGCATTCCCGCTGGCGCTGAATGCAGATGGCCTCGATCCAGAATTGCTCGCTCGTGAGCGCGCTATTGCTACCGAAAAGGCAGCCGAATCTGGCAAGCCGGACAATATCGTCGAAAAAATGGTTGATGGCGCGATGGCAAAATTTGCTAAGGAAAATGCGCTGCTCAGCCAGACTTTCGTCATGGATAACAAGACACCGGTCGCTCAGGTTGTCGAGCAAGCCGGAAAATCCGCTGGCGTAGAAATCAAGCTTACAGAATATGTCCGTTTTCAGCTTGGCGAAGGCATTGAGAAAAAAGAAGAAGATTTCGCAGCGGAAGTTGCTGCTGCGGTTGCCGGCTAATCGAGCAACAGATTGAATATTTCAGGCGGTAACGCTTGGCAGCATGGCGCGGACTATCTATGGTCTGCGCCATATTTGTTTTAGGGGCCGGGTATTGATTCCGGCGGGATGGGATTTGCATGAAACGACCAGCGTTCAAGCGCATTTTGCTGAAGCTTTCTGGTGAAGCCTTGATGGGCTCCAGTGAATTCGGGATCGATCCGGAAACAGTTAACCGTATCGCAGCCGAAGTGAAGTCTGCGAAAGAGGCCGGCTTTGAGCTATGTCTGGTCGTTGGCGGAGGTAATATTTTCAGGGGGCTGGCCGCGGCAGCAAAGGGCTTTGACCGCACGAGCGCCGATTATATGGGTATGCTGGCCACAGTGATGAATGCGCTTGCCGTGCAAAATGCGCTGGAACAGATGGGCTGTGATACGCGGGTCTTGTCCGCAATTCCAATGGCGAGCGTGTGCGAACCTTACATCCGCCGCAAGGCGGTGCGACATCTGGAAAAAGGCCGTATCGTTATTTTTGCGGCGGGAACGGGTAATCCCTATTTCACGACGGACACCGCAGCAGCACTGCGCGCCGCAGAAATGGGATGCGAGGCGCTTTTCAAAGGCACGAGTGTCGATGGTGTCTACAACGCCGATCCAAAAATTGATCCCAGTGCGACGCGCTATGAGAAATTGAGTTTCGATCAGGTTTTACGCGATAATCTGAAGGTCATGGACGCCAGCGCCGTCGCGCTCTGCCGCGAAAACAAGATACCGATCGTCGTGTTCTCGATCCGCGAGCAAGGCAATCTGGCGACCGTATTGGGTGGCGGTGGAACTGCGACCATGGTCGGAACAACCGAATAGCTATTTAGAGGAAACAGCAATGGCAAAATATGACAAAGCCGATCTGCAAAAGAGAATGAATGGCTCGCTGGAGGCGCTCAAGCATGATTTGAGTGGTCTGCGTACCGGCCGGGCCAATATAGCGCTTCTGGATACGATCACGGTCGAGGTATACGGTTCAAGAATGCCGCTCAATCAGGTCGCCACCGTATCCGTGCCCGAGCCTCGCATGCTGTCGGTCCAAGTGTGGGACAAGGGCAATATCCAGCCCGTGGAAAAGGCAATCCGTGCCGCTGGTCTGGGACTGAATCCGATGACCGACGGTCCTAATATCAGGCTTCCCATCCCGGATCTGACCGAAGAGCGTCGCAAGGATCTTGCGAAACTGACCGGGCAATTTGCCGAGAAGGCACGCATAGCCATTCGCAATGTCCGGCGGGACGGCATGGATGACCTGAAAGCCGACGAGAGCAAGAAGGAAATCAGCGAAGATGACAGGAAGCGGCTCGAGACCGAAGTTCAAAAACTGACAGACGACATGATTGCTGAAGCCGACAAGCTCGCGGACGCAAAAGAGCAGGAAATCCTGACCCAGTGAAGCTCGCGCGTTTCAAAAAGGGTTCTGAAGATCCTGTGCAAGACACAGCAGGGCCGTCAGGCCCGACATATGGCGTCCGTCACATCGCAATCATCATGGATGGCAATGGGCGATGGGCTAAGCGCAAGCATCTGCCGCGCGCACTTGGCCACAAAAAAGGCGTCGAGGCCGTTCGCAATATTGTGCGCGTCGCCGGAGAAATGGGCGTCGAAGTCATGACTCTATATGCCTTTTCATCGGAAAACTGGAATCGGCCGGAAGATGAAATCAGTGATCTCATGGGCTTATTGCGACAATATATTCAGTCGGATATCGAAGAATTTATCGAAAATGGCGTGCGGCTAAAGGTCATCGGCAATTACAAGGCGCTGGATGCCGATATTGTCGCGATGATTGACAATGCGATTGAAAAAACGGTCGGAAACGACAAGATGACGCTGGCCGTCGCGCTCAACTATGGTGCGCAGGACGAAATGCTCCGAGCGGTCCAGCATATCGCGACCGCCGTAAAACAGGGTGACGTGGAACCTGAAGAGATTAATCTCGACCATATTGCCAGTGGTTTGGATACAGCAGATCTGCCGCCATTGGATTTGCTGATCAGAACATCGGGTGAATTGCGCTTGTCCAATTTTCTCCTGTGGCAGGCGGCTTATGCCGAATTGTATTTTACCGACACGCTCTGGCCGGATTTTGACAAGAAGGAGCTTGAAAAAGCTCTGAAATCGTTTGGAGACCGCGAACGGCGGTTCGGTGGACGCTGAACATGGATGAACCCGCTGCTCCGAAGCCTGGCAAAACCAATGAACTGCAAACCCGCATCGTCGTAGGCGTGATGCTGATCGTGGTTGCTGTGGCAGCGGTATATTTCGGCGGAATATTCTTATGGTTTCTCGTGGTACTCATGGCTCTGGGGATCATGAGCGAATGGGCGGGGCTGACCAGCCGGCAGGGAAACCGTCGGCTTGCGATGTATGCGTTATCGGTGCCACTGGCGATTATGTCCCCCTGGGCTGCAGGACCATCATTTCTGGCGCTTGGCATGATCATGGGCGCTGCCATGTTTGTCGCGGTATTCGACCGGTCGCTCAAGCTGGCCGCAGGGGTGTTCTACGCTGGCCTTCCGGCTCTGGCGATCATCTATTTGCGGGACATTGACAACGGGATTCTGATCGTGTTCTGGACGCTCGCTCTGGTCTGGGCCACCGATATCGGTGCCTATTTTTCCGGTCGTACGATCGGCGGACCAAAACTGGCGCCGCAAATCAGTCCAAATAAAACTTGGGCTGGCCTGATCGGCGGCGTAGCCCTGACTGCAGTGGTCAGTTTCGTGCTGCATATCTATTGGGGACTGCCCTTCTATCTGGTGCTGCTCAGCATCCCACTCGCCGTTTTGGCACAAATGGGTGACCTGTTTGAAAGCTGGCTCAAGCGAAAAGCAGGTGCGAAGGATAGCGGGGCAATCTTTCCTGGCCATGGCGGTGTGATGGATCGCCTCGACGGTTTGATCCCGGTCGCGCCGGTTGTGGCCCTGATCATGCTCGCAGAAAATCTGAGCGCCATATCATGACGAAGTCGGTTTCCATTTTTGGTGCAACGGGATCGGTAGGCCTGTCGACTCTGGACCTTATTCGCCAGCATCCGGAACAATATAATATCATTGCCCTGACCGCCAACGGGAACGTCTCCCAGCTCGCCGCCTTGGCCAAGGAATTTTCCGCTGAAATTGCGGTTGCTGCAGATGATTCTGTTTATGATGAACTCAAACAGGAATTGGCCGGAACGAAGATCCGTGCAGCAAGCGGGCCAGACGCTCTGATTGCCGCCGCCGCCATGGGCGCCGACTGGACCATGGCTGCGATCGTCGGTTGCGCAGGGCTGCCGCCAACGCTCGAAGCGTTGCGCTGCGGAAAGACGGTTGCCTTGGCCAACAAGGAAGCTCTGGTTTCCGCTGGCGCCTTGATGATCACCGAGGCCCGAAAGGCCGGTGCTACCTTGTTGCCCGTCGATTCAGAACATAATGCGATATTTCAGGCCCTGCAGGGCGGGCGGATCGATCAAGTCCGCAAGATCACCTTGACCGCCAGCGGCGGCCCCTTTCGCAAATGGACACGCGAGCAAATGGCGAGCGTTACGCCGGAGCAGGCAGTCGCGCATCCCAATTGGGACATGGGTGCTAAAATTTCTGTCGATAGTGCGACCATGATGAACAAGGGGCTGGAACTGATTGAAGCCCATTATCTTTTTCCGATTGGTCTCGAAAATATCGAAATATTGGTGCATCCGCAATCGGTGATTCATTCGATGGTTGAATATCATGACCGTTCTACGCTGGCGCAACTTGGCTCTCCGGATATGCGGATACCGATTGCCAACGCTCTCGCCTGGCCGGAACGGATGACCACCAACTGTGATCCTCTCGATTTGGCGGACATCGGCAGGCTCGACTTCGAAAAGCCCGATGAAGACCGCTTTCCGGCTACGAAAATTGCAAGAGCCGCAATCATGGCAGGCGGTGCAAAGCCGGCGATGCTCAATGCAGCGAATGAAGTTGCCGTCGCCGCATTTCTTAATCGTGCGGTTCAGTTTCTGGACATCACGGAGATTGTAACCCGGCTGTTAGATAGTTATAGCCCATCGGAACCGAGCGAGTTGGCGGATATTTTTGCGATAGACAAAGAGACGCGTGTTCGGACCGAACAATTGGTCGAGGAATTGAAGGTTTGACGGATAATCCCGGTATTTTGATTTATTTGTTTTCATTTCTGATCGTCATTGGCGTGCTCGTATTTGTGCACGAGATGGGGCATTATCTCGTCGGTCGCTGGTGTGGCGTCAAGGCAGAGACGTTTTCGATCGGCTTTGGTAAAGAGATAGCCGGATGGACGGACAAGCGCGGAACCCGCTGGAAAGTCTGTATCTTGCCGCTGGGGGGCTATGTCCAGTTCGCGGGTGACATGGATCCGTCGGGCACGAAGAGCAAAGAATGGCTCAGCCTGCCTGCGGCAGAACGCAATCAAACCTTTCAATCCAAATCTTTATGGAAGCGCGCCGCGATCGTTATTGCAGGCCCGGCAATCAATTTTCTCTTTGCCATTTTGATCATCATGGGTTTTGTCATGGCCTACGGAACGAGTGCCGCCTTGCCGGTTGCACATGAAATTTCGGAAAATTCAACGGCAGCCAGAATCGGCATGAAACCCGGGGACAGAATTATATCCGTCGACGGTGAGAAAATTGACCTGTTTCAGGACCTGCAGCAGAAAATAATATTGATTCCTGATCAGAATGTGGAGATTGTTTACGAACGGGATGGCCAGCTTATTGCCAAACAGGGCAAGATTGGCGTGAATATTCTGAAGGACAGGTTCGGAAACGAATTTCGACTGGGTTTGCTGGGAATGTCATCCAATAATGTGGAGTGGCGAGAAGTCAGCCCGATTGAAGCCCCTGTTGTCGCAGTGAAGAAAACCATTGCTATCGTCGATCAAATCACGACTACTCTCGGTCAGGTCATTACCGGCAGGCGTTCGATAAAGGATCTTGGCGGACCACTTAAAATTGCTCAGGTCTCCGGTGAGCAGTTCAAGCTCGGGGTCGAAACCTTCATTCTCTTTGTGGCGCTGATCTCAATTAACTTGGGGTTCATCAACCTGCTGCCAATCCCGATGCTCGATGGAGGGCACCTGATGTTCTATGCAATAGAAGCGGTTCGGCGAAAGCCGGCCAGTGCAAAAGTGCAGGAATGGGCTTTTCGCTCGGGATTTGCATTGGTCATGGTTTTCATGCTGGTGGTGACATTCAACGATTTATCGTCTTTTGGTCTATTCCGTGCGATCTCGGGCTGATTGACCATTGATTGACTCGCTGCATTGGGGCAGGGGGTTCGCGAAGTTGGTGCATTGGCGTCAACTTCATTTTATTTTTGGTTTGTGGTGTGAAAGCGAATTTGTCTGTGAATCATAAAAAGCGGCTTCTACCCTTGTTAATGTGTGGTACCATTTTGGGTGGCACGGCTGTTCCTTTGCAGGCGCAATCGCAGGAGACGACGCAAGCCGCGCCGGTAGTTCCTGCCGATGACACTATCCGGTCCATCGTGGTCAATGGTGCCCAGCGATTGGAACCGACCACGGTCTTGTCCTATATGAAATTGCGCGTCGGTCAGACCTATTCGCAAGAATCAGCCGATCAGGCCTTGAAGGATCTGTTTGAAACAGAATTGTTCAAAGATGTCAGCATTCGGAACAACCAGGGTGCCGTTGTTATCGATGTGGTCGAGAATCCGGTGATCAACCGGATATTGCTGGAAGGCAATAAGCGGATCAAGGAAGACAAAATCTATCCCGAGATCCGGTTGGCTCCGCGACAGATATTCACGCGTTCGAAAGTCCGGGCGGATGTTGCCCGAATCGTCGAGCTGTACAAACGCAAAGGCCGTTTTGCGGCCAATGTCGAACCCAAGATGGTTCAACTGGACCAAAATCGCGTCGATATTGTCTTCGAAATCAATGAAGGGCCCAAGTCCAAGGTTCAGCAAATCAACATCATTGGTAATGAGGAATTTTCTGACGGCAAACTGCGCGGTGAAATGGTCACCAAGCAATCACGCTTTTATCGTTTCTTCAGCTCCAGTGACACCTATGATCCGGATCGCCTGGCATTTGATCAGCAAAAACTGCGTCAGTTCTATTTGACGGAAGGCTATGCGGATTTTCGCGTCATTTCTGCTGTGGCGGAACTTACGCCTGACAAGCGCGACTTTATCATCACCTATGTGGTTGAAGAAGGGGAACGGTACAAGTTCGGAGAAGTGACGGTGGAAAGCGATATTCGTGATTTCACCCCGGAATTTCTGACCCCGCAGCTACCGATGAAAGCCGGCGATTTTTACAACGCCAAACAGGTTGAAGACACGGTCGAGCGTCTGTCAGAAACAGCCGGGCTCTTCGGATATGCTTTTGCTGATGTTCGTCCGCAATTTACGCGGAACAAAGACACGCTGACCATGGATATCTTGTTTCAGGTGGCGGAAAGTGATCGTGTTTACGTCGAACGGATCGACATTAATGGTAATACCTTGACCCAAGACAAGGTCGTGCGCCGGGAATTCCGCCTGAACGAAGGCGATGCGTTCAACAGTTTCCAAGTCAAGCGTTCTGCCAACCGGATCAAATCACTGGGATTTTTCCAGGAAGCGTTGGAAATTGAGCAGAAGCAAGGTAGCGCGCCCGACCGTATCATTCTGGAAGCGAACGTCGAAGAAAAGGCGACCGGCGAACTGCAACTTTCAGCTGGGTTTTCCAGCGTCGAGAATTTCATTCTCCAAGCCTCCGTAAGGCAGCGAAATTTCCGCGGCAAAGGCCAAGAACTGCGCACAAGCGTCAGCTATTCAAGTTTCTCACAATCCATCGAACTCGGGTTTACCGAACCGTATCTGTTTGACCGGAATATTGCCGTCGGCGCGGATATTTTTCGCCGTGATCTGAACAGCTTCAATTTCGTCAACAATGATCGTGAAACGACCTTTGAGCAACTTACAACCGGTTTCCAAATCCGGGCGGGTGTCCCGATCACCGAATATCTGTCCGCATCGTTCCGCTATGGCCTCAGCCAGGATGACGTGACGCTGGAACCAACATTATTCTTCTCGGATAGCAACAATGATGGGATAAGGGGTAACAGCCCGGCAGATGTTTGTGATCCGCTGGTGGCAGGACGCTTCCTTTGTGATGCTCTGGGCAATCGCACGACATCCTCGATCGGCGCATCGTTAATTTATGATGACCGGGATAATCGCGTCAGGCCAACCCGAGGTCAATCGGTGGTTGGGAGTGTCGATTTTGCTGGTTTGGGGGGTAGTGTCAAATATCTCCGGGGTCGTTTGAACGCGTCCAAACACTGGCGTGTTCTTGGCGACTTTATTTTTACGGCGAGTGCTGAAGGTGGATATATCCACCCGCTAAGCAACCGGTCCTCGACTTCAGGCGACGGCATCGACGATGTCCGGCTGACAGATCGCTTTTTTCTGGGTGAACCGCAAATCCGCGGCTTTGATATCCGTGGTGTGGGACCACGTGTCGTACGCTCGACAACCATTCCAGGGTTGGATACCAATGGCAATCCGATCAACGAGATTGTGCCAGTAACCAATGGCCGCCAGACTGATGACGCTATCGGTGGCCGCGCTTATTATCTGGGACGGGCAGAACTTGAAATTCCACTGGGATCAGGTGCACGTGAACTTGGTTTGCGGCCTTCCATTTTTGTCGACGTCGGAGCCGTTTTCAAAGTGACCCAGCCGCTGCTTTTGACAGATGCTCAAACACAATCATTTGGATTGATCGACAGCGAGGGTAACCCGTCGCCAACGGGACAAGCTGCACCGCTTTTCCTTACCACTGATGCAATGGGTGCCGCTGCAACCACATTTGACGCGGCAACCGGTGGCATTGCCAATCCTATCGCTACCAGCTTCACGGAGCGCTTCTTTGGTGATACGATAAGCCCACGCGTATCAGTAGGGTTTGGAGTGAACTGGAATTCACCATTTGGTCCGTTCAGGATCGATATAGCCAAGGCTCTGTTAAAAGAGCCGGGCGATGATACAAAGCTTTTCACATTTAACGTAGGAACACAATTCTGATGACCACTTTTTCCAAAATAATTCTGAAATCAGCAGCAATTGCTATCGTAGCAATGACAGCGCCTGCGCTAATGTCTGTCCCCGCGATGGCACAGTCGAAAACTAGCATAGCTATGGCCAATTACGAAGCGGCAGTTGCAAAATCGCAAGCCTTTACCGTGGCTGTGACACAAATGCAGAGCACATATAAGGCTGACATAGATGCGGTTAATGCACGGGCTGCGGCGCTGCAGACCGAAATCAAGCCGCTGGTGGATGCGTATAATGCAGCGGTTCAGCAACCCGGTGCAACACAGCAATCTGTTCAGCCTCAGGCACAGGCATTGCAGGCAAAACAGCAATCTGGCCAACAAGAAATCGCTCGGCTTCGGCAAAGAATAACGCTTGCCACGAGTTACGTCGAAGAACAGATAGCGATGAAGCTAGAGGCAGCAATCAAGGCCACAATGAAAGCGAAAAATGTCGATATGGTCCTTTCGCCGCAAGCTGTTGTCGCGCGCGAACCTTATGTTGATATCACCGACGCTATTGTTCTGGAATTGAACAAACTGGTTCCATCGGCGACGATCACGCCGCCTGCTGGATGGCAGCCTGGCCAGGCTAATCAACAACAACAGCCACCGGCAGCCCAGCCCGCCAGTCGCTAGTTGACCGTCGATGACCGAACCTCTCCACTATGATGTAACCAAGGTGATGGCGGTGTTGCCGCACCGCTATCCCATGCTTTTGGTTGACCGGGTGGAGGAGCTCGTAAAGAATGAATCCATTCGGGCGATCAAGGCCGTCACCATGAATGAAGGGTTTTTTCAGGGACATTTTCCTGGTCGGCCGATCATGCCCGGTGTGATGATTGTCGAAGCGCTGGCGCAGGCAGCCGGCGTTCTGGCGATGGAAAGTTTTGACATGGTCGGATCGGGCAAACTCGTCTATTTCATGGCAATAGACGGTGCGAAGTTTCGTCAGCCAGTAGAACCGGGCTGCTTGTTGTCCTTGAATGTTAAATTTGAACAAAAACGTGCACGCGTTTGCAAATTTTCAGGACGGGCGATGATCGGAGACCAGTTGGCGGCCGAAGCGAATTTTACCGCGATGATAGCCGACCCTCCCGCAGCATAAGCTTTTTCAAAAGAATCTTGCCCTTTTGCCATATGGCAGTTAATGCGCCGCTTCCGCTAAATTTATTCGCTTTGGGTCTGGTCGGAAACCAGCCCGTTTAGGAGCCGAAAATGAAATCCGATACGCATCCCGATTATCACATGATCAAGGTCCAGATGACCGATGGTTCGACCTTTGAAACCCGCTCAACATGGGGCAAAGAGGGCGACACGTTGCAACTCGACATTGATCCGTCATCGCACCCGGCATGGACCGGCGGCAATCAGCGCCTTCTCGATCAAGGTGGCCAGGTGGCTCGCTTCAACAAGCGTTTTGGTGGTTTGTCGCTCAAAAAGAGCTGATCGGTATTGAGGCTATTGGATAGCCTCAACAGATTACCATAAATTGATTTGGCCCAGCCAGAAAGACAGAAGGGAAAGTTTTTCCCGATATGTTTCTGTGGCTCGGCTTGCCGTGGTGTGAACAAACTGAACCCGTGAACCCGCACCTAGCTGTCCGATCAAATGTCGGTCGGCTCGAATGACCTGTGCGATCCGTGGATAACCACCGGTCGTCTGCGCGTCGGGACCCAGCAGATACGGTTGGCCGTTCGGCGGCATTTGAATCGTTCCAGGAAAAACGGCGGCGCTCGGCATGTTTGACGATTCACCTGCCGAGAGAGGCGCTCCCTCAAGCGCTATACCCACCCGGTTGGCTCGTGCTCCGACTGAATAGGGTCGCAGGCACAAGTCATGCAACACCTCTTCATTCGGTTCTGCTGCTTCCGGACCCGGCGTGACTCGCAGCACATTGTCATGGCTATAATGCGGTCGGAGAGTTTCTGGTGTGGTCCGATCTACTTTGATGTTTGGTGAACCCTGTGCGAATCTGATCACATCCTCGGTTTTAAGCGCCCGGCCATGATAGCCGCCGAGACCTGCGGCGAGATAGGTCGACTGGCCGCCCAGCAGCCGTTCGGCGTTGATTTCGGCAGATACAGCCAAATATGTCCGGCACCCCGGGCGGCTGGGCCCGATATGTACCTTGTCACCAATCATTAGCCTTAAGGTCTGATGCTGGGGATGATCCTTGCCGTTGATCCGGACATATTCTGCACCACCCACCACTCCGATCGAGCAGGGGGCGTTCAATTGGAAAGTCGCGTCCGTCAGCGAAATCTCAATCGCGATTTCGCCAGATGCCTTGCCGACCAGGAAATTTGCCAGCGCTAGCGACAGGCAATCGGCTGCGCCCGCAGCGGGCATGCCGAGATGCCGGTGTCCGGTAAAGGGCGCGCCCTGCAACGTCGTTTGCAGACCAGCCTTTAACACGGTGATGCTCATTTGTCCGCACCCTGTTGCCAATGGTCGAACGCGTCCCTGGAAATGGATTCGAAGCGCACAGTCTGTCCGGCTGAGAGCAAGGCTGGTTGGTTTTTCGACGGATCAAACATGCGGAGCGGAGTGCGACCGATAATTGGCCAGCCGCCGGGGCTGTCGAAGGAATAGATGCAGCTTTGCCGACCGATGATGCCGATTGATCCTGCCACAACCAATTGTCTCGGGTTGGCCAAACGGCCAACGGCCTGACATTCTTCGCTGCTCTCGAGATAGGCAAAGCCCGGCATGAACCCCAGCATGGCAACACGGTGCATTTGCGACATATGCCAGGATGGCAGCGCTTGTGCGCTGATCCCCAGTCTGTCAGCTATATAGTCGCGGTCGGGTGCAAATTCCGTTTCATAACAGACAGGAATCGTTACCGTAGAGTACGGATTGCTGGCGATGCGCGTCAGATCGCTCAGGCGTTCCAACACCATTCTGGCGGCGTCACCGGGCGACACTAAGGCAGAGTCGAACTGGACTGCTATGCTGTCGAGGCCCGGCACAATCTCTGTCCAACATTTGCTGGCAGATAAAGCGGCCTGTGCAGCAATGATAGATTCCCGGTCAGGCAATCTGATACTGATCCAGTCATCACAGATGTGGATGGGCAGGTCATCTTCCAGCACTATCCGACTGGTCCGATCGCTATCCCGGCTTTCTCCAGAGCCAGACGCATACGTTCTGCAGTTTCCAGTGCCCCATCGCTATCCGAGTGGAGACACAGGCTTTGTGCATCTACCGTCAGCAAAGTTCCGTTCTGCGCTACAAACGGAGTGCCTGTTGCCAAGGAGATGCCTTGGCGGATCCGATCGTTGTCGTTCGCAATCACCGCGCCTGCTTCACTGCGGGGAACCAATCTGCCCTTGTCGGTATATAGCCGATCAATGAAGGCTTCGGCGATAAAGGCAATGTCGTTCCGAACGGCTTTCTGCTGCATTAGCGATCCGGGCATTCCGACCAGAGCGAGACCGGTCCGGGATGCCATGTCGACCAGCAGGGTAGAGAGTTCCGGGTCATCCTGCGCGTCATTGTACAAAGCACCGTGCGGCTTTATATGGGTCAGTGACACACCAACGTCTGCCGCGGCGATGGCCGTGATATCATGCAACTGCTCTGTCAGGCTGATTTCCAGGTCTGCCAGTGAGATATCCATTGATTTTCGTCCGAAACCGACACGATCCGGGTAAGACGGATGAGCTCCGGGCGCAATAGACCTCGACTTCGCGGCTGACAACATAGTCTGCATAGTCCCGGGCGAACCAGCATGGCCGCCACAGGCGATGTTACAACTGGAGACGATGTCCATGATCGCGATATCGCGCGCGATGCCCGCTGGGCTTTCATCCTCGCCGAGGTCCGCATTCAGATCGATCACGGATGTCACGGCCAGAACCCCAGGGCGCGCGCGATCAACCGGAAACCCAATGTGGTGGTGATCACCAATATGGCCACACCCAGGATATTGGCCTTCAGACCATTCGCATATTGTCCGAGCAGGTTCTTGTCATTGGCCAGCTTGAGCAGAAATAGCGCAACGATGGGCAGCAGCAGGCCGTTAGCAATCTGGGCAACAAAAATCAGTTCAACCGGACGGTATCCCAGCAAAGATGCAAGTGTACCAGAGGCGATCACAACCAATGCACCGATCTTGAAGGGTTTGCGTGAGTTGGAAAATTTGAAAATCTCCTGCACGATATAGCCCGTGGCCAATGGGGCGGTGATCGCGGAGGTTAGACCCGCTGCAAATAATCCTGCACCGAGGGTGACTGTTGCCATGCTACCGAATAGGGGCCTGAGTTGCTGGGCCATATCAATCGCATTTTCTATAGTCTTGCCGCTGCCAAAAAGGCTGGCTGCAGCCGTTGCCAAAATTGTCATCGACACTAGCCCCCCGATACCGATCGAAATCGTGGTGTCCAATTGTGCTTCGGGCAGTTGCTCAGCATCCCAGCGTTCGCGCACACTCGCGGCGTGAAGAAACAGATTATAGGGTACGATTGTGGTCCCGATAAGCGCGATTGCCGTCATCAATCCACCGTCGGGGATGGAAGGAACAAAACCTCGCAGCACAGCCCCAAAATCCGGCCTGATGAGCAGAAAGGTCAACAGAAAGGCCGCGCTCATCAGCATCACCAGCATAATCAGGATATTCTCTATCCATTTTGGTTTTGTGAATACCAGCATCGCTGATGCGAACAGGGCAATGGTGATGATCACAGGCGCTATGCCAATGGCCAATGGGCCACCGTTAATCGCTTCCAGACCAAGCGCGGCGCCGGACATATTGCCTGCTTCATAAGCTGCATTGCCCATTACAAGAGCGGAAATCAGAAGCAATGCGGCCAGGGTGCGGCCGATGGGTGAAGTAATGGTTTTCATCATCGCTTCCGCCAACCCCAGTTGTGTCACCAGCGCGATACGGACGGCAAAGGATTGGAGGATGATCGTCGTGATTGTGGCAAATGCCAAAGCCCAGAGCAGTGCGAAGCCGAAATTCGCTCCTGCCAGAGTACATGCTGTGACGGTTCCCGGGCCGATGAATGCGGCGGAAACCATCATGCCGGGACCGGGTCGATAGCGACTGATTTTCATTGTTGTTGTTGCAATAGATTCAACCGTTCCAGGGCCAGGGTTTTTCGCGGTACCATTTGGTAATCACATATTTTGTGCCACTCCGGACCTTCATCCCATGGTGCAGCGTCCAGTCGTTGACGGTATCATCACTGTTCCGGTTATTCCAGCACAGCATTGTTCCGGTTTCCGGAGTAAAACTCTTCTTGAATTGCGGGAAGCGCGTCGCTCCTCCCGCCGCCGGTTCGTTGAGGTAAATCATGAATGTCCAGGTTCGCTGTCCGGAGACGGAGCAATATTTCTTGAAATCCTGCCCATCGGGATCGAAAAAATCTGTGTGCGCCTTGAATTCCTGTCCAACCGCATAGCGTTGACCTTGCAGAGGTTCTCCAAATTCTTTCCCTATATTAGCAAAGCGACAGATTTTTTCGTCAATCTCGGTCACGAAATTATCCGAATGGTCGAGGTCACAGGTTTCACTGGTGCGGAAATCGTCGTCGCCATTAGGGTCAGCGATAGTGGAGGGGCGACGTTTCTCGTCAATTAACGTGATAAGCTTGCGGCATTCCCCGGGACTGAGGAAATTTTTGAGAATGCATAGTTCGATTTCCTTGCGCGGAAACCGCTGCACTTGTCCCAATGCCACGAGATAGTCAGCCGATGTATGATTGGCGTCTGTCATATCAACGTTCAAAACTGTTCCTAACCATCCCTAGTTACGATAAATGAATCGTTGTTGATCGCAACCGCTCTTTGCGGGTTGGCCCAATTTGAATATACGCGAGGTTGATGGGAAAAAATTCCGCTGTGTCCTGCAATCGCAATGGCTTCACTCTGGTCGAGATGATGGTGGCGCTGTTCATTTTTGCGATGTTGTCGGTGGCGGGCGTGATCATGCTCCGATCTGCGGTTGATAGCGATGCGGTGACCGCGGAGAATCTGGGCGAAATGGCAGAAATGCAGCGCTTCGTTTCTTTGATGGAATCAGATTTGAGTCAGGCTGTTCCTCGGACATATCGTGACGATGGCGGCGATCGTATGCCTGCTTTTTCCAGCGAGACAGGTGAGGCAGGGGCGGCTTTCCTTAAATTTACGCGGGGCGGTCAGAGCAATATCAATGGCGAGGCGCGGTCAAATCTGGAACGGGTCGAATATCAGCTGACCGACGGCGATCTGGAGCGATGGCGATACCGGATGACCGATGGCGGATCGATCGATCAGCCAGCTGTTCTGATCTCTAGAATTGATTCACTGGCGCTGCGCTTTCGCGACAAGCGTGGCCAATGGTCCGATCGCTGGGAAACAGAAAGACTGGCGGAATTGCCGCGCGCGATCGAAATTCAATTTGGAAAGGGCGGGCGCAGGTACCGCCATCTATTCCTCGTCGGGACCGGCTATCTGTGAGAAATTTGCGAGAAATCGGGGCCGGGAACGAACGCGGTGCGGCACTTTTGACAGTCTTGTTGCTGGTCGCCGTGATTGCGATACTGGCCGCTCATGGGATTGATCGGTTGGCCGGTGCCACCAAGCTTGCATCAAATGCTCGTGAACTGTCACAGGCCAAGGCATATCTGATAGCTGCTGAAGCCATTGGAATACAGTCTGCCGGGCAGATTGTATCAACCTCTCCAGGTCGGACGATCAACGTGGGCGGCTGGAATGGCCGGGAGCAGAAATTCCCAGTGTCTGGCGGGATGATAACTGCAGTACTTGCGGATGGGGGAAATTGTTTCAACGTCAACAGCCTCGTCACGCAGCAACAAGCGCTATTATCGGCGAGACCGGAAGGTCTTGCACAATTTTCACGCCTGATGGTCATGCTGGGCATATTGGACGGAGATGCCGCAGACATCGCAGAGTCGGTTGCGGACTGGATTGACAGCGATACCGTAGCGGCGCCCCGTGGGGCAGAGGATGAATATTATCTACAGCAAGACAATTCCTATCGTACTGCCAATGCCCTGATCGTCGATGTCACCGAATTGCGGACAATCAAAGGAGTGACAAATGACATATTCATCCGCTTGGCGCCCTGGATATGCGCATTGCCAACGACCGATCTTTCACCCATCAATATCAATACGCTGCGGCCGGAGCAGGCGATTTTGCTGGCTATGCTCGGCGCGGTTCCCTCCGATCTAACGCCCGCGCGGCAATTTCTGGGAAGGCGGCCGGAACCGGGATATGCAAGCCTCAATGATTTCTGGGCGCAATCTTATCCTGCCAGTTTGGGAGTTGCGGACGAAGTCCAAAGCCAGATCAAGCTGACGACGCGCTGGTTCCGGGTCGACCTGACCGTCGAGTTGCAAAGTGCCCTGGTCGAAGAGCGGGCGTTGATCGATGCTGCGCGGCAACCGGGTCGCCTTGTCCATCGTCAGCGCGGCGATGCGCTTTAATTCAGGATTGCTCCGCTAAATGCTTGACGATTGCCATCCGCTGTCCCTATGCACCGCGGCGCAATGCGGCTATATAGTGCGCAGCTTGTGGCGATCGTAGCTCAGTTGGTTAGAGCGCCGGTTTGTGGTACCGGAGGTCGGGGGTTCAAGACCCCTCGGTCGCCCCATTTTCTCCTGAGAAGCAAAAGAAGGGCAAGGCCACTACCACCTGGCGGTGGTGGAAAGACTCGCTTTATTTGTAATTAAATTACAGCTATGGGAAATTTAATTACTCCAATTTACCAGGGATGAGCGCCATGACCGTGATGTGGGATTTGCCGGATTTTGATGACCATGAATCGGTCCATTTTTTTCATGATGTCGACACTGGTCTCAGCGCGATTGTCGCCTTGCATAGTACGCATCTCGGCCCCGGCGCAGGCGGAACCCGTTTCTGGCACTATGAAAACCGCGAAACTGCGGTAACCGACGCGTTGCGCCTGTCGCGGGGCATGAGTTTCAAGAATGCAATGGCCGGTCTGCCGCTGGGCGGCGGCAAGGCGGTGATCCTGGCGGACCGCAATCGAACCAAAACACCGGAAATGCTCGCCGCTTTCGGCCGAATGATCGAGTCGCTTGGCGGGCGATATGTGACGGCGGAAGATGTCGGCATAACGGCTGCCGACATGGTCGCTTTGTCCAAAGAAACCCAATATGTCTCCGGTTTGCCGGTGAGCAATTCGGATGAAGCCGGCGGCGATCCGGGCCCGTTTACGGCGATGGGTGTGTATCTGGGCGTGAAGGCAGCTGTGGCGCACAAGCTCGGCCGTGACTCGATGGACGGCGTCCATGTCGCGATACAGGGCGTTGGCAGCGTCGGCGGCGGTCTCGCCCGGTTGCTGGCCAAGGATGGCGCGAAGCTGAGTATCGCCGACATCAACAAGGAACATGCTGCGGCGCTGGCACAAGAGATTGGCGCTGCGGTTGTAGGCCTTGACGATGTCATGCGCATAGAGGCAGATGTGTTTAGTCCCAATGCCTTGGGCGCGATATTGGATAAAGTCTCTATCGCGCATCTCAATGTTCCGATTGTTGCGGGCGCCGCAAACAACCAGCTGGCCACCCCTGAAGACGGACAGCGAATTTTTGACCGTAACATCCTGTTTGCCCCGGATTATGTTATCAATTCCGGCGGTATCATCAGTGTCGGCCTGGAATACCTCGGCGATGGCGATGTCAATGAAGTGAACCGCCGGGTCGCGATGATCCCGCAGCGACTGACCGAGATATGGGAACAGAGCGCGTCGCAAAAGCTCCCCGATTCCGATGTCGCGGACAATATGGCGATGGCGTTAATCGGTCGGGGCTAGCCGTTGTTCATTCTGCCTCGCCGCCAGAACCAAGTCGGCAGCGCAGTTCGACCGATATTCTTATCCTGCGCCATCGCGGAGGGAAGGGGCGTTAAAACCGGTTGGCCGTGATAAGCGCATCCAGAACCCGACACAAATTGACCGTTTTATTTTGTGTGACCTTTGCTCGAAAACCGCGAATTTCCAACACTTCCTAACCGTCAGTTCGGTTCCGAGTGTGACCTTTCAATCCTGTGCGTAATCTGACGGGGTTATCATTCATGGGCGCGCATTGTCTTATTCAAATGTCAAAGAGCCTGGCCTGCGCATGGCGAAGGACAGGCCAGAGAATAAGCGATCGAGTCGGGTGTAGGAAAGAAGATTAGATGGAATGACGGAAGAGAGCGCTGCAAAAGCGCTTCCTTCAGGGAATTCCGATTATCGGTGATCCTGGACAATATCCGGCAATTTGGCGGCAGCTGGCCGGGCGGGTTTTTCAAATCCGTTTAATCCCATCCACCATTGCAGGGCGATGATCGCGCCCTTGGCCGGTTGCAGCAATGCGGCGATCAGGATGAGCGCCAGAGATATTATGATCGCGAGATTGGTCCACATGGAAAAATCGGTCTCGTTGATCATGACGATGATGATTGGTGCCAGGATGTGCCCGGTCACGATGATCGCCATATAGGCAGGAAAATCATCGGCCTGTTGCGCGGTCCAGTCCTGACCGCATATCCGGCAATGTTCGATCGGTTTGAGCAGGCGTGGGAACATCTTGCCTTCCCCGCAGCCCGGGCAGCGGCCACCCATGCCCCGGACCGCCGCCTGAAATGCTGTCTTCGGCAGATCAGGAGCGGTGCATTGGTCCACTATAGCTGCGTCTGCGCTATCCTCGCGGGGCATATCGTCAACGATTCTGTCCAGCAAAGTTTCAAATCCGGTCATCAATTTTATCCTGTCCGATTGTCATTGGAAATATGGGCTGAATTCACGGCAGTCGTTGGTATTTGACAGTCGCGGGGAGGGCCTGCCGACGACCATGATAGTGATGATCAGGCTGGCCAAAGCGCAGACACTATCGCCAGTATGAACGTCATCATGTTTGTTTTATGTTTGGATGACCGATCCCGAGTCACGGTCAACATGAAAGATCACTATACAGGATTAGAATAAATAGTTAATACTGATATTTGATGTATAATATATCATACTGGATAAATTGATGATCACGTCTCAACAAATGCGGGCATCGCGTGCCTTATTAGGTATCGATCAGCGACAGCTGGCAGAACTCGCCGGGCTTTCGCTGCCGACGATCCAGCGGATGGAAGCATCGGACGGGCAAGTGCGCGGCATTGTCGACACGCTGGTCAAAGTTATCGGCGCTCTGGAGAACAGCGGAATCGAGTTGATTGGCGAGAATGCGTCCAGTATCGGCATCGGGCGCGGGGTGCGTTTGCGTGAGACTATGGATGGCAAAGCTGCAGATGCGGTAGGTTCAATCTTGTTCGACCAGGCAAGGTCGGATGCGGAAGCAGAATAGAAGGTCGTTGCGTGCATAGCTTTACCCCCAAAATCGTCACGACCATGCGGGAAGGCTATAATCTCAGCCTGTTTAAATCCGATACTGTCGCCGGACTGACCGTTGCCATAGTTGCGTTGCCGTTGTCCATGGCGCTTGCCATTGCCAGCGGAGCATCTCCCGACAAAGGGCTTATCACAGCTGTTATTGCCGGATTTCTGATCTCGTTTTTCGGTGGCTCCCGCGTTCAGGTTGGCGGCCCGACGGGCGCCTTTGTCGTCGTTATATTCAATGTCATCGCCCAGTACGGCTATGATGGTCTGCTGATCGCCACATTCATGGCCGGTCTTATCCTGATTGCTGCCGGGGCTTTAAAGTTTGGACGTTTGATCAAGTTCATCCCCCATCCGGTGATAACGGGTTTTACCGCCGGGATCGCCGTGATTATCGCCACCAGTCAGGTTAAAGATTTTCTGGGCCTTTCGCTTGAAAATGTTCCGGCCGACTTTCTGCCGAGATGGCAGGCCTATTTCGGTGTGATATCATCGGTGCATATTGCGACCTTGCTGGTCGGTCTCGGCACTTTATCCGTGATTGTCATACTTAAAAAATTCTCCCCTAAATTGCCGGGTTTCTTAATAGCCCTGATACTGGCCGCCATCGTGGTCGTGTTGCTCAAGCTTCCCGTGGATACCATCGGTACACGGTTTCCCGATATGCCGACCACGATTCCGATGCCATCGCTGCCGGACATGTCATGGGCAAGGATGCTCGAATTGCTTCCTTCTGCGTTCACAATCGCTTTTCTTGCCGGAATTGAAGCGTTGCTGTCCGCCGTCGTCGCGGACGGCATGACCGGCACCCGGCACCGTTCCAATCCGGAACTTGTCGGGCAGGGCATTGCCAATCTGGGGTCCGTCATGTTTGGCGGCCTGCCGGCGACCGGGGCGATTGCCCGGACAGCGACAAATATCAAAGCCGGTGCGAAAACCCCCGTAGCAGGCATGATGCACGCAGTTTTTATATTGGCATTTGTTTTGTTTGGCAGCAGCTTGATGGCTTATGTACCCATGGCGGCACTCGCCGCCGTCCTGTTCGTCGTCGCGTGGGGGATGTCCGAAATCAACCGATTCATTGCGCTGCTAAGAATGCCTAATAGTGACCGCGCGGTTTTGTTGCTGACTTTTGGCCTCACGATATTGGTCGATCTGACGGTAGCGATTGGTGTTGGGGTCACATTGGCGTCACTCCTGTTCATGGCGCGCATGAGCGAGACCGTGCAGATGGATAGCGGACAGTCACCGGACCGGAATGGTGAGTTCGATGGAGAGGATCTCAGCCAGCGTGACGACCTTCCGAAAGGCGTGGAAGTGTTCCGGATCAGTGGACCAGTATTTTTCGGGGTGGCGGGTGAATTGCTGGATGCTATGCGCAAGATCGGGCGTACGCCCAAAGTCATCATCCTGCGCATGCGGCTTGTGCCGATGCTGGACGCTAGCGGGGTTACAATGATCGAAGAATTTATCGAGCAGGCCCGCATATCCGGTGCCAAGATAATTTTCTCCGGTGTACAACCACAGCCGAGAGAAATGCTCACGCGCATCGGGCTGTCCGGCCACCAGGCAGGCATTTTCTTCGAAGCCGATTATGCTGCGGCACTGCGACATGCCAAACAATTGACCACCATCACATTACACTAGGGCCAGGGCCTAGCCTGTTCTGGTAAATCGGCAGTTGAGGATTTCCCGAGCGTCGTCCGTCTTTGGGTTTTCAGCTTTGTTACCAATGACAAATCGCAAAAACACTTGTCGCTGGGCCATGCTTCTGCCATCGAATTCCGCAAATGACACTGGACGCGATCTAGCTCGAGGCAATCACCGCTTAATCCATGCACGCTTTTGCAAACCCGACCCGTTTCCTGGCGCTGGCCAAGCCGTTGACCATATGGTTTCTGGTTGCCGGCGTGATTCTGGTGATCATCGGTTCGATCTATGGGCTGCTTTATGCGCCAGCGGACCGGTTGATGGGGGACAGCGTTCGCATTATCTATATTCATGTGCCGACTGTCTGGCTCGCGATGGGCGGCTGGACGGCAATCGCGATTGCCAGCATCATGCAGATCGTGTGGCGGCACCCGTTGGCAGCGGTGGCCGCTCGGGCGGTCGCGGTGCCTGGCGCCGTCTTTACCGCGCTGGGGCTGATCACCGGTTCGATCTGGGGCCGGCCGACATGGGGGACATGGTGGGTGTGGGATGGCCGGGTAACATCGGTCCTTGTCCTGTTCTTTCTCTATCTGGCCTATATCGCTCTTGCCAATGCCAGCGGCGAGAAGGGCGGCGTATCCCGGGTAACGGCGATCTTCGGCATTGTCGGAGCAATCAACATTCCCATCATCAACCGCTCCGTCGTGTGGTGGAACAGCCTCCATCAACCGGCCAGCATCACGGTCAGCGGTTCGTCGATCGATAGCGCCTTTCTATGGCCACTGCTGGTGAATGTGATTGGTTTCAGCTTCTTGTTCGGTGCAATAGTCCTGATGCGGATGCGCGGTATTTTGGCGGAAACAAAGGTTGAAGCGCGGCTGAAAAGGATGGCGGCCGAATGAACCACTGGCCTTTCGTCTTTTCCGCTTATGCCATAGTGCTGCTTGGCACGGCATTGGTTATCGTGAATAGCTTTGCGGCGATGCGCAAGGCAGAACGCAAGGCGGATCAGTTGAGTAAGCGAAAATGAAGGCAAAGCATCAAAGACTGACCCTGGTGCTGCTGGCGCTGGTTGCGCTGATCGGTGCCAGTCTGCTGGCGGCTTATGCGCTGCAGGATCAGGCCAGCTATTTTTACACGCCGTCCGATATTGCGGACAAGAAACCGGAAGCGGGTGCGGCGATTCGGCTCGGCGGCATGGTCGAGGAAGGCTCGATCCAGCGCTCGGCTGATGGTGTGACGGTAGAGTTTATCGTGCAGGACGGTACCGCGCAGCAAAAGGTCACCTATACCGGGATCACGCCGGATCTGTTTGTCGAGGGTTCGGGAGTAGTTGCCGATGGCCGATTGGATGCAAAGGGCATGTTTGTAGCCGAGACGTTGCTCGCCAAACATGATGAAAATTACATTCCGCGTGAGCTGGAAGGCATTGATATGACATCCGGCAAGCACAAGACGGAGACGCTGGTCCAATGATCGCCGAAACCGGCCTTATCGCGCTCTGGCTCGCGGCTGCACTGGCATTGTTGCAATTTGTCGTTGGCGCGATTGGCCTGCGGACGGAGCGAGCGGATTATTACTCCGCAATCCGACCGGTGGCGATCGCGCAGGGACTGTTTGTCACGCTGTCATTTCTGCTGCTGATCTGGCTGTTCCTGCGGTCTGACATGTCGGTCAGGCTGGTAGTGATGAACAGCGCCTCGGTGAAGCCGCTGCTCTACAAATTTGCCGGAACCTGGGGCAATCATGAAGGGTCGATGCTGCTCTGGGTCACGGTGATGGGGCTGGCCGGCGCTTTTATCGCGATGTTTGAACGCTCGCTGCAAAACAAGACTCTGGTAGCAACCCTGGCAGCGCAAGCCTTTATCAGTCTGGGGTTTTACGCTTTTCTGCTGGTATCTTCCAACCCGTTTGAACGGATGTTCCCGGTGCCGGCGGACGGGCAGGGGCTTAATCCTCTGCTGCAGGATCCCGGTCTCGCCTTTCATCCGCCGACGCTCTATTTCGGCTATGTCGGGCTTTCGGTAGCCTTTTCTTTCGCGGTCGGAGCGATGATCACCCGCGATGTGGGGGCGGCTTTTGCCAAGGCGATGCGGCCATGGGTGCTGGGTGCATGGATATTCCTGACGCTGGGTATCACGGCGGGCAGCTACTGGGCTTATTATGAGCTGGGCTGGGGCGGCTGGTGGTTCTGGGATCCTGTCGAGAACGCCTCGCTAATGCCCTGGCTGGCCGCGACAGCTTTGCTCCATTCGGTTACCGTGCTGGCGACGCGCGACGGGTTGCGCGCCTGGACGCTGATGCTGGCCGTGGTCGCCTTCTCGATGTCGATGATCGGGACATTTCTCGTGCGATCCGGCATTTTGACGAGCGTCCACGCCTTTGCGGTCGACCCCGAAAGAGGCAGCTTCATTCTGGCTTTGCTCGCCATCTATATCGGCGGTGCGATGGCCTTGTTCGCGCTTCGGGTCGGTACGGTGAAGGAAGGATCGCGGTTCGAGCTGGTCAGCCGCGAAGGGGCACTGGTGGCGAATAATCTGCTGCTGTCCGTCATATTGGCGCTGGTGTTCATCGGCACGCTTTATCCGTTGCTGGTCGAAGCGGTGACCGGAGACAAGCTGTCCGTCGGCCCTCCCTATTTCAATCTGGCGACCGGGCCGCTGGCGCTGATGCTGGTGGCTGTCATGGCCGCCGGCCCGCTGCTGCGCTGGCGGCGCGATAATCCCAAAGCGTTACTGAACCGCATCTCGATACCGATTCTTGTCGCTGCCGCGGCCCTGTTTGCACTGGCGCTGTTCACCACCGGCATGTCGGTCCTCGCATTGCTTGGCCTGGGGCTGGCAGCCGGTGTGGCCGTTGCCAGTTTTGCACCGCTGTGGAAACGGAACCTGCTCCGCACGCCGCTCCACACCTATGGCATGGTCATCGCCCATTTCGGCATCGCGGTGGCGCTGGTTGGCATGGCCTGCGAAAGCAGTTTCACCGAAGAAAGGCTGGTTGCGGCAAAGCCGGGTGACGAAATTGCCGTGAACCAGTGGAAGCTGAAGTTCGAGGCTATTGAACCGGTAGCAGGGCCCAACTGGACCGCGCTCGAAAGCCGGATGACAGCGCAATATGGCGATGGTCCGTTGCATGAAATTGCGCCGCAGAACCGGATGTTTGCTGCGGCGCAGACTCAAACCAGCGAAGCCGCGCTGCTGACCCGCTGGAACGGGCAGCTATATGTGGTGCTGGGCGACGGCGACAGCGAAGGACGCTGGCAGGTGCGGGTCTGGTGGAAACCGTTCGTACCGCTGATCTGGTATGGCGGGATATTGGTCGCGCTGGGCGGACTTTTGGCAATGATCGGTCGATTGCGGCGGGGATACAAGCAGCGCAAACAGAGAGAATTTGTCGAGGCGATGCTATGAACCGCTGGTTGCTCTGGTTGCCGCTGGTGCTTTTCGGGCTCTTCTTCGCCGCGGTCGCTGCCGGTCTCATCATCCCGAAAGATAATATCATCGAGAGCAAGATGGTCGGCAAGCCGATGCCCGCATTTGCCTTGCCCGGAGCGGTTGAACAGCGGCCTGCGTTGAGCAGTGCCGATCTCGCCAAGGGCAAGCCAGTATTGCTCAATATATTCGCCAGCTGGTGTGTGCCCTGTATCGCAGAAGCTCCGCAACTGCTCGCCCTGCAACGGGCGGGCGTTGAGATTAATGCGATCGCCAGCCGCGATAAACCCGAAGATATTGCCAATTTCCTCAACCGCTGGGGTAACCCTTATACGCGGATCGGGACTGACACGACGAGCAAAGTGCAGCTGGAACTGGGGTCGTCCGGTGTACCGGAGACTTTTGTGATCGACGGCAATGGTATCATCGTTCATCAGCATATCGGGGATATCCGTGAAGAAGATATTCCCAAGCTATTGGAATTGCTGGAGGATGCGAAATGAAGCAGCTGCTTGTTCTGCTCCTGATCTGTCTTGCGGTTCCGACAGCTGCACAAACCGGCCTTCCACCGGCGCCTTATGCCGACCGGCAACTGGATGACCCGCAAAAGGAAGCCGCCGCGCGTGACCTGATGGAAGAATTGCGCTGTCTGAAATGTCAGAGCCAGTCGATTGCCGACAGCAACGCTCCGATGGCGGGTGATATGCGCAGTCAGGTGCGGGAAAGAATAGCGGCTGGTGAAACGCCCGAAGCAGTCAGAAGCTGGCTGGTTGAACGCTACGGCAATTGGGTGTCCTATGATCCGCCTATATCCTCCGCCGTCACATGGCCGCTGTGGATCGCACCGATCATCCTGCTGCTCGCCGCCTTGTGGCTGGCGCGCGGACGGTTCCGCAAACCCAAAGGCGACGAATGATGGGCTGGATCATACTCTTCCTGTTTGTGCTGATTTGTGCCGCCGCTCTGATCAAATTCGGTAAATTGTCCCGCGCCACCTATGAAATCACCGCTGCCGCGCTTTTGCTCGCGGTTGCCGGTTACGCCTGGCAGGGAAATCCCGGCATGGCGGGCGTTTCGGTCGAACCGACGGAAAAGCCCAATAGCTTCGATGATGACACAATCGATGCGCGGAACGAGTTGGGGGAGCGTTTCGGCAGCGCGCAGGAATGGCTGATCTTTTCCGACTCGCTCAATCGTGCCGGAAAGCATGGGGCCGCGGCAAATTATTTGCGCAACGGAGTGAAGGAACATCCGGACGATCCCGATCTCTGGGTCGGACTGGGCAATGCGCTGGTCGTCCATGCCGATGGCGTGATCACGCCTGCCGCGCAATTTGCCTTCCAGAAAGCCGCTGATCTGTCGCCCGAACACCCCGGACCACCATTTTTTCTCGGGCTTGCTTATGCGCAGTCGGGCAAAATCGATCAGGCCCGGGCGATCTGGACCGAATTGCTGGCCAGGAGCAGCGCAGATGCCCCGTGGCGCGAAGACCTCGAGTCGCGGCTGGCGGCCATGGAAAAGATACAACCGTCGCTCCCCGTGAACCCCGAATCACCGGCAGCGCAGTAAAAGACTAGCATTATGAATACGTTGGGATTAGCATCCAGTCGTTTTGTTGCACCTGCAAAATGCCCGTGCTAAGCGCGCGCGCTTGCTGACACAAATGCCAGTAAACAGCCTTTTGTGTCCAAATTGATCGGGGTATCGCCTTAACGGCCAATCAATGTCCGCAGAATCAACCGAAAGTGCAGAAACGCAAGGCGGCACGGTGCAAACCCACGGTTCGCCACAGCGCAATACTGCCATTGCCAAGCTGTCCGCGGGCGCGATCGGTATCGTGTTCGGCGACATTGGCACGAGTCCGCTTTACGCGTTTCGCGAGACGTTTGTCGGGACGCACCCGCTGGAACTGGACCGGATTCATGTTCTCGGCGTGGTCAGTCTGATTTTCTGGTCGATGACGCTGGTTGTGACGATCCAATATGTTACCATCACCATGCGTGCGGACAACAAGGGGCAGGGTGGCAGTCTGGCGCTCGTCGCGCTGATTTCAGGAGTGATGCGACGGTCAAAATATGGCTGGCTGGCGATTTTGCTCGGAGTTTTTGCGACGGCACTATTCTACGGCGACAGCATGATCACGCCAGCAATTTCGGTGCTCTCGGCGGTAGAAGGATTGGCCATTGTCCAGCCTGGATTGGGGCATCTTGTTATTCCAATTGCACTGACCCTGCTGGTATTTCTTTTCCTGATCCAGTCTCGCGGCACCGCGAAAATAGGTGCGCTGTTCGCGCCCGTGATGTTCGTTTATTTTACCGTTATCGGGACGCTTGGCATTATCCAGATTGTCGAGCATCCTTCCATTCTTTTTGCCTTTAACCCCTGGTACGCCGTGCAGTTTTTCCTGACCGACGGGGTAAAAGCATTCCTGGCACTGGGTTCCGTCGTGTTGGCGGTTACCGGTTCCGAGGCCCTGTTTGCCGACATGGGGCATTTCGGCAAAAAGCCGATGCGGATTGCCTGGTACGGTTTCGTGATGCCGGCGCTGCTGTGCAATTATTTCGGGCAGGGTGCGATGATCCTCTCTCTCGACGCCGCCGGTGCGACCGAAGCGATCAAAAGCCCGTTCTTCATCATGGCACCGGAAGTGCTCCGTCTGCCGCTCGTCATATTGGCGACGATGGCGACATTCATCGCCAGTCAGGCTGTGATTTCGGGTTCCTTCTCGGTGACCCATCAGGCGATCCAGCTTGGTTTCATTCCACGCCTGACGATCAAGCACACCAGCGCTTCGGAAGCCGGGCAGATATACATTCCCTTTGTCAACTGGGCGATCATGATTGCGGTCATTCTGCTGGTGCTGACCTTTCAGACCTCGAGCAATCTGGCGTCGGCCTATGGGATCGCGGTCACCGGCGCGATGTTCATCGATACCTGTTTGCTGGCCATCGTGATGGTGGTCCTGTGGAAGTGGAAACTCTGGTATGCCGTGCCGTTGCTGGCGATTTTCTTCATCGTCGACGGTGCCTATTTCGCGGCCAATCTCACCAAGGTTCCCGATGGCGGCTGGTTCCCGTTGGCGGTTGGCGGCGTTGCTTTCGTAATCCTGACGACATGGGCAAAAGGGCGCCAGATCATGCGGAAAAACATGGCTGAATCGGCCATGCCGATCGAAATTTTTACCAAATCTGCCGCCAACAGCGCCACCCGGGTTCCCGGAACGGCCATTTTCATGGCCTCATCTTCAGCCGGTGTACCATCGGCGCTGCTTCACAATATCAAGCACAACAAGGTCATTCACGAACGGGTGGTCATCCTGACCGTCAACATCAACGATGTTCCGACTATCGATGCGGACAAGCGCTGTGAAGTGAAGGATCTTGGCAATGGCTTCTACCGGCTCATCCTCCATTTTGGTTTCATGCAGGAAACCGATGTGCCGGAGGCGCTGAAGACGGTGAAGGGCTGCGGCATGGAATTTGACATGATGACCACAAGCTTTTTCCTCTCGCGTCAGACCTTGCTGCCGTCCAAAAAGCCGGAAATGATGATCTGGCGGGAAAAACTCTTTGCCTGGATGCTGCGCAACGCGGCGACGGCAATGGAGTTTTTCAAGCTCCCCACCAACCGCGTGGTGGAACTGGGTAGTCAGATGGAAATTTGACGGTTCAGACATCTGACCGGCATTGTCCTCGCAATTGAACTTCTTGTCAAAAAAGCACACTATTTGGTGGCCTATCGTGGCGCTCTCCACTAAATAGCGGGCATCCGATTCTCGACACAGGAACTGCCCATGCGCATTGCCATTGCCTCAGATCATGCCGCCCTTGATATGAAAGCCGCTTTGGTGGGCTGGCTGAACGAGGCAGGCTATGAAGTCGCAGATCTTGGCCCGATGACAACCGACAGCGTAGACTATCCCGACTTTGGATATAAGCTGGCCGCCGAAGTGGCGTCAGGCCGCGCCGAACGAGGGGTAGCCCTTTGCGGTTCTGGCATCGGCATCTCGATGGCCGTCAATCGCAACCCCGGCTGTCGTTGCGCTCTGGTCTCCGAAGGCTTGTCGGCGAAACTATCGCGGGAACATAATGACGCGAATGTCATTGCCATGGGCGCAAGGCTGGTCGGCATCGAAATCGCCAAAGACTGTCTCGACGTCTTTCTGAAAACAGAATTTGGCGGCGACCGGCATCAGCGCCGGGTCGACAAATTGTCTGCACCACAAGTTGAAGGAGTAAGCGCATGAGCAACGTCGCAGATATGCAGGATATCAGGCAGACCGGATTTTTCGACTTTTCTGTCGACGAGAGCGATCCTGCGGTTGCCGGGGCCATCAATGACGAATTGACACGCCAGCAGAACCAGATTGAACTGATCGCTTCTGAAAACATCGTTTCCAAGGCCGTGTTGCAGGCGCAGGGTTCTGTCTTCACCAACAAATATGCCGAAGGTTATCCCGGACGGCGCTATTATCAGGGCTGTGCGCCGTCGGATGCGGTCGAGACACTGGCGATAGAGCGCGCCAAGCAGCTGTTTGATTGCGGCTTTGCCAATGTTCAGCCGCATTCGGGAGCGCAGGCCAATGGCGCGGTGATGCTCGCGCTGGTCAAGCCGGGCGATACAATTCTGGGCATGTCGCTCGATGCCGGCGGACATCTGACTCACGGCGCCAAACCGGCTCAGTCAGGCAAATGGTTCAATGCGATCCAATATGGCGTCAATGATGATGATCATCTGATCAACTATGCCGAAGTCGAGGCGCTCGCCAAGGAACATCAGCCGAAAATGATCATCGCCGGTGGTTCTGCCTATCCGCGCCAGATTGATTTCGCAAAGTTCCGGGCCATTGCCGATGCCGTCGGCGCAATATTCATGGTCGATATGGCGCATTTTGCCGGACTGGTTGCCACGGGATTGCACCCCAGCCCGCTGGGCTATGCCGATGTCGTGACGACTACGACGCACAAGACCCTGCGCGGGCCCCGTGGCGGCATGATATTGACCAATGACGAAGCCATTGCCAAGAAGATCAACTCTGCAGTTTTCCCCGGCCTGCAAGGTGGCCCGCTGATGCACGTGATCGCCGCCAAAGCGGTAGCTTTTGGCGAAGCGCTGCGTCCGGAGTTCAAAACTTATTCTGCTGCGGTGATTGAAAATGCCAAAATTCTTGCGGCAACGCTCAAGGAGCGGGGGGCGGATGTCGTCGCCGGCGGCACGGATACCCATCTCGCGCTGATTGATCTGTCGCCCCTCGGAATCACCGGGCGGGACGCCGATGAAGCGCTTGAACGGGCAGGCATCACCTGCAACAAGAACAGCATCCCGAATGATCCGCAGCCACCGATGAAGACGAGCGGAATCCGGGTAGGATCGCCTGCGGGCACTACCCGCGGCTTTGGTCCGGCAGAGTTCAGGATGATCGGTGACATGGTTGCCGATGTGCTGGACGGGTTGCGCGAAAAAGGCGAGGCGGGTGATCCTGCGGTTGAAGCGGATGTGCGTCAGCGGGTGCAGGCGCTTTGCGACCGTTTCCCGATTTATCAGGATTGATCGGAAAGCTACAATATGCGTTGCCCCTTTTGTGCCCATGACGACAGTCAGGTCAAAGACAGCCGTCCGACCGAAGACAATACGACGATCAGACGCCGGCGCCAGTGCGAGAGTTGCGGCGCACGGTTTACCACCTTTGAACGCGTACAATTGCGGGAAATCACTGTGGTCAAAAGCGAGGACCGCAAGGAACCTTTTGACCGGTCGAAGATCGATCTGTCGGTGGCGCTCGCTTGCCGCAAACGCGGCCTGGCGCAGGAGCAGATGGATCAACTCGTCTCCGGTATTCAACGCCAGCTGGAAACCAGCGGCGAAACCGAAATTCCGTCCCAGAAAATCGGCGAGATGGTGATGGACGGCCTGAAGGGGCTCGACAGTGTTGCCTACATACGCTTCGCATCGGTCTACAAGGATTTTACGGAAGCCAAGGATTTCAAGGAATTTGCCGGCAGCGTGAAAGATGTCGGCGGGGCGTGAGCAATCAGCCCGCGATCATATTGGTAAACCCGCAACTCGGACAAAATATCGGCAAGGCTGCGCGGGCGATGCTGAACTTCGGCTTGACCGAGATGCGCATCGTCAAGCCGCGGGATGGCTGGCCCAATCCGGATGCTGGTCCTGCGGCGTCGGGCGCGGATCAGGTTCTCGAACAGGTTCAGGTTTTTGAGACTACCGCCGAGGCGGTGGCCGACTGCGCGCATGTCTATGCCACAACCGTCCGCAAGCGGGGGATGACCAAGCCGGTGCTCACGCCTTGGGAAGCTGCAGAAGACATGGTGCAAGCGAGCGGCAAATGCGCGATTTTGTTCGGGCCCGAGCGGGCCGGTCTGGAAGTTGTAGATGTCGAACTGGCGCGCAAGATCATTACCGTACCGATAAACCCCGAATTTGGATCCCTTAATCTGGCACAGGCGGTCATCCTTGTGGCTTATGAAATATCCAAATTGGATAGTGCCGCCAATGTTCAGCCGACACTGGAAAAGAAAATGGCTGAACCGGCTCCGCAGAAAGAGCTGGATATGTTTTACGAGCATCTGGAGCAGGCGCTGGATAAAAACGGCTATTTCTATCCGCCTGATCGGGCTGCGGCGACGAAAGTCACGCTTCGCAATATGCTGACCAAGCCGGCATGGACGAATGAGGAGGTCAAGACATGGCGTGGTGTCATATCTTCGCTGGAAAGGCCGCCTCGCAAGGATAAAGCGGAAAAACAGTCATCGAAATAGCTATTCGCGCAGCTGATCCCATTTCTGCAATTCGTAGCTGATCGATGTCTCGACCAGCATTTCCCAAATCGCCGCCATCGTCGGCACGGGAATGCCGGCTTCTGCCGCCAATTGTTTGACGTTCTGCAATACGGCCGCCTTGCGCACTTCATCGCGTACGACGTTTCGGTCCTGCTTTATCCGCGCGGCGGCATCCATGCAGGCAAAACGCTGGGCGATCAGAGCGATCATTTCCGCGTCGATGCGGTCCACCTGTTCACGGACATCGGTCATGGTTTCCATGGGCGGCAATGGCTTGGGATCATTCATGCCAGCGCATTAATCGCCTGCTGTCGGAGAGTCGAGAGCTGGTGCGTAAATTTGGAAGATTTTCACGGGCCAAGGATGTTGACAATGGCCGGTTTGCTCGCCATAGGCCCGCTCTTGCAATTGGCCCCGCACCCCGGTGAAGCGGTGGCCGCATCAAGGTCCAGATATTATGGAGTTTTGATGGTGCGTCCCGGGAAGACTTAGAAACAGCAAATCAGGAGTCATTCACATGACCAAACGTACCAGTTCCAAATATAAGCTCGATCGCCGTATGGGCGAGAATATCTGGGGTCGTCCCAAATCTCCCGTCAATCGCCGCGACTATGGCCCAGGCCAGCACGGTCAACGCCGCAAGGGCAAGCTTTCCGACTACGGTATTCAGCTGCGCGCCAAGCAGAAGCTCAAAGGTTATTATGGCGATGTGACGGAAAAGCAGTTCCGCCGCGCCTATAAAGAAGCCGCAGCGATGAAAGGCGATACCAGCCAGAACCTGATCGGCCTGCTCGAGCAGCGTCTCGACATGGTTGTCTATCGTGCCAAGTTCACGCCGACCATCTTTGCTGCCCGTCAGCTCGTCAGCCACGGCCATATCCGGGTAAACGGCGTCAAATGTAATGTTGCATCGCGCAAGGTTGTACCGGGCGACGTGATTTCTCTGAGCGACAAGGCACAGGAAATGCTGCTGGTTATCGAAGCGCAGAGCCTGCCGGAACGCGACATTCCGGAATATGTGACACCCGATGGCACCGACAAAGTAACCTACGTCCGCATCCCGACGCTGGATGAAGTGCCTTATCCGGTGACGATGGAACCGAATCTGGTCGTCGAATTCTATTCGCGCTGATCGTTTCGATATTTACAAAAAGGGCGGCTCCAACGAGCCGCCCTTTTTTTGCGCGCCAATTCTGCCCCGGGCTTTGATGAGCGTTAACCGGTAATTGAATTGCCACGCTTCTTGCCTTGCCGAAAATGGTCTGCCATTGGGTATGTAACGTTTTTCAAAACGGAAAATTTCAGAAGGATAGCTATATGTTGAAACGGTCGCTTTGGGTGCTTCTTGCACCATCGCTGGTACTGGCTGGCTGCACGAAGATTGAAGAAGGTGATACGACGGCTGCGCTACCCGAAATCGCGGCGCCGGAATTGTCCGTGGAGACGATGAAGTCGATTACCGAAGAGCTTTCGTCTGACGCCTATGAGGGCCGCGCGCCGGGTACGGCTGGCGAGGAGAAAACGCTCGCATTGCTGACCAAAAAATTTGCAAAAGCAGGGCTGGAGCCGGGCAACGGCGATAGCTGGTTTCAGGATGTTCCGCTCGTTTCGATCGAAGCAAAAAATGTTTCGCCACTCACCGTGACTGGCGGTTCCGAAAAACTCAGCTTTTCCTACGGCCCTGAAATGGTGGTTACCAGCTATCAGGAGCAGCCGAAAATTGATGTCACGAACAGCGATATGGTCTTTGTCGGCTATGGCGTGAATGCCCCGGAGCGCGGCTGGAACGATTATGACGGCGTCGATGTCAAGGGCAAGACCGTCGTCATATTGGTCAATGACCCCGATTTCGGCACCGAAAGCCTGGAAGGCGAATTTGGTGGCCGGGCGATGACTTATTACGGCCGCTGGACCTATAAATATGAAGAGGCTGCGCGACAGGGGGCTGCTGCAGCCCTGATCATCCACGATACAGACCCGGCTGCCTATGGCTGGAATGTCGTGGAATCGAGCTGGAGCGGACCGCAATTTTATGCGCAGTCAGCCAATGGCGGAGCCGACCAGACGAAAATCAACGGCTGGATCCAGAAAGATGTTGCGGCCAAGATTTTTGCTGCAGCCGGCAAGGATCTCGACGCGCAAATGAAAGCGGCCAAGAAAAAAGGCTTCAAGGCGGTCGATCTCGGGCTGAAAGCTTCGTCTTCCTTTGAAAATACGATCAGCAAGATGGACAGCAAAAATGTCGTCGGCATTTTGAAAGGCAAGACCCGTCCGGACGAATATGTGATCTATACCGCCCATTGGGACCATCTCGGTCGCTGCAAACCGGCACCGGACGGTGATGATATCTGTAACGGTGCGGTCGACAATGCTACCGGTACCGCCGCGCTGGTCGCATTGGCAGAAGCGCATGTAAAAGCCGGTGCGCCGGATCGCAGCATAATATTCCTTGCTGTGACCGCCGAAGAATCCGGATTGCTGGGCTCCAAATATTATGCGGAAAACCCGATCTACCCGCTCAGTCAGACCGTTGGCGGCGTGAACATGGATGCCTTCGGCATGGCGGGGCCTGCCAAGAATGTGATTGTTGTCGGTAAGGGCAAATCGGGGCTGGATCGCTATCTCGAAGCTGCGCTGACCGGTGACGGGCGCGTCGCCGAGGCTGAACCGACGCCGGAAAAGGGATATTATTACCGGTCGGACCATTTCAGCTTTGCCAAGCAGGGTGTCCCGATGATTTACTTCGAAGGCGGGGAAGACCTGGTCGAAGGCGGGCGTGAAGCTGGTGAAGCGATCTCCAAAGACTATACCGAAAACCGTTATCATGGTCCGAAGGATGAATATGATCCGAACTGGAACTGGGACGGCGTGATGGGCGATCTGAAAGTCTACTACACCGTTGCACGGATGCTCGCGATGACCGAGGACTGGCCCAACTGGAACGATGGTGACGAATTCCGTGCCATCCGGGACAAAAGCCGCTCCAGTAGTTAATTCCACAGGTCAGGTCTTGTGATGAGATGGCCAGCAGAGTGGGAGCCGCATCAGGCGGTGTGGATCGGCTTTCCCGGTGATCCGGCGGAATGGCCGGTGGGACTGGCAGATGCGCAGCGGGAAGTGGCCGCCTTTGCCAATGCTGTGGCCGACGAAGGTGCAGGCGAAGCGGTTGTTCTGGTATGCCGCAATGCTGCAGATGAGGCGATCGCCGGAGCACTGGTCCAGCCTACAGTAAACCTCGTTGTCGAGCCGTTCGGCGATATCTGGCTGCGTGATACCGCGCCGGTTTTTACCGTCAGTACGGAGGGGCTTTGTGGCAGGAATTTTGACTTCAACGGTTGGGGCGGCAAATATGCGATGGCCGGAGATCAGGACATTGGCCAGCGATTGGCGACGCGGTTCGACCTGTCGGTCAGTGACCAGAACTGGGTATTGGAGGGCGGCGCTATCGACGGGGACGGCACGGGCCGGCTGATCACCACCGAACAATGCGTTCTCAATCCCAATCGCAATGACCTGCTTACCAAGGAGCAGGTTTCCGAGCGGTTGCGCGAAGCTCTGGCGGCGCAGGATATATGCTGGCTCGGGGACGGATTGGTCGCTGATCATACCGATGGCCATGTCGACAATCTCGCCCGTTTTGTTGCACCGAACACGGTTGCAATTCCGCAAGCGGATGTCGCAGATGATCCCAATGCAGAGATTTTTGAAGATGCAGCGGGGCGGTTGCTATCGGCAGGTCTGCAAGTGGTCCGCTTGCCGTCGGCGGGGCTATTTAAAATCGACGGCGACATCGCTCCGGCCAGCTATATGAATTTCTATATCGGCAATACCGTCGTGGTGGTTCCGCAATATGGCGTTGCGAATGATGCCAGGGCGGTCGATCAAATCGCTGGCCTTTTCCCCGACCGCAAGGTGATCGGACTATCCAGCCAGTCGCTGCTGCGCGGCGGTGGCAGTTTTCACTGCATTTCGCAACAGATCCCGCTGATCGCATAGCCCGATATTACATATTGTTTCCGGATGAGGACCGGCTAGGGTTTTGGTCAGGAAAAAACATGTCCGACTATTTGAGAGGAATAAATTCATGAAAAAACTACTGATGACAAGCGCTGCGCTCGCAATGCTGGGAATGGCCGTACCTGCAGCCGCCAAACACCATGAAAAAGATGGAACGGAAATGAAGGACGCTGGCCTACAGGGGGTTCTGTCAGACAAGCGACGCACCGATGACAAAGCCCGCGATATCTATCGTCATCCCGCACAGACGCTTGGTTTCTTCGGCATCAAACCAGAGCACACGGTCGTGGAATATGGACCGGGCGGTGGCTGGTACACGCGTATTTTGGTACCTTACGTCACTGGTGGCGGCAAATATATTGCGATCAACGCAGACAGCTCTGCCACCAATTTTCCAGACCGTTCGCGCGAAGCGCGCACCAAGGGCTGGCCCGAAAGCTTCCCCGCGACAGCAGCAAAATGGACAGGCGTCGATGCCAAGAAGATACTGGCCTTCGAAAGTGACGAACTGCCTGATGAGATGAAAGGCAAGGTCGACCGGATTCTGATATTCAGATCACTGCACGGAATGTTGAACGGCAATCTGGCTGACTCCGAACTGCGCGCCTTGCGCGACATGCTGGCCGATGATGGCATGATCGGGATTGTCCAGCACCGGGCCAAGGCCGACGCATCCTATGCCATGTCCAACGGGACCAAGGGCTATCTGAAGCAGGCATCGGTTGTGGCCCTGTTCGAGCTGAACGGTTTTGAACTGGTGAGCGAATCCGAAATCAATGCCAATCCGGCTGATATGTCCGACTATGCAGGCGGAGTCTGGACGTTGCCGCCGGTGCTATCGTCCGGTGAAAAGGACAAAGCCAAATATGAAGCGATCGGCGAATCCGACCGCATGACATTATTGTTTAAGAAGCGTCCCTAAGGCGCTAACAGGGCTGCTATGACCAATATTTCCGTAGCGGCCCTGCAGCTGCCCCTGGGCGGCGATGAACAGGCGAATATCTTTGCCGTCCTGATCGCCGAGGCGGCAGAGCAAGGTGCCAAGATCATCTTGCCACCCGAACTGTTTGCCGGGCCCTATTTTTGCAGAACCGAGGACGAGGCGCTGTTTGCGCTGGCTCAGCCGGTGAGCGAGAGCACTCCGGTGCTTGCAATGCAAAAGCTTGCCAGGCAATATCGTGTTGCGATCCCGGCCAGCTTTTTCGAACGCGACGGACCGCATCATTATAACAGCATCGCGATGATCGATCCCGATGGCGACATTATCGGCGTCTATCGCAAAAGCCATATTCCCGACGGGCCAGGTTATGAGGAAAAATTCTATTTCCGCCCGGGCAATTCGGGTTTCAAGGTCTGGGATGTCTGCGGCACGAGAATCGGCGTCGGTATCTGCTGGGACCAATGGTATCCGGAGAGCGCGCGGGCGATGGCTCTCATGGGCGCAGAGGTCTTATTCTATCCCACCGCCATCGGCTCCGAACCCTATGACGCCGATCTCGACACCAGTCGCATGTGGCGTAGGGCGATGAAAGGCCACGCGGTTAGCAACTGCATGCCGGTGGTCGCGAGCAACCGCATCGGGATTGAGGCCGGGGAAAATGGCGATCAGGCGTTTTACGGACACAGCTTCATTACAAACGAATGGGGCGATCTGGTGGAGGCCTATGGCTCGCAGGAAACCGGCGCGCTGGTTTCGACCATTGATCTCGAGGAGGCGCGCAAGCACCGGGCCGGTATGGGATTTTTCCGCGACCGGCGGCCGGAGCTTTACGGGCGGCTGGCTGAGGATATATAGGCCGCCTGTTCAAAAACTTCCTCGAACATCGCCGCCGTCAATCGCCTCGTGTTCACATTATAGCGGCTGCAATGATAGCTGTCGATCAGGGTGCGGCCATCGGGTAGGTGATGTTGCGCGCCGTGGGCAAATTTATGGTCTGATAGCCGTGCTCCGGACAGGCGGATGATGCTGTCATGAGCGACCTTGCCGAGCGCCAAGGTGATTTTTAGTGCGGGGAGGCCATCCAGAGCCTTGGTGAGATAGGGACGGCAATTGTTGATCTCAGCGGCGGCTGGTTTATTCTCCGGCGGCAGGCATTTGACGGCGTTGAGGATGATCGCGCCGTTCAGTTTGATCCCGTCGGCGGGGTCGTTTGCAAAGGTCCCTTCGACAAAACCGAATTTGGTCAAAGTGGCGAACAGCATCTCACCCGACGCGTCTCCGGTAAATGGCCGACCGGTCCGGTTCGCGCCTTCGGTGCCGGGAGCCAGGCCGACGATTGCCAGCCAGGCTTGGGGGTCGCCAAAGGCCGGAACCGGCGCATTCCACCATGTCGGATGATCTTTGCGCAGCTTTTTACGCAGCGTAACCAGTCGCGGGCATTTCCGGCAGCCTTTCGGCGCTTCGGCAAAAATAAGGGGGCTATGATCGCTCACAGCCCCCGCCTAAATTCAAACCGACTTGGCGTCCAGATGATTAGTCCTTCAGTTCGGCCGGAACAATTCCGCCTGCTGCGGCAATCTTGTTCATCACCTGCTTGTGCAACAGGATATTGTCTTCAGCGGAACCGCTATAATCGCTATTGCCCAGTTCCTGAGCCAGTTCCTTGCGGTTTGCATAGCTGGCATCGATCTGGACCAGTTTCATCAGGTCGACGATCGAGGTGCGCCAGTTGAGCTTGTCGGATCCCGGGATGCTGTCGAGCCGGGCAGCCACGTCCACTTCGCTGATCGCCGCGCGCTCGGCTGGTGCCGCTGCTACCGGTGTCGCGGCAACTTCGGGCTCTGCTGCCTTGGCATCTTTACCGAAGATTGCGTTTTTGATTTTTCCGAAAATGCTCATGTCTTGTTCCTCTTAAAGTTGGGGCCATTCCGTCGGACGCCCTTCGACAATCGTCTCTGTGTTCCAACTTACGAAGTCAATTAGGGTTCCTTCTCACTCACGGTTTTTGGCCATCAACACCGTGTAAATACTCGTAAAACCGCTGATTATTGGGTTTCGACCGCGAAAATATGCTAAGCCCCTGGCAAGCAAAGAATCGAAACGGGCCGTCACGGTGATCAAGGAGAGCGATGATGAGTATTTTGGACATGTTGCAGCAATCTGGCGGCATCGGGACGATGGCCAGGGAAATGGGAATCAGCGAAAGTGTCGCGGAAGCCGGTACCGCGGCGTTATTGCCTGCCATATTGGGTGGATTCAAGAAGACGACACAGGCGCAGCCAAGCGGCCTCGACGGACTTGGCGGATTGCTCGGCCAGCTCGGTGGCGGGGGGCTTCTGGACAGTGTGCTCGGTACACAGCCGACGCCGGTTGAAAAGGGCAATGACGTGCTCGGGCAGATTTTCGGTTCCAAGGAAGTCAGCCGGACGGTCGCCGCCGGTGCGGAACAACAAACCGGGATCAGCAGCGATTTGCTCAAGAAGATGCTGCCTGTCGTTGCCATGATGGTGGCGGGATATATGGCCAAGCAGGGCGCAGACAATTCTGGTGATAGCGGTGGCGGACTTGGCGGTCTGATCGGCGGTTTGCTGGGCGGCGGTAACAAGGCCTCATCGGGCGGCTTGGGCGGTATCGCCTCGATGCTCGACCTGAACGGTGACGGCAATCCGCTCGATGATATCATCGGCATGGCCGGAAAATTGGTACGTTGATCAAACTCTATTGAAGGATACGGACTATGAGCATGCTCGAAAAAATTATGGATATGTTGCCTGAAAATTTCAGTATCGACGACATTGCGGAAAAAGCCGGAATGACGGCGGAAGAAGCCAAAAAAGGCGGCGAGGCGCTGTTCGCAAAATTGCGTGATGGCAGCATGGACAAGATGACCGCGATCAAGGAAGCCGCCGCCGAAGCCGGTGTTGATGCCGAAAAACTCAAGGGTCTGTTGCCAGCATTGGCAGAAAAAGCCGGTCTTGATGGCGAGGGCAGTCTGATGGAGAAGCTCACCGGTAAAGAAGGATTGCTTGGCAAGGCTACCAGTTTTCTTGACCGTGATGGTGACGGCAATCCGATCAATGACATCACCAATATGGCAAAGGGCTTCTTCAAGAAATAGGCTTGGTTTCCAGTTGAACGGGGTCCTCCAGTGCTTCCAGCCGGAGGACGCCGCCTTCTACCGCAGCAACCTTCGCGATCCCACCTTTTTGCATATCCGGACCTTTTGCCGGCCATTCGCCATCCGCCACTTTCACCCGGCCACTGGTGGCCGAGACCGCCTCAACAATGGTGACGGTTTTTCCGACCAGCTGTGCCGCGCGGTTGTTGAGCAGCGGATTTTCGCTTTCTACATTGTGGGTCAAATACCAGCGACGTCCGCCCAGTACCGCCAATATGGTTGACAGGCCAAACACGGTAAGCTGACCCGCGATCGTCAAATCGATGAACAGCGAGAGGATTCCGGTTGCCGCTGCCGCTGCCGCGACCCAGATCAGAAAGACGCCGGGAACAAACAACTCCGCCAGCGCCAGTAACGCGGCGAGACCTAACCAGACATATTCCGGATTATTGATCGAGAAATCATCCATGGCTCAAACTCATCTCCGTCGCGGTTTTATTCATCCTGTTTTTCGAACGGACCTTTGCGCTTCGGCGGCGGCGAGAACATCTGGGTATTCTCACCGAGCGCTTCCTTGGCCAAAGCGCCAATCCCGCCCAATGTTCCGATCAGCTGCGTAGCCTCGATCGGGAACAATATCGTCTTGGCATTGGGCGAAGTGGCGAATTTTTCGACTGCCTTCACATAGTCCTGCGCGACAAAATAGTTGATCGCCTGCGCATTGCCGCCCGCGATCGCCTCGGACACCATCTGGGTCGCCTTGGCTTCGGCCTGCGCTTCGCGTTCGCGGGCTTCAGCATCGAGAAAGGCTGCTTCCTTGCGGCCTTCAGCCTGCAAGATCTGGCCCTGCTTTTCGCCTTCGGAGCGCAGGATTTCGGAGGCGCGAGCGCCTTCAGCGTCCAGAATATTGGCGCGTTTTTCGCGTTCTGCCTTCATTTGCCGCGCCATCGCGTTGATAATATCCTGAGGCGGGCGAATGTCTTTAATCTCAACCCGGGTAATCTTGATACCCCAGGGTGTCGTTGCATCGTCAATAACGACCAGAAGCCGACCGTTAATCTCGTCGCGCTTGGAAAGTGTTTCATCAAGGTCCATCGAACCCATCACCGTGCGCAAGTTGGTGGTGACGAGGTTGAGGATCGCATTGTAAAGATCATTGACCTCATAGGCCGCCTTGGCCGCATCGAGCACCTGGAAGAACACCACGCCGTCGGTGGAGATCATCGCGTTGTCCTTGGTGATGATTTCCTGACCCGGAATATCCAGCACCTGTTCCATCATGTTGACCTTGCGGCCGACTCGGTAAAGAAATGCGGGATAGAAATTGAAGCCCGGTTGGGCCGTGGTCGTGAAGCGACCGAAATATTCGATTGTATAGTGATAGCCCTGTCGGACGATCTTGATGCTCGCAAAAAGATAGATGATGGTGACCAATAGCACCAGCAGTAACAGTGAAACGCCCATTTCCATTCTCCTTCGCGAACCGTCTCATTATCATTGATTATTTGCGGGATAATGCCAAGGGAAAAGCGAATTATTTGCTTGAGCAGAAGGGTTGTAGTCGCAATGCGTATCATTGCCGTTTTGATTTTGTCGGGACTGGTTTTCTCCGGTGGGGTTCGTGCCGAGGCGATTGGCGAGGCGAACTTGCTCCGTCATATCGAGATCTTGGCGAGTGATACATTCGGAGGGCGAAAGCCCGGCACCCCCGGCGAAAACAAGACTGTAAACTATATCGCCACACAATGGGCGGCGGCAGGCCTGCGGCCCGCAGGCGAAAAAGGTTCGTGGTATACGCCAGTGCCGTTGGTCGAGCGTATAACCGAGACCTCGCAAATATATTTTTCAGACGGTTTTCGGGGCAAGATCGTGCGGTTGCGGCAGGACGAGATGATCTTGCGGAGCCGTGATCCGTATTTCCGGCAATCCAATATGCCGGTCGTTTTCGCTGGCTATGCCGATCCCGAGCAAGGACAAGGACGGTTGACAGTGGCCGGGAAACTTGTCCTGCTGCCGAGCAAGCCACCGCAAGGGAACGACGATGAGGCCAATTTTCGCGATCGCAAACTGCAGTTGATCCAGGAAGGGGCGGTCGGCGTGATTTCCGTCAATGACAATCAGGATCGCTGGCCCAGACTTCAGCGCTCGTTCCAGCGCGGTTCAACGACGTTGGCCGATCCGGAAAATCATGCGGCTCTCGAAGGATTGATCAGCTTTGATCAGTTCAGGAAATTGACCAAGCAATCCGGCATCAATGCCGAAACCTTGCTCGCTGACAGAGCCGCCATCTCGATCGTTGATCTTGGTCTGAGCGCCGACGCAACGGCCAGGACACAGGTTCGCCCCTATATTTCGCACAATGTCATCGGAAAGATTCCGGGCACCGATCCGAAAAGTGGTGCCCTGTTGTTCATGGGGCATTGGGACCATTTTGGGGAATGCCGGATCGAAGATCCGCTGGAACCCGGCAAGGACCGCATCTGCAATGGCGCGATCGACAATGCCAGCGGCATATCTTTGCTTATCGAAACCGCCAAACGCCTGTCCGGCGAAGAACATGATCGGGATATATATTTTCTGGCCACGACCGCCGAGGAAAAGGGACTGCTGGGTGCGCGGGCCTTCGTACACAAGCCGCCGATCGCGCTCGAAGAATATATTGCCGTCTTCAATGCCGACACCATCGCCCTTTCGGATGACGGGAAGACAATCGCGGTCATCGGGCTGGGACACTCCGACCTCGACGGGGATATCGAGATAGTCGCCGCACAGGAGGGGCGCGAGATTGACCGCAGTGGCAAAGCGGATGCGTATCTTGGGCGTCAGGACGGCTATGTTTTTCTGGAACGCGATATCCCGACCTATATGATTACCAGTGCGTTTGCCGATGAGGAACGACTTCAGGCCTATATCAACGGGCCCTATCATGATGTTAGCGATGAAGTGAACGACAGTTTGTTGCTGACGGGAGCCGCTGCCGACGCCAATTTTCATGTCGCGCTGGGTCGTTATTTTTCCTCGATTGGAACTTATCCCGGAATAGCCCCTAGCGGCGGGACCGATAACTGATTACATGGGCCGCCACAGAATCACATTCAGCATATCGGAAAGTGGCGGTCATGAGCAGGTCAGGCAAGCATAAAGAAATTCAATTGGGACTCACTTTTGACGATGTCCTGTTGCGGCCCGCTGCATCCGAGATCGTGCCGAGCCAGGCCAATACCAAAACTCGTCTGACCAAGTTAATCGGGCTCAATATACCGGTCCTCTCCTCCGCGATGGATACGGTGACCGAGTCGGATATGGCGATAGTCATGGCGCAAATGGGCGGCATTGGCGTGTTGCACCGCAACCTGACTGTGGCTCAGCAGACAGCCGCGGTACGGCAGGTGAAGCGCTTTGAATCCGGCATGGTCGTCAATCCGATCACCATCGCACCCGATGCAACCCTCGCAGAAGCGCAGGCGACGATGGAGCAGAACCGGATATCCGGCATCCCTGTGGTCGAGAAATCGGGCAAATTGGTTGGTATCTTGACCAACCGCGATGTGCGCTTTGCGGAAAATCCCAAACAAAAGATTTCGGAGTTGATGACAAAGGAAGATCTGGCCACCGTTCCTGCCGGTGTAAGTCAGGAAGACGCGCGGCGAACCTTGCATCAGCGCCGTATCGAAAAATTGCTCGTGGTCGACAATGACTATCGCTGCGTCGGCCTGATCACGGTCAAGGATATCGAAAAGGCGGTTACCTATCCCAATGCAACCAAAGACGCATCCGGCCGTCTGCGTGTCGCAGCGGCCTCGACCGTCGGCGAGAGCGGACTGGAGCGGACCGAAGCGCTGATCGAAGCGGAGTGCGATTTGATCGTTATCGATACCGCTCATGGCCATAGCGCGATGGTGGCGCGGGCAGTGGAAGACATCAAGAAACGGTCAAACAGTGCCCAGATCATTGCCGGCAACGTGGCGACGGCCGCCGCGACCCGCGCTCTGATTGACGCAGGAGCTGACGGCATCAAGGTAGGCATTGGCCCGGGTTCGATCTGTACCACCCGGGTAGTAGCCGGTGTGGGTGTTCCGCAGCTGACGGCGATCATGGAATGCGCGGAAGAAGCCGAAAAATCCGGTATTCCCGTCATTGCCGATGGCGGATTGCGGACATCGGGCGATGTTGCGAAAGCGCTGGCCGCCGGTGCATCCGCCGTGATGATCGGATCGCTGCTCGCCGGGACGGAAGAAGCGCCGGGAGAAACCTTCCTGTATCAGGGCCGTGCCTATAAAAGCTATCGCGGCATGGGCTCGGTCGGTGCCATGGCGCGTGGATCTGCGGACCGCTATTTCCAGCAGGATATCACCGACCAGATGAAGCTGGTGCCGGAAGGCATCGAAGGGCAGGTGCCGTTCAAGGGGCCGGCGCGCGACGTTATTCATCAGCTGGTTGGCGGTGTGAAAGCAGCGATGGGCTATACCGGCTCCGCGACGCTGGAAGATTTGCGCGAGCGGGCCGAGTTCGTCCGGATCACCAATGCCGGATTGCAGGAAAGCCACGTTCATGATGTTGCTATCACCAGAGAAGCACCCAATTATCCGACGCGTTAGGGCCTTTGGAGGTCTCAGGTGATCGATGCCAAGATTTTCCTGCTGATCTTTGTCTGGCCTGAGGGGCAGTCCGAGGATAATCCGCGTTGGATGAGTGATGCCTATTTGACTGTAGAGAGCTGCGAAGAGAGTGCTTTGAGGCTGAAGACGACGATAGCCACGGAATATGGGTCCGATGCCCGGCTGGAACATTTTTGTTTCCATGCCGACGATCGCTTGAACAAGTGACCCCTCCGGCGAGGCTACAGGCGGCGATAGAGCTGTTGGACTGGATCATTGCCGCGGCGCGGGACAATGGAGCGTCTGCGGATAATATTGCGAAGAAATTTTTCAAGGAACGGCGCTATGCCGGTTCGGGTGATCGCCGTGCCATTCGCGAGCTCGTTTATACCGCCATCCGGCGCTGGGGAGAACGGCCGAAAAATGGCCGGGAAGCCATGCTCGGTTTGGTGGCCGAACAGCCCGAGTTGCGAGAGCTTTTTACTGGTACTGCATACGGTCCCGCAGCGATCGGAGCAGATGAACCGGTAGCCAGCGGCGCGCAAATTCCGGATTGGCTGGCGGACCGGTTCGCCAGTCTGATCGACGAACCCGAACGCAAGGCGTTGTTCGATCGTGCACCGTTGCACGTCCGGGTCAATGGTCAGCGTTCCACGGATATGGAGGTCAAATCGGCATGGCCGGAAGCCGTCGCGCTGGCCCTTCCGCATGGCTATGAGCTTCCGACCGGGACCCAGCTGGAGGACAAGACGCTGTTCCGCGAAGGCGCGATCGAAATCCAGGATCTCGGCAGTCAGGCGATCGCTATGGTGGGTGCAGCTGCCAAGCCGAAGCTGGTTCTCGATCTATGCGCGGGAGCCGGCGGTAAGACGCTTGCATTGTCGGCCATGCTGCCCTCCGATAGCAGGATTATCGCGGCGGACACGGATCGCGGACGGCTGAGCCGGATAGAGCCGCGCAAGAGGAGAGCCAGTGCCCGGAATATCGAGACTATCTTGCTAGCACCGGGCAAGGAAATGGAATCGTTGCACCATCTGAAGGCCAGTTGTGATCTGGTTTTAATCGATGCCCCGTGTAGCGGAACGGGAACCTGGCGACGCAACCCCGAACTGCGCTGGCGGATGACACCAAAACGGCTCGCACACACTACAGAATTACAACAACGACTAATGGACCTTGGTAGCGAGATGGTGAAGCCCGGCGGACGGCTCGTTTACGCCGTTTGCTCGCTCCTTGATGCAGAAGGTGGCGAGCAGACGGACAAGTTTCTCGCGAGCCATCCGCAATGGCGGGAAATATCGATTGATTTGCCGATTGGCCGCCCATATCGTAAAGGTACTCTTCTCTCACCGTATCATGACGGAACGGATGGCTTTTATTTTACTTGCCTCGAAAAATTGTGATAGCAAAACATGTTAAGCCAGCATGCAGTTGAACCTGGCTATGGTCGCGAGAATCTATTGGAGCTGATTATGCGTTTTTCACCGGCCGTTGTCGCCTTGTCGCTTGTTTTTGCTACTGTTTCCAGCGCCAGTTTTGGCCAGTCCGCCGATATAGAAATCAAGCAGCGGTCGGTTGAATATATGCAGTTGGGTGAAGCAGCGCAAAAACGCGGCGAACTTGATCTTGCCGCGGATCTCTATGAAACGTCGCTGGTCGTCGACCCGCGCAATGGTTCGGCCTTCATCGCCTTGGCGCAAATCGCCCGGGCTCAGCAGTTGCCCGGCAAGGCGATCCGTCTTTACCGCGAGGCGCTCATTCTGGATCCTAATAATCTCGATGCCCTAGCCGGGCAGGGTGAGGCGCTAATCCAGCGCGGTGCGCTGGAAAAAGCCAGAGTAAACCTGTCCCGGATTGAAACCCTGTGCCGGTCGCGCTGTGCGCAGACCGACCAATTGGCATCAGCGATCAAACTGGCCGACCAAAAACCGGTGCTCTCGGCAGAAGCGGTCACGCCAAAGCCCCAAATCGGTGATGAAGAACCGGAAACAGAAACCCCCTGAGACGCCGTCCTTCGGGACAATCAAAAATCATAAACCAGAGTGGCGCGGCTGAGCGTATCGGTTTTGGCGCGGCCAACTGGCGGATTGGTCTCATGTTCGATGGTGTAGGAAAACCGCGCTGACAGCGCGCCTAGCAGCTTGGCGTCGAGGGCTGACGTGGCTGTAAAACTTGTGTTGTTGCTGTCGATGACAGTGATAGCCGAAGTGAATCCCTGTGCATCACTAGCCCACGTACCGCCGGAATCCTGCGAAAATTTGAGATTGTCAGAAATCTTCCAGTCAAAATCGAGCCCGAGCAAACCGGCAAGACTGCTTTTGGTATCGCCTCCAGCAAAATCGGTGATACGAATTGCCGGTCCGGCCTTGATGGCGAGTCTCATATCTTTGGTTTTGATCAGCTCGTAACCCAGCCCCCCCGATAAAGTATACCGGGCAGAGAACCCCTGGAAACGGTCCCGCTCATATTGGGCCAGGCCATATGCGTATAGTTTCTTGTTGAACTTGTAATTCGGTTCGATGGTGGTGCTTATCTGATCGCGCGTGGTTATACCTCGATTGCGTTCATAGTCGGCACGTGCCTGAAAGTTCATGCGCCAATTAACAGCATCTTTGACCAGCTTGATGCTACCAGTGAGGCCCAAATTTCTGGTGTTCCCCGTCGAACGAAAGCCGCCCAGTTCACCTTGCCCTTTCCAGTTTTCAAAGAAGCCTGCCTCTTGCTTCTCGCGTAGCGCTGCCTTGGCCTGCTCTGCCACTTGGGTATTATAGTCAGCCATGAGTGAATTAATCTCGGCATGATCATCGGGATTTGTCGCTTTGGCGATTTTCACAACAGCGAGTACATCTTGCTTGTTTCCAGAAGCGATCGCGGCATCAATCATTGCCTTGACGGGAGCGGGGAGCGCGGCGGCGGCCGGCGTAGAAAAGCTGGCCGCAAAGAGAATTGCGGTTGCTAACGCTAATCTGGACATAAATAAATCCTGAATATTGGCGATTAAATCAGCGGTTCAAACTCTTTTACAACCGCGCGATACAGGTCCCTTTTGAAGGGAACGATGATGTCTGGCAAGCCCTTCGGATCGGTCCATTTCCAGTTTACAAATTCGGGATGATCGGTCTCGATATTGATATGATCGTCCTGACCGGTGAAACGCATCAGGAACCAGCTTTGCCGCTGGCCGCGATATTTGCCTTTCCAGATCTTGCCGAGCAGTTCGTCGGGAAGGTCGTAGAGATATTCATTGTTGCTGCGACCGATAATCTGCACAAGATCGGCCACGACACCGGTTTCCTCCCGGAGTTCGCGCAAAGCCGCCGCTTCGGCGTCCTCGCCTTTGTCGATTCCGCCTTGGGGCATTTGCCAGGCGTCAGGATACTGGCTGTCAGCCGCGTCCAGTCTCTGGCCGACGAACACCTGGCCTTCCCGGTTTGCCAGCATGACGCCAGCACAGGGGCGGTAAGGGAGTTTGCTGAAATCGTTCACAGGCTAGCGAGCAATGTTTTCCACGCTGCAATCATTCTGTCCACATCCTCCACTGCCGACGGCACTGCCTTGCGGATATTGATGAAGCCATGCACGTTGCCGGACATTTCCATAAAATTAGTGTTCACGCCATGCCGGACCAAATCTGCGGCATATTCGCGGCCCTGGTCGCGCAGCGGATCGAGACCAGCGGTGACCAGCGCCGTTGGTGGTGATTTGGCAAGATCGCCAAGATAGGGCGATACGTGAATGTCATCGTCCTTCGGTGCGTAGTGGCCGTCGAAATATTCCATGCTCTCTTTCGTGAGCAGAAAACCTTCGGCAAATTCCTCCATCGATCCGCCCTCTGCATCCATGCGGGTCGCCGGGTAGATGGGAAATTGCGCGACGATGGGCACAGAAGCAGGATCGGCCGCCAACACTTGCCCGACCACCAAAGCAAGATTGCCACCTGCGCTATCGCCACAGGGAATCATACCGCTGATTTTCAGCTTGAGCTTCTCCTGGTAGTCCGCAACCCAACGCGTCGCGGCCAGACTGTCCTGCGGTGCGGCGGGGAAGGGGGCTTCCGGAGCCAGCCGATAATCAACCGCAATCACCGGCAGATCCATCTCCCGCGCAATATAGGTGCAGAAACTATGGTGCGATTCGAGATCGCCGATCACAAAGCCGCCGCCGTGATAGAAGATGATGGCGGTTGTTTCCGTGCTCCGTTCGGCCTGACTATCGTAAAGACGGAGCGATATGTCGCCTGCTGGACCGGGGCAGGAAAAATCCTCTATCCGCGCCAGATCGACCGCGTCCGCTTCCAGCATCGTCGCCATCACAGTGTACATTTCGCGCGCCGCTGCGGGTTCCAGCTCAGACATAAGCGGCTGGTCTGATTCCGCCAGCATCGTCAAAATCATTTGCACATCGGGGCGTACATAGGCGTCAGTCATTTCTCATCTCCAACCGTTTAACTGGTCGATTAGATCAGCCTGTGTTCACTAGGCAAGCGCTAATCGGGACGGGCCACCCAAACAAATGCTTTATCCCTATTAGTTTTTGTGGTTTGAAACACGTTGCATTGCTGCTCTAAGGGGCGTTGCGACTTAATAAGTAAAGGCACGGAAAATCCATCATGGCCACCGCAATAAAGCCAGAACACCCCAATAATCCCCCGCCCGACGGCGCCGAAAACGTCGTTGTCCGTTTCGCCGGAGATAGCGGCGACGGAATGCAGCTGACCGGAGGGCAGTTCACCCTTTCAACGGCTCTGGCGGGCAATGATCTGGCGACATTCCCGGATTTTCCTGCGGAAATCCGGGCGCCCCAAGGGACTCTGTTCGGTGTTTCCGCCTTTCAGATCAACTTTGGTTCGCGCGCGATTGAAACCGCCGGGGACGAACCGGATGTGCTGATTGCGATGAACCCGGCTGCGCTTAAAACCAATGTCCAGGCGGTCCGTCCGGGTGGACTGGTGATCGCGGATGAAGGCGAATTCGGGAAACGCAATCTCGACAAGGCCCATTATGACAGCAATCCTCTGGAAGACGGCTCGCTCGCCAAATGGCAATTGCTCAAGCTCAATATTTCGCAGCTGACGCTCGATGCGGTCAAGCCGTTCGGACTGGGCAACAAGGAAGCGTTGCGCTGCAAGAATATGTGGACGCTCGGTCTCGCCTTGTGGATGTTCGAACGCGATCGCGAGCCGATCGTTCAATGGCTGAAAAACAAATTCGCCAAGATGCCCGAAATAGCGGAAGCGAATATCGCGGCCCTCAACGCCGGTCATGCTTATGGTGAAACGGCAGAGATTTCGGGCGACGGACTGGGGGGCGGACATTTCACGCCGCATAAAGTTGCGCCTGCTCCTGCTGAACCAGGCACATATCGGACGGTAACCGGGGCGGAATCCCTGTCTCTGGGGCTGGTTGCGGGAGCGCGACTGGCGGGACTGCCGATGTTTTTCGGTGGCTATCCGATCACTCCTGCATCCGCGATCCTGCACCATCTTTCCCGCTTGAAAGAATTCGGGGTCACTACATTTCAGGCCGAGGACGAGATCGCCGCGATTACCGCTGCGATCGGGGCCAGTTACGCCGGTAGCCTCGGTATCACATCTTCTTCCGGTCCCGGCATTGCGCTGAAAGGCGAGGCCATGGGTCTGGCGATCATGACCGAATTGCCGCTGGTGATCGTCAATTCGCAGCGCGGTGGTCCCTCGACCGGGCTGCCGACCAAGACCGAACAATCCGATCTTTATCAGGCGGTCTATGGCCGCAATGGCGATGCGCCGATGCCGGTGATTGCGGCGCGGTCGCCCGAAGATGCGTTCTACTGCGCGATCGAAGCGGTGCGGATCGCGGTGCAATATATGACTCCGGTGATGCTGCTGACCGACGGCTATATCGCGAATGCGGCAGAGCCCTGGAAAATACCGGACGTCGATACGCTCGAGCGTTTTCCGGTCAGCTTCATGACCGATAAACCCGAAGGCCCGTTGCTGCCTTATGGCCGGGACGAAAAGCTGAAGCGGCCGTGGATCAAGCCCGGAACCCCCGGTCTGATGCACCGGATTGGCGGGATCGAAAAGGGCGTGGATACCGGTCATATCGAATATGGTCCGGCGAACCACCAGATGATGACCGAAATCCGGCGCGACAAGGTGCTGGGCGTCGCGGACAGTCTGCCCGATCAGGATCTTGCTTTCGGCAAGGTCGGCGCCAAGCTGGCCGTCGTTGGCTGGGGGTCGACCTTTGGCCCGATTCATCAGGCCGTCTCGCGCGCCGGCGCGGCGGGCAAGGATGTCGCGCATGTTCATATCCGCAACATCTGGCCGCTGCCGAAGAATCTCGGCGAGTTGCTCAAGAGCTTTGACCGGATCATCGTGCCGGAAATGAATACCGGGCAGTTGAAGACGATCTTGCGCGACCAATATCTGGTCGATGCGAAGCCGGTAAACAAGGTTTCCGGCCAGCCGTTTACCATCGCCGAAATTGCGGCGGTGATTGAGGAGAACCTGTCATGAACGAGATGACCAAAATCACGACCACGCTGAAAGACTGGGAAACCGATCAGGAAGTACGCTGGTGCCCTGGCTGTGGTGACTATGCAATCCTCAAGGCCGTCCAGCGGACGATGCCCGATCTTGGTGCCGATCCGTCCAAGACGGTGTTCATCAGCGGCATCGGCTGCTCCTCGCGCTTTCCCTATTATATGGAGACTTACGGTTTCCATACCATCCATGGCCGGGCTCCTGCGGTAGCGACCGGTGTGAAACTGGCCAATCCGGAACTCGATGTGTGGATCATCACCGGTGATGGCGATGCGCTGTCGATCGGCGGTAACCACACGATGCATCTGCTGCGCCGCAATCTCGATTGCCAGTTGATGCTGTTCAACAACGAAATTTACGGGCTGACCAAGGGCCAATATTCGCCAACCAGCCGTCAGGGCACGCATAGTCCCTCGACGCCTTATGGTTCGGTTGATCGACCCGCATCGCCCTGTGCCTTTGCGCTGGGCGCTGGCGCCCGCTTTGTGGCGCGCGGGATCGATATCCACAAGGGCCTGCCCGATGTGCTGAAAGCTGCGCACGCGCACAAGGGCACATCGTTCATCGAGATTTTCCAGAATTGCATCGTCTATAACAAGGATGTGTTCGAGGAATTTGCCGCCAAGAAAACCGCAGCCGATACCCAGCTGCATCTGGTAGATGGCGAACCGATGCTATTCTCAAAGGGCGCAAAGGGCATCACGCTCAATCGCAATACATTGCAACTGGAAGTCGTCGACGTGGTCGATGGCAACTGGCAAGCCGCCGGCGTGATCGTTCACGAGGTCACCAATCGTTCGGTCGCCCATATGCTGGTCGAAATGCAATTTGGTGAATTCCCGATGGCATTGGGCGTGCTCTATGATGATCCGCGACCGACGTTTGAAGCGGCTGTTGTGGCGCAGAA
>RCMY010000229.1_pt1 | contig 52670 bp, 49 predicted proteins | sample 2041341 | NCBI WGS metagenome assembly RCMY01 (sample SAMN09708234, study PRJNA481090) | Marine sediment metagenome, whole genome shotgun sequencing project.
CCAAACGAGACGCCCGATACCTTCGCTCTCCGGAAACCAATTGGAATTTATTAAAATCCATTTTCCGGACGGTAATCGGCTGAATGACCCCCAATTCCCTAATCGAACCGGCCAGTTCGTGCAAAGCCTCATCGTTGAAATTAGAACGTGGCTGAAATGGGTTCACCTCAATCGCCTCGATCTCTAGCTCGACGATATTACCGACTACTTTGTCCGCATTTCGGTCGGTGGCGGTCTGAATGTCGTTATCGGGGTCTTTTAAGAGTGCGGAGAGTCCACGCCCGAGTGCCTGTTTTTTGGTTGCCTTTGCCATTGGGTTGCCTTTACTTTAGGTTCAAACTACGGCCTTGTTTTTGGTCAGGACCTCATTAGCCAAGTTCAGATAATTGGCCGCGCCCTTGCTGCTGGCGTCATATTTGATGATGCTTTCGCCATAACTGGGTGCCTCGCTCAAACGAACATTGCGCTGTATAATAGTGTCGAAGACCATATCTGAAAAATGCTTGCGGACCTCTTCGACCACTTGGTTGGAAAGACGTAAACGGGAGTCGAACATGGTTAGGAGCATCCCTTCTATATCGAGGTCTGGATTGTGTATTTTTTGGATACTTTTTATGGTGTTCAATAACTTGCCCAATCCTTCCAGCGCAAAATACTCGCATTGAATAGGTATAATCACCGCATCGGCAGCGGTCAAAGCGTTCAAAGTTAGTAGTCCGAGCGAAGGCGCACAATCGATAAGAATATAATCATAACTATCCCGCAAATCGGAAATGGCCTCCTTCATTTTATATTCCCGCCTGTCTTTGTCGACCAGTTCGATTTCAACGGCCACCAGATCAATGTGCGCGGGAATGAGATCGAGGTTCGGGGAGTCGGTTGAAATAATAATTTCTTTTGCAGTAACGCTGTGTTCAAGCAATTGATAGGTACCCAACTCCACCGTGTCTACGTCAATACCCAGTCCCGATGTGGCGTTCGCCTGGGGATCCGCATCGATCAGCAGTACTTTCTTCTCCAATACCCCCAATGAGGCGGCGAGATTGACCGTAGTTGTCGTCTTTCCAACACCTCCCTTTTGGTTCGCAATAGCAATGATCTTGCCCATTATCCGTCTGAATTAGGGGGTAAAAATACGATTATTTACGATGCCGCTGAAACCATTTTGTTAACAGGAAGTGAACAAAAGGTATTAGGTGCGTTAAAGTTGGTTAAGAAAGGTGGGCTGAAGTTCAACTTCAAGCGAAAGTCAAAAAGAGTTTATTTGTTTATGAGTTTATGAAAGTCAACTACTGGGCTTTGCAACTACCTACTCTTTTTCGATTAGTCGAAGACTATCCTCATATTCTATCAGATAAATTTCTTCATTCTTTTTCTTGAGATAATACTCCTCCCGGGCGAATTTTTCAAGTTCTTCGGGATCGGAAAGTTTTTTAAGGACTTTTTTATCATCGGCAATCTCGGTTTTCAGAAATTCTTGCTGTTTTTCAAGCTTTTTGATTTCTTTTCGGAGCTCTAAATGGATGAGTAGGGAATTGGTATCAAAAAAAACCATCCAAATAACAAAAACGGTCAAAACCAACACATATATGTTGGTAAATACCTTTACCCATTTATTCTTCCGCAAATCTTTTAGGCCCATAAACTATCCTAATCCAGTTTCTCGTTGATGATCGTCCGTACCATATCAACTGCAACTGTGTTGTATTTATTGTTCGGGATGATAATATCCGCATATTCTTTGCTGGGTTCTATAAACTGCAGATGCATGGGTTTGATATTGCTCTGGTATTTATCTAGGGTCTCGTCGAGGTTCCAGCCACGCTCGTTGATATCCCTTTTTAATCTTCGGATGAGCCGCTCGTCGGAATCGGCATGGACGAAGATTTTGATATCGAGCATCTTCCGAATCTGGGCATTGGTCAATATTAGGATGCCCTCGACAATCAGGACCTTGCTCGGGGATATGGGGATGGTCTTGTCCGTACGGTTGCTTTCCAAAAAGGAATAGACTGGTTGTTGGATGGATTTTCCAGCTTTCAGCAGTTTTAGGTGTTCTTCGAGCAATTCAAAATCGATGGACTGCGGATGGTCAAAATTGGTCATGCGTCGTTGTTCCAAGGATAGGTGCGAGAGGTCCTTGTAATAGGAATCCTGGGAAATCACGCCCACTTCCCCGTCCGGAAGCTCATTGATGATCTGGTTAACTACCGTTGTTTTTCCGCAGCCGGTACCTCCCGCTATTCCTATAGTTAACATGGTACTTGAATTTTTGTCAAAAGTAGGAAAAGAAAATAGACCGCTACGCTTATAGAACTACAAACCCGGATGAAGGAGTCGGCTGTGAAAGTTGTGTAACAAACAAAAAAGTCTTAGAACTAGTTTGCGGTGATTCGCGCGAAGATTGTTTAAACCTGTAGAACCCCCATATTAAAATCCTTTTCTATCGGTGCATGGTCGGCGGCTTCGATGCCCATCGATATCCATTTTCGGGTATCCAGCGGATTGATGATGGCATCTGTCCACAACCGCGCGGCAGCGTAGTAGGGGGATACTTGATTGTCGTAGCGGTCCTTGATTTTGCTGAAGAGTTCGGCCTCTTTTTTCTCGGTGATTGTTTCGCCTTTCTTTTTTAGGGATGCCTTTTCTATCTGTAATAGCACCTTGGCCGCTGAGTTTCCGCTCATGACCGCAAGTTCCGCACTTGGCCAGGCGACAATCAAGCGAGGATCGTAGGCCTTGCCGCACATGGCATAGTTGCCGGCACCATAGCTGTTACCAATAACGATGGTAAATTTTGGAACGACCGAATTACTGACAGCATTGACCATTTTGGCGCCATCCTTTATAATACCCCCGTGTTCGCTCTTGCTGCCGACCATGAATCCGGTGACATCCTGTAAAAAAACAAGGGGAATCTTTTTTTGGTTACAATTGGCGATAAACCGGGTGGCCTTGTCCGCCGAATCCGAATAGATGACGCCTCCGAACTGCATCTCCCCTTTTTGGGTCTTGACCACTTTGCGATGGTTGGCCACGATGCCCACGGCCCAACCGTCGATACGCGCGTAGCCAGTCAATATAGTCTTGCCATAGCCTTCTTTGTACTGTTGGAATTTGGATTCGTCGACCAAGCGTTTAATAATTTCCAGCATGTCATATTGCTCGTTTCTGGCATCGGGAATCAGCCCAAAAATATCATTGGGATTTTCCTTGGGTATCCGCGCCGTTTTTCGATCGAAGCCTGCCTTATTGAAGGCTCCGATTTTATCGACGAGATTTTTAATGGTATCCAACGCATCCTTGTCGTCCTTGGCCTTATAGTCCGTTACGCCGCTTATTTCGGAATGGGTCGTGGCGCCTCCCAGTGTTTCATTGTCCACATTCTCGCCTATAGCGGCTTTCACAAGATAGCTGCCCGCTAAAAAAATGCTTCCGGTCTTTTCGACGATAATAGCCTCGTCGCTCATAATCGGCAAGTAGGCGCCACCGGCCACGCAACTGCCCATTACGGCAGCAATTTGGGTGATGCCCATGCTGCTCATTACCGCATTATTGCGAAAAATACGTCCGAAATGTTCCTTATCCGGAAAAATTTCGTCCTGCATGGGCAGATACACGCCCGCACTATCGACCAAATAAATGATGGGCAGCCGGTTTTCAATGGAAATTTCCTGCGCCCGCAAATTCTTTTTTCCGGTAATGGGAAACCAGGCGCCTGCCTTGACCGTCGCATCGTTGGCGACCACGACACACTGCTTTCCAGAGATGTATCCGATTTTGACAACAACGCCGCCTGACGGGCATCCACCGTGTTCTTCATACATACCGTCACCGGCAAACGCACCGATTTCGATGCTGTCCTTTCCCTCATCCAACAAATATTCAACTCGTTCGCGCACCGTCAATTTGCCTTGCTTATGTTGCTTCTCTATCCGTGCTTTCCCTCCGCCCAATTTCACTTTGGCCAGCCGTTTTTTTAACTCGGAAACAAGGAGTTTGTTATGGTCTTCGTTTTTGTTGAATTTCAAGTCCATTTGATGTGAATGTTTTAGGCGCTAAAGATAGTCAGATAAAAGCCAAGGTTCAAAACTACGGATAAACAATGTTAAAGGTTCTATCGCTGCTTTGCAGCTGTTCAAAGTTTAAGGTTATAGTATTGTGAATTTTTCACCCTTGAACCTAAAACCTGCCGAATGCAGAATTGAACCTTGAATTTTACTGTGAAAATTTCTTACTTTTGAAAAAATAGAAAACGAATTATGGCAGATAAAATACGATGGGGCATTGTGGGTCCCGGGCATATTGCGCACAGTTTTGCAAAAGACCTGAGTCTGGTCGAAGACGGAAAATTAACGGCGGTAGCGTCTCGAAGTTTGGATCGGGCGAACGAATTCGCAGATGAGTATGGCGCCGAACATCGTTTTGGATCCTATCAAGAACTCTTCGAATCTGATGTTGTTGATGTGCTTTATATCGCAACACCGCATACCTCACACTGCGAACTGACCTTGAAAGCCATAAATCATGGGAAGGCCGTGCTTTGCGAGAAGCCAATGGGCGTCGATGCCGATCAGGTAAAAATGATGATAGCCGCGGCCAAAAAGAACGAGGTCTTTTTGATGGAAGCACTGTGGAGCCGATTTAATCCTTCCATAGGTAAAGTTAAGAAGCTGATTGAGGATGGTAAGATTGGCGATGTCACCTATCTCAATGCCAATTTCGGATTTTATGGGTTGGATAGGGATGAGGATGGACGATTGCTGAACCCTGATTTGGCAGGAGGGTCACTGTTGGATATCGGAATCTATCCTATTTTTTTGGCCTATCTCATCTTAGGAAAGCCTGACAATATCGAAGCAGCCTCATTGTTCCACAAAACAGGTGTTGAAGTCCAGACCGCCATGATTTTCGAATATTCCCATGCCCAAGCTACACTGGCCAGCGGTCTGCGATCCAATATGCAGATGCGCGCGGAAATTGCGGGCAGCAAAGGTTCGGCATTCTTGCACGATCGCTGGCACGAAACGCAAGGGTATTCCCTCGAAATAGATGGGAATTTAGAGGATTTCGACCTCCCGACTACAGGCAAGGGGTATGCCCATGAAATCGATGAGGTACACCATTGCCTCAGAAAAGGAAACCTACAAAGTGAAAAATGGAGCCTGCAGAACAGTCTTGACCTCGCTAACCTTTTGGATGAAGTCCGCAGTATTACAGGAACGACCTTTCCTTTTGAGAAATAAAAGACAGTGCAACAAAATTCGCGCTTCTTCCTAGCAATTCCTTTTATATTTCCGATATTTGACCTTACCGTAAATCAAACCAAAACACCATGGGAATGAACAAAAATACCGTATTGGCCTGGGCTACTTTTATAATGATACTGGTTGGCCTGGGGCTGATAGCTCTTGGTGCCTTCCGCTACGACGATGTCGCCGGATGGGGCTTTGCCTCGGTAGGTATCGGGTTTTTCGCGATTGCATGGGTTTTTAATGCCTTAAAAGGCAGGGTTTAACATATTTAAAATGAGCGACGACAAAAAAGTCATTTTCTCCATGTCGGGAGTGACAAAATCTTACAAAAATGCGAACACACCTGTACTTAAGAACATTTATCTCAGCTTCTTCTACGGTGCCAAAATCGGCATCCTCGGTCTGAACGGCTCTGGTAAATCCACTTTATTGAGGATTATTGCGGGTCAGGATAAAAATTACCAAGGCGATGTCGTCTTTTCTTCGGGATACAAAGTAGGCTATCTGGAGCAGGAGCCACAGCTTGACGATAACAAGACGGTTTTGGAAATCGTTAAGGAAGGCGCCGCCGAAACCGTTGCGATATTAGACGAGTATAATAAAATCAACGATATGTTCGGCCTTCCGGAAGTCTATGAGGATGCGGACAAGATGCAAAAGCTGATGGACAAACAAGCGGTTCTTCAGGATCAAATAGATGCCTCGAACGCTTGGGAACTCGATACCAAATTGGAAATTGCCATGGATGCGCTTCGGACCCCTGAAGGTGATAAAAAAATCAGTGTGCTTTCAGGCGGGGAACGCCGCCGGGTCGCGCTTTGCCGATTATTGCTGCAAGAACCTGAAATTCTGCTGCTCGACGAGCCTACCAACCACTTGGATGCCGAATCTGTTCACTGGTTAGAGCATCACTTGGCACAATATAAAGGTACGGTCATCGCCGTAACCCACGACCGCTATTTCTTGGACAACGTCGCCGGATGGATCTTGGAACTGGATCGGGGAGAGGGCATCCCTTGGAAAGGCAACTATTCGAGCTGGCTAGACCAGAAGTCCAAACGCATGGCCCAGGAAAGCAAGACCGCCTCAAAACGTCAAAAGACTTTGGAGCGGGAGTTGGAATGGGTGCAACAGGGCGCGAAAGGCCGCCAGAAAAAACAAAAGGCACGTCTGAACAATTACGATAAATTGATGAGCCAAGACCAAAAGCAGTTGGACGAAAAGTTGGAGATTTATATTCCCAATGGTCCTCGTTTGGGTACGAATGTACTAGAGGCGAAAGATGTGAGCAAGGCCTATGGTGATAAGTTGCTTTATGAGGACTTAAATTTCAAACTTCCCCAAGCAGGTATTGTAGGTATCATCGGCCCTAATGGGGCCGGAAAGACCACGATTTTCCGAATGATCATGGGCGAAGAAACACCCGATAAAGGGCAATTCGAAGTAGGGGAGACCGCAAAAATCGCCTATGTTGACCAAAGCCATTCCAATATCGACCAAGAAAAGACCATTTGGCAGAACTTTAGTGACGAGCAGGAGCTCATTATGATGGGCGGCCGCCAAGTGAACTCTAGGGCATATCTCAGCCGGTTCAACTTTTCCGGAAGCGAGCAGAACAAAAAAGTGAGCATGCTTTCCGGTGGGGAGCGTAATCGCCTACATCTAGCGATGACCCTCAAGGAAGAAGGTAACGTATTGCTGTTGGACGAACCTACCAATGATTTAGACGTCAACACCTTGCGTGCCCTAGAGGAGGGTTTGGAAAATTTTGCAGGCTGTGGCGTGGTCATCTCCCACGACCGATGGTTCCTAGATCGCGTCTGTACCCATATTCTGGCATTTGAAGGCAATTCGCAAGTTTATTTCTTCGAAGGATCGTTCTCCGAATATGAGGAAAATCGACAGAAACGTTTGGGGGCGGATAGTATGCCGAAGCGTATTAAGTATAAGAAGTTAATTCGCTAGACGCTAGACGCTAAATGATAAACGCAGAACGCTTTACGCTTGCTTGACGCCTAACGCTCGACGCTTGACGCTTGACGCTTGACGCTTGACGCTGAACGCTAAAGCAAATTGCTAACCAATACAAAAAAGAGGCCTTTTGCGAATGGCGCTGCGCGAAGGCTAATACTCCTCCCCTGGATACCAGTCCAGCTGTACCACCTCAATATCAGAATTCCCTGTATTGACCAATTCCTTGAACTTGGCCACATTGCTGACATCGGGTTTTCCTCTGTAATGATAAGGGAAGACCTGTTTCGGTTTAAGGGCCAGCACAGCATCAGCGGCACTTTCTTCAGTCATGGTATAGGGAAGGTTCATACAGATAAAGGCTTTATCGATATTCTGTAAATTTCGCATTTCGGGAATATCCTCGGTATCCCCCGAAAAATAGACGCGTTCATCGCCCATGTTCAGAACGTAGCCATTGCCACGACCTTTGGGGTGGAAATCCTTGGCTTCTTCACGTAGATTATACATGGGAATCGCCTCGACGGTAATATGGTAGCGTTCTTTGGAATCTCCGTTGTTCAAAACATCGATTTGTGGCGTAAATTCATCCGGCATTTCATCGGCAACGGCTTGCGGCATTATGATTTTGGCCTTTTTGGTATCTAGGGCTTTCAATGTCTCGACGCTAAAATGATCGCCATGGATGTCCGTTACCAATATAAGGTCGGGCTTTTTTTGTTCCTCGAACGCCTCGGCTCCGCCAACGGGATCGATATAAATAGTGATATCGTTCCATTGCAAAACTGCCGTGGCGTGCGATATCGGGGTTATCTCTATTTCTTTTAGTACTTCCGGGGACGAGATTCCATTGACTCCGTAAGTGGGATCTGAATCTAGATCGGGATTTCCCTGCTTCTTGATTTCCTTGCATCCGAAGAGCAAAAAACTACCCAAGAAAGCAATGGCGGCTGACTTCATAATTATATTCATTTCTAGGTGATTTAATTCTTAATAATTCCTCTGTTTTTTTCCAAAAGGAGTTCTATATTACTAGTATTGCAAAAGTAAGACGGTTTATCCTTAAAAAGATAAACTCAAAACCCTTTTTTCTCTAAAATTCGGTCCAATCTCAAGAGTTTTGCAAGGTAATCCTCTTAAATTTAATATAAAATTAAAATATTTCGTACTTTTGAACGGTATATTATGTCCATACATCGGTAAAAAATCTAAAAATAAAATCCCACCGTATATAAAGGGATAGTTACAAACAAACAAATCAAGAAATTAATTTTTACATTATGACAGAAACAAAAAATAACAACGGACTAAAGGTGTTGGCAGGTTTACTGGGCGTCGTGCTCTTAGGAACCATTATCTACACGGTCAGTCTTTACCAGGACAAGAAAAAGACCGAAACTGTCTTAACGCAAGAAAAACAGCTAGTGGTCGAGGACCTCAATAGCCTTAAATCTGAATATGACAAGGCTATCTTGGAGAGTAATGCCACTAATGAGGAATTGGTAGAAGCCCGTGATAACATCTCAAAATACATCGATTCAGTACAGAACATGAAATCTGATATCTCTTCATTATCCCGATACAGGAGACAGGTTGGGGTGTTGAAGACGGAAAGGGAGCAGTTGCTCAAGCAAGTCGATTCGCTTCAAAAGTCGAATACGATGATTGCCATGCAGCGGGACAGTACGTATACCGAGTTGGAGAAGCAGACGGTTTTCAACGATTCTTTGGTGGTGCAAAATACACAATTGGCCGATGTAGTTGAAAAAGGATCAGCGCTGAACCTCTCTAAATTCAACGTTGATGCCGTTAAGGAGCGGAATAGCGGAAAATTATCCTCGACCAACAGGGCCAAAAGGGCAGATAAATTTAAGATCTGTTTTACCGTGGCCGATAACGTTATCGCAGAGGCGGGTGATAGGGAGTTTTATCTAGAGGTACTTGATCCACAAGGTAATGTATTGGGCGAAAGCTATTCAAAAACCAATGATGATGGAGCTTCGGTAACCTATAGTAAAGGTACCAGCTTCTATTATGAAAATAAGTCTTTAGATGTTTGCGATTATATCGGCAAGCCATCCGGTGATTTTCTGGAAGGAAATTATATGGTGAACGTCTATGATGAGGGCTTGAAATTACTAGGTACTTCGAAATTCACGATGAAGTAGAAAGCACAATCTATTTATAAAAAAAAGCCAGTCGTACGACTGGCTTTTTCTATGGATTGAACGTTGTTGACCAAGTTGTTTTGAAATTTTTTGGGCGACGATCTCAGAAATATATGGAAGCAAAAAATTAACTCACCGTCTATCTTTCAAATTTGAACTTCTCATTTCAAACTCCCTACCATTTCTTCGGGCTTCACCCATTCATCATATTCTTCTGCGGTAACATAGCCAAGGTTGATGGCTTCTTCTTTTAATGTCGTACCGTTCTTATGCGCGGTATTCGCAATTTCCGCTGCTTTGTAATATCCGATTTTGGTGTTCAGCGCCGTGACGAGCATTAGGGAGTTGTTCAGCATTTGTTCGATAACCTTGTAGTTAGGTTCGATACCGGAAGCGCAATTTGCTTCAAAGCTGACACAGGCATCGCCTATCAGCTGGGCGGATTGTAAAATATTAGCTGCCATCATGGGCTTGAAGACATTAAGTTCGTACTGCCCCTGGGTGCCGCCTACGGATATTGCCACATCATTGCCCATTATCTGTGCACAAACCATGGTCAAAGCTTCGCATTGGGTGGGATTCACTTTGCCCGGCATGATGGAACTGCCCGGTTCGTTTGCGGGAATAGTGATCTCGCCGATGCCCGATCGCGGTCCGGATGCCAACATGCGGATGTCATTAGCAATCTTGTTCAAGGATACGGCCAGTTGTTTCAAGGCTCCATGACTTTCGACAATAGCATCATGTGCAGCCAAAGCTTCGAATTTGTTATCCGCCGTTCGGAATGGCAGTTCCGTGAAATCGGATATGTACTTTGCGACAAGCACGTCGTAACCGGCAGGGGTATTAAGTCCTGTGCCGACGGCCGTACCGCCCAGGGCCAATTCACTAAGATGGTCAAGTGTGTTTTTTAATGCCCTAAGGCCGTGATCGAGTTGCGAGGCATACCCTGAAAATTCCTGTCCCAAGGTCAATGGTGTGGCATCCATCAAGTGGGTACGTCCGATTTTTACGACTTTGGCAAATTCCTTGGATTTTTTATGGAGTGTATCCCGTAATTGTTCCAAACCGGGAATGGTAGTTCCCACAATTTTTTTATAGGCGGCGATATGCATTCCCGTAGGAAAGGTATCGTTTGAGGATTGGGATTTATTCACATCGTCGTTAGGCTGGATGGTCTTTTCGCCTTCCCCTATTTGCTGCCCGGCAATCTCGTGTGCTCGGTTGGCGATGACCTCGTTGACGTTCATGTTGCTCTGAGTGCCCGATCCGGTCTGCCAGATGACCAAAGGAAATTGGTCGTCGTGCTTGCCCTGCACAATTTCGTCGCAGACCTTAGCGATCAGGTCCCTTTTTTTTTCAGTGAGAACTCCTAGTTCACAATTGGTGTAGGCGGCCGCCTTCTTGAGATAGGCAAAGCCGTAAACAATATCCAAAGGCATTGACGCAGCAGGACCTATCTTGAAATTATTACGGGAACGTTCGGTCTGCGCTCCCCAGTATTTATCGGCCGGTACTTGTACCTCGCCCATGGTATCTTTTTCTATTCTGTAGTCCATTTTCGGTGTGTTTTCGTTTCTAACAAAGATAGGGGTTGGCCAGTTTATTTTCTAACTTCATAATTTTTTAATTTCCATTTGCAATTCTACCAGTTTTAAAAGTATCTTTGTAATAGCAAATAGATACGTATGTTCGAATTTGACCAATATTTAGGATTTTTAGCTTTTTTAACCATATTGACCATCGGCTTCTGGCTTATGATTTTTTTACTGATGTTCGTAGTGCCGTATTGGTTGGGAGGCAACCTTATGGAGATGTATAAGGAAAGGAAGAAAAAGAAGAGAGCTGAACGGGAAGCATCCTGATTTGCGAAACGATATATAAAAGCCGGGGAAATCATTTATGATTTCCCCGGCTTTTATATTGATTGTTATGCGTCTTGGTTACTCGCTGCTTTGTGTACCGGCATTATTTTCAAGACAATCATCCTTCTTCTTGCTCACCTCCATAATCACCACCACCATTACCACGGCCACCTTCACGTTTTTTCGGCTGGTTGAACCTATAGATAAACGAGAATGTAAACGAACGTTCCCGCCATTGGAATTCGCTGCGTGAGGTAAAAAACTCGGTTTCGGTAAAGGACTGTCGTTTTCTCGAATTCAAAACATCACTGACATTCAGGGTTAAAGTGCCATTGTTGTTGAGAATATCTTTGCTGAACGCCAAGTCCAACCCAAATATGCCCTCACTTTTTGTCTGGGCGCTTTGGCGAGGTCCGTAATAAAACGCATTGGTCTGCCATTCAATCTTAGCGGGCAGCGACACTTTTGAGCTAAACCTTGCGAACCAGCTGGTGTTATCGTTTCCATAATCCACACCATTGAAAAACCCTTCCGAAGAAAACTTATAAATGTTGAAACTGCTGTTTAATCGCAACCATTTGGCTGGATTGTACAAAAGACCGGCCTCTGCGCCGATACGGTTCTCCGTGGATAGGTTGATTGGTATTGACCTAATTATTTGAATGCTGTCGGTGGTCACTTGCCCCGTCGGTTCCTGAACCCTTTCGAAGGCATCAGTTTCTCTTTGATAATAGATGGATGAGGTCAAGGTTAATTTATCCCATCGTTTTAAATATCCAAGATCGAACGTATTCGAAAACGCCGGGTTCAAATCAGGATTTCCCTGCCAGATATTTGACCGGCTAGACCGTGAGGGAAAGGGATTGATATACCAGCCTCCCGGCCTGTTGATACGGCGATTATAGCCTAAAGAAATATTTTCCCTGCCTTCTTCATCAAATTCGAAGATTAGGTTGAGCGTTGGAAAAAGGCCGAGGTATTTCTTGTCGAAATTGGCTTCTACGTCCACCCCCAGATCCTCTTCGAAAGTACTGTCTTCGAAATCAGAATCCAATTGGCCTTTTAGTTGGGTATGTTCTAGGCGCAATCCGAATAAAAATGAAAACTTACCGAATTTATTTCCATATTGGCTGTAAAGAGCGTGTACGTTTTCATTGTAGGTAAACTTGTTGGTGAGGTTCTCGTTCCGCACGAATTGGCCGAGGCCTTGGTCTAATGAATCTAGCTGGTAGTCGGTAATTTCTTCTTCGAGCGTTCCCCGATACCCTGCTTCAAACTGGGCGTCTCCGATGGGAAGTACGTAATCGGCCTGAATCAGGTATTCGTTCTCTTTCTCATTTTCAAATACATTTTCAAATACGATCAAATCTTCATCCGGCAGGGTCCTACGTTCTTCAATAGTAGAGTTTTTGACTTCATCTTGGTTGGAGTATTGGAAGTCAGCGGTCAGTTTCTGGCCATCTTCATCAATATTGTTGACATAGTTCAGGGAAAACTGGTAACTTTCATCGTCTTCGTTCTCTTGTTCTTCCCTAAAGGTCCTACTGTTGAGTAAACCCTCATCAAAACGGCGGTTTGTATTTTCCGTAAGGTCTTCGCCCTTTGACGTTCGATAGAAAATACTTCCGGTAATCGAGCTTTCCTCCGTTATAAAATACTCCGCGCCCAGATTGGTATTGAAACTTTTGCCTAGCCGATTATATATACGATCTTCAAAGACCCTGTCGAATCGCCCGGAAGTATAGGTATTGTCGAAAAATGCATTGCCCGGGGCATCACGATAGCGGTACCCGGTGGTGTTGAAAATATTGAACTTATCGGTACGCAGGTTCGCGTTAAAGGTGATACCGCTGCTAGACGGATAGCCGATGTTGGCATTGACCGAGCCGTTGAATCCCAATGTTTTTTCCTTTTTGAGGATGATATTCAGAATGCCCGCTGTACCCTCGGCATCGTATCTAGCGGAGGGGCTGGTAATGACCTCTACTTTTTCAATGGCATCGGCGGGCAGTTGCCGCAAGGCTTCGGTAGACCCAAAACCGGCCAATGCAGATGGTTTTCCGTTAATCAGAATACGTACGTTCTCGTTGCCGCGCAGGCTGATGGCCCCTTCGATATCGACATTTACGGAGGGTACGTTGCTCAGGGCGTCGCTAATGGTAGCCCCACTGGTCGTCAAATCCTTTCCGATATTGTATATTTTTTTATCGAGCCGTACCTCGACGGTGGTCTTTTCCCCCACTACTTCGACCCCATCAAGTTCGGAGGCGGCGATACTTAACGAAATTGTGCCTAAGTCGGTAGCTTCATCAAAACTTTTTTGGGGCACCTTGTAGGTTTTGTAACCAATATATTCGATGCTGGCGTTGTAATCGCCTGGTGCGGACTCCACCGAGAATTTCCCGTCGATATCGGTAATTCCCCCATTGACCTTGGTAGGGTCTTCAACACTTACTAGCACCAGAGTTGCATACTCTAGAGGTTGTCCGGTCTCCCGATCGATGACCGTTCCGGTAATTTTAATGGTTTTTTTTTCAGTGTCCGGTGGACTTTGAGGAGTATTTGCCAGATTCTCTGGTGGACTTTGGGCAAAAACGGTAGATGATATAAGTAGGGATAGCAATACTGGGAAACAATTCTTCATAGCAATGATTACGATTTTTCTTTCTTTTTCTTTTTACGCTTTTTTTCTTTTTTCTTTTCTTTTTTGGTCTTTTGGATACCTTTTTTCTGCATCTCTACAAAGGCGTCGTATTTCTCGATCGGAAGACCAGCCTTTAATTCCGCATCTTGCGATTCGGTAATTTTTTCCATCCCCTCTCGCATTTGTTCCGGGGATAACTCCAAAATCTGCATTTCAATACGTTTCTGTAGGTACTTTTTAAGGGTGGAACTCAGTACCGCCTCCTCGAAAGGGTTCAGTTCCAAGGCTTCGGCAATGCCCGGCATTTCATCATTAACGATTTGTTCCGCCGTTTTGGGCTCCGGCTCTTTTGGGGTTTCCTGAACTTGGGGGATTGCACTGCGCTGTCTGCCGTAACCATACCCGCCGCCGTAACCTCCGCCGCCGTAACCGTAACCGCCCCCGCCATAACCACGGCCATATTGGGCCTGTAGTTCGCTACCGGAGAATATTAAAATGAACAGGATAACTAAGTGTGCGGCTTTGATTTTCATGATAAACGTTTTTGTGTGATTGTGAAATTAGAGGAAGGTTTAATGAATGTTGGTTAAAGGTTTGTTAAATGGCTGGAAGCTGGATATTCGGTGCCCGATGTCCTTCCCCCTTTTGGTATCCGTCACCCAACCTTTTTATTGCCGATTGCAACAACTATTGCCTATTCTTCGGTTTGCCCCATCATCATCAAAAAGGCCTTTAGAAACGCATCGATATCCCCGTCCATTACGGCATCTACGTTTCCGGTTTCATGGGCGGTACGCACATCCTTTACTAATTTATAGGGATGCATAACATAATTTCGGATCTGTGACCCCCACTCAATACTCATTTTAGAGGATTCGATTTCCTCCCGGGCCTCCATTTTTTTACGCAGCTCGATTTCATACAGCTGCGATTTCAGCATTTTCATGGCCGTTGCACGGTTATCGTGCTGGCTTCGGGAATCGGAACAGGAGATTTGTATTCCCGTGGGATGGTGCACCAACTGCACTTTAGTTTCCACCTTGTTCACATTCTGTCCCCCGGCACCGCTTGACCTTGCGGTAGTAATCGTATAATCTGCGGGATTGATATCGATCTCGATGCTATCATCCACCAACGGATAGACATAGACCGAAACAAATGAGGTATGCCGTTTGGCATTACTGTCAAAAGGGGAGATGCGAACCAAACGATGCACCCCATTTTCGCCTTTGAGCCATCCGAAGGCATAATCGCCATCGATTTCCAGCGTCACGGTCTTTATACCTGCCACGTCACCTTCCTGATAGTTGAGCTCCTTGACCTTGTAACCGTTCTTTTCTGCCCACATCATGTACATACGCATGAGCATAGCGGCCCAATCACAGCTTTCCGTACCTCCTGCACCGGCCGTGATCTGTAGTACGGCCGATAGTTCATCGCCTTCTTCCGAGAGCATGTTCTTGAACTCCAACTTTTCGATCTCGTTCAGCGTCTTTTCGTATTGGGCCTCGACCTCTTCTTCCGTGATTTCACCTTCTTCCTGGAATTCCAGTAGTACTTCAAGGTCTCCCACCGCAGTTTTCGCCACATTGAAGTCATCGACCCATTGTTTTTTGGATTGGATGAATTTCATGAGCGCCTGTGCTTCTTGGGGATTATCCCAAAAGTCGGGAGCGAGCGTTTTCTCCTGCTCGTTCTCTATTTCAATACGTTTTGCATCGACGTCAAAGATACCGTCTTAAGGCCCCGAGGCGATCCTGTAGACCCTTGAACAGGTCTGTCGTAATTGTCATTTGTATCTAATTTTGGGCAAAAGTACAGTTTAGACCTGAGATATTTGATATGAGATGTTAGATAGATTTTTAAGCGTTAATTTTATGGGATGTATTTTTTTCTTGCGAATGGAATGGGTTAAATTTAACGCCTATCAACTAATGGGTCATATACTAAGGAATGAAACCGTATCAACTAGTGTCTTTTTTATTGCTATTCAATTCTATTGCCGTAACCGGACAGTTTGCCGAGACAGGTAAGGATTTTCAAAAATTCCCCGGATTTTTCGATTTCCGGTATGATGTCAAAACGGATAAAATCTATTTGGAGGTCGATGTGCTGGAGAAGCAGTTTCTCTACGTCTATTCCCTCAGCAGCGGTATCGGAAGCAACGATATTGGGCTGGATCGCGGGCAGTTGGGCAACGAACAGGTGGTCTATTTTAAAAAGGCCGGAAATAAATTGCTTCTTGTACAACCCAATTTAAAATTTAGGGCCTTGACCGATAATCCCTTGGAACGGAAATCCATCGAACAGGCCTTTGCGAAGTCCGTTTTATTCGGATTTAAAATTGAGGATGAAACGGATGGTAAATATACCATCGACATCAGCGATTTCCTTTTACAGGATGTCCATGGCGTGGCCCAGCGTTTAAAGAGCGCCGATCAAGGCACATATTCGTTGGACAAGGATAGAAGCGCCATGGCCATCGACCGCACGAAAGCTTTTCCAAAAAATATTGAATTTGACGTAACCTTGACTTTTAATGGGGTTGCAGAAGGCGATTGGATACGCTCCGTTGCCCCGAATCCCGATGTAGTGACGGTAAACCAACACCATTCTTTCGTCCAATTACCAGACGATAGCTACGAAAAGCGGGAGTTCGACCCTAGAAGTGGATCCTATCCTTTTTCATACTACGACTATTCAACCCCGGTTCAAGAGCCGCTTGTAAAACGCTTTATTACCCGTCATCGCCTAAAGAAAAAAGATATAGCTGCCGAAACCAGCGAAGCGGTCGAACCCATTGTATATTATTTGGATAACGGTACGCCGGAACCCGTTCGGACCGCCCTTTTGGAAGGTGGTCGCTGGTGGAACGAGGCATTTGAGTCCATAGGCTATACCGATGCCTTTCAGCTACAGATGCTGCCCGACGACGCAGACCCGATGGATGTACGTTACAACGTTATTCAGTGGGTACACCGTTCGACGCGGGGTTGGAGCTATGGTAGCAGCGTCACCGATCCACGAACCGGTGAAATCATCAAGGGCCACGTCAGTTTGGGAAGTCTCCGTATTCGGCAAGATTTTCTTATCGCCCAAGCTTTGATGGACAAGCCGTTCGCGGAGCGAGACGATAACTATGAACCGATGCTAGAACTGGCCTTGGCACGAATTCGCCAACTTTCCGCCCACGAAATCGGACATACTTTGGGCTTTGCCCACAATTTCGCCGCCAGCACCAATGGCAGGGCCTCGGTAATGGATTATCCACATCCTCAGTTCCGCTTAAAAAATGATAAAATCAACTTTTCCGAGGCCTATACTGACGAAATAGGGCCTTGGGACAAGGTTACGGTCGCCTATTCCTATTCCGATTTTCCGAAGGAAACCGATGAAAAAGCCGCTTTGAACGGTATTTTGGATAAAGCTCAAAATGACGGCCTGCGCTATATTACAGACCAAGATGCCCGCCCAGAAGGTGGGGCGCATGTCCTTGCGCATTTGTGGGACAACGGTCAATCGGCCGCTGACGAACTGGAGGAAGTGTTAAAAATCAGGAAGGTCGCCATTGAAAATTTTTCTATTGACAACGTCCGAAAAGGGGAACCGAACTCCGTTTTAGAGGATGTTTTTGCACCGCTGTATTTCTTCCATCGCTATCAAATGGAAGCAACCGCCAAAGTGATCGGCGGGTTGGATTATAGTTATGCGCTCAAGGGAGACGGACAGCCCACGGTAGAAACAATGGATAAAAAGACCCAAAAGAAAGCTCTGAAAAGTATCCTAAAAACATTGGATGCCCAAGAAATCGCCATTCCAAAAGAAAAATTATCCTTGTTTCCGCCAAGGGCATTCGGATATCCGCGAACACGGGAATCCCTAAAAGGGAAAACCGGCGTTACCTTCGACGCCCTATCCGCCCCGGAAACTGCGGCGGATATGACCTTGGGCTTGTTATTACATCCCGAAAGGGCATCCCGCTTGATCCAACAAAAGGCCTTGGATAGTGATAATTTGGGATTGGCGGAGGTCTTGGATGCCGTAATCGACAATACCTTCCGAAAACAAACCAAGGACAGCTATTTGTCCGCAGTACAGAACAATATCAATTTTCGGGTGCTGTTCCATTTCATGAACTTGGCACTCAACGAAAATGTCCATCCGCAGGTAAACGCTATCGCGAATCAGAAAATCAGGGGCTTGATACAGGATTTCGGTACGAAATCAGCCAGCGAACCGATAAAAGCAGAAATGGGAAGAAGGATCAAGGATTTTTATGAACATCCCGAGCAGTTCAAGGTGATTCCGACGCCAAAAGTTCCTGACGGTTCCCCAATTGGGATGGATTGTTTTGATTGAACCTGCGCCCGCCTGAACCGCTCGAAAGTGCTTGACACTTGAACTAAATTTTGATATGAAAATAAACCTTATTAGCGATACCGTAACCAAGCCCACATCCGGTATGCTCGATGCCATGATGTCAGCCGAGGTGGGGGATGACGTCTTTAAAGCCGACCCGACGGTCAATGCCCTGGAGCAAAAAGTGGCCGAAATGTTCGGAAAGGAAGCCGCCCTGTTCTTTCCCAGCGGAACGATGACCAATCAAACGGCCATTAAACTGCATACAAATCCCGGAGACCAACTGATATGTGATAAATACGCGCATGTTTATAATTATGAGGGTGGGGGAGTGAGTTTTAATAGTGGGGTCTCCTGTAAACTGGTCGACGGTCATAGGGGCATGATGAGCGCGGAACAGGTCGAAGCGGCGATAAATCCGCCGGACTTTTACCACAGTCCATTGACTTCCTTGGTCTGCATCGAAAACACAACGAACAAGGGAGGTGGGGCCTGCTGGGATTTTGAAGAACTCAAAAGAATCAAGGCAGTTTGCAACGAGCATGGACTCGCCTATCATCTCGACGGTGCCCGATTGTGGAACGCTCTAATTGCTAAAGGTGAATCCCCTAAACAATACGGTGAGCTTTTCGATACCATAAGTATCTGTTTAAGCAAGGGACTCGGCTGCCCTGTGGGTTCAGTGTTGGTCGGAAGCGATGAGTTAATCCATAAAGCACTGCGCGTACGAAAAGTATTGGGTGGCGGCATGCGTCAAGCTGGCTATCTAGCGGCGGCAGGAATCTACGCTTTAGACACCCATTTCAAAAGATTGGTAGAAGATCACAAAAAAGCCCAAGAAATCGGGGCGGTACTTCAAAGGGTATCCTACATCAAAAAAGTCGAACCTATTGAGACGAACATCATCATTTTTGAAATCGACGAGAACTATATGACCGGTGATGAATTTGTGGAGAAGCTAAAAACCGAAGACATCCATATTATAGGAATGGGGCAGGGGAAGCAACGGATCGTCACCCATTTGGATTATACGGATGCTATGCATAATGCTTTTTTGTCCGTTATAACAACTATTTAATCTGTTCCCGTAAATTTTTAATACCGTTTTCCATACCCACTTCTGAATGGTAGGGTTCGCTATGGCCAATGGTACGCCCATCATCGGCCTTTAGAGTGAAGGGGTAGGTGTTGTCGGTATCAGTATGAATTTTTATCTCGTGCGCTTTTAAGCAATAGGTGCAAAATTTCCCGGTTACCTTTCATTCTCATCCTATCTATTGATTATTCCTTAACTTTAAACCACAAAGCTAGTCCAATGAAATCCCAAGAACTTTCCCAAATCCGGAACATGCTGCAAGCGCAAGGTTATATCAGCGATGGTTCCATTGCCATGTCCATCTTCCTCGCCATGCGATTGGAAAAACCCTTGCTTATCGAAGGTCCCGCCGGGGTGGGGAAGACCGAGGTAGCTAAGGTAATGGCCAAGGCTTTGAAAACCGATTTGATACGCCTGCAATGTTACGAAGGTCTGGACAGTACCCATGCGCTGTACGAATGGAACTACCAGCACCAGCTGCTCTATCTCAAGATGCAGGAAGAAAAGGGCAAGGATGTCAAAGACTTGGAGGAGACTATTTTTTCGGATAGATTCTTGCTCAAACGTCCCGTGCTGCAAGCGATTACCCATACTAAAAAACCGGTATTGCTCATCGACGAGATCGACCGGGCGGATGAGGAATTCGAGAGTTTTCTGTTGGAGGTGCTATCGGACTGGCAGGTAAGCATTCCCGAAATCGGAACGATCAAAGCTACCCATAAACCCCAGATCATCCTGACCGGAAACCGTACGCGCGAACTTTCCGAAGCCTTGCGCAGAAGATGTCTGTATTTATGGATAGACTATCCGGATTTTGAAAAGGAATTGGCCATTGTCAAAGCAAAAGTTCCTGAAGCGGATGCGAAACTGGGGCAACAGATCTGCGCCTTTATGAAAGAACTGCGGGAACTGAAACTCGAAAAGACCCCAGGAATCTCGGAGACCATTGACTGGGCAAGGGCCTTGGTAAGCATGCACCTGACGCATTTGGACAAGCAGATTGTTGAAGAAACTTTAGGCGTGGTCTTGAAGGACTGGCAAGACATTAGACACACGCAGGATGCGCTTTCGGAGCTATTGGAGAAGACCGGGGTTGTTTCAAGAATAGGTTAAATCCAAATCATGCAAGAACCTATGATTCAGCACCAAACAGAACTATCCTCCAACATAGTTCTCCTATGCCGTTTCCTCAGGAAAAAGGGCTTCCCTTTGAGCGCTACCGAAGAAGCCGATGTCCTTACCGCTATCACCCAACTTCCCATCCACAAAGAAATCCATTTTAAAAAAGCCCTCAAGGCCATCCTGACCAAGAACCGGTACCAATTCGAAAAATTCGATGCATATTATACCGAATTCTGGGAGCAACTCTCCAAGGCCACGGATTCTAAAACTAAAGAAGAACCCATCCAAAAAAATGCAACATCCGAAATGCAAAAGCAGGAGGCCCGCTTCGAATCCCTGAAAGATTGGCTAAATCTGAATCCATCCAAAGAACAACAGGATATCGCTACGTTTAGCGATTTGGAAGTGCTGACCAAAAAGGACTTCGCTAACCTTAGCGAGGACGAAATGCGTTTGATGATGCGCCTATTAAAACGCTTGGCCAAGAAAATCGCCCATCAAAAAAGTCGTTTACGGAAATCCTCCAAAAAACATAATAAACTGGATCTGAAACGGACCATCCGGCTAAACCTACGGAAAGGCGGCGATATTCAGCGCTTGGTGTTCAGCGAAAAAAAAGACAAAAAACTAAAGTTGGTACTGCTCTGTGATGTGAGCAAAAGCATGGAACTGTACAGCCGGTTTTTCGTGCATCTGATCTATGCCTTTCAAAATGCCTATGACAAAATTGAGACGTTTGTTTTCAGCACGGCCCTGCACCGAGTCAGCGATATTCTCGATAATCAGGAATTCGGTAAGGCCTTCGACACTATTTCCGAGCGGGTGCCGCACTGGTCGGGCGGCACTACGATCGGAAGCTGCTTACAGGATTTTGAAATGGAGTACGGTCATGGCATGCTGGACAAAAAAACAATCGTGTTGATCTTAAGCGATGGTTGGGACACGGGAGATTCCCTAACCATGAAATCCGCCATGAAATCCATCCATAAAAAATCGCGGCGTGTAATCTGGTTGAACCCCTTGGCGGGCAACACCAATTTTTCTCCCGATGCTATGGGTATGAAGTCCGCTTTACCTTATGTGGATGTATTGGCCCCCGCGCACAATCTGGCAAGTCTGAAGGCGGCTTTACAGGCTGTTCCAAAGCGTCAAAAAGTGATGATTCCATAATAGTACCGGCGTTCGATTATCGTCCTTTTACTATAAAGACTCTATTTTTATCGATTACATAAAAATATCCGCTTGAAAAATAACATTTTTCAATAGTATTTTTTATCTTCATAGACTCAACACGGCCACCTATGAAAATCGATGGTAATTACACACTCGAAGCTACCCCCGAAAATTTTTTAAAATTGATCCAAGATCCAGAAACCGTTAAAAAGGTCACGCCCGGTATCAAGGAATTGGAGGAAACCGGCCCAAATCGATACAATATAGTATCCGAGGTACGGGTGGGTCCGGTCAACGGAAAATTCAAGGGCACCCTGTCGGTAAACTTAAAGGAAGGGGAAAACACCTGTGTGCTGGAAGTGGACCAAAAAGGCGATATGGGCAACGTTATCGCGGAAATTGATATGAAGCTCTTGGCCATTTCGGAAAAAGAAATCATCGCTAAATACAAGGGCGAGGCCAAAGTATCCGGCAAACTGGCCAGCATGGGGCAGCGGATTATGAGCGGCGTGGTCAGCACTCTGTCGAAACGGTTTTTTAAGGATATGGAAAAGGAGCTGAAAGCAAAACAACAGTGATATAGCTGTTCCTTAAAGCACATAATTCAAAACTGTCTTTTAAACTATTTTGTCAGCAAACGTGATGTAAAACATGGATAAATAAATTAGTACGTATGAAAATATCGATTAAAATCAACGGCAAGAAGTATACCGACGAGGTCGAACCACGGATCAGCCTGACGCAATACCTACGTGAAACCTTAGACATGACCGGTACACACATCGGATGCGACACCAGTGCCTGTGGGGCCTGTACCGTAACCCTGAACGGCGACGCCGTAAAATCATGTACTATTCTGGCGGTGCAGGTCGATGGGGCAGAGGTGACCACTATCGAGGGCATGGCCAAAAATGGCGAAATGCATCCGATCCAGCAGGCCTTTAAGGAAAAACACGGACTGCAATGTGGTTTCTGTACGCCGGGCATGGTCATGGTGGCGGTCGATATACTCAAGCACACTCCGAATCCTTCTGAAGAAGATATCCGGCATGGCCTGAAAGGTAATTTTTGCCGATGCACGGGGTATCATAATATTATAAAATCGATTCAACATGCCGCTGAACTTATAAACAAATAATCCATGGGAAATTATGTAGGAAAACCAGTAAAACGAAGGGAGGACGCACGCTTTTTAAAAGGAGCGGGAACGTATACCGACGATATCAAGCTCCGGAAAATGACGCATTCTGCCTTTGTTCGGAGTCCGTATGCGCATGCCAAGATTTTAAATATCGACACCACGCAAGCCAAGAAGGCCGAGGGGGTGGTTGCCGTCTTTACGGCTCAGGACGGTTGCGGCGAATTTGGCGTACCCTGCGGATGGCAGGTCGATTTCAAGAACGGTGATACCATGCGGGAACCGAAACATCCTTTATTGGCCAAGGACAAAATAAGGCATGTCGGCGAAGCTGTTGCCATTGTAATCGCAGAATCGTTGGAACTCGCGCGCGATGCGGCCGAACTGGTCTCGGTAGATTATGAGGAACTGCCGGCGGTGACCGACCCCAAAAAGGCGATGGACAAAGATGCCCCCTTGGTACACGATGACTGGAAGGATAATGCCGCCTTCGACTGGTGTATCGGCAACGATAGGGCCGAGGTGGAGGCCGCCCTGGAAAAGGCCCACCATGTCACCGAAATGGAGTTCCGTAACCAACGTCTGGCTCCCAATGCGATGGAACCCCGGAGTTACATTGCCGATTATGATGTGAACGGGGACAAGTGGACGCTATACACCAGTACTCAAAATCCGCATTTAATTAGACTGTTGATGTGCGCCTTTGCCTTGGGTATCCCCGAGCAAAAGGTCAGGGTGATCTCGAAGGATGTCGGCGGCGGATTCGGCAGTAAGATTTTTCATTATACCGAAGAGTGTTTGGTAACCTGGGCATCCAAGGAAATCGGAAGGCCCGTGAAATGGACCTCGGATCGAAGCGAGGCCTTTTTGACCGATGCCCACGGAAGGGACCATGTAGTAAAATCTAAAATGGGCTTTGACAGGGACGGGAAAATTGTGGCGCATCTTACCGATGAATATTGTGCCATGGGTGCCTATCTTTCCACTTTTGCACCCGCGATCCCCACCTATCTGCACGGTACCCTGTTTCAGGGCGTATACACCACACCGCTGATCCATTTGAACGTGACCGCTCCCTTTACCCATGCGGTACCGGTGGATGCGTATCGTGGTGCCGGTAGGCCGGAAGCTACCTATTTATTGGAGCGGATGGTCTCCAAAGGTGCCCGCGAAATGGGTATGGATCCTACGGAAATCCGCTTTAATAATTTCATTCCGCCCTTTGACGGGGTCGAACAGGAAGGCTACCAGACCCAGGTCGCGTTGCAATACGATAGTGGCAACTACGAAGGCGTATTAAAAAAAGGATTGGAAATGCTGGGCTATGCCGATTTTAGAAAGGAACAGTCAGCAGCCCGAAAAAACGGAAAATTGATCGGGGTTGGGTTTTCGACCTATATTGAAGGATGCGGAATCGCCCCATCGGCCGTAGTCGGTGCCTTGGGCGCGCGGGCAGGTCTTTACGAAGTGGGACAGGTACGCGTACAGCCCACTGGGAAAGTATCCGTCTTTACCGGAAGCCATTCCCACGGGCAAGGGCATGAAACCGTCTTTGCCCAGTTCGTGGCCGATAAATTGGGGATACCTATGGACGATATCGAAATCGAACACGGAGATACCGATCAGGTGGCCTTCGGAATGGGTACTTACGGGTCAAGGAGCCTCTCCGTCGGCGGAAGCGCCATCATGAAAAGTATCGATAAAATTTTGGAAAAAGGAGCCAAGATCGCCGCCCACAAATTGGAGGCCGCCGAAGAAGATCTCGAATATGCCGAAGGAAAATGGACGGTTAAAGGTACCGATAAATCCGTTTCATTCGGTGATGTTTCCCTTACGGCCTATGTGCCGCACGATTATCCCGAAGGTTTGGAGCCAGGTCTGGATTTTTCCAGTTTTTACGACCCGGCGAATTTCACCTACCCCTTCGGCGCCCATATCGCCGTGGTCGAGGTAGATGCCGATACCGGCAGGGTAACGCTCAACCGTTTTATAGCAGTTGACGATGTGGGTAATATAATGAATCCCATGATCGTAGACGGTCAGATCCATGGGGGTGTAGCCCAAGGTGTAGGTCAGGCCCTATTGGAAGAAGTTGTCTATGACGAAAGTGGACAAATGATTAGCGGTTCGTACATGGATTATGCCATGCCCCGCGCCGACGACCTCCCGATGATAGAGACTGCCAATACGGTGACTCCTTGTCCTCATAATCCCCTCGGTGTCAAAGGTGCTGGGGAGGCAGGTACTATAGGATCAACACCGGCGGTGGTCAACGCGGTAGTAGATGCCCTGGCGCACTTAGGAGTTACGGACATTCAAATGCCGTTAAAGCCGCAGACCGTTTGGAAGGCGATGCAGAATTAAAAAAAACATATCTTATGATACCAGCAAAATTTGAATACAAGAAAGTGTCTTCTGTCGGCGAGGCATTGGATTTGCTTGATAAGCACGGTTTTGACGCCAAGATATTGTCGGGCGGACATAGTTTGCTTCCTGCGATGAAACTGCGTTTGAACCGGCCCGAGGTATTGATCGATATTACGGGCATTTCGGGAATGGATTCCATTACCGAAGATGGTGATGATATCGTTATCGGTGCCAATTGTACGCACAGCCAGTTGTTACGGTCCGATCTGATCCAAAAACAGGTCAATATTTTAGCTCAAGCTGCCGATACGGTGGGTGACGTTCAGGTTAGAAATAAAGGAACGATCGGGGGCAGTCTGGCGCATGCCGATCCCTCGGCAGATTATCCCGCCGTTGTTTTGGCCTGTGATGCCGTAATCGTGGCCGAAGGAAAAAATGGCAGTAGGGAGATAGCCGCAACGGATTTCTTCGAGGGTATTTTCACCACGACCCTACACGACGACGAGATTATAACGGCCATTCGGTTTCCGAAAATAGGGAATGGCAACTATCAGAAATTCTACCAGTCCGCCTCACGCTTCGCCATAGTGGGAGTGGCTGTTGTCAGGGACGGTGATTCCGTAAAAGTTGGGGTAACGGGTGTATCCGATACACCGTATCGCGCCACTGCAGTTGAAGAAGCCTACGTAGGAAATAGCGATGCCGCCGAACACGCGGTGGATGACATCGAGGTTATGAGCGACCATTTCGCCGATGTCGAATACCGCTCGCATTTGGCAAAAGTAATGGTCAAACGGGCGTTGGAGGCGTAATCAGGTCTTGCTTAACTATTGGGGTTGCCAGTATAAGTTAGCACTTTTAATATTTTGTAGCTATTTCTGCATTTTCAAATAATAGTCCGTCGAGTGCTTGCCCGAACCATAGAAAAGAAAAAACAGGCATACCAACAAGGTCACGGAGGCTAAAATTAGGTTCGTGACATTCATCTGTCCAAGAAAATTGGTGAGTACCGCCCCCAATAAAATGGGCAATTGAGCCAGTACTGCCCATCGTGTCAAAAGCCCGATTACAATCAAAAAGCCACCGACAAAATGGGCTGGGGCAACATAGTGTAAAATACCCATCCCCCCGGGTATGTTTTCGAAGGGTTTGATGACTTCGGCCATTTGTGCCTGGTTCGACATAAAGTCGATTCCCTTTACAAAAAGAAAGACACCGAGAGCTACCCGTAACAGATCAAGAGGATAATACGTATGGGCGTTCGCCCATTTGTTCAATGATTTTATTGTAGCCATGACAATCGATTTACCGCCTACCTAAGGACAATAGCGAAGTCAGGAGACCGGTAGACGAAATTATGTCTTAATAAGATACTCATTTTTAGGGAGATATAAAAGTTTTGGTAAAAAAATTAATCCAAAAAATCTCGGTCAAACGCAAAAGGATTTTCTAGATCAGGATTGACCGTAACCTGCACGGCATCGGTGCCGCCATCGATTTGAACACGGTAGATATTCTGCTCGGGCCAAGGTCTGTTTCCGAACCAGAGATGCCCGTCGCCCTGCATATAAAGCACAGGTTTGTCCAAAGTTTTTGCAGATGCCCTAAATCGATCGGTAAAGGTTTTGAATTTTTCCGGGCCGACTTCCGTCATGTTGGCATGTCCGAACACAACGGCGGTCTGAATGCTATCTTTCTGAATTTCAAATTGATTCGCTACCCAATCCGCATCATCGGTTAGACGCTGATCCCATTCCCCTTGGTCGTGAACGGAGCTTCCTACAAGGTTCAGGCCCAAGAAAAGCACGCCATTCTCGATCCAAGCAAAGTTTTCGGGCCGTTCTTCTTGATACTTAACCTTATGCGGAAAATCCCAGTTTTCGTTGAAACGCAAAAAATACTGGTTCCAAAGTGTCAGTGCACCCTCAGGGTCATCACAGTCATTATATTCGTTATCCCCCAATAGTACAAAGGTTGGGGCTTCGAATTTTTTCAGCAATCCGCTGACATCCCCGTACACACTCTCGTCGCAGGGGGCGGAACCGGGCTTGATATCGCCGACATGAACTATAAATTCCGAAGTCGCCTTGGTGTTATGTGCATCGATCATCGCAATCAGTCCATTCCTCTGCTCATCACTGTAAGGTACATCGCCGATTACGGTAAATACTGTGGACTTGTAGGTGCTAGTAGTGTCGATTGTTTCCGTCGAATCCACTTCCCCACCGGCATTATTGTTGTCCGGCTGCGGGTTTCTATCATCCGAAGTACCAGAACAACAAATTGTAATGGCCCCCAAGAAAGCGATGATTAAAGTCTTTGTCATAAGTGATTCGTTATATTTCCCCATTATACGAATTTTTCATTCATAGCAATTCATAACTTTATATATATACGATTAAAGTCGATAAAACGAGCTATAGATTACCTAAAACAGACCCTGATCCGCGTTTCGGGCAATATTCGCTCTGTTTGTGTTAAAACGGTAACCAGTACCATACTATATTAGGTTTTGCCTCATGGGATAGATATATTGTATGTATGTATTCTATTTATTGAAACAATTTCATTAAAATAAAATACGATATCTAAAACCATACTTGCCGAACTGGCAGGTCTTAAAACTACAAAATATGCCTTTTATAACAAACAAAGAATCGAAACAACCCGTAGAAATCTTTTATGAGGATTATGGAAGCGGACAACCCGTTATTTTAATTCATGGCTGGCCATTAAGCCGTAAAATGTGGGAGCAACAGGTCTGGAAAATCGTCGATGAGGGCTTCCGTTGTATTTCCTATGACCGTAGGGGATTCGGAATTTCTTCGCAACCTTGGGGAGAATATGACTACTCCGCTTTGGCGGGCGACTTGAACACACTGATCGAGAAATTAGATCTGAAGGATGTTGTCATCGTTGGCTTTTCAATGGGTGGTGGTGAAGTAGTTCGGTACTTTACCGATTACGGAGCCGATAAAATTGCCAAAGCGGTGCTTATCAGTTCTATAATTCCGTTGGTCAAAAAGAAAGAGGACAATCCCGATGGTGTTCCTGAAGAGGCATTGAACGGAATCAAGGATGCCCTTCAAAAAGACCGGGTCGGATTTTTAAAAGACTTCGGAAAAGGTTTTTATAATTTCGACAAAAACAAGGATAGAGTGAGCGAAGCCCAATTGGATTATGATTTTATCATTGCTTCCCACGCTTCCCCACAGGCAACGATTCAGACGGCCCTCGCCTGGATGAACACCGATTTTCGTTCGGAACTTAAGAATGTGACCGTACCTACTTTGATCGTTCATGGAGATGCCGATGAAACGGTACCCAAAGCGACCTCGGCCGATCAAGCGGCCAAGGGCATTGCTGACAATCAATATGAAATCATCAAGGGCGCACCGCATGGTTTGACCCTTACCCATGCCGTAGAATTGAACAAGATTTTGATTTCTTTTTTTAAAAAATAACTTCTGCTACACTAGCACAAGTTTAGAAAACCGGAATTCATTGGATTTCCGGTTTTTTACTTTACCAGCGTTGCAAGAACTGGAAAATGATCCGAAGTATATTTGAGGTTTTCCAGACGATCATCAATGTGGGTGTAGTTTTCGACCTTCAGATTTTTCACGAAAATATAATCGATGCGATGGTTTAAGATTCTATCCGGTTCAAAGCCATTGAAAGTTCCAGAGGGGCCGTAAAATGGGGTGGCCGTGATTTCTTGGCCGTCCTGCATATAATTTTTAATGATTTGCACGGGTTCTTCGTCGGGGGTCAGGTTAAAATCGCCCGTTAGTACCACGGGTAGATTATCAGTATTGATTTCCTTGATTTTATCAATGATCAATTGGGAGGATTTTTCCCGGGCCTTTTTCCCCTTATGGTCGAAATGAGTGTTGAAAACCCATAGTTTTTCGCCGGACTCAAGGTTTTCAAAAAGACCATACGTGCAAATCCGTTCCAAGGCGGCATCCCAACCGACCGAAACTTTATCCGGACTGTCCGAAAGCCAAAACGTATTGTTTTTCAGCACTTTATATCGGGTCGAATCATAGTGGATTTCGGAATATTCCCCCTTTTGTTTTCCATCGTCACGGCCGACCCCGATATAAGAAAAATCGGTTAAGCTGCTGTCGATATAGGCGACCTGATGATGCAAAGCTTCCTGCATGCTGATAAAAGATGGGCCGTAATGTTCGATGAGCTCGACCAACTTCTCTTTGCGGTCGTTCCAGTTGTTTACCGTGTCGTTGACGTTATCGTATTTTATATTGTAGGTCATTACCTTGATTTCTTGGCCACATACTATTGATGAACCAATGAACAGCAGCAGGATAAAAAGTCGTTTTATTAGCATTTTTTAGTTTTAGATGGATTTAAATGTAAGAATTTGCGTGTAGTAATCGAACCGAAAAATGAATTTTTTTCAGTATCAATATTTACTTAAAAAGAACCGGCGAAAATCTTGCACAGCAATCGAATAGGATATACCTTTTCCGTACGTATTTAGCCACTACTTTTACCTGCCAATAGTTTGAATATGAAATTGATAAACCAAAATATTATTCGGCAAATTTTTGTCCTGTTCCTTATCTTGTTGATTGGGGGATTGATTTTTTGGGAGATGGTACCTTATCTCTCGGGAGTTTTGGGTGCCATTACCATTTATGTGCTATTTAGAAAATGGATGGCAAAATTGATAAAAAAGGGATGGAACCCAAATCTGGCGGCATCCCTTATCATGTTCATTTCGTTTGTTGTAATATTGGTGCCCGTTGGGGGCCTAGTGCTTATGTTGGGCAACAAAGTTAGCAATGCGGTAGACAAATCGGAAAATGTGATCGAGGCCGTAAAGATGCAGCTATCCACCATTGAGAAAACTATAGGGTACGACCTGACCTCGCAAATGGATTTTTCGGGCGCTTCGAGCTGGTTGACCGATAGCCTCCAAGGTTTGGCCGGGGGCACATTCAATATTTTTATTTCGATAGCCATCATGTACTTTTTGCTGTTTTATATGCTTACAAACCGTAAAGAGTTACGCGAGTCGTTGTTCGAATACCTACCCATTAGTAAGAAAAATATAACGCTAATAGGCGATGAAGTAAAAAGTAAGGTACGGTCGAACGCTTTGGGAATTCCCTTGGTTGGGGTGGCACAAGGTATCGTTGCCTTAATCGGATTTTTTATTTTTGGCGTCCCAAATCCTTTTTTCTGGTTTGTTATCGTAGCAGTGGGCTCCATGATTCCCTTTATCGGCACTTTAATCGGTATAATCCCCGTCTTTATACTGGCTATTTCCAACGGAAACAACTTTCAGGCCTGGGGCATTTTGATTTACGGATTTGTTGTCGTCGGATCGACAGACAACCTGATACGCCTCTACGTATTGCGGAAATTGGATGATGTACACCCACTGATTACCTTGATCGGTGTCATTATCGGCGTTCCGCTGTTCGGGTTTATCGGCCTGATTTTCGGACCCTTGCTAATTAGTCTTTTCGTGGTTGTAGTACGGATCTATAAAAAGGAATATGCCGAACGGAACGGATCTGAAGTTAAGCAGACATAGAAATCTCTAATTATAGCTAGTAGCTACGGCTATGATAATGGCTATAGCCCCGACCAACAACATCAAAAGGGTCGGCCTCCAAGCAAACTTGAACCATTTGTTGTACGGGATGCCACTAACGGCCATGATGGCCGTCAAGGCGCCATTAGTAGGACATTCGCTCTGCCAGCTATTCCCCTAGGGATTACCAAAAGTAGGTCGAAGGCCGAGAGGTGTTCAGCACTAATTTGCCCATAGGAATCGTTTATGACCTCAGTTATGCCAGATTTAGGGTCCGTGACTCTTTGTTATGCTCCCTGCGGAATCAAATAGGTCAGAATCCAAGACAGTATAATCACCGAGATAATGATCACAAAAACATTCGGAAAATTTTTCATTCGGAATTAATAAATGATATTATCTAATATCCGGCTGAGGTTGTACTCCGTAATATGAAATTTCCCGTCCGCGGAAAATACTTCCCTAATTTCCTTTTTAAGCTCGGCAAGCTCCATATGTGAATATTCCAGTTTTGAAATCGTATTCTCGATTTTTTTGAAGCTTTTGTCTTCATCATCGTGGCTAATTTCGTTGAAAAGACGATCAAAGTTTTCCGGTACAGTTCTGGATCGGATAAGATTCAGCTCCTCCGGGTCTTCTATGGAATCGGCTTGCGCACAAAGCAATAGGATATATACTTTTAAATCAGCTTTTGACCAATGTGTTGCGTTGTTTTTCATTTTTTGGATTGTATTTATTTTGTTATTAAAAGTAAGGTATAATAGGCCGCGATGGCCAATAAAAGCAAAAGCCCATAGGCCAAAAACCGGATGGATCGGTTTACGTTCCTAAATTTATAGTCGGCAATTTTTGAGATAATAAAAATTTGCCGGCCCAATTGAAGCAACAGTTTTTCTTCGTTGGGACTGATGTCAATGCGTCCAATTTGGCGCGTTGTTCATTAGTTGAAGAGCCTCCATAATCACCCTCTGTATTTTTATGATAATAAACAGGATAGGCCATATCAATCAATTTTACAGCGATTTTACATACAAGACCAAGGGTGTGCCCAATCATCACGGGTAGAGGTTGCATTGGTATATTTGATTTGTATGTTTTATTGCTCGATGGAATTACTTTTCAGCCTCTGCTAATTTCTTGGTATCCACATACTGCTGAAATTTTACAATTTTGCCATCTTCCAAAGACCATAAATGTGCAACTTGGGCATTGTAAGATTTTCCTGTTTCCTTGTTTTTAGCATCATATCTTAAAGTTGCTAATATTTGGTTATTACTCATGTCGTGAAGCTTGATGTCTGCTAGGTTGAAATACTCATGATTAGCTCCAAGACGAGCAAAAACACCATTTAAAATAGCATCTGGACCTATATATGGATTGCCGTCTGCCATGGAATTACTTTCAGCTTCATTCCATTCAATTTTAGAATTCATACTGCCGAGAACTGTTTGCATATCGCCTGTTGCAAACGCTTTGTATAAATTGTCAATGATTTGGATGTTTTGATTGTTCTTCATAATTGTTGTTTTTAGGTTGTTCATTAATACGCCTTATGCACTTCCAACTCAATTTCAATCATAAATTCGGGTATCGCCAATTCTTGTACGCCAAGCCAAGAGCCCGTTGGAAAATGGTTTTTATAGATTTCTGCTCTGTAGCCTGCAAATTCTAAAAACTTCGCCATATCAATCGTGAATACATTTTCAACAACCACATCATCAAAGGAGCAACCAAAGTGTTTTGGAATTTAATCCAAATCAGTATAACAGTTTTTCATTTGTGCTCAAAATCGCCAACTTCGGCTGGGTTGCCTTCATCGTCCATACTTACGGCACCAGAGATTTTTATGCTGTTGCCGATTTTTACGGTACGGGAATAGCCGTATGCTTTCTCTACGTGTGGACGCAACAGAAAACATTCGGGGTTTACCGGCTTAACGCCGTACTTATCTATCTTCATTGTATTTTTTTCATAGCTCAACCAATTTTCCGGAGTATTGTCGGTGGCATCCATTTTTTAAAGAAGGTGCTTGATCAATTTTTAGTTTAATAAAAGTAAGACCAGGGTTTCCCTAGGCCTTACTGGGTCGGTCATTTTATGAAAATAGCTAATTCAAATAAAATCATTGCCGAGTTGCTGCCGCCACTTTTGCATTAGGTCCGCTAAGGTCTTTTCTCAGTGTCCATATTTCTCCTCTATCACCGTCGGTAGTGGCCTCTAAATCTTTCAGTAATTGGAGCATACTCCCTGCTCCGTGCACTTCCTCAAAATATTTTGGAAATGTATCTTCCTCTCCCATCCACGACATGGAATCGAAGAAATTAACAAAACCAAAATCCATTCCATCCATATTGTTCATTTCATTGGTATAAATGCCAAAGATTTGTTCAGGCATTTTTTCCTTGTACATCTTCACTACTTTTTTGACCACCTTTTCCATAAATTCCATCTCTTTAAACCGTTTTATATCAATCATAAAGACCGAGACTTTATTGATCTCAAAATCCCGGGAAAAGTTGGATAGTTCGGGATTCATTTTCATATAATTTACTTCTACCTCAGACTCCAGATACTGGTTAATATTTTTATTGTTGTCATCAGTATGCTCCTTGGTTGCTGGTCTGTCGTCCATAGCACTCCAAGGCAATGGCCCCATGATCAACATATACTTACCCGCATTTTTTCCATTTAGAATGTTATAAACCCTGGCACCATAGGGCCCTTCGGCATGGAATTTTTTGTTGTGGGCGGCAATACCCGCCTCGAATTCGACAATCTTTTCAGGATTTACCGTTAACATTACGTTTTCAAGCACCAGGCCCTCTTGGGCGGCTTGCGATACTAACATAAGTGGTAGTAATACTAAGATGTACAATACTCTTTTCATTGGTTCTATTATTTGCTTGGTTAATATTCTTGTTTTACCGCTGCGGCGGTACGCGCTACTTCCTTATGGCATAAAGCGAATACGTTAACTTGGCACTCCTTCAACAATACTGATAGCTGGAGTTACCGGAATAATACGGGCCAGCTTTAGACCGGCCTTTGAAAAAATAGCTTCGAACTGCTCTTTTGTCCGTTCTTTACCACCGATCATGAGCATGGTAAGGTCTAGCCATTTAAACGGATGCGGATCATTTCCGGGGGGAATCACGGCTTCTACCACTAGTACTTTTCCCCCGGGATTCATGGCTTTTTTGCAATTGGTTAAAATAGAAATCGCATCCTCATCGCTCCAATCATGAATAATATGTCTCAAAATGTAGGCATCACCGCCACTGGGCACGGATTCAAAAAAATCTCCTGTTAAAAGTTGACATCCATCATTGAGTCCTTCGGCCATTATGTTTTCTTTGGATCTTTCGATTACTTCATGCAAATCGAACAAAATTCCTTTTGTCTCCGGGTTTTTATGTAGTACAGCGGAAATCACTTCACCATTGCCCCCGCCGATATCGACCACGGTCTTAAAAACCGAAAAATCATAATTCTCGATCATGGGTGCGGTTTCCCCGCCGTGAATATCGGTCATCATGCGGTCAAATATTTTTCCTTCCTCGGGGTGGTCACGTAAGTATTCAAAAGGCGGGGCGCGCATAGCCTTTACCCAACCACCGCCTCCATTCTGTACGGCAAACATAAACTCATTGTAGGATTTATAGAACAAACTTCCGGCAGACAGGGCCATGGCCTTTGTGCTGTTCGGACTATCCTCTTTAAGGCATTCCGCCAACGGGGTCAAATCAAAATCCCTGTTTTGCATTTCTTTGAATATACCGTTACTGGCCAAGGCGCGCAAGAGGCGATAAATCGCTCCTGGGTGTGCCCCTGTCTCGCCGGCCAATTGGGTAGCATTCATTGGGCCGTGGGCCGCCAATAGGTCGGCGATATTGAGTTTTGCCGCCACATGGATCGCTTTGGCGGGAACAAAGCCAAAGATCATTTGGGTCATTGCAATTTGGGGTGGGAGGTTGTTTTCCATGATATTTGAATTTTATTCCGGCGAAGACGGGAATCTCGTTATTGAATTGATTTAGATTATTTTTCCCTAACCACCGCTTATCGCTGTCCGCACTTATATTTTGACACAGCAAGGCGATAAGCGCATAGCTTGATCATTTAATAGCTATTGCCGCACTCGAAGGCCCGGCCAAGGGCATAATGCTAGTCTTGACGAACCCGGCTTCTTTGGTCAGCTCCTCAAAATCCGAAGTTGAAAAATCGTAACCCGCTGGCGTTTCTATCAGCATGTTAAGCGACATCAGCAGACCAAAGACATTTTTGCTTCGATCTGCGTCAATGACATTTTCAATGACAACGAACGCACCTCTTTTGGGTAATGCTTCGTAGGCTTTTGCGATGAGCATCTTTTTGTCTTTAGTACCCCAATCGTGTAAGATCTGTCCCATTGTAATCACATCGGCTTTGGGAAAATCATCAGTAAAAAAGTCTCCAGAAACCACATTTACCGTATCGCCTAGTCCTATGGCATTTATATTTTATTGAGCTATAGGTGACACAGGGGGCAGGTCGAAGGTGGTGCATTCCATATGCCCATTATTCAGGGCCACTTGAGCGGAAAGGTCACCGCCCGAGCCACCAATATCACAAAGTGTTTTATAGGTTGAAAAATCGAATTGGTTGGCAAAAGCAATAAAATTGCCCATTTGTACGCCCGTCATGGCTCTAATGAATTCCCGAAGTCGATTGGGATCGGCATAGATGACTTCAAATGGAGAGGCGCCATTATTTTTGGCCTCATTTTGTGGTAGGCCCGTTTTTAGACCTGTTTCCAAAGCGTTCCAAAAAGGATACAGGCGGTTGTTCGCCATTTCTAAGATTCCGCCCATATAGCTGGGTTTGTTTTTGTCTAAGAATAGGTCCGTGTCCGCCGCATTGCTATAGACCGAGGTTTCCTTGATCCCCGTTCGGTTTAAAAAACCCAGTGCTACCAAGGCATCCAAAAAGTCGTAAAGACTTCTAGAATGGAGTCCTAGTTCTTTTTTGATTTCGTCTCCGGATCTCGGGCTTTTTCCTAAAAGTGTGAACAGGCCCATATTAGTGGCCGTTAATAATGTTTTTGAGGCAAAGAACCCTGTGCCGATCTGTAAGATTTTTGAAGGATCTACTTGTGTTTTTGTTTCCATTATTGGTTTGATTTAAAGAAGTGAATTCATTTCCTTCAGGTTTCCATTATTTCTCTGATCATGATTTTTGTTTAATGGCGGAACTAGTCGCTGTTCAGTATTCGTATTTATGTTTCCTTTAGAAATATGGCGGTGGGACTTACATACGTTCCATAAGCCTCTGCCATTGTCAATTGTACCGCTCCAGTGGCCAATATTTCGAACGCTAGGGAGGAATTACTGCCAGCTGGCATTCCCGGATAATCAAATTTATTATGGCCTACATATTCGTACATTTCCCCAAAAACCTCGTTTTTGAGCCATAGTTGATTGTCCTTTATAAAAAATTCTTTCTTGCCTTTTGGCTCTTTTGTGCTGGTGTAACTACCTGTCAACTTTTTTAATGCCACAGCCTCCACCGCCAAACTCAAGGCCATACTAACATCGTAGTTCACTTTTTTTGAACCATTGCTTAAATCATCAACTTTTAAAATCCTTCTTTCCGCTGTAGGCGAAGCGGCGGCCGGGTCGTTTATAATATTTTTGTCTCCGGTAAAGTACAATTGGGTTACAAAAGGCTGATACCATATAGCTCTATTGGTACTCCTTCTTCCCCTTTTACCAAAAGGGTATTGCGTACCGGGCTTCCCGGTCTATAAAATGGGCCGAGAATATCCGTAGTGGTTTCACAATCCCCTTCGAAATTTTGACCATTGAAGCGGATAAAGCCCGAAGTACTTACCGCAACGGCTGCCAAAGCAGTACTGTTTAGAAAACCCCTACGTTTCATTATGGTTGTTTTATATTGATACGCAATATTTTGAGTCTTTACTATTTGTTGTTCTGAACTATACCTGTTTAGCAGGTTTAACAGGAGCAAAGACCATATAATTTACCCGATATTGAGGTGATATGAATAATAAATCCGTTGTTTCGCTTACGCATTTCCGGTAGTACGGCCTGTATGCAGCGAAGTGCATCTTAAAATGATTCTATAATATTTCGGATCAACCGTCATAATGACCCCCGTTGACTATCCTTAATTTTTCAGCGACCTTTCCGATGATTTAAGATTTAGGATCACTTTATATTAAAAAACCCAACAGGAACCCATCTTGTTTTTCCCCCGAAACTTTAGATGGATTGGCCTGTCAGGTTTGGTTTGAAACCTTATTCTTTTGGCGTAGGCATTGAATACCCCAACTGTTGATACACTACAAGATTGTCATAAAAGGCATCTTCCCGACTGGCCTTACCTTCGGGACCAAATTTCCAAATGCTAAAACCATGGGTCTCTATTTTTTTGTTGGTCGGCGGATTTCCCATGAATTCCCCTTTATTTGTACCGGTGCAGGTCCAGTTTAGATACGCGGTATTACCATCTATCCGGCTATTATCCAAGGTAACCTTAAAGTCCGGAAAGGCACCGTGATACACGTCCATGAAATCACCATAATCAGATTGTTTCTTGGCGATAGTAGCTCCATTGGCCGTCCTGATGACATTGCTTACCATATTGGCATACATCAACTCCTTATCATTTGTGTTCCAGGCCTTGGTCACTTTATTAATGGTCGCCTGTATCGCTTTTTCATCGTCAGACATATTGGCCATTGCTTCCATTTCCCTGTTCATTTCCGTAGCATCAAAATAGACATGCTCCGTTACAATTTTCCCCTCAATAAACTGTACGGCTAAATGTACCGGCATGGAGAGTTGTTTATTATTGGCGGCTATGGTTGCATTGTGTGGTGCCCAATAATAGACCCAGGTTTCATTGTCCTTATCCAATACCATTTCGATGAATGCCTTATCCTTGTCAAACCCGTATTTGGAAAATACCGAGGACGTTTCTTTGAGATTGGTTGCTCTTGTATCAACAGAAATACTTTTATCCGAATTGACATAGACTTTTGCGGTATCCGCGAAGTGAGTTTTCCAAGTGGTCCAATCGCCACCTTCATAGGCAGAAATTCCGGCTTTAAGGGTATTAATCTCAGAAGATTCTGAAAAATAACGTTGTTCTTTCTCTTGACAGGCAATGAACAACACAATTGTCATCGTCAATGCGATTACTTTTTTCATGATTTCTGTTTTATGGTTATAGTTGGTATTATTTCTTCTATTCCGTCTGTGACTTAAACTCCACCAGAATAAGTTCTGATTTGTTGTCTCCTTTGCTTTTGGGTAAATGCTTTCCGGCGGGTGCCCAAATAGCTTCACCGGATTTCCTTATGTCCTCTATCGTGGTTCCATCGCCTAACTTCATTTCTGTATCTCCATCAGACAGAAATACTGCAACACCATTGGGGTGTTCGTGCATCACCGATGCTTCACCGGGAGCGTAACTGATACGTAACACACGAACTTGATCATTCTCAAAAACTACGGTGTAATGTTTGGCATCTACCACGTTTGGGTCTTGCCCACATGCCTCCGTTTGAATTGTCATCACCAGTGCAACTAATACTATTGTGGCCATTGATGATTTTGCGATTATTTTTTTTTAAAATCTTCATAATTTTTGATTTTTGTTTTGTGACGTTGTATTCTTATTTTGCCTAAAACATAAAGTTTACAGTGAATTTTTTATTGAAATTAAAATGATATGATTGTATCATTTTTAATGACTACAAATTATAAAGTACTATCAACCTGATACCACTATTCCGGTGGAGATACAACTTGTACTATCCTGTACACAAAGCTGATACGCTGATCCATTTCTAGGGCTCCGATTTCGGTGAGGCCGTCTTGTGGAAAGACCGTACTCTCTTCCCACGTCGGATCCAATGCTTCCTTTAAGCTGGAGTAGATATCATAGGAAATCGTGTTGGCCTTCATTTCAGGACCGGAGGGAGACAGAATCATACCATTTCCCCAGGCCTTCTGTTTGCTTTTACCACTATCCATGGATGATTTAATAAAAGGAGCCCAATGTTTGCCTTCCAGTTCGATTAAATTACCTGGGTTAGAAGCATTATGATAAATCATTTTTACATAATTAAAATCGTTTTCCGGCACCACATTGTTTGCCTCCACCCAGACAGTCGGTTTTACGAATAGGGTATGCATTACCTTACCCATGGAAAAGGTATCCATTTTGTCCATAGACACATCGGGCCAAACCTCAGAGGGATCCCAGATGCTTTCCCCTGCGTCAATGTCATTATAGGTATTGATGAACAGGATATTGGGAGAGTTAGGCTCGTCAAACCCACCCACCTTCTGGAACAATCCCCAAAATGTCAGGTTGCCTTTGGTTATCGCATTTTCCGCAACTTTGCTCCAATACTTGGTCTCCCTCGAAATGAATTCCTCCATCTGATCGGACGGTACATGTCTGTACTGATACATACTTATACCCTTGTTTTCTTCATCTTGGGCATTTAGTTTGAAACTAAGAATAAAAACAAAAAGCAGTATTATTTTCATAAATTTCCCCGCGCAATCAATAGTGGTTTTCATAATAATAGGATTAGGTTATACAAAATATTACAATATTCGGCCTATATATTTTTGATGATACTATCGTTGATACCGCTTTCAAAGTTCAGTTTTGCTGTTCGCCCAACAGATTATCATAATATCCCTATATCAAATTGAACTTTTATTGCCGGTCGGCAACTTTTACATCTCCGCTAATGCCGCTCAGATCGGCACGGTACATCCACAGTTCGGATTCCCCCCCTTCGGTAACGGCATACCAGTCCTTAAGAAATTGTTCAAAACCTCCTGTTCCGTGAACCTCATCGTACTTTGCGGGAAATTCGTTGTCCTGACCCATCCAGGCCGATGTGTCAAAAAAGGAGATGACCGCAAGGTCCCGTCCTTCTTTGGTGCTGCCCAATTCATTCGAATAGACGCCAAACGTTTCATCTGGCATTTTTTCGGCGTATACCTTAATAACTTTTTCCACCAAGGCCATTGCTTCTTTGCCCTTGCCCCTTGTAATGTCATAATAGTCCACCAGCATGTTTTTGATGGTGAAATCCTTGGAAAAGCGGCTGAGTTCAGTTTCATTTTTCCAATAGCTTGTAGCACCGCTTTCAGGAGTAACGTATGCCAGAACATTGGTGTCCCAATCGGCGTCGTGGCCATCTTCTTTTCCGGGGCGGCCATCAAGGGCACTCCACGGAAGTGGCCCCATGCTCCAGTGATAACTACCGGTGTTTGGTCCGCTGCTTATCCAGTAAATCCTTGCGCCGTAAGGCCCCTCGCCATGAAATTTTTTGTTGTGCTCCATCAAGCCTTTCTCAAATTGGGCTATCTGCGTCGGGTTGGGGGTTAGCTTTGCGGTTTCAAAAATCATGTACTCCGTGTCGCTTTGTGATAGTGCCATTAATGGCAGTAAAAACAGTAAAAAAATTGCTTTTTTCATCTTGATAAAGGTTATGTCCCCGCCAAAGGCGGTTGACTGGTTAGTGTTTAATACTTATTTACTGGCTACGATTGCAGCCTGTTCCAACAGTTTCTCATTATAATAAGCGGCCTCACGGATAATCTTTCCTTCCTCGTTGAAGTCGTTGATATAAAAAACGGGGAGTTCGATGGCCATTTTATCCGATTTGCGAATCAGGTGAAAATTCCACCACGATTGTACTACGCGACCATTGTCCATTTCGTATTCCAAATAATCGGGATAGCCCGACATCTCAATATTTTCGATTTCAAATTGGTCGAACATTTTTTTGTCGAGCGCTTTTTGGTCGTCCAAAGAAATCCCTCGGGTCTTGAACGAGTTCAGGTCGCCAAAACGGGCTTCTTCGTCATAAAAGCTGTAACCTTTTTCTAAATCGCCCTTTTCAAAGGCATAAATCATCTTCCTAACGGTGTTGATGTTGTCGTGATGATTGTAGATGGTGCCGTTTGTTCTATCGGAAAAGCTGTTGCCGATTTCATCTAAAACACGGTCGTTGCCGTAGGTAATTATCCGAATGATTTTATTGTCTTTGGTCAAATCGTATTGACGGTGCGCAGCGGCATCGATTTTTACGCCCGTGGTTTTGTGAACACCCTTAACTTGGTTCCAGGTCAGCACGGTGGTGCCGTTATTCTGCTGATCATCCTTGTACTCAAGGGCATCGGGATAGGAACCTGGGAACGGCTCAATGGAAAAATAATCTAGCTGATCGTGGTAGAGCATCACCGACCTTAAAAATGCCGCTTGGTTCCTACTTTGCCCCGTGGGGTCGTCCGACGTTCCGTTATACGCTTTGAAGTCCTCAGCCATGTAATTGGCCAATTTTGTGGTGTCACCGGCTACTGAAGCTTGTATGAAATCTTGTACCACATTAATGGCCGGGTGTTCCACGTAGATTTTTCCATTCGTTTTTTTTTGGCCGAAGACGGCTGAAATACTTAAAAAGGCGATTGCGAAAAGTGCATTTTTTGTTTTCATTTTGTTTTGTGTTTAGTTAGGAGTAAAATTTAAAATTTCTTTTTATTGCAGATATCGGTCGACGATACCTCAATCTTAAAGCCGTTCTTCAAAAACTGTTGGACGACAAGGCTTGCAATAAAGCCCGACTACCGATTATGCCTACTGTTTTCATCAGTGCATTTGGTTTTTGGATTAATGATGACCTTATTTAAAAACAGGCAGACCGCGCAATGGTTGGATTGCTTTTCTTGATAGCTAATTCAAAGAAACATATAGAAACCATTATTCAGATTGTATTAAAACTGCGGACCTGCCTGTATACCAGCTATTTCTTAAAGTTTAATTAGGTGTTATATTAGTCGATCATTCGGTCGGAGGTACAAATGCATACCCCTGCTAATGCCTCTGCCCACCGAACAACATCTACTCCATTACAGGCGCCGCTAGTGTAAAGCCCCATTCCTGCATCACGCCCAATTGATCATAATAGGCACTTTCATGTTCGATTTCCCCCTCGTCATTAAAGGTGAGAACGCTGAAGCCTTCCGTAGTGCTTTTTTTACCGGTCGGTGGCACATTGTCCAGCATTCCGGTGTGGGTTCCGGTACAGGTCCAACTGATATAGGTTCTATTCCCTTTTGCCGTGATTTCACGAATGCTGAGCTTAAAATCGGGAATCGCGGTATGCCAGAATCCTAAGGATTTTACCAGGCCCGCTGGGCTGTTCGAAACAATTTTTCCGTTGATGATTCGCTCAAAATCAGGTGTGGACAACTCCAAAATCAAAGTCGAATCTTTATCGCTCCATGCTTTCAAATAGTTCTCACTGGCGTCTTTTAGCTGCTGTTCTGCAATGTAAATCAGTTTTTTTTGTCCGGGATCAATACAGTATACCATCAGAAGTAAAAGGACCATTACAGAAAGTAACACCGATTTATTCATGGTGACAGAGTTTGATTGATACCGGATACATGCGCTATCATGAATCCGTAACGAATAAAGTACATTTTATCATATTCGCCATTGGAATGGGGACGAACGTATCCCTTTACTGTCCGAAAGTCCTTTTTCATTTATCCAACAATATTTCGGATAAAAGTTGTACATTTAAAGAATACGTTCTTCCCCCGGGCAATAAGCAAACCGAGAACCAATGAGCTTTTGTACAAAAGCTGTTTTTCTTTTTATCTTTTCAATCCTGAATTGCTACTCTGCCCTGTCCCAATTTATCGACTTGGATAGCGAAAAACCTTACAGGAAAGTTTTCGTTGAGACTGATAATTTTGGTATTTCCTATCTAGACCAGCTTGAAAAGGCTTATCTAAAAGTAAAACCCGATTCCCTTAAATTTTCCATGCTTAACGACCTGGCCTATTATTGGCATACCCGAAACCTAATCAAGGCCCAGGAGTTTTCGAAAAAGGGATTACAATTGACCACCGCGGAAGAGAATACTTTGTGGCAGGGAAGGTTCCAGATTACACAAGGTGCTATTCTTCTGCGTATGGAGAAATTGGACAGTGCACAGACCGTACTTTTGGATGCCTATAATAAAGTTTGTGAGAAGGATCTGGCTTTCTTGAACACCCAGCTCGGATATGTTTATGAACGTAGGGGTCAGCTCGGAAAGGCCGCCGATTACGCATTGGAATCTCTAGAACTGGGCAAGAAATTGGGCGATTTGAAAGCCATAGCCCTAGCTTATAGCGATTTGAGCAACCTGTTTTGGAAACAATCCAAATTTGATACAGGGCTGGAATATGGGCTTAAATCATTACAGGTATTTGACCAGATAGGCATCACCGACCTCGATTATGATTTTACGCTCTATGTAGTCGGCAATAACTATTTGGGGCTGAAAGATTACCAAAATGCGCAGAAATACTACGAAAACGCCATAGTCATTGGAGAACGCTATGGATTTTATAACAATTTGAGCGATGTTTACATTTCTTTGGTAGATCTTTACGCTTATTCCGGGGCACACGACAAGTCTGAAGAGGCCGGCCTAAACGCCGTTAAATTTGCGGAATTACTGGAAAATAATTTTATGGTGATGCGCTCCTGGTTGTCCATCGGAAAACTACAGAACTTACAGGGGAACCATGATCTGGCAACAGAAAGTCTATTGAAATGCATTCATATCGCTACCGATGATTTTGGGGACGAATATTACCTAAGCCAAGCGTACGAAGCATTGGGAAAGGCCTATGCCGGCAATCACGATTACCAGAACGCTTATCAAGCCTTTGCCGAATACGATACCTTGAAAAACAGGATTTTCACTGCTGAGGCGGATCGACGCACTTCTTTGCTGCGCACTGAATTCAATGTGGCCGATAAGGAAGGTGTGATTCTGCTTCAAAAAGAATTGATAAAAAGACAAAAGGCAAGACAGACCTTTATTCTCGTCATTTCTTTGCTGTTGTTTCTCCTTCTGCTGTTGGCGTACAAAGCCATTTCGAACAATCGTAAAAAGAATCGATTGCTCCAAAAACAAAATACGGAAAAGGAGTTTTTGCTGAAGGAGATACATCATCGGGTAAAAAATAACCTGGAAATTGTTTCAAGCCTTTTGTCATTACAATCCGCTCAAATAAAGGATACTGATATATTGAATATAATGTCGGAGAGCCAACATCGGGTACAGAGTATGGGTATGATCCATCAAAAATTGTACATGGGCAAGAATTTGGCAGCGGTAGAAATGAAAGATTACTTTAAAAATCTGTCAGACTATATCGTAGATGCCTATGGGATGGAAAAGCGAATCTCAATCGATGTGGATATGGATGTTTGTGAACTCGATGTCGACATGGCCATACCCGTTGGTCTTATTGTCAATGAATTGTTGACGAACGCACTGAAATATGCATTTCCAGATAAACGAAAAGGAAAGATTCGGATCAGCCTTAAAAAGATGAAGGGCATGCTTCAATTGGATGTTATTGACGATGGTGTGGGCATAAGCCTCAAAAACGAAGAACCGGTCAGGGGTTTCGGCACACAGCTCATTACGTTGTTGACCCAACAGTTAGACGGAAAAATGCTGCTCAATACCAATCAAGGTACATCGGTATCCATTCAATTTCAATATAAAAAAGCGGCATGATCATGAAAGATATGGTTCGTATACTAATCGTTGAGGACGATATGATAATTGCGGCCAACCTCTCTTTGCAACTTACCCGTTTGGGATATGAGCTAACGGGCATTGAATCTCGAGGTGAGGATGCAATTGCCCACGTTATCGCCAATTCCCCCGATATCATTTTGATGGATATCAACCTAAGAGGGAAGCTGAACGGCATAGATACCGTTTTGGCCATCCAAAGCAAAAAAGACATCGCCATTATTTATTTAACTGCCAATAACGACGAAGCTACTTTTTCGAAAGCCAAGGAAACCCACCCCAGAGCCTTTATCACCAAACCCTTTAATAAATTGAACCTACAGCGTACAATTGCCTTGGTGGTAGAGCAATTGAAAGAAAACAAGACCGGTCGAACTAGCGCCCCAGGGGTAGAAGTCATGAACGATCGTATTTTCGTTCGGCATAATGGAAAAATGGAAAAGTTGCTTTTGGAGGAGATTCTATATATCGAAGCCGACCGGAATTATTGCACGATAAAAACGGGTTCCGCCGCTTACGTTCTGGCCAGCACGTTAAAAACTGTGGAAGAAAAACTGCCGGCATCCCATTTTATACGCATACACCGATCTTACATGGTCAACATCGCAAAATTGGATGTGGTTTCTGACGGCCATTTGGAAATCGGCAGAAAAGTCATTCCCCTAAGCAAGTCGCATAAAGAACGCTTGTTCGAGCGCCTTCGGATGATCTGAACGCTCTGAATTTAATCTCTTCCTCTCGATTTGTTCCGAGAATTGCTACCACGGTTCTTGTTCCCACCTCCACGGTAATTCGAACTGCCGGATCGGTTCCGGTTTCTCGAGCGGTTTCGGTCGGGATTCGGTTTCCGTCTTGGCTGTTCCGTTTGGGTTTCAGCGTCGTCGTCACCATCGACAAACTGATGTTCGGGCATACGGGGGACTTCTTGCCTGATCAATTTTTCGATATCCCGCAAGTATGGCCTTTCCTCCTTGTCGCAAAAAGATAGTGCGATTCCACTGGCGTCGGCACGTCCCGTTCGGCCGATTCGGTGTACGTAGGTTTCCGATACGTTCGGCAGGTCATAATTGATGACCAAATTGAGTTCTTCCACATCGATACCACGGGCGGCGATATCGGTGGCGATCAATATTCGCAGCTTTCCATCCTTAAAAGCGCCCAAGGCTTTTTGCCGTGCGGCTTGGGACTTGTTCCCATGAATGGCTGCGGAACGGATTCCGGCCTGCGCCAATTTCTTGACAATCTTGTTGGCCCCGTGCTTCGTGCGGGAAAATACCAAAACGGAATCGTCAGGTCTTTCCTTTACGATATGCGCCAATAGTTTGGGCTTGTTCTGTTTACTCACAAAGTAAACGCCCTGTTCCACTTTTTCTGCTGTGGCCTGTTCGGGCTTGATGGTCACCTGCTCAAAATCGCCCAAGATTTTTCGCGACAGCTCTACAATGGATTTCGGCATCGTCGCCGAAAAGAAAAGGGATTGCCGTTTGGGCGGCAGTTTGGCGATGATTTTCTTGATATCGTGTATAAAGCCCATGTCGAGCATCTGATCGGCTTCATCCAATACGGCGAATTCCAGATCACGAAACGAAATAAAGCCCTGATTCATAAGATCAAGTAATCTTCCGGGTGTAGCGACCAGAATATCTATGCCACTTTGCAGGGCCCTAGTCTGGCCGCCTTGCTTTACGCCTCCGAAAATTACGGTAGTTTTTAGACCTGTGAAGCGCCCATATGCGGTGAAACTTTCCCCGATCTGTATGGCTAGTTCGCGCGTAGGGGTAACTACCAATGCTTTTATCCGTCGTTTACCGGATTGTCCGTTTCGGGCATTGTATAGATGATGGAGGATGGGAATACCAAAGGCGGCAGTTTTACCCGTACCGGTCTGTGCGACACCGAGCAAATCTTTTCCTTTCAATAAAATGGGAATCGCTTTTTCTTGTATTGGGGTCGGATTGATATATCCTTCTTGTTCGACCGCTTTCAATATAGGCTCGGCCAGCCCTAGATCTTTGAATGTCATATTTTAAAATAAGCGGCGAAGATAAGGTAAAAAGACTAGACTACTAGAGGTAGAATGCAAGACTAAAAAAGCAGGGCACAAAAAATACTTTTGCGTCCTGCCTTGCTCATATAATGCGTAGCTTCAAAATGTCACCGACAGCTTCCCTCTCAAATAAAAAGGGATACCCGGTGTAAAATGAATTTCTTCGAAGGATTGTGGCTCGTTGAACAATCGACTTTCCGTCGCGAACTGGGTCTCGTTCCATTCCGTGTCGAAGAGGTTTTCGACGATTAGGCCCAAAGTCCAATTTTTAATGGAATAGTTGATGTTCAGATCCGTAATGAAATAGCCTTCGGCGATGATGGAATTGTCTTCATTGGCCGGTCTGTCATTGACATAGCGATAGCTGATACCGCCCGAAAAATTATGGATGTCCCGAAAGGATAGTCCCGCTGAGGAAGTCAGATCGGGGGCAAGGGGAATATAATTTTCGCCTTCAGGATCTTCCGTGCTTCTTGCATGGGTATAGTTGATATCGCCGTTGGCGTACAAACCATCGGTCAACTGATAACGCAAGCCAAAATCTACCCCATAACGTCTCGTTTTTCCACTGGGTTCAACGATGCCCGCATCCCCTACATACACAAATTCCTGTTCTAAAAAGAGCGTCCACAGTGCGGCATTGATGACCAATCTGTCCGTGGGTTTCAGTAGGGTGCCCACATCTGCACCAAAGGCAAGGGGCAAAATATCTTCTCCGGTATCCGCAATAACAACTCTGGTGTCGTTGGAGTGGAAACCGATGCCTGATTTGACGAATAGCTGAACAGCGGGACTCGGAGCGTAAATTACGTTCAATTTTGGCCCGAGAAATAGTTTGTTCTGACTTTTATCGTCATAGGTTTCCGAAAGCAGATTGATGTAATCGAACTTAAAATAGTCCAATCGCAATCCGGGGTTGATGGTCCAGTTGTTCTTTTTATAGGTCAGGTCGAAGAAACCGTAGCCGTTGACCTCGTCAACGTCGCCATAAGCCAAGCGTTCCAACAAGGTTTGACGGTTGGCGGTGCGGGAAAGCTGCACGTCGTTGACATCGTCGTACCTGAAACCGATCCCGGCCTCATATTTCAATTGGGAATTGTGGTCGCCCACGTGAATCGAATGTTCATAGACGGTTTCAGCGCCTATAATGGTGCGGTCTTCGTATTGGCGTATTTGATCGCCGTTTACGGGATCTTCCAAAAAGAAGGTAAAGTTGGAGAACAGTTCAAAATCGTATTTTGAAATGTAGGCTTTCGATTTAACACTGGAATGTTCATCGAGCTGGTTGGTATGGTTGACCAAAAAGTTGGACCGGCTCGTAGTACCGCCTTCGGTATCGTCGATCGCTCCGAACCTGCCGATTAATCCCTGGTCAATGGCCCGCTGCGGAATCTGTCCCGATGCATCCCATTTGCTTTGAAAGTGTGACATCGTAAGGGTCAGGTCTTGATCTATGCGATTGCGGTAATTGTAGCGCCCCATCAGATTAATTCGGTTAAAATTCTGGGATGCCTCGAACGGTCCGTCCGTAAGTACAAGTTCGGAAGCGACGTAGGCATTGCTGTAATCGCTTTCGGCAATTTTGAACATACCTAATGTACGCAGCGTATTAAACTGACCTGCTTCCAATGAAATGGAGTTTTTGTCAATTTGTTTCCTCAGCTTCAGATCGATAAAGCCAGCGGTATTGAAATTACCATGTTGGGCGTAATAGGGTCCTTTTCCGAAGTCTATATTGTCGATAGTCTCCGGAATGATAAAGTGCATATCGGAGTAGCCCTGTCCGTGCGCATGCGAAACCATGTTTACCGGCATACCATCGACATTAATGGCAATATCGGTACCATGATCGATATCGAAGCCGCGCAAAAATATCTGTTCCGCCTTTCCGCCGCCGGCATGTTGGCCGATAATCAGTCCCGGTACTTTCCGCAAAATTTCCTGTGACGATTTCACGGGATTGGTTTTGATATCGACGTTGACAAAGTTGCTCATGGCATTTACTTTAGAGACCAAGACCACTTGGTCAAGGGATACCGCCGATTCGATCATCGTAATATTGACCGTACCATCCAATTGGTCTTCCGCAACCATTACTTGTTGGGTCTTGTATCCGAGACTATAGAATCGAATAACATCCCCGGTAGAAATATCATCAAGTTCGAAATAACCGGAAACATTGGTATAGGTATACCCGCCGGTCGTTTTATTGTACACACCGACCCCTTCAAGCGCTTTGTTGTCTTCGGAGGTTATTGTCCCGCTAAGCTCGTGTGCGTACAGACCGCTGCAGGAGATAATTGTGAATACTATGAGTATATATTTTTTCATTTTTATGCATTTTTCTATGGAATCCATGCCGAATTTTCCGTTCGGAAATGCGTATTTCTGAAAGGTTTCGGTGGACGTAATTTTTTTTAAGGATTTTCCTTTGTCTAGGTGGAGCGGATTTGCGGGGGTTCTTCGGGATGGGCCAAATAGCCGAATTTGACTTTTTGTTCCACCGCTTTGGTGTTTTGGGAAGTAGTGAAAGGGAATGTTTTTGGTAGGATAGCGTATTGAGAGCTGATATGCTTATCCCATTTTATAAGGATGAGTGCCGTATCGTCATGGGGATTCTGCTCATCGGATACACCTAAAATGGAATCCATCAAATCGAGCAAAGTATGCTGGTGATCAGTGGTTATCAAGATATGTTCGCCATCTTCATTGTGACCATGACCGGTGCTATGCGAATGGTGTGGAAGCAGGGGATCGGGAGCTTCCAAAAGATGTGAAATTTCATGGAAAACCGTACGGATTTGATCGTGCAAGGGGTTTGCCAAATAGCAGATGCCCATGAGCATTGCCATGAATTTTATCACGAACGGCTTCAAGCCTTTTTTTAATCGTTTGTTCATTTTTTTTCGCTGTATGCTTCACTCTTTGCGCCACACACCTTTGATTCAGCAAAGAAAAGGATTGGACATTTGCGTTGGGCGCTTAGCTATTTTCCAAAAGTTCGATTAAGGTTTCTTCGATAAAAATAGCATATTCAGCTATGGTGGGACGTTCGAAAATTTTGTTCAAGGGAAAATCGACCTCGATTTCTTCATTGACCCGCGCGGTGACCCGTATCGCGGCCAGGGAATGCCCGCCCAAGGCGATAAAATCATCATGTACCCCTATTTTTTTAAGCTGTAACACTTCTTTCCAAATGCGTTCCAAGAGTTCTTCGATGTCGTTTCGCGGCGCCGTGTAGGGCGTGTCCATCGACAATTGTACGCTGCTCAGGTTCTCCAACGCATTTTTGTCCACCTTGCCGTTTTTGGTCAACGGTATCTCATCCATATGTTTAAATAATGTTGGCAGCATATACGCCGGTAATTTTTCTGCAAGAAATTGCTGTAGTTTCTTCACCGAGACATTGGGGTCGCCCGTGTAATACGCCACCAATTTTTGAGTCGGTTGTTGGTCGGCCTCGGACCTTTCATAACCGATTTCTTCCAAAATACGCTTTACCTCGGTTTCGTCTATGTATTCATTGATTTCCTCTAGGCTTTCATTACGGGTCTTATGGCCCAAACGTACGTCCCAACTATAGGGAAACGCATAATTGCTATATCCCTCTTCCTTTTTATGTACGTAGATGCCGACCTGGTTGATCAGGCAATTGGTAGATCTGCCGGTATCGGTCGGCCGGACCCATCCTATTTTATCCTGTAGATACATCAATAGTTCTTCAAGGCTGACATCGCTGTATCGGTAAAAATCGACAAACTGCACCTTTTCAAAAACCGCATCATCCTCGAATGCAGAAACATCCAATAATCTTTTTACGGCATCGGATTCTCGGTGGTAGAGTTTTCGGGCTTCGAGAATCGTGTCGTCGATTTTTGTGGTATCCAAAATATCCTCCCAAAAAAGCTCTTCGGTCAAGCGCGTCTCGAAAAACTGACCCCTTGAAAGACCAGTTACGATAAACGGAATCTCTTTTTCCAGGGCTATCTGGGTGCTGAGGGTGTAGATGGTCTTAAAACAACCGTTGCAGACATTATGATGACGGTGCAGGCTATCTACGAAAATTTCGTTCATATGCGGGGTCTCCCCGTAGATATGATCAACGCCCAATTTAGTTACGATGCGGTCGACATTGGCCTTCGCCTGATCAGAGATGTAGCCATTGTCCATCGTAAAGGCCAATACGTTCAATCCCATATTTACCAAACGCGCCAGCACATAAGTACTATCCTTGCCGCCGCTTAAAAGGGATATACAGTCGTATTTCGGATTTTCACCCCGCTTCGAGGTCAGCACGCGAACCAAATCGTCGTCGTTCTTAAAGTAGCGTTTTACTTTTTCCTCATAATTCGAAAATGCGGTGCAGAGTTGGCAGACCCCGTGTTCATTAAATTCGATTTCGGGATAGTTGGAGGGGAGTCCGCATGCGATACAGTTGACCACCTCGTTCTCTGGAATACGCTTCTTGTCTTCAATCAACACCACCGCACAATTTTCTATTTCAGGATGCGCGGTAAGGTTGGCCTCTATATCCGATAGTTCGATACGGTGGCCACGATGCTTCACCTGGTCGTCAATACGGCCTAGATATTCAAAATCGTCAGCGGCGTTTATTCGGGCCAGGTCGCCGGTACGGTACATTTTAGTGTCCTTAAAGAAGGGATGGTCCACGAATTTTGATGCGGTCATCTCTTCGGCATTGACATACCCATTCGCCAGCCCTTTGCCACTCAGGTAAAGTTCGCCAACTACGCCTTTTGGTACAAGGTTTAATTGGGTGTCCAAAACATAGGCCTGCACATTGGCGATGGGTTTTCCAATGGGTACCGACTTGTCTATATGTTGCTTGGAATCGAACTCACTCACGATACAGCCTACCGTCGCTTCGGTCGGACCGTATTCGTTGTAGATTTTTAGATTCTTGGGAAAGTTTGATGCTATCGATTTTGCGAGCTGCACCTTAAAATCTTCGCCGCCAACAATCATCGTATTTATAGAGCATGCGCTTAAATCACGCCCTTGAAGTAATGCCAAGTGGGAAGGTGTCAGTTTAATAACATTCACCAAATCATCTTCCAGTACCTGCAAGAGGGCCACATCCAGTCCCGTATTATTCTCTTTATAAATAATGATACGTCCACCATTTATCAAAGGCAGCAAAGTCGAGGTCAACGTCAGATCAAAACCTATGGAGGTAAACAACGGGAACACCGATTTTTCGTTGATCTGATACCGGTTTGCGGCCCAATGGAAATAATTCGCAATTGCTGAATGGCATATCATAACTCCTTTGGGGTGTCCTGTACTCCCTGAGGTATACAATATGTAAGCGAGACTTTCAAGATTCGCCGCCACCCCTAAATTGGAGGTCGCCTCTTTTGATAGTCTATTTGTTTCATCGGATAGTGTCAGGATGGAAATACCTTCTAGATCAAGTTTTTGTCTCAAACTTTCTTCCGTCAGAAGTAGGGAGCATTCCGCATCGGATAACATATAGGAAATACGATCCGAAGCTTGGTCGGAGGCGATGGGGATAAAAGCGGCTCCCGTTTTTAAGACCGATAAAACACTGATAATATATTCGGAATTCCTGTGGAAATAAAGGGCTATCGTATCATCTTCACCAATTCCCTTTTTCATTAGATAACGGGCCAGTTGATTGGCTTTTTTATTCAGGCCGGCGTAGGTGAGGGTTTCTTCAGTATATTGCAAAGCTACCGCATTCGGGTGCTCTTCCGCATTTTTTTCAAAACAGGCTACGATGCTATCTAGAGTTTCAACGGGTGCACTGTCCGCTTTTAAAAAAAGTTGCCGCTCTTCCGAAGTTGACAAATTTGGTTTATCGATAGCCATATCGATATCGGCCAGCATCGCGTCCAGTATATTGAGAAAGTGATGGGGCATCTTTTGTATCAGTTCAGGACCGAATATACCGTGGTTCAAATCAAAAATGAGTTGAATTTCCGCCTCGGGATCGTAATCCAGCACGTGACACCGTATCTGATGGTTGCTATCGATGTGCCCGGTATAAATCCAATTTGAGGTAGTCTTTAAACCGTTAAAATCGGGAAAACTGGTATGGATAAAATTCAGGACCGCATTGAAACCGCTGGCAGTCTCTTTGTCCACCATATCTTGTAGGGCCTGTTTCAGGCTCGCGTTGTTCTCAAGCCTAACACGTTGTAGAAACATGCGAAAAGTTTCTTTTTCCCCAATTTCGGTCGCCAAGGGATAGATCTCAAGAAAATAACCTA
>RCMY010000461.1_pt1 | contig 52538 bp, 51 predicted proteins | sample 2041341 | NCBI WGS metagenome assembly RCMY01 (sample SAMN09708234, study PRJNA481090) | Marine sediment metagenome, whole genome shotgun sequencing project.
CACCACCTCGTTGGACTCGCGCAACGCTGCGAGTTCGATGCCGGCACCCTTGCGGAGCAGGTGGGTCCACTTGCCCCACGGGTCCGGATCGTCGGCGTCGAGGAGCGATTCGCCGCCCAACTCCTGGATCAGGCGATGATCTACCACCCGGGTCGTCGCTCGGTCTGCGGCTCGACGTCCGCTGGAATCCGGGGTTCGGATTCCTCAGGTGTCGACGTCGACGATCTCGTCTTCGAGTTCGAGCTGGCGCAGTTCTCCGGCGCTGTATTCGGCAAAGCGGCAGCCACAACAGATCAGCTCTCCGCCGCACGCAGGGCAGCGGGCCACATCGCAACCGAGATGGTGGTGGTGACCTCGGCTCACGCCGCAGTCGCCGCATCGTTGTTGTCTGGTGGGCCATCCCGGTCATGAACCGAACAGTTGGCGTCGGTAGACCGCTCATCAGCGACGCGCACGTCGGCGACCTGCCAAATGCCACGCAGACCGGGAGCGTCGTCGGGCAACGGGTCGGTGCAGTCCGCTCAGCGGTCCGATGCTCATGAGGCGCTGGGGTTTCGGTCGGCGTCGACGAGGAGTTGCATCATCTCGCGAGCGACCATCGGGCCGGCGTTCTGGTTTTGGCCGGTGACCAGGTTGCCGTCGACCACCCAGTGATTGGCGAGTGGGTCGCGGAACTTCGTCTCACTCTCGAAGAGAGCGCCGACACTTCGCAGCTCGCGCTCGGGGTGATGCGGCGTCGCATCGATGCCGAGTTCCTTCACCTGCTTGTCGGTGACAGCGGAGATCTTGCGACCATCCACGAGTGATGACCCATCGGCGGCCTTTGCGTTGAGGAGCCCAAGTGGGCCGTGGCACACGCCTCCCATCACGAGGCCGGCGGCGTTGGCTTCGGTCATTTTCTCGCCGAGTGCTTCGGAGAAGCCGAAGTCGAACGCAGCACCCCATCCACCGGCCAGGAAGACGACGTCGTAGTCGGCCATGTCGAGATCGCCGATCGCGTGGGAGTCGCGGACCTTCGCACGGAACTCGTCGTCGGCAACGAAGCGATCGTCCTCGGCGGTGCGGACGACCGGCTTGAGCGACTTCGGGTCGACGGCGACCATGCCGCCGGCCGGGCTGGCGACGTCGACGTCCATCCCTGCGTCGAGGAACGCGTAGTACGGGACGGTCATCTCGCTCGCGAAGACACCAGTCGGCTCGGCGATGTCGAGCCAGGCGCCGTTGGTGGCGACGACGAGCGCTCGTTTCCCGGCCAGATCGAACGTCGTCGCGTCGGCGTCGTCGGGATGCATACCAATCTTCTGCAATATCTTTCGGAGCAGTCGGGTGGGTGGCAGTGGTTGCTTCATTGGTCCTCCTGATGTTGGTGCACGAGACGCGTACGGCCACGGTTCGTTGCGTTCGGGAACGGCTCGGGCGCGCTCCTCCTTCAATGCTTGTCGCATCGCTGCGAACGCGTCGGCGGCACCCAGATCGTCGGCGATGTCGTGCCAGCGGTTGTCCGCTTCGATCGGATCGGTGTCGAGGTCGTACAGCTCCCATTGATCGGGCAGCGGTTCGGTACGGTGCTGATCCGGAGCGGGGCCCCCGCTTGCAGCCAGGTGGCGGACACCGGGCTCAGTCCAGGTGGCGGGGTCGTCGAAGACGCGGACGATCTTCCAGAGCGTGCCATCGAGGCGTTGGACGAGGCCTTCGAAGTTCGCTGCAACGTGGGCGGGCGTGTTGATCCGAAGTGGGAGCGGCGGCTTGACGGTACGACCCAGCCGGCGGGCGATGCCCGACGCGCTGCTGTCGCCTTCGAGCATGTTGTCGTTCGTCATCATGTAGACGGGCCGGTCGCGGTCGGCACTCGACGGGTCGACCACGACCGGCATCAGGTTTCGTCCGGGAAGCGGGTGGACTTCGCTGAACGAGTTGCTCAGCACCTCAGCGGCAATCGCATCGTCGATACCGGCTGCCGCAAGCAGCGTCGGGATGATGTCGACATGCGACGTCGGCGCGTCGGTCACCGCCTGGCCGGTGGTCGCTCCGCTGCCCACCCGTGCGATCGAGAACGGTACGCGGGTTGCTTCGTCGTACAGGTTGAACCACTTCTGGTGCAGGCCACCGTGAGCGCCGAGCAGCTCACCGTGGTCGGAGGTGCGTACGATGACGGCGTCGGTGCCCTGATCGGTGATCGCTCTGCGGACCCGGTCGATCGGGGCGTCGACCTCGGCGTGGAGCCGGTGGTACAGGTCGCGGTACTGCTGTGCCTTCTTCGCGTATGTGCCGAGCACGGCACGCACCGGGCCGTAACCGGACGGGTAGGTGTCGCGGAATGCAATCTGCGCAGCGGGCTTCGTGGCGAGATCTTCGTGTTGCGTCGGCGCCTCGGGCACGTGCGGTGGATCGAGTGGCGATGGCTCGATCGGGTTGCCGCGACGCGCCCACGCCGGAAAGAGCACGATGTCGTGTGGGTTGACGAAGCTCGCCACGAGGAGGAACGGTCGCAGCGCGTCCGCGTCGCCCTCGCCGCGACGTGTGTACCGGTCGTCGAGCCAGGCGACGACGCGGTCGGCGATCAGCGGATCACGGCGGACCCCGGCGTCGCGCAGCTGTCCGCCGTGCGGTTCGGGGCCGATCCAGCCGGAGAATCCGTATGGGTCGAGAGCGTCGGCGTGTCGGTACTGCCGGACGCCGTCAGCGAGAACGTTGCCGTCGTCGTCGTTCGTGTCGATCCGGTTGCCGTCTGCGTCATGGAGGTCGGCGTGCGAGAGGTGCCACTTGCCGTCGTAGTGGGTGTCGTAGCCTGCGGTGCGGAACCAGTGGCCGAGGGTGGGCACCTCGCCCTGTCGGAGCCAGCGCATACGCGAGTCGTCGGCCATCTTGCCGAGGCCGTCGGTCTGGGTGACGCCGTGGACCTCGGGATAAAGTCCGGTGAAGATCGTCGGGCGGCTCGGGACACATGCGAGTGATCCGGTGTAGTGGCGACGAAAGTTGACGCCGTTGTTCTCGAACCACTGCGCAGCCGGGAGCGCGCTGCGACGCCACGCCGCGACGTCGTCGGACTCGTAGGGCGGTGCTGCGCGTTCTTCATCGGACATGATGATGATCACGTCGGGACGTTGGTCGCTCATGCGGTGCCTTCGGTCGTTTGGGCGGGCGCCACGATGGTGGCCCCGGGGGTGCCGATGTGTCGGGTGAGCCCGTCGAGCATCTGTTCCGACGCGGAAGCGAATCGCTTGCCGACGGCCTTGGCGATGAGTTGCTGTGGCGGGCGGGGCCCGGCATCGATCTCTGTGGTGAGGGACACAGTGGTGAGCGAGACCGTGGCCTGGTCGCCGTCGTCGACGAGCCGCCACGTGTTCCTCACCGACTTGATGACCGGCGGGAGGCCGGTGATCCGGTACGACAACGTCGAGCCGGGCTCCCATGCTTCGACCGTCTCGACGACGGTCGACCGGTCGGTCTGGATCCGTCGTGCCATTCCGACGCCCTCGGTCTGCTCGGACAGCAAGCACGAGTGGTCGACGTTGGCCGCCCATCGGCTGATGTCGCCGAAGTCGGCGATTACCGCCCACACGTCGCCGGGCGATGCCGGGATGACTGCGGTTCTCTCGACGTTTGCCATCAGTCCGCCATCGATGCTTCGAGGTCGTTGACCTGGGCACGGACGATCATCGTGTAGGTGTCGGCGATGGCGACCTCGCGATGATCCTTCTGCGCCTCGAGGCGTGACGGGTCGGTGACCACGGCCATGAACGCTGCCTTGCTCGGGAACTCGTTGAAGCGAACCTGATGCCAAGCCCGACCATCGCCGAGGATCGTTCCTTCCACTGCGAACCAGCCGTTGATACGCACGCCGTGCCCGAGCGCCACCTTGGCGGCCTCGCTCTGGTACTGCTCCATGTGGGTCGGGGTGATGTGAGCAGCTTCGGCATCCTGGAAGCGCAACACGTGCACCACGACCACGGGGCCGTCGTCGTCGGTCGGTGGGTGCGGCACGTCGGCCCAGTCGACCGGAGCGAATCCGTCGGGGGCAGTGGCTTGCTGCATCGGTTGGGTGCCCATGACGATCGTCGACTCCATGCCGGCGTCCTTGTGCTGATGCGACTCCTGGAAGGTCGGGAGGGACTGCATGTCGATGAAGGACTTGCGTGTCGGGTACTTCACGACCCCGATGCGATCCCACACCGGCGCGTCGCCGAGCAGCTGCTGGTCGACCTCGCCGAAGAAGACCGGCCGTGCACCGACGGCGGCGAGCGAGTCGAGAGGCGAGTACAGGTCGTCGGCCTCTTGTCCGCTGATCGTCGAGTCGCGACCATCGGCGTAGTCGGCGACGTCGCGGTACTTCATCAGGTTGACCATCCAGACGGGTCGATCCTCGTCGGGGGCGGTGGTCGCGAGCTTCGTTGCGTAGTCCGTGTCGACCGTGCCGTAGCGAGGTGAGGTCGGTTCGCTCACCTCAGCCTCTTTCGATCGCGTCGAGGATGATCTGCGCCAGTTGCGGCGCCGCGTCCTCCTGGAAGAAGTGGTGCGCGTTCTCGACCGTGGTGTGCGGCTGGCCCTCGGCACCAGGCACCAGTTTCAGGAACGGCTTGTCGCCACCGGCGGTGACCGGGTCGCGGTCGCTGAAGCAGCAGATGAGCGGCTTGTCCCACTGCATGAAGACCTCCCACGCCGCACGGTTCGCTACGGCGGCCGGATCGTCGGGTGACGTGGGGACGAGCGACGGGAAGATCCGTGCGCCTTCCTTGTAGGTGTCGTCGGGGAACGGCGCGTTGTACGCGGCGACCTCTCCGTCGGACAGTTCGGTGATCGTGGCGGAGTTCAGCAGGAACCCGATGTCGAACACCTCGGTGGTCTGGCTGAACTTCTGCCACGCCATGAACGCATCGCTCGGTGCATGCTCACCCGTCGGCAGGCCGGTGTTGCCGATCACGACACGAGCGAAGCGGTCGGGATTCTCGGCAACGAGGCGGAGGCCGACGAGGCCGCCCCAGTCCTGACCGAAGAACGTGGCGTCCTGGAGGTCGAGGTGGTCGATGATGGCCTCTTGCATCCACGCGACATGGCGGGCGTAGGTGTAATCGGACTTCTCGGTCGGCTTGTCGCTCTTGCCGAAGCCGACGAGGTCGGGCGCAATCACGCGTGCGCCGCCGGCGACGAGTAGGGGGACCATCTTGCGATACAGGTAGCTCCACGACGGCTCGCCGTGCATCGCGAGCACGACCGGTCCGTCGGCAGGGCCTTCGTCGAGGTAGTGGACGCGGAGCGTGCCGCCGTTCGTGTCGTCGATGTCGACGTAGTTGGGTGCGAACGGGTAGTCGGGGAGATCGGCAAACCGGTCGTCGGGCGTGCGGAGTGATTTCATGTGATGGTCCTGTTCACTTTGGGACGAAGAGTCCGGTGGTTTCGATGTTGAGCTGTCCGGCGAGGCCGGCGGTGCGGTGGACGGCGATCTCGGCGTACGCGTCGGAGGTCGACATGGCGACCAACGCCGCTCGCTTCGGGTACTCGACGACGGCCACCTGATCCCACATGTCGTCGGCCTGGCCGAGCATGAGCCAACTCACGGCACTGTGACTTCGTTGACGATGTTCATTTCGTGCACGTGGACGCTCCTCGTGGGTGGCTCGCTAGTTGGATGTGATCTCGACGCGGTGGAGGTCGTCGCCGAGTTCGATGGAGCCGTCGAAGTGAGCGGCGCCGAGTTCTCGCCATTCGTCTCGTCGTACGTCCCGCCCATCGGCGGAGCCGGGACATAGTGCGTGTAGATCAGCGTGTGGATGCCGGCCTTCGCCGCGGTCTGCGCGGCCTCCTCGGGTGACGAGTGGTAGTCGAGTGTGTCCTGCATCCGCTGCATCGGGATGTTGGCGATGATGTCCTTGCGGATCACCGTGTGCACGAGCGCATCGGCACCGTCGCACAGTGTGTCGAGGCCGTCACACGGGACGGTGTCCCCGGCGGCGACCACCGATGCGCCCTCGAAGTCGAAGCGGAAGCCGACGCACGGTTCGACCGGTTTGTGATCGGTCTGACCGCAGGTGATCGTCACCTTGCCGCCCTGCCCACCCGTCAATTCGACGACGCCTTCGGTCACTTCGATCACCTTCACTGGCGGTCGGTAGTCGAGATCCTGGTGATGGGCGATTCGGTATGCGATGTCAGGGTCGAGCGACGCCAGGATGTGATCGACGACCTGCTGTGTGCCGACCGGCCCGACGATGGTCAGCGGCGTCTCTTCGAACGTCATCACCCAGCGCGTGGTGATGACGTCGTTGAGGTCCGTGATGTGGTCGCTGTGCAGGTGCGTGATCAGCACGGCGGTGAGGGAGCATGCACGCGCCCAAGCGCATCAGCACGCCGCGACCCGCGTCGACGAGATAGTGCTCGGCTTCGGGACCCTCTCCTGCAGAGATCAGCGTGGCGGGACCAGCGCGGTCCGGGGTCGGCATCGGCGAACCGGTGCCCAGCAAGGTGACGGCGAGAGTCATTGGCGGCTCATCTCTGTTGCGGCTTCGGCATCGCGTGCTTCGGCGTCTTGTCGGCTGAGGAGCTGGATCTCGACCTCGTGCAGAGTCCCTTCGAATGGGAACGGGGCGGCGTATCGAGTCGACACGGGCGAGCCGTGGTCGTAGGCGAGGCTTGGCCCGACCGACGACATCATCCGCATGAACATCGGGAGGTCCACCTGACCGGCGGGCTCGCCGTTGACGGCGATCGACAGGTGGCCGGCCCTGCCGTCACGGCGTCGGAGCTTGACGGCGAGGGTGGCGTCGCCGGACGGGATCTCGACGTCGGACTCCAGAATCGTGTGATCGTCGAACGCGTTGTAGTCGACGACGAGCCGGTCGTCCTGGACGAAGATCGACATCCCCGAGTTCTCGGTCCCCGTCGCGTAGATCACGCCGCCGTCGCCCCCTGAGCGAGTCACCCGCGCGGTCAGGTCGAACGACCTGCCGGCGATCGCGGCCGAGGCCTGGCCGGGCATCGGCGACATCGGCGGCCGGTATACGTAGCGCATGTCGGCGGGGTGCGGCGAGTTCTCTCGGAACCGGGCACCGAACAGTTCGAACATCCGGTCATCGAGCGGAAGCACGCCATGGCGTTCTGCTTCGCTCCACCACAGGTCGACGAGCTCGGCGAGCTTGTCGGCTTCGGCTTCGGCGAGGTCGTTGCACTCCGACCAGTCGTCGGACAGCCGATAGAGCTCCCAGGGTTCGGTGTCGTAGTCGGCGTCCTTGGTGTGTTTGCACACGGCCTTCCAGGCGACGCCGTCGTCGCCGATCTGGGCGAGTGCGCGGCTTCCGCCCATCTCGAAGTACTGCAATCGGTTGGTGGCCGGTGCTGCAGCGTCGTCGAGCGTCGATGCGAACGAATGGCCGGTGACCGGTAGCTGATCGATGCCCCGGTACGTGTCGGGCGGAGTGATGCCGACCATCTCGTAGATCGTGGGAACGATGTCGGACACGTTGACGAACTGACCGCGCAGACCGGTCTGCTCGGCGGAGACACGTCCGGGCGCGTGCATGATCATCGGAACGTGAACGCCGCCCTCGTGAGTGTTCTGCTTGTACCACTTGAACGGCGAGTTGCCGCACTGCGCCCATCCCCACGGGTAGTTGGTGTGACTGTGGGGGCCGCCGATGTCGTCGAGTTGGTCGATCATGGCATCGCCGTCGTCGAAGACGCCGTTGAAGAACTTCATCTCGTGCATGACACCGAACGGGCCGCCCTCCTGCGACGCTCCGTTGTCGGCGAGGACCACGAAGATCGTGTTGTCCATCTCGCCCAGATGTTCGATTCCGGCGACGAGACGCCCGATCTGATCATCGGTGTGGTCGAGGAATCCGGCGAACGCCTCCTGCAGACGCGCCGCGACCCGCTGTTGGTTCTCGGGCAGCGACTCCCATGGTTCGACCCCGGGATTGAGTGGCGCGAGTTGCGTGCCCTCCGGAATCACGCCGAGTTCGAGTTGACGCTCGTACCAACGCTGACGAACGACGTCCCAGCCCTCGTCGTACCTACCGCGGTACGTGTCGAGGTATGCCTGAGGTGCCTGGTGCGGTGCGTGCGTCGCACCGAACGGTACGTAGGCGAAGAACGGCCGGTCCGGGCGAACACCCTTGCTGTCGCTGACCATCGACAGCAACTGGTCGATCATGTCCTCACTGACGTGATAGCCGTCGGTTCCGCCCGAGCGGGCGGGCGGTTCGATCGGGTGGTTGTCGGCAACGAGGTCAGGGTGGAACTGGTCGGTCTCGCCTTCGAGGAACCCGTAGAAGCGATCGAACCCACGGGCGAGCGGCCACTGGTCGAACGGTCCGGCCGCCGAGCACTGCTCCATCGGCGCGAGGTGCCACTTGCCAACGCAGAACGTCGCGTAGCCCTCGGACTTGAGCACCTCGGCAACGGTGGCCGCGTGGTTGCTGATGTGGCCGAGCTGGTTCGGGAAGCCGGTGCGGAAGTTCGACACGGCCCGCATGCCGACCGCGTGCTGCGACCGGCCGGTGAGCAACGAGGCCCGCGTCGGCGAGCACAGCGGCGTGACGTGGAAGTTCGTGAACTGCAGACCATCAGCCGCCAGTGCGTCGATGTTCGGCGTGTCGATGTCGGAGCCGTAACAACCGAACTGCGCGAATCCGGTGTCGTCGAGCAACACGACGACGACGTTGGGCGCGTCGGTCCCGGGATGCGGCGGCTCGTCGAACCACGCCTCCGAATCGGCGATCGTACGTCCGATCGTTCCTTCGAAACGAGATGGTCTGCTCATGTCTGCTCCTCTGTTTCGGGGACCCACCACGCAAGTAGTGCATCGAGTGCGCCGATCCAGGTCTTCGAGATCTGGCGAGATGTCCGGGAATGCGCGGCGCACATCAGATCGAACGCCTCCGGCGATGTCGTCGCGTCGATCAGCGCCACGAGGTTCGCTGCTTCGGCGGGCCCGAGTTGATCGATCTCTGCAGCGAAGCGTTGACGTGTCTGATCGGCCAAGCGCCCACGTAACCGTGCGAGGCCCTCGACCAGCGGCTCGTGATCGAGTGCACGCGACCGCCCGATACGCAGTAGGCCGCTCGCCGCCTCCAGCAGCTCGATCCGCGTCCTGACGTGCGAACGAACTCGGACGCTGCGCTGCTCGTCGGCGTCGGCGACGACGAAGAGGTGAGCGAAGTTCGCCTGGGATCGCTCGAGCGCCTGGCGTTGCAGATCGTGCAGCCCGTCGAAGTTCCTGAAGATCGACGAGACCGACACCCCGGCCCGCGCCGCGACGTCATCGGCACTCGGCGGGACCTTGCCTTCGCTCACGAGGGCAAACACCGCCTCGATGACCGCCTCACGGTTGCGTTGTCGACGAGCGTGCCGACCGTCGATGGGTTCATGCTGTTCCACGTCTGGAGCCTACGACACCACCTCAAACTTGTGCAACTCCAACTCGCAATACCCCGAACCGTCGACCTCATCTGTCTTCGTAACCAGCCGCACGTCACCCTTGATCGCGTCGGCATACCAGCGGACGCTGAGTCGCCCGTGGTCGGTCGAAATGCGGTGAACCACATCAGCGAGGTCGTTGCCCATGGAATCGCTTCGCCGATGGAGGCGATGAGGTAGGCCCAGAACCGGGCCGGACTCGAATCGCTCTCTTCGACCCAACGTCGTCGGCGAAAACAGGGCGCCTGCTGGTGATCGAACTCACCTGGGTGAGATTGCCGACAGTACGAGGTCACCTCGTACCAGCGGCGGTCAGAGTGACGTCATGGCAGAACCGACCACCTACCAGATCGTGTTGCGAGGCCGACCGAGCGCCCGTCTGCTGCGTCCCCTCCTCGACGACTTCACGATCGATACTTCGACCGATTGTGTGACCCGACTCGTCGGCGCTGTCGCCGACCCAGCCCACCTGCACGGAATCGTGGCCCACATCACCTCGGTCAACCTCGAACTCATTTCGATCGCCCCGGCACCGCAACCGCACATCGACAGCACGACCAAAGGAACGCCATGACCACCACCCACGAACAGCGAACCATCAACCATTCCGCCGAGCCCGGCGTCGGGGCGCAGATGAACGCAATCACTCAACACCGATACGGCACGGCCGAGGTCCTCGCACTCGAACCCGTCGCGGTACCGACACCCGAACACGATGAGGTGCTCATCGAGGTCATGGCAGCGGGGGTCGATCGCGGCACCTGCCACCTCATGACCGGCACCCCGTATCTGATCCGCCTTGCCGGCTTCGGGTTGACCAAACCGAGGAACCGAGTCCCCGGCCTCGACGTCGCCGGTCGAGTCGTTGCCATCGGAACCGGCGTCACGCGTTTCGTACCCGGCGACGAGGTCTTCGGCATCGGCAACGGCTCGCTCGCCGACTTCACCGTCGCAAAGGAAGACAAGCTCGTTGCCAAGCCCGCCAGTCTGTCCTTCGAGCAGGCAGCGGTGGCCGCCGTCTCCGGCATCACTGCTCTCCAAGCGTTGACCGATGTCGGAGGTGCTCGGGCCGGTCAACGAGTCCTGATCGTCGGCGCCTCCGGCGGTGTGGGCAGCTTCGCCGTCCAGCTGGCCAAGGCCCTCGGCACCCACGTGACAGCCGTTGCCAGCACCCGAAACCTCGACGTCGTGCGCACGCTCGGCGCCGATCACGTCGTCGACTACACCGCTCAGGACTTCGCCGCCACCAGCGAGCGCTACGACCTCATCCTCGACATCGGAGGCCGCAACAGCATCCGCCGGCTCCGCAGTGTTCTGACTGCGACCGGCACGCTCGTGATCGTCGGAGGCGAAGACGGCAACCGCATCACCGGCGGCGTCGGCCGTCAGGTCCGAGCCATGATGCTCTCACCGTTCCTCCAGCAGCGTCTGACGACGTTCATGAGCACCGAGCACCACTCGTTCATGGAGCGCCTCGCCGAACACATCGAAGCCGGTACGGTCACCCCTGCCGTGCAAGCCCGGTTCCCACTGGCCGATGCTGCCAGTGCGATCGAACAGCTCGCTCGTGGTAGGGCGACCGGCAAGACCGTCATCCTCGTTCGTGACACCGGAGCCGGCCGTGTCGAGTGAACCGCAAGCGGCGAAGGATCACACCGCCCTCGGTTCGGCGCGCCGTGCCCACGTCCTGAACGCCCTGCCTTGGTTGTGGCTCGGCCTGTCCGCCGTCTGGGCTGTCGTCATCTTCGCAACCGACCAGGTGGCGTGGCCGCTGGCGCTGTGGATCGCAACCACCGTCGGCCCGCTCACCACGCTCAAGTCCCGTCTCGACCCGAACAGCCACCCCAAAGGAGCAACCAATGACCACTACGATCCTGGCACCTGAAATCGGGCCTGAGAGTCCGGAGATCCCGGACATCTCTCGTCTACACGATTCGCTGCACGGTGGTGCGCTCACCGACAGTCGCCGGTCGGCGTTTGTTGACGTGAATACGAGCGCCCGGCAAGGGCCGAAGTCGCAGACCGGAGCGCGTTCGATTCGGTGATTTCGTGGTGCTGTTGCCGAATGCGCCGCAACCGACGTGTTGGGGCGAAGGTCACCCGCAGACGCACCTCGAGGAGACCGTGCAGCTGGGTGCGTCCGCGGACGGATTTCGCCACATTGCGTAGCGGTAGGGCCACGTTCCGTCCATGGGATGCTTCTGCGGACGGATACATGTGACCGAGGCGGAACGCCGGTCACCATCAGACTCAGACCGGGAGCAACCCGCAGCGCCGAGCCGCAGACAGCGCCGGCAACCCGCTCGCGAGCGGCTGCAGTGTGTGGGTTGCGATTCGAGCTGAAGCAACAGCGCATACTCGTTCCCCTCGCCGCTCGAAACAACGCTGCACTGCCGGCGTCGTGTGTGACCTGGACGGGAACACGGCGGCGCTCGAAGTCGATGTGGCGACACTCGCCATCCACGCTGCGTTGACCGACCTCGAGGACGTGCTCCGATGGGTCGACCACACACCGATGGAGGAAGGGGCAGGCTCGTGCGTGATCCAGGTCCGCAGCGAGGACATCGGCCAGCTTGCCATGACCGTCGCCCGCATCGCGCTCACCGCACCTGTCGCAGTCATCGAACCAACCGAACTCGCCGACACCGTCAGACAACTCGCAGGGAACCTCACGGTTTCACCGCCATGATCGGCGGCGGGTCGGAGCCGAGGTTGAACAGTCCATGGCATCGTCGTCCGCCTGAATCGACCAGCGTCTCCCTCATCGACGACGGTTCCGTCGACGAGGTGCGGAGCGAGGAAGAAGCGGTGAACCAGACGTTCGGCCCTATCTCCACCGCCAGGAGCTTGCGATGCTACTCACATGCGCAAGTCCCTGATGGCAGCACTGGTGGTCGGTTTGATGCTCGCGAGCTGCGGTGGGGAATCGGGAGACGGGGCGGATGCCCCCGGCTCGTCTGCACCGACCGACACGTCCACGACATCGGCGCCATCCGCGACCCCGACCAGCGCAGAATCGGCGGTCGAGACAACCGATTCCAACACTCTCGCCGATTTCATCGCCCTTGCCGACGCCATTTGCGCCCCGGCGCGCACCCAGATCGAACTCAACGACGAGACGCCGGTTGACGAATCCATCACTCTCGAAGAACTCGCCTTTTATGCGCGAGAACAGCTCGTGATCGCCGACCAGATGAACGAGGACCTCCAGAAGCTCTCTCCTCCAGCCGAGATCAGCGACACGTGGGATCGCTGGCTCGAGTCCGGGGCGCGAGTCAACCTCGAGTACGCATCCCTCGTCGAAGAAATGGAGGGCGGTGACCTCGAAGCGTACGCAAGAACCTTCGACCGAGTCGATCCGGCGATCCGGGACTTCAGCGAACTCGGAGTCGGCATCACCGAGCTTGGTTTCGAGGACTGCGGTGGCCAGTCCGTGCTCTTTACGATCAGCTCGGAGCCGTAGCGTCGCAATGTGCGAACTCGGTACGGCCGGCTCGGTCTTGTCGGCACCGGCTCGCCCGACGACTGCTCGGGACTGCTCGTGGCGCGTCGCCGTCGAGCAGCAAGGCCGGCAGATGCACTCCGACCTGTACCGCAAGAACCTGTATCCCGCCTGTCAGGAGTCGTCGAGGGAAGGTGTCCCACTCGGGTTGGCAGCCGCCGGCGAAGTTGCCGATCACGTCGGAGCGGTGCTGGTCGGCATAGATCAACAGGAGATTGGGTTGTCGATCACCCATTGGGCGTCACCTTCTCAGTCCTCTCGAACGAGGGTCGGCCAGACCTGATCGAGAATCCGGTCCGTCGCCGACCGGGTCAATGGCTGGTGAGCGATCACGAGCCGGAGCCAGAGGGGCGCATACAGCAGGTCGATCGCCGTTTCGATATGGAGATCGTGGCGAAGCTCGCCTCTCTCGATCCCGGCCTGGAGAGCAGTCGCCGCACGCGACCGTCGTTCGTCGAAGAACCGTGACTTGAACTGCTCGGCGACAGCCGGGTCACCCTGGGAATGCTGCCAGACCGATCAACCAAGCAGCGTTGAACGTGTCGAGGGCGACCAACGCCTGTGCTTCGCGTTGTGCCGTGTCGATCGCTGCGAGGGCGTCCGAGTCGCCCAGGAACCGAAGCGCCTGGAAGAAGTAGATGAGCGCGGCACCGAGGAAGACGGTGTAGGCGAGTCGGAACCAGGCGGCGAGGAGTGACACGTCTCGGTGGGTCCGTCGGAAGACGATGTAGAGGCCCCACGCAACGATCACGTCGACGAGGAAGATCACGAGGAAGCTGACCATTCCGAGCCGGAAGAGGCCTTCGGATTCGGCGATGTTTGCTGCTGTGGCTTGGGCATCGTCGGCGACGACGAGGCCCTCCCGGACAACGAAGTTGGCAAAGATCCCGAGCACGAAGAGGACCACGTAGCCGACCCCGGCGACCACCGCAGCCGTGCGTGGACCGGTCTCCGAGCGGTCTGTCGCTGCTGGCCGAGCTGCCGGGCTGATGGGGTCGAATCTCGTCGTGAGCGTTGGGGTGGTTTGCATGGCAGTTCTCCGCTGTTGACGCCCATGGTCCTGGGCGTTTCGGATGGAGAAAGTGTCGCGAGACACGAGGTGAGACGGCCTCGTAGGGCGCGTGATCTCACCTGGGTGAGATCACGTTGCGTGCGAGGTGTCGCGGCGAGCCGTCCTTCATCGTGGAGGTATGACCAAACCGACCACGTACGAGACCGCAACGAAAGAGAGCCAGTGATGACCCACCCGATCCATTCCCCACGCCCGCGCACTGTTGAGCGCACCGAAGAAGAACGCATCGACGCGGCGCAGCGATACGTGGAGCAACTGCAGGCCTTCTACATCCACGCCGGCGTGTTCGCCGCAGGCATGGTCGTCATCTTCAGCGTGAACCTTGCCACCAACCTTTCCGCTGGCATCGCCGGCGAGTGGCGGGCTTGGTGGTCGGTGTGGGCATTCCTCGGCTGGGCCTCAGGAGTCGCCGTCCACGGACTCGTCGTGCGCCTGAACCGACCGTCGTCTTCCTCGTCTGCCTGGGAGCAACGCCAGATCGACAAGGTGCTGTCGCGATGAGCGCCACAGTTCTTCACGCAAGACGCCAGCAAGGACCAGCCGTGTCGGGGACGCCGCTCTGGACGGGGCGAGCCTTTGGCGGGATCGTGCTTGCCGCTTTCCTGCTCTACGGCATCGGCAGCGCGACCGCTGATCAGCCGATCGGCCTCGCCCTGGTGGTCGTCAACTCGATCGCTGTCTCGCTCGCGGGATTGATCGGCTTCCGGCTCGTCCGAGCCGCCGACCGCAACGTCGGCTTGGGCTACCTGGTGGGCCGTGTCGCCGAAGCCGTGCTGCTCGCCGGCGGGATCCTGATGGTCGAACACCTCGACGTCGGCGGCGCCGACACGGCCGGCTATCTGCTCGCCATGATCGCCCTGTCGGTCGGAAGCATCCCGTTCTGTCAGGTGCTGGGGCGGCGTCGGTGGATCCCCCGATCTCTCGCAACTTGGGGGATCTATGGGTACGCCGCACTCGCCGTCGGCGCCGTCCTCGAACTGGCGACCGGGCGTTCACTCTCGGTCGTGTTCGCCCTGCCCGGTGGGCTCTTCGAGTTGGTGCTCGGCTTGCGCCTGATCTGGCGGGGGTTCGACCATCGCATGGCGACTGGCCGCACCCGATGACACTGGCTGGGCATATCAATCGTTGGTCTACGTCCGACGCAGAAGACGACGTGTACTGGTGTCTGTTCACGCCGCCATCGTGCGCGACCGCTCCGCGCTGATGCGAGGTGTGCGGGCAAGGTGCTTGTGGACTTCGAGGACGATCAGCAGGCCGAGGCCGAGGCCGACGCAGATGACGAGGTCGATCGGACCGAGGGGGTCGAGGTCGAGGAAATCGTTGAGGGGCGTGTAGAGCGCAGCGAGTTGGAGTGCGACGACGAACGAGGCGATGGCGAGCATCACCCGGTTGCTGGTGAAGCCGATTGTCCGGAGTGATTCCGAGCGCGAGCGGGTGCCGAAGGCTTGGAAGACCTGCATGAAGGCGAGGGAGGTGAAGATCATGGTCTGCCATTCAGCTCGACCTGTCTCTCGATAGATGAAGCCGATGCCGAGTGAGGCGACTCCGATGAGCGCTCCGATCCACACCGTTTGGCGTCCGAGCCCGTCTGCCCAGAGACTGGCACCGGGTCGGTGCGGGGCGCGTTGCATGACGCGGCGTTCGGCGGGCTCGACGCCCATCGACAATCCGAGGAGGCCATCGGTCATCAAGTTGAGCCAGAGGAGTTGGAGGGGCAAGAGCGCAACGGCGGCGTCGAGTTCGCCTCCCGCGACGAGGTACGGAATGGGCCAGCCGAGCATGACGATGATCTTGCCGAGGTTGCCGGCCACGGCGAAGCTGACAAAGCGGCGCAGGTTGTCGTAGATCACCCGGCCTTCTTCGACTGCTGCGACGATGGTCGCAAAGTTGTCGTCGCGCAGCACCATGTCGGAGGCTTCCTTGGTGACGTCGGTGCCGGTGATTCCCATGGCCACACCGATGTCGGCTTGCTTGAGTGCCGGCGCATCGTTGACGCCGTCTCCGGTCATCGCCACGACCTGATGCTGTTGTTGGAGCGATCCGACGATGCGGAGCTTGTGTTCGGGCGACACTCGGGCGAACACCGAGACTTCCGAGGCAGCAGCATCGAACTCAGCGTCGCTCAGTCGATCGAGATCGAGTCCGGTCAGCACCCGCTCATCGGTGGCGATTCCAAGTTGTTCGGCGATGGCCTTGGCGGTGAGCGGATGGTCCCCGGTGATCATCACCGGCCGGATGCCAGCGGTGCGGCAGACGGCCACGGCGTCTCGTACTTCGCTGCGCGGGGGGTCGATGATTCCCACGAGGCCGATGATCGTGAGCATCGTCTCGGCGTCTGCGACCATGTCGGTCGTTGCTGCAGTCGGTTCGGCGAAATCACGGTACGCAACGCCGAGTACACGGAGCCCAGCAGCAGCCATCTCGTCGTTCGCCGCGAGCAGAGACACTCGCTGCTGATCGCTCAAGGGGACGCTCCCGTCGGCGGTTCGAATGTGGTCGGCGTGGGCAACGAGACCATCGATTGCACCCTTGATGAATGCGAACGCGCTGGCGGTTTCGATGCCGTCGAACACCGTGGCGATGGCGGGCGTCGAAACGACCGGACCGTGGACGGTGCTCATACGTTTGCGGCCCGAGTCGAACGGGTTCTCGCCGAGTCTCGGAACCGCAGTACGAAGGGCCCTCACGTCGAGACCGGCGTTTGCTGCGAGTTGGAGCAGCGCGGTTTCGGTCGGGTCACCGATCATCGACCACGTGCCGTCGTCCGAGCGTTCGGCTTCGCCATCGTTGCACAAGGCGACTGCGGCGACCAGAAGACGTTGCGAGCTGTTCCAGCTCGCGAGGTCGATTGCTGTTTCAGGCTCGACGGTCGTGCGGGCGCCCTCCACATGCAGTGTCGTCACGGTCATCTTGTTCTGGGTGAGCGTGCCCGTCTTGTCCGAGCAGATCACCGTCACGGAACCAAGGGTCTCGACTGCAGGGAGCTTGCGGATCAGCGCGTTGCGTCGGAGCATCCGTTGCGCTCCGATTGCGAGCGTGAAGGTGACCACAGCGGGCAGACCCTCCGGAATCACCGCAACCGCGACACTGATGGCGGTGAGTACGAGGTCCGAGGCGGACTCGCCGCCCAATGCGCCCATCGCGACGACGAGAGCGGCGACGGCGATCCCGACGAGGGCGAGCTGTTTGCCCACGCGATCGAGCCGAATCTGCAACGGCGTCGATTCAGTCTCGACACTCTGCAGCAGCGTGGCGATCCGGCCGAGTTCGGTCCTCATGCCGGTGGCGACGACCAGACCGAGTCCGCGACCTGCCGAGACCTGTGTCCCGCTGAACGCCAGACATCGACGGTCGCCGAGAGCGACATCAGTTCGGTCGATCGGGTCGGTGTGCTTGTCGACCGGCTCGGACTCACCGGTCAGTGTGGCTTCTTCGATCCGAAGGTTCGCGACCTCGATCAGGCGGAGGTCGGCAGGGACGACGGCGCCGGCGTCGAGTTGCACCACATCTCCGGGCACGAGTTGAGCCGCCGGGAGTTCCCTCGTGCGACCGGCGCGACGCACTTTGACGATCGGCACCGACATTTGGCGGAGCGCGGCGATGGCGCGTTCGGCCCGGTACTCCTGAAAGAAGCCCAACAGCGTGAACAGCACGACGATCGCGCCGATCGCGCCCGCCTCGAGGAACTTGCCGAGGGCGAGTGAAAGCAGCGCGGCGCCGATGAGGATCAACACCATCACCGCTGACACCTGCTGCCAGATGATCTTCAAGGGGTGGCTCGAGCCGTTGTCGATCAGCTCGTTCGAACCGAACTCGACCAGCCGCTGCTCGGCGTCGTCGAGGGCAAGCCCGTCGACCGACGACCGCTGCGCCTCCAAAGCTGCACCGGCCGACACCCGGTACCAGTGAGTCTCCTCTGGAGCGTTGGCGCCTGCGACGTCGGTGGTCGGAGTCGTGGTTGCGTTCATCATCGTCTCACAAGGGCGGGATCGTGACCGAGAAGCGCAGCGATGCGGGCCTCAAGCAAACCCTCGGTGACACACACGACCGCACTTTGCTCGTTGCGACCCGTTGCGAACGCATTCGGCTGAGCGTCGGGCGACACGAACAGTCGCGGCGTCGCCATTCCCGCACGCTCGGCGAGCACAGCCAGATCGGAGCGCAGCCAATCCAACTGGCCGGGAAGGACTTCGACAGCCCTGGCAGATCGAACGGCCAGACGATCGGAGAACCAGTACGAACCACCGACCAAGCCGAAACCGAACACGGCGCCGATCACGAGGCCCGTCGGGCCGGCGAGCAACGAGCCGACGAGCACAAACGCACTGGCGAGGCCGGCGAGCAACGTGAAGGTCTTCAGGGTGTTCTTGAACACGAGATTCCTTTCAGCACACGACAAAGTTCGACGATGCTGAAAGTCTCCCCGCCCGATTGCTCGGACTGGCCACGCCGGCCCCTCGCGGGACGTCTTGACGACTGGCCTCGAGGGGTACTCCCCTTCAGTAGCCGAGATGATACACGACGCGAATCGCCTCACACGCGAAACACCCATTGATTCGTAGACATCCATCGCGTGCCCGAGAGTTGAGCGACGCGGAGTATGACCATCGTCCTCATGGTGGGCGCCCCCTATCTCCTCGGAACACGGTGGTGGTGTGACCCCTGAGCCCGTCGGATGGGTTGTGGCCGTGCGGGCGTTCCCGTGGCTCTACCGCTTCCGAGACCTCCAGACACCTCCAGACACCCCCACCGGAGTGAGGTGCTCCGCCGACGCGAACGCCGGCGGCAGGTTCACACCCAAGCGACCTTGGGCCGCCAGGCCATCGATCATTTCTCTCGAGTCGAGGCTGGTGCGAGGCCTGACGGGCCACGATTGATTGGCGAGTCCGCCGTTCGGCAACGGGAGAAACGCCACGTTTGGAATCGACCGGCCCATGCACCGGCGCGAGTTCGGCGTTTGACCTGGCGGAGCGGTATCGTCACTCCGCTCGACACGGAGTCGGGCCTCGACAAGGCGGAACATACGTGGCGGATGACAGCGAGCGCGGCAGCGGTTCGAGTGGACGGCCCACGCCGCGGTACTCGCCACGACAACGAATCGAGTACTGGTTCGATTCGGCGCTGTCGCGAGGTCCGTCGATCGTCATCGGGTGGCTGGGCCTCCTCACCCTGGTGGTCATCGCCATCGGCGCGATCGTCGTCGCCTCGACCGGGCTGAGCGGCGTCAACGACGGAGAGGAGCTCGGTATCGCCGAAGCGCTGTGGCAGTCGATGCTGCGCGTCGTCGACGCCGGAACGTTCGCGGGCGACAGCGGATGGTGGACCCGCCTCGTCGGACTCGTGGTCACCTTGGCCGGCATCTTCATCGCCGGCAGCCTGATCGGCCTCATCGCCAACGCCGTCGACCAGCGGATCGAGGCGCTTCGCAAGGGTCGCAGCGCAGTGCTGGAGCGCGAGCACACGCTGATCCTCGGCTGGTCGGAACGGGTCCCGACGATCGTCGCCGAGCTGGTGCTCGCCAACGAGAGCCGCAAGCGCGCCGTGATCGTCGTGCTCGCCGACGTCGACAAGGTGGCCATGGAGGAGACGCTGCGCGACGAGGTCGGAGACTTCGCGACGACCAAGCTCGTGTGCCGGAGCGGCAACACGTCGTCGTTCGGCGACCTCGACCTGGTCAACGTCGAGGACGCCCGTAGTGTGATCGTGATCGGCGGCAATGACGCCTCCACGGTGAAGACGCTTCTCGCCCTCAAGCATCTCGGTACGTCGCAGGACGCGCCGGTCGTCGCAGAGGTCGACCACGAGGATGCGGCGACGTCGATCCGGTCGCTGTTCGGCGAGCGCGTCGTGATCGTCAACTCGGCCGCAGTGGTCGCGGAGCTGACCGCACAGGCGTGTCGCCAACGTGGCCTCAGTCAGGTGTTTCGCGAGTTGCTCGATTTCGACGGCGACGAGATCTACTTCGACGAGTTCCCTGAGCTGGTCGGGTCGACCTTCGCTGCGGCGCAGTTGTTGTTCGAGAGCAGCAGCCTGATGGGCGTGTTGACGGTGGGCGGCGAGGTGATTCTCAACCCGCCGATGGACAGCGTTCTGGCCGCAGGTGACCAGTTGATCGGCATTGCATCCGACGACAGCACCTTCATCGCCGGTGAGCGGGTCGTCACGAGCGACGTCGTGACGACGGTCCCGCCCACCGCTGACGCTCCGGAGGATCGTCGCATCGTTCTCGTCGGATGGAGTGAGCTCGGACCGCGTGTGGTCGCTGAGATCGACGAGTTCCTCGGCGCCGAGACGACGCTCGAGATCATCATCGACCCCGACGTCTTCGATCCCGACGTCGTCAGGTCGTCGATCGACCCGGAAGCGATTGCGATCGAAGTCAACACGGTGTCGGGGCGTCCTGAGGAGATCGCCCGCAACGCCGCTGGCCGAGCATTCCACGAGGTCATCGTGCTCGGTCGGCGATCGGGGATCCTGCCGGAGCAGGCCGACGCCGAGACACTGTTGACGCTGATGGCGTTCAACCAGCTCCCGCGACACGATGGGCTGGAGCGGGTCCGGATCATCGCCGAACTGCTCGAGCAGCGCCATGCGCCGCTGGCGGTCGCGACCGGCGCCGACGACTTCATCGTGAGCGACGAATTGACGAGTCTGATGATGGCGCAGCTCTCCGAGCACAGCGCGCTCGACCGGGTGTTCCGCGACCTGTTCGATCGTGGGGGAGCGACGATCGAGATGGTCCCCGTCGAGCACTACGGAGCCACCGGCAGCGGCGGAACGTTCGGTGACATCGTCGTTGCAGCGGCCGCCCAGAACCAGTGCGCGCTGGGCTTCCGACGCGACGCCGACGGCGACGTCGTGGTCAACCCGTCGAAGACCACACCGCTGCAACTCGGCGAACGCGACACCGTCGTCGTCCTGCGCTGATGCGTCGGGCGACGCCCCGCCGTCGGGAGAGGGGGAGTTCACGCGCCCGGCAGCAGAATGTCGGTCGCCGGTCGGTCGAGTCATGATGCGATGTCGGACACCTCCGACGGTGTGGAAGTGAAGTCGACCTCGGTTGCTACCGGGCGTATCTTCGGTCGTTCGTCGACCTGGGGTTTCGACGGACCCGGCGAAGGCGACTGCGACCTCGCTCCGTTCGAGCTGTCGATTCCGACGACGTGATCGTGGAGTAGCCTCCCGTGGTGAGGGAAGGTCTGTGGTTGCTGGATCGTGTGCGGTCGACCGGTGAACGCGTTCATCGAAAGCTGGGCGAGTCGGGGTGGGCGTACACGGCACAGCTATCGCTGCAGCGGGTGATACCAGGATGGCTGTTGGACGTCTCGGCGCTGTGGCTCTGTCAACGGCCGCTCGGTGAGGACGTGCCGGAGATCGTCGATGTCGAATTCCTCCTCAGGTCGCCGGCCGAAGTCGGTGACCTCGTGGCCCGGGGTGTGCTGCGTGAGAAGCTCGCACCAGGGGCGTCGGACCCCTCGGTCATCGTGTGGACATTGCACCGAGGTCTCGACTTCGTCGGTTCGTTCCTCATGAAAGAGGTTTCGTACTCTCCACTCCATTTCCTCCGCCTCGATCTCGACGAGGACGAGGTGGTCGGGGATGAGATGTACGTCGTCCCCGGGTGCAGGGGGCAAGGTTTCGGACCACACATGAACCGACTCGTGGCCCATCATTATCGTCGAGCGGGGAAGCGTCGGGTGATCTCGGTGGTCGATGTGTTGAATCGGAACGCATTGCGGATGGACGAGAACGTTGGCTATCAGCGCCTGACCATGATCGTGATCGTGCGGTTTTTCGGCCTCACGTTGGTCGTAGCCCGAGGCCAAACCAGGTTGGGCCGCTTCACGGCCAAGCGGCCATTCGTTCTGTCGACCGTTCGATCCTGAGCGAGGAGCACACACGATGGGCTGAGGCCCGAGATTGCTGTCCCGGCCTCGTGTTGTGGTCTGCCTACGCCGATCCGGAATGCCGGGTCGATGCCATCGTCGCTGTGACGATCGTGCTTGCAGCGTGGAGCCTCACGCAGCGCACCGAGCGGACGAGGGGGCGCCGTTCAGCGAATGGCGACGCAGACGGTTCGGTCCGGTCGTGACGCTTCAGTTCCTTCCTGCGATGACCTCGAGGGCATGGTCGAGCCCCCTTGCTACTTCGTTGTCGCGGGCTCGCCAGGCGACGTGGTGGTCAGGACGGACGAGGAGAGCACCCGTGTCGGACACATCGCACACCTTTCGCCACGACTCGAGTGCCGGTGTGTCGAGGCCGACCCGGACCGTCGACACGTCGGCGTCGCCGAGTACGTCTGCCCAACCTTCGTGGTCGCCGAAGCTGAACATCACGGGTCGGTCGAGGGGCACGAGATCGAGTGTGGAGGTGCCCCCAACGTCGGTCAACCATGCGTGCGGCATCCGCGCTCCTGGACGCGCGGTCGGCTCGTATTCGCTCGGCGAGCTCGGCTCGTCGGTTGGCTCCTCAGGGACGAGCGCGCCCTCGGCGTAGACGTACCCGAGTTGCAGGCCGAAGAGATCGAAGTGTTCCCGTTGCATCTCGACCGCAGCAGCGATCTGCTCGGCCTTCGAGGGGTCCGTCAGCGATGCGTGGAGTCGTTCACTGGTCGGCTCGACATCGGTCCCGAGTGCGGCGGGCAGTTCGACCAACTTGATGGCGTTGGTGAGCGACTGGTGAGCGTTGTTCCGTGCCACCGGGATGCGTTCGGTTGCGTACGAATCGAGCAGCGTTGCAGAGGCCCGACCAGCGGTGATGGCACCAAGGCGCCACATCAAGCCGTGGATGTCCTGCATCCCCGAGTTGAGGCCCAGGCCCCCGGTGGGCGGGAAGCGGTGGGCCGCGTCGCCGGCGAGGAAGATGCGCCCCGCACCCATCGACTCGACGGTTTGTGAGCTCATCCACCAGGTGCCCTTGCCGAGGATCTCGGCGTCGAGTTCGGTGCCGGCGGCCCGTTCGACGAGGGCCAGGCAGCGCTCGTCGGTGTAGTCGTCGATCGACTCGGTCGACGGGTCGATGGCATGCATGAACACCCAGTCCGACGCGACATCGTGGGCGATGAACGTCCCCGGCGCTTCCGGATCGAGCACGAAATGGAGGACACCGGGCCGGTCGGCTGTGAGCGCCCGCAGGTCGGCGTCGAAGTGGATCATCAGGTAGCACTGGAGGAGCGGCGGCCCCACCATCTCGATCCCGAGCAGGTTGCGGACACGGCTGCCGGCGCCGTCGCACCCGATCACGTAGCGGCTCCGCACCCGAACTTGTTCGCCGGTGTCGAGATCCACGATGTCGGACTCGACGGAATCGGCGAACTCTTCGGAGTGGTCCCATTGGTGGTGGTAGCGCAGTTCGGCGCCCGCCGACGCCCGAAGCTCATCGGCCAGGATCGGCTCGAAGCGGTGTTGCGACAGGTTCCGCAGGGGGGTCGGCGTGAGGTCGAGACACCCATCGCCTTGGCGTTCGAACGGCAGTCGGCCGATCAGATCACCACTCAGGCGGGTGACAAAGTTGACGTGCCCCGCATCGGCGGTGTCCTTGCCTGCGGCGTGGATGCGGCCCATGTCAAGGCCCGCTTGACGACAGATCTCGTAGGTCCGAGCGTTCACCACATGAGCTGCGGGTGACCTTTGGGGTCCGTCTCGACGCTCGACCACCAGCGCCGAGAGTCCGTGGCGCGAGGCGAGGATGCCGCCCAGCATCCCGACCGGTCCAGCACCGACGATCAACACATCGACATCGACGGTCACGTCAGAAGACCCCTTCGTAGCTGCCACCGTCGAGCTGAAGACTCTGACCCGACATGTATCCGGCCTGGGCCGAACAGAGATAGGCGAATGCGTCACCGAACTCGTCGGGTCGTCCGAGCCGGCCGGCCTTGATGGACGCGATCTGCTCCGCCCGTGCCTCGTCGTACGAGACACCTTTGAACCTCATCACCAGCTCGGCCATCTGTTGCTGGCGGCCGGTGTCGAACCTTTCGGGCAGCAGTTGGTTGACCGTCACGTTGTGGGCGACGACATCCTTCGACAGGCCTTTGAGGATCCCGGCGAGACCGAGGCGGGTGCCGTGCGAGAGGCTCATGAGCGCGTTCGGGGTCTTCACCATTGCCGAACTGACGGCAACGATGCGTCCGAACTCGCGCTCGACCATGCCCGGCACGACGCGTTGCAGGAAACGGACCGGCCCGACGACCGCCTGCTGGAATGCGGCATCGAGTGCCTCGGAACCGAGGCGGTCGAACGGTGTGGGCGGCGGACCTTCACCATTGAGGAGCAGGATGTCGGGCTCCGGGCAGGCCACGAGCAGGGCGTCCTGGACCTCCGTGGTCGAGGAGTCTCCGACGACGCCCATCACCTCGACGTCGTAGGCGGCCCGCAGCTCGGCGACGGCGGTGTCGACGTCGGCGGCGGTGCGCCCGTTGATCACGACGCGGGCGCCTTCGCGGGCAAGGCTCTCGGCGCAGGCCCGTCCCAATCCGCGACTGGAGGCAAGCAGGATGGCTCTGCGGCCCGCGATTCCGAGATCCATCGCTATGCCCCCGCCCGGTTCTCGTCGAGACGAGTCCGGAACGCAGCCTGCCACTCTTCCATCGTCTGGAACTCGTCATCGTCTTGGATCTTCGCCCGGGTGTCGGCCTCGATGGTTGCATCGTCGGCGCTGAGGTCGAGCCCATCGCCGAATGGCTGAGCGACGTGGAACGGGCTGTCGACGAAACACTCGAGGCCGTTGCCTTCGGGGTCGTTGAAGTAGAGCGACCAGGCGTTGCCATGGTTGATCGGAATGACGCCCTGGACGTCGGCCTCGTCGAGCCGGGCTCCGATCGCGCGGAGGTCGTCGAGGCTCCCCGTGCGGAACGCCATATGGTCGGCCAACACGAACTGGTGCTCGGTCTCGGGCAGCCCGGACACGAACACCATCTGGTGGTGTTCGGTAGGGTCCTGGGAGATGAACGCCATCTCGGCGTCGTCGCCGACAGTGCCTCGGTTGGTGACCGCAAAGCCGAGCACGTCGCAGTAGAACGCGAGCATCGCGTCGAGGTTGCGTACAGCGACCGTCGCATGACTCAGCGAGAGCCGGGCTGCTGGCAGGGATGAAGGTGAATCGTTCATTGTCGGTGTCTTTCTCGGTGGGCTGGGGCTGTGGTCAACAGACGCGGTGATCGGTCGTTCGTACGCAACGATTCGAGAGGGTGCCGATGCCTTCGATGCGGGTGGTGATGACATCGCCGTCGGCGAGGAAGGTCCCTCGTGCGGCACCGATGCCTTCAGGAGTGCCGGTGAAAATGAGATCGCCGGTTGCGAGCGTGGTCACTCTCGAGAGGTAGGACACCAGCGTCGGAATGTCGAAGATGAGTTGGTCGGTCGTGCCGTCCTGGCGGACCTCGCCGTTGACCTCGGTGACGATTCGCAGACGGTCGCGGTCCACCGAGTCGGGCGAGACCATGACCGGTCCGATCGGACCGAAGGTGTCGAACGATTTGCCGAGATCGAAGTGAGGCGGCTTGGCCGCGAACTGGACCGCCCGATCGGACACGTCTTGGCCGACCGTCAGCCCGACCACATGATCCCACGCCGCTTCGGGCTCGATGTCCTTGCCACCCGGTCCGATCACGACGACGAGTTCCCCCTCGTAGTCGACTGCATCACTGCGCAGCTCGACGTCGGTCGTCGGACCGACGAGACACGAAGGAAACTTCGTGAAGACGAGTGGGTTGTCGGGCACGTCCATCGACCCTTCATCGGCATGAGCCTGATAGTTGAGGCCGATCGCAAACACGTTGCGTGGTCGCGGCACTGGCGGTCCAAGACGGCTGGCATCGAGAGCGGAGCCCGACTCGTGGTCGTCGAGCTCGGCCGTCAACGCTGCCAGCCGGCTCGGATGTGCAAGCACCGCCATCGGGTCGGCACCGAGCTCACCGCCCGACACGGTTTCGATGTCATGACAGCGGTCGCCCACGACCAGCGCAGCGCGGCCGTCGATATTCGCAAGCGTGTAGGTCATGGTCGTCCTCTCATCGCGATCAAACGGAGCGCGTGCAAACGGAGTAGAAATGACACCATTGTCAAAAATGACGACATTGTCAACTCTGATCGGTTCGGGCGTAGGGTGGAGGCGATGACCACGTCGAGGCCGACCAAGCGGGAGCGAACCCGGCGAAAGCTGATCGACGCCGGGCTGCAAGTCGTCGCCGATCGCGGTGAGGCGCTCACGGCATCCGACGTCGTGACGGCAGCGGACGTTTCGAACGGCACCTTCTACAACCACTTCCTCGACCGAGACGACTTCATCCAGGCCCTGGCTCACGAGTCACTGAGGGCGATCACCGAAGGCAGCGCCGACGACACCGACGGGGCCGACCCCGCATGGCGGTTCGCCGTTGCCACGACACGCGTGCTCGACGCAGCGGTTCGACAACCGCTGTGGGGGCGTGCCGTGCTCCGGCTCGCCGACTGCCCGACACCGATACACGCTGCCGTTCAACAGCATCTCCGCGCCGACTTGGCCGAAGGTCACCGAGTCGGCCGCTTCACCCACGGTGACGACCCGGTCACCGTCGACCTCGTCCTCGGCACGGTGATGGCATCGCTCCGCCGACTGGTCTCCATCGGGGCCCCGCTCGATGGCGCCGACCGGGACACGATCCCCGACGTGGTCGCCCGACTCCTCGGTGCAATCGGTGTCGATGGCGATGAAGCACGGGCGTTGGCGGCCGCAGCCCATCATGACGAACGAGTCGCGGTGAAAAGTGACAGCGCCAGGGCCTGATGCCTTTCAGGACCAGCTCACGGAGGACGGTGACGAGGCGGCCGAGGTGGCCTAGGTCGTGTTCGGCGTCGAGGCGGGATCGAGAAGGAGGCATCGAGAAGACGGCAGGCAGACGTGCGAGTTAGGCTCCGGGCGACGGAGTCGAGGGGCCCGACGGGGGAGGGTGCGTGGTCAGCAGGCGAGTCGAGATAGGCCTCCATCGCTCGATGACGCGCCTCGTCGTCGAGCAGCTCGCCGTCATCATCGCCGAATGGGCAGGCACCGTCGGTCTCCTGGTGTACGCACACACGGTGGGCGGAGCCGGAGCCACCGGTCGCGCGTCGCTCGCGTTGCTTTCCGCAACGCTTCTGGGCGCCCCCATCGCCGGCGCACTCGTCCAATGGCTTCCACCACGATCGCTTCGCCAGATTGCGAACGGCGTCCAATTCGTCGCCTGGCTCAGCGCCGCTGTCTTCGTCTCGATCGGAGCGTCGCTCTGGGTGGCCGTGGCTGCTGGGTCGGTCGCCTTCTTTGCCCTGGGCGCCGTTCGGCCGACGGGGGCGGTGCTGCTGCCGACGGTCGTTCGGTCGACGTCGGAGCTGACTCGGGGAAGCGTGTGGCTCTCCCACGCCGAGAGCATCAGCGCGTTCGCGGGCCCGCTGCTCGCGGCCGGTCTGCTGGCCGGCTTCGGAGCGAGCGGGGTCATCGGTGCCTGCGCGGCGCTCAGCGGAGTCGCCGTCGTGATCGGACAGATCGATCGCCGCAGTGGCCCGGGTCCACGCCACTCGGGCGGTCGAACGGTCGGCCAACGAACGATGGCAGCATCGTTCCTCGAGAGCATTCGTCGCCAGCCGTGGGCACTCGGCGTCTTCGTCCTGGCCACCGGACGAAATCTCGTGGTCGGTGCCTTCGACGTGCTGCTCGTCGTGCTGGCCTTCGAGTCCTTCGGGCTCGGTGCGGGGGGCGCAGGCATCCTCACGTCCACGGTCGGGGCCGGGGCGGCACTGAGCGTTCCGGTCATGGCCCGAATCGGGCATCGTCGCCGACTGCGCTGGCCACTCCTCGCCGTTGCCACGGTCGAAGCTCTCGCCTGCCTGGCACTCGCCATGGCGGGCCGGATCGGACCGGCGCTCGCCGTGCTCGTGGTCGCCGGCGCCGCGTTTTCGTTGCTCGACAACCTCGGACGTGTGTTGCTCCAGCGCACGGTCCCCACCGACCACGTCGGGCCCATGGTTGCGATGCTGGGGCTCGTTGCCGGAGCAGCGCAGCTCGGCGGTTCGCTCTTCGCCCAGTCGCTGGTGGCGCTCGATGGGGCCGACACCGCACTGATCGGCCTGGCCGTGGTGCTTTTCGTGCTCGGAATCGTCAGCCTCCCGGCGCTGCGGCTTGCCGACGATCGGGCCGACGTCCCTCTCGTCGAGATGGAGTTGCTCGGTGCCCTCCCGATGTTCGACTCCCTCGACGCCGCCGTCCTCGAGACCGTCGCTCGGTCGGCCGAGACCATCGTGGTCAGCGAGCCGATCGAGTTGATCACGCAGGGCGCCGTCGGCGACACCTTCTATGCGGTGATCGACGGGGCGTTCGACGTGGAGATGAGTGGCACCTGGATCCGGCAGGCCCGTCGCGGTGATCATTTCGGCGAGGTGGCGTTGCTTGCCGACGTTCCCCGCACGGCCAACGTGCGGTCGACAGGACCGGCGACAGTGCTCGCAATCAAGCGGGGGCCGTTCCTCAGTGCCGTCACCGGTCACGACTCCTCCTTCGAGGCGGCGCTCGACGTGGTTGCCGCCCAGCGCTTCGATCAGCCGGTGAAGGTCTCCGACAGACGATCGATCAGTTCCTCCACCAGCGAATCGCGGTCGAGGACGGAGACCGGCGGCGGCGAGCCAGGATCAGGTCGGAACGACCGGGGGAGCGCATAGTCGATCCGGTTGGCGACGAGGTGTTCGAGCACGAGTGCTTGCTCGGAGGCGCGACCGCTCGCCCCGAACCAGTACAGGGATCGCCCGAGGAGCAGGTACAGGGCGTACCACGCGCGGTTCGAGCGGCAGACGCGAAGTGCGTCGGCGAATTCGGTGGCCGGTGATCCGAGGTCGTATCGCATGGCGATCCGGGCCTGTTCAGCGGCCGCCATGGCGCCGGTCCAGCGGAACCCATACCGGTCGGCGACTCGAACCGCCTCGGCACACCGGCGATGGGCGAGAGGCGGTTCACCCAATCGCGCCTCGACGGAGGCGACGGCCGGGACACACACCACAACGAGCGGGCTCTCGGCCTCGGCGAGGTAGGCGTACGTCGGCTGGAGGAGCGCACGAGCACGATCGAGATCGGACTCGATTGCGGCGAGATGTGCCGCGTTGAAGGCAACCTCATGGGCACCGATCACTGCCGCATGGAAGAGCGCGTCCTCGGCGTAGCGTCGTGCCTCGGGATCGCCGGTCGCCATCGTGAGGCCGTGGAGAACCGAACACAGCAGCGCGGCATCGGGATGCGGCGTCGACGCGTCGATGAGGCGCATGCCCTCCTTCGCCAGGGCCAGCGCTCGTCGAGTACCGCCCTTGGTGGTCATGGCGGCGACGGCGTAGGCAACTGGGGGCACATCGTTCATGGTGAGGGCCCGCTCGGCCCAGCCGCCGACCTCGATGCGCGCCGTCTCCCAGGAGAACGTCCACACCCACCGCAGCAGATCGCCGCATCGCTCGGTGTCACCGAGGTCGGTCGCACACGCGACTGCGTCGCGGATGTGGTCCCAGTGTGTGCCGATCGTGGACCACCCTCGAAGGAACCGTTCCGCCGACGCATCGAGGACATCGGCGTCGGCCCCGCCGATCCGTTCATGGATGGCATCGAGATGACGGCGACGAAGTCGGTCTGCGGTCGCTTGGTCGAGGTGGCTCCGGGCGTAGAAGCGTACGGTCTCGAGGAGCCGCCATCGGCCGCCTCCTGGTTCGGCGACGACGAGCGACCGCTTCACCAGGCCATCGAGAAAGTCGACGACCTCCCAGTCGCCCATGGCCACGACGGCCGCTGCGAGCTCGATCCCGAACGCGCTGCCGAGAATACTGAGGTGGTCGAGTACGACCCGCTCGTCCGGCTCGAGCAGATCGTACGACCAGTCGAGCGTCGCCTCGACGGATCGGCGGCGTTCGTCGGACGTGTCCCGTCGGCGAAGCAGCCTGAACCGGTCGTCGAGTCGTTGCACGATGTCCCTCGGTGCGAGCCCCCGGAAACGCCCGGCCGCCATCTCGAGCGCGAGCGGGAGCCCGTCGAGTCGGGTCGCCAGCTCGATGAGGTCACGTTCGCTCCATGCCTCGGGGTCGAGTCCGGCGTCGCGCGCCAGTCGGACGAGGAGCGCTCGACCGTCGGTTGCCGGGTCGAGCCCGTCGAGCCGTATGACTCGCTCGCCTTGGGCGTCGAGCGGCTCCCGGCTGGTGACGAGCACCCGCAGGTCGGGTGCGGCGGCGAGAAGCCGGTCCAGCGCCGTTCGAACGGAGGGAATCGTGTGTTCGGCGTTGTCGAGCACCAGGAGAAGGTGCCGACGGCTCAACGCTTCGGCGAGTGCGGTGAGGGCGTCCGTGTCGGTCTGGTGCGAGAGCCCGAGCGTGGCGGCGACGAGCTCGGGCAGGACGACGCCGTCAGGGATCGGCGACAAATCGATCCACCACGCGCCGTCGGGGAACGACGGCGCGAGCCGGTGCGTCGCCTCGACGGCGAGACGTGTTTTGCCGACGCCGCCCAGCCCGGTGATCGTCACGAGGCGAGACGTCTCGAGTGCGTCCTGGGTCGCAGCGAGTTCGCTGGTGCGGCCGACGAGGCCGGCGATGGCAGTGGGGAGGGCGCCCGAGGGCACGGCGTCGATTCCCCGGTCGCACGAGAGGAAATCAGCATCGACGAGGTGCAGCGAGGTGGTGCCGTCGACCGACTTCAGCGTGTGCGAGCCGACGTCGACCAGGGAGGGGAGAACGACGTTCTCACTGGTGAGCGACTCGACGGCTTCGGACGAAACGAGCACCTGATGACCGCGTGCGGCGTCACGAATACGTGCGGCGCGATTCACCTCGGGTCCGAAGCAGCCACCGTCTCGACGCTGTGCCGAACCCGTGTGAAGGCCGACGCGGACGATGATCTCGACCTTGCCCCAGTCGTGCATGTGTAGCGCTCGTTGGATGTCGAGCGCCGCCTCGAGACCGGAGGCCGTCCGCTCGAAGCCGAGCCCGAAGGCGTCACCCGCGGTGGTGAAGACGAACCCGTCGTGATCGTCGGTGATCCGGCGGACGAGGTCGTCGTGCACGGCGAGTGCGGCTGCCATGTCGTGGGGGTGGTCCTGCCAAAGACGGGTCGACGAGACGATGTCGGTGAAAACAAAGGTGAGAAGGCCACCGACGTGGGAGTCCTTCAGGTCGGACATGGGCCTTGTCTACCACGCGCAGCCGAGCCGCGAGATCCATGGTGTTGCGATGTGGTGAGGTGGCGGATCACCGATTCGCAGGGGGAAGGACCTTCAGCACTGGGCTTGCGTGCGCGACAGATCGAAGATTGATGGATGGTCGAACAAGCAACTCCTCGCGTCGCCACCGAGCAAGGTGCATCGACCGATTCCGGCGAGACACTCGCCTGGTTGTTGGCCGGCGATCCCGCCATCCGATGGCAGGTGCGCCGGGACCTGCTCGACGCAACGAGGGCAGAGGTCGAACACGAGCGGTCGCTCGTCGCGAGGACCGGATGGGGGAACGAGTTGCTGGCACGCCAAGACCCCACCGGCACATGGGGCGGTGGTCTCTACAGCCCGAAATGGATCTCCACCACCTACACCCTGTTGCTGTTGCGCCACTGTGGGCTGCCGCCAGGGCAAACAGCGGCGTTGCGAGGCGTCGAGTTGATCTGGGACGGCGCCCGCTACTTCGACGGCGGGCTGACGTCGGCCAGTTCGATCGACGCTCCCGAGGCCTGTGTCACGTCGATGTACATCGCGTTGGCTTGCTATTTCGGCTACGAGGATCCTCGCGTGCAGAAGGCGATCGATTGGCTCTTGGCAAACCAGTTGCCCGACGGCGGATGGAATTGCCGCACGGTTCGCTTCGGCGATAGCCACAGCTCGTTCCACACCTCGATCCTCGCCCTCGAAGCCCTGGTCGAAGTCGACGCCAACACGCCTCGCCGACCCGCCGTCGAGGCGGCGCTTTCGGCGGGACGCGAGTTCTTCTTGAATCATCGTCTGTACCGCTCGCATCGAGATGGCTCGGTCGCGAACCAATCGTTCACGAAGCTGTCGTTTCCGCCGCGCTGGCACTACGACGTGCTCAGAGGCCTCGACCACTTCCGGCACGTCGCTGCACCGTGGGACGAGCGAGCTGCCGACGCACTCGACGTCGTCGAGCGACGCCGGCGCTCTGACGGCAGGTGGCCGGTGCAGAACCGGCACGCCGGAACGGTGTGGTTCGAGATGGAGAAGACCGGCGGGCCGAGTCGGTGGAACACACTCCGGGCGCTTCGCGTTCGCAGGTGGGCCGATCAGGCACATTCTGCCGAGGGGGCGGCTCCGTCCGAGACCGCCACGCACGCCTGAACCGCCGACAGCCGTCGTCCGGAGGCGATGCCGCTGGTCGGGGGGGCGGGGTCAGGACTCACGTGCTGGTGGTCACTCGCAGGGTGTCGTCTTCGATCACGGCGAAACGGCCGTCGGCCACCGCGAGGTAGATGTACGACTGGTCCCGCTCGCCCAGCCCTTCGACCTGACCACTCCATGACAGATCACCGTCAGCGAGCGCATGCGCCGAGACCATCCCGTTGCGCCCGACCACGTACACCGTGTCGCCTGCGATCGCGAGCTGTCCCCAGTCGATCGCCGTCGATGTCGCGGCACTCCACCGCAGTTCCCCGGTTGCGATGTCACGGGCCTGGAGCGCACCGCTCGAACTGCTCAGCTGCATGAACTGCTCGCCATTGCTCGCGATGTCGGAGACCCACCGCTCCTGCACCTGCCAGACCTCTGCTCCGGTGCGGGCATCGATGCCGGTGACCGTCTCGAAGTCCTCATCGACCGTCATCAAGATGCCGCCGTCGAGATGTTCGACCCGATCCCGGTTGAGGTCGTCGGCAGTCCACACGACCTCACCGGTCTGGAGATCGATCGAGGTGACGGAATTCGTGTCGGCCAGAATCGCCACCGTCTCGTCGAGATACAGCCACGGAACGATGGTGGTCGTCGAGTCGAAGTGCGACCACCGAGTCTCACCGGTGTCGAGTTCCACCGCGGCGAGGAACGAACTGCTGTCACGACTCGATCCCACCAGAAAGGCCAGCCCATGCTCGATCGAGAGCGTGTGTGGAACGACGCCCTGGGTGAGCTCGAACTCGGTGTACGGAGAGTCTTTGGGGATGTCGGAGAAGAGGTCGCCGATCGCAATCGATTGGATGAGCGTCCCGCTCGAACGCTCGAGTACCCGGAGTTCCGGTCCGCGATCGTTGACCACGGTGGCGACGGTCTGGCCGGTCAGCACGATGTTGGTGCAGCAGGTCCCTGCCGCCTCATCACTCCACACGAGCTCGCCCGATTCGGCGTCGTGGGCGACGAGCTGCTGGAAGCGGTCGCCCGAGGGCACCACCGAGTAGACCAGGCCCCCGCCCGATGCGGTTCCGGCACGATCGATCACGTCAGTCTCCCATGCCACTGTCGGCACCGAGCTCGGTCCAGGGGTGGTGAACAGACCATCGAATGGACTGATCGGCGAACCGATCTGGCCGATCTCGTCGTCACTGATCCAGTTTCTCAGGTCGGTGTCGGTCCTCGGTACCACCGGTGACAGCGACGTGTCGGTGACTTCGGCATCGATCGTCGTCGAGGCAGACTCATCGGTCGCCTCGGCTGCGGAGGTCGTCGACGACGTTTCGGCGTCGCCGGTCGTCTCTTCGGGGTCGGTCGTCTCTTCGACTCCGGTCGACGCGAGACCGGCCACGTCTTGGTCGGATGGCTCGTCGCCGCCTCGTGTGAGCACGATCGCCGACGCCCCGATCGCCACCGAAAGGAGAACCGCCGCGAAGATCATGCGACCCTTCGGTCGGACCATGACACCGGTCGACACCGAGGGTTCCGGTGCCGTCACGCGTTCAGCCGGTTTCGGGGCGCTCGCGGCGATCGTCGGTGCCTCCAGGGGGGCGACGGGGTCGATCAACGGGGGTGAGGGCGGATCGGCGACGGAGCGATCGGGCGGCACCCCAGGCGACAACGGTTCGACGACGACCGGTTGGGCGACCTCGGGCTCGGCGACCTCGGGCTCTTGGGACATCGCCTGGCCAGCGAGAATGTCTGGGATAGATGGAGCGACGGCTGCGGCACCCATGGCGACGGCGTGTTTGGGGTGGATATCCGACAGCACGGGCCGGTTCAATCTGCTGGTGAGGATCTGATGCACCAGCGGGATGCGACTCGTGCCACCCACCAGCAACACGGCATCGATGTCGGACGACTTCAGCCCCGCCTCGGCAATCGTGGTCTCGAGCAGGGTCACGGCATCGGTGACGGCCGGACGGATCATGGCCTCGAACTCGACTCGATTGAGTCGAACCTCGGTGTGGTGGTCGGGCAGCATCACCGGGATCACGGCAACGGTGTCGTCGGACAGCGTCTCCTTGGCCGCAACACAATCGTGGCGAAGCCGGTCGATCGCCGACCGGTTGCTCGGGTTGTCCTCGAGGAGGTCGAAGTCGATGCCAGCCGTGGTCATCACGTGCCGCAAGATCCCCTCGTCGAAGTCGATGCCGCCGAGTTGTTCGAGTCCTCTCGCCTGACCGACGAGCTCGAACTCCGCGTTCGTTCGTCGCAGAACGGCGGCATCGAAGGTTCCGCCGCCGAAGTCGAACACGACGATCGTGCCGCCAACCTCGACATCGTGCTCGCCGAGGTAGTGTCGGGCTGCGGCCACCGGCTCGGGGAGGATCAGTCCCGTCGGCAGTCCTCCCAGCTGGAAGACCTGGCCGAATCGCTCGAGCTTGTAGGGCCCCCAGTTGGCGGGATGGGTGAGAATGATCTCGTCGGGCGGGTCTCCCTCCGATGCAGTGACGACGGCGACGATCTGCTGCAGCATCGCACCCATCAGCGCCTCGGCCGATCGGGGTTTGCCACCGACGATCAGCGGTACCGGATCGCCGAGACGACGCTTGAACTCGCGTGCGACGTTGGCCGGGTCGGTGGCGGCACGGCGCTCCGCCGCTGCCCCGATCAGGATCGTGTCGTCGTCGAGCAGAGCGACGACGGACGGGATCTCGGCGGTACGCACACCGAGCCGCGCCATCTCGACGGAACGCTCGCCGGTGGTTCCATCGGTATCGGTCCGAGCAATCGCAGCCGCCGACCACGTGGTCCCGAGGTCGACCCCAAGCCGGTACGTCATCGTAGATTTCCCCTCCCCGCTACATCTGTACTAGCACGCCTGGTCGTCAGCGTCTCGATGACGACCGGTTGACCGGGCGACGGCCAGGGCCTCCGGGGCCGGAGTCGGTGCGTCATTCCACCAAACGGTTGACAACGCCGGACGTCGTCCGTATCTTGTATTCAATCATCTAGTTGAGTACGGAGGAACGAATGGGTTTGCCAGCCGAGGATGGGTTGTCGAGGGTGTTCTCCGCACTGGCTGATCCGATCAGGCGGGACATGGTTGCCAGGCTCACCGAGAGCGACGCCACCGTCAACGAGCTGGCGGACCCCTACGACGTCAGCCTCCAGGCCGTCTCCAAACACCTCAAGGTTCTCGAAGACGCTGGGCTCGTGACCCGTAGCCGTGACGCCCAACGGCGACCGGCCCACCTCGAAGCGGAGGTCTTCGACCTGATGACGAAATGGATCGAGCGCTACCGGCGCCAAGCCGAGGAGCGCTTCCGCCGCCTCGACGACGTCCTCGCCGACATCGACGACGAACCCACGACAACCAAGAGAGAAGGACCAGCATCATGAAGACCAGCACGCACCCCGAAACCGAGATCGTTGCCGACGACATGGTGCCGACGATCCGCATCACCCGCGAGTTCAACGCCTCGGCACACCGCGTGTTTCGGGCACACACCGATCCCGAACTCTTCGCTCGTTGGATCGGGCCCCGCGAGCTGACGACCACGATCGGGGCGTGGGACTGTCGGACCGGCGGGGAGTATGGCTACACCTCGACCGATGTCGATGGCAACGACTTCAGCTTCTACGGCTCGTTTCATGAGATCCGACCCGACGAGCTGATCGTGCAGACCTTCACGTTCGCCGGCTACCCCGACGGCGTTGCGCTCGAGCGCCTCACCCTCGAAGATCTCGGCGACAACCGCTGCCGCCTCACGGCCGTGTCGCTCGTCGACAGCTTCGAGGGACGAGACGCCATGATCGCCAGCGGCATGGAGGTCGGCGTTCGTGAAGGCCATGAAAAACTCGACGAGCTCCTCGCCCAAGGCGAGAAGCGCTGAACCGGACCACTCGGATGATCGAAACAGCAGAACGATTCCGGCGGGTGGCAGCCGGCTTGACCGACACGATCGACGCCGTGCCCGCCGGGGCGTGGGGGAATCCGTCGCCCTGTGCGGGCTGGACCGGCCGGGACGTGCTGCGCCATCTCGTCGACTGGATTCCCGGTCCGGGTTTCCTGCTCGGCACCTTCGGGATCGACACCGACCCCATACCTTCGGTCGACCGCGACCCGGGCGGAGCGTGGGCCGCCGTCAGAGACGCCGTCCAGGCCGGGCTCGACGACCCATCGACGGCAGCACGCATCGAGGACTGCGGCCCACCAGGCGAGATGTCCTTCGCCGCGGCTGTCGACATGACCTGCACCCCCGATGTGCTCGTCCACACCTGGGACATCGCACGAGCAGCGGGTCTCGACATCACCCTCGACCCTGACGAGATCACGAGGCAACTTGCCGGGATCGACTCGATTCCTGCAGAGCTCGACGCCGCCATGCGCGACAGCGGGATGTTCGGCCCCCGCATCGACGTGTCTGACGATGCCGATCCGACGACCAAGGTCCTCGCCTTCTACGGACGGGCTCGCAAGGAATGACCGCGGCATCCGGCCTCGTCGCCGCGGCCGCGTCGACACGTGGGGCCTGGTCGGATCAGCGTGAGGAGTCGGCGGCGGTCAGAAGCTGGGCAGGGTTCGGAGTCGAGCGGTGATGGTCAGTCCGCCGCCCGGGGTGTCATCGACGTGGATGTGCCCGCCGCTGGCAGTGGCAAGTGTCTGGGCGATGGCGAGCCCGAGACCGGTTCCTGGTTGGGATTGGTCGCCGCGCCAGAACCGCTGAAGCGCTTGGACTTTGTCTGCGTCGGAGAGCCCGGGGCCGTGGTCGCACACGGTGATGGTGCTGGTGGATTCGCCTGGCTGGACGCTGATCTCGACGGTCGATCCGGGCGAGGACACCCGCACGGCGTTGTCGATGGTGTTGTCGAGGATCTGTTCGACCGCTCCAGGGATCGCTGCGACGAAGACCGGGTGGGTTGCGGGGAGGAACTCCAGGGTGACGGCGGCGTCGGCGGCGACTGCGGCCCACGTCTCGACGCGTTGAGCAGTGATGAGGCCGATCTCGGTTCGTTCCGGTGGTGGGAGTTGTTCGGCGCGGGCGAGTTTGAGGATGCCGTTGACGAGCTCGCTGAGGCGTTCGATCTCGATGGCTGCTGCGGCAACGTCGGGACTTTCGGGCAGCTGGGATTCGATGTTCTCGAGCCGAAGTCGAAGTGCTGTCAGAGGTGTGCGGAGTTGGTGTGAGGCGTCACTGACAAACGCTCGTTGTTCGTCGAGGAGTTGGGCGAGGCGCCCGGCCATGGTGTTCATCGCGCCCCCGAGTGCTTCGATCTCCGGGGGTGCACCGTCGTCCACCGTCGTGGGGGTGAGGTCGCCGTCGGCGAAACGTTGTGCTGCGGCCTCGAGGGTTCGGATCGGTTTGGAGACCGAACGAGCGATCGCCCACCCGATGCCGGCGACCGTCAGGAGAACGAGTGCGCCGATGAGCCCCAACCCGATCCAGAAACGTCGAATTCGTTCGGTCACTTCGTGAGCGTCGATGGTGAGGCGGAGCGACCCGTGGACGGTGCCGCCCGACGCCACCGGAACGGCGACGTACAGCAGATTGGTCTCGAGGGTTTCGGAGTAGCGGATTCCTGACGAGCGGATGCCGGTCAACGCGGTCTGGATCTCTGGTCGGGTGGAGAAGTCGCGATCTGGGTCGGCTTCGGTGTCGAGGACAGAGATGCCCGCGGCATCCACCACGACGATCCGGGCGGTGGTGCGTTCGGCGTAGTCGTCCGCAGGCGTCGGATCGATCTCGAAGCCGAGATGGAGGACATCTTCGTAGAACGACCCCAACACCACGGCGTCTCGTTCGGCGTCGGCGATGAGGCGTTCCTCTTCTCGTTGGCTGTAGAAGACCGCCAACGGGATCTCGAGGATCGCGAGCACGAGCAGTGTGATGCCGAGGTAGCTGAAGAGCAATCGGCGGGTCATTGCTCGGTGCTGGGTGTCGCAAGTCGGAAGCCGACACCGCGAGTGGTTTCGATCCGCTCGGCGCCGAGCTTCTTGCGCAGCGACGCGATGTGGACGTCGAGTGTCTTGGTCGAGCCCCAGAAGTTCTCGTCCCAGACACGTTCGAGCAGGTGCTCGCGGGTCATGACTGCGCCAGGGTCGGATGCCAGTTCGGCGAGCAGGTCGAACTCCTTCGGCGTCAAGGCGACCGGCTGTTCGTCGACCTCGACGAGGCGGGTCCGGCGGTCGACCTTGAGGCTTCCGACGAGGGTCTCAGGTGCTGCTGCGGCTTGCGGGCCTGCGGAGGTGACGCGGCGAAGGACGGCGTGGATTCGAGCGACGAGTTCTCGGAACCCGAATGGTTTCACCACATAGTCGTCTGCCCCGAGTTCGAGGAGCATGACTCGATCGATCTCGTCGCCGCGTGCGGTCACGACGATGATCGGGACGGCCGACCGCTCTCGCAACTCGCGACAGACGACTCTCCCGTCGAGGTCCGGAAGGCCGAGATCCAACAAGACCAGGTCTGCCGGGCCTGCCGCCAGCGCATCGCGGCCGTTGACTGCGAGTTCGATGTCGAAACCTTCACGCCGTAAACCGGAACACAGCGGTTCGCTGATGCTGGCGTCGTCCTCCACAACCAGTAGGCGCATCAGGTCAGCCTCGCAGAGCGAACGACCCGTTTGCGACGACTTGGCCGAATCTTTGCCATCAGCTGGCGAAAACGTTGATCCCTCACGTTGTGCAGTGTGAACGCGGCTGCGCCTCGCTGGCGCGCTCCCGACGCCGACGACCATCTTTACCAAACGCTAACCCTGGACTGGCCAGCCGCTGGAAGGCGGATTCCTAGGGTGTCATCACAAGCCCGAACCCGGGACCCACACCCAAGGAACGCGAGACCATGATCCGTAAGACCGCAGCCATCACCGCAGCCTCACTCGCCGGTGTCATTCTTGCCGGAGGTGCCGCTGTCGGTGCCAACATCGGCATCCTCAACGCCGCCGACGACAACAGCCTCGGAAACCTCTCCGCCGACATGGCCACCACGACCGCAACGGTCGAGGTCCCAATGTCGCTGCCTCCCATCGTCGATGACATCTCCGACACCTCAGACGCAACCCAGAGCTTCGCTGTCGACGTCGCGGGCACCGTCGATGTCGAGACCAGCGATGGCGGTCTCGACCTCGGCGACGTCACGACCAGCCAAGGTTGGTCGTGGGAAGAAACCAGCACCGACGGCAACACCGTGATGGTGGCCTTCTCCTCCGGTGCCGACACGCTCGAGTTCACCGCCACTCGAAATGCCGACGGGACCATCTCCGCAAGCGTCGACCGCCCCATCGTCACACCAGCACCGACCCAATCCCCGGTTGCCGCCTCGGTCCCGTCGTATCGAGGCGATGATGACGACTCGTACGAAGACGACTCGTACGACGATGACGACTCGTACGAAGACCACGACGACGATGGCGAGCACGAAGGGCGTGACGACGATGACTGATCGGTTCGTCCCACCACGGGTCGTGCGCCCACCAGCTTCCACTCCCGCTGCCGACGATGCCGCACGTCGCAGCTCGCCAGGCGAGGCGACGGCGAAAAGACCGGCCGTCCGGTCCCGTCGCCGCCATCCCGCACTGGGCGCTCGAATCGCCGTGACCGGTTTGAGCCTCACTGCGATGCTCGGCATCCTCGCCGGGCTCGGGGCCCAAAGCTCACCTGATTCGGTGGCAATCGGGGAGCCGACACCGCAAATCCCGACCGGCGTGGTCGTGGTCGATCCAGCGACGACGCAACCAGCCGAGGTGACGGTGTCGGAGCTGTCGGGGCAACCAGTCCAACTCACCGCCACCCCGGTCGTGCGACCCGCCCAGCCTGCACCAGCGGCTCCAGTACCCGTGGCGAGGACCAATGGCAGTCGCTGAGCTCCGATTCCGGGCGATGGCGAGCGATGCCCACGTCGTGGTCGTGGATGGCCCGCCCGACGCATGCGAAACAGCTCGCCGGGCCGCCCACGAGCTCGAGGCGATCTGGAGTCGATTCGTCGACTCCAGCGACATCCAACGCCTCAACCACAGCAACGGTCAACCGGTCCAGGTGCAGCCCATGACCGTGACATTGCTCGAAACGATGATCGAAGCCGGCGAAGTCACCGACGGACGCTTCGATCCGACCACACTCGCAGCGTTGCTGGTCGCCGGGTACGACTGCAGCATCGACGACCCGACCGCTCGAACCGTCCTCCCGAACGACTCCTACCGATCCGGTCACGGCGTGACCACTGTGGCCGACATCGAAATCGGAGACGATCGCATGATCACGCTTCCGCCCATGATGGCCATCGACGCAGGTGGGATCGGCAAAGGACTTGCCGCTGACCACATCTGCGCCGAACTCCTCGCACGAGGAGCAGCCGGCGTCATGATCAGCATCGGCGGTGACCTTGCCGCTGTCGGCACTCCACCGGAGTCAGAGGGATGGAGAGTCGACATCGAACACCCCCTCACCCCTGACCGCTTGATCGCCCAGATCGCCGTCTCCGGTGGAGGTGTCGCAACCTCCAGCACGATGACACGACGATGGAGCAGCGCAGGACGCGAGCATCACCACACGATCGACCCGGCAACCGGGGAATCATCGAGTTCCGATCTTGCTGCCGTCACGGTCGTCGCCTCGTGTGGCTGGCAAGCCGAAGTCCACGCCACCGCCATGCTTCTCGGCGGCAGCGCCGATTTCGGCAGGTACGCCCAACACGAACACCTCGAAGCGCTCGCCGTCACGACGTCGGGCGAGATCCACACGACCCCGGCCCTCGCCGCAACCCTCCTCACAGAAACGGCTCGATCATGAACTCTCAGATCTGGTGGTACATCGCCCGTGCCTCGGGCATCGTTGGCTGGCTGCTCCTCACCGCCACCGTGGTCTGGGGCATCTTGACCCCGGCGAAACTCTCCGACCGGCAACGCCCCGCCTGGTTCCTCGACCTTCACAAGTGGCTCGCCGGCCTCACCGTCGGATTCGTCGCCATCCACCTCGCCGCGCTCATGGCCGACTCCTATATCGAGTTCTCCATCGTCGACATGATCATCCCGTTCGCTTCGGACTGGAAGCCTTTCCCTGTCGCTCTCGGCGTCCTCGCCACATGGCTCCTCGTGATCGTCCAGGCGACATCGCTCGCAATGAAACGCCTCAAACGAAGCGTGTGGCGAAAGATCCACCTCACCAGCTACCTCACGTTCTTCGTCGCCAGCCTCCACGGCACACTCGCCGGGACCGACGCCACGAATGCGCTCTACCAGATCACCTCCATCACGGCCCTCACCGCCGTCATCTTCACCACCCTCTATCGGGTCATGACCCGTAGGAAACCACGCCAACCCAACGTGAGTTCAGTGGCGACATCTCCGACGAGGAAGCCGGCAACCACGAGTGTCCGCACCTGATCACGTCCCGCACATCAGGCACGGCCTCCCCGGTTTTCACAACCAGACCTGAGGTTGAGGGCCATCGACCGTGGGGGGATGACGGGACCCCGTCCGAGTCCGTACCATTGCCGCGGTGAGCACCTTGTCCGTGGTACAACGCGATCTCTCGGCTCCGAGTCGAGCGGTTGGACGCCGCGAGTTGCCGTTGTTGTTCGCGATCGCCGTGGTCACGGTCGTCGTTGCGCAGTGGAACGAGCCAGGGACACCCTTCGACCTGTCGTTGGTCGCCCTTGCGAGTGTCGCACTCGTTCTGCCCGGGCTTCTGGGGCGGGTGCCCAGCGAAGTGTTCGCTGCGCTGGTGGCGGTGCCGGTCTGCTTCGCCGTCGGTCACCAGGGACACCTGGAACTTTCGATCTTCCTCATTGCAACCGTGACCCTCTATGCCTCGTGGTTGCTCGGTTCGGCGATCCGTTCGGTGTGGATCGCCGTTGCCTGTTCGGGCGGGATCATCGCTGCATCGGTGGTCAGCGGTGACGGGTTCTCGTGGCCTCCGTGGATCGGAGCCGAGTTGCTGCTTGTCGTCGTCGGCCGAACGTTGCACCGCCAGGACCTTCTCGTCGACGAACTGGAAGCGGCGCGCGGCGCGCTTGCCGATCAAGCGGTCGCCGATGAGCGTCGGCGGATCGCACGCGAGTTGCATGATGTCGCCGGCCATACCCTTGCGGCCGTGATGCTGCATGTCACCGGGGCTCGCCACGTCCTTCGTCGAGATCCTGATGAGGCCGAACGGGCCTTGCTCGATGCCGAGGAGGTGGGTCGGGCGAGCATGGACCAGATCCGGGTGACTGTCGAGTCGTTGCGTACCAGTGAGCGTGGCGTGGACCCACCGTTGCCGGCAGCCGGAGCAATCGAGTCCCTCGTGGAGGAGTACCGCCGTGCCGGGTTGAGCATCGAGGCGTCGATCGACCCAGGCATCGTCGATCTACTCGGTGAGATCGGCCTTGCGGTTCACCGGATCTGTCGCGAGGCGCTGGCCAACGTTGCCCGGCATGCCCCCGACAATCGGGTTGTCTTGGTGGCGAGGTCGGATGATGGCGGCGTCAATCTCGAGTGTTCCGACCACGGCCGGCCCGCAGATCCCTCATGGAGTCGCCGGTCCAGGGTCGGAGGCTTCGGCGTGGTCGGCATGGCCGAACGGGCTCGCGCGCTGGGCGGGGATCTGTCGGCGGGTCCGACGTCCGACGGCTGGCAGGTGGTGGCCTTCCTCCCATTCGTGCAACCGAGCGTGACACCCCTGGCAGGACGGGGTCGACAGTGATCCGGGTCGTGATCGTCGATGACCAACCGGTCGTACGCGCCGGTGTGTCGAGGATCCTCTCACCTGCGGATGGGTTCGAGGTCGTTGCCGAATGCTCCGATGGTGACGAGGTCGTCGCCACAGTCGAGGAGTGGGATCCTGATCTGGTTTTGATGGATGTGCGCATGCATCGCACCGACGGCGTCACCGCGACTCGCGAGCTGCGAGCCCACAGATCTGACGGCCCACCGGTGCTGGTCCTGACGACGTTCAGCGACGACGACGCTCTGTGGGGAGCGCTCGAGGCGGGTGCCGCTGGGTTCGTCCTCAAGGACAGCCCCGCGGAGGACATCATCGCAGCGGCGCGTTCGGTGGCGGGCGGGGGAGCGTGGCTCGACCCCAAGGTGACCCCTCGGATCCTCGGCAGCCTGCGTCGGGTCGGCGCGAGCAAGACCGCCAGACAGGTCACCGTGGGGGAGCTGACCGAACGTGAACACGATGTGTTGCGGCTGATGGCGCGAGCTGCGACCAACGGTGAAATCGCGACGGCCCTGTTCGTCAGTGAGGCCACGATCAAGAGTCACGTGGGAGCCATCTTCTCCAAGCTCGGGGCGCGTGATCGGGCGGCGGCAATCGTGTTCGCGTTCGACAGTGGCATCGTCGTCGCCGACCCCATCCCTGGGGATGAGTCGAACTCCAGACCCTAGGGCGATGCGCGGGCCCGGACCGGCGCTCATCCTGGATCCATGCTCAATCTGACGAAGGATCCGCCCCATCCAACCCGGCCCCGGGCCCCGAGCTCTGCCTGGCGCAGCGATCACGGTCGACTCGATCTGCAAGTCCTACGGCGATCGCGTCGTCGTCGACAACGTCTCGTTCGAGGTGCAGCACGGCGAGATCTTCGGGCTGCTCGGAGCGAACGGTGCCGGAAAGACCACCGCAGTCGAATGCATCCAAGGACTTCGCAGGCCCGACCACGGGACCGTGAGCGTCCTCGGCTTCGACCCAAGCACCGACCACGCCCGATTGGGAGCAGCAATCGGCAGCCAGCTACAGGAGTCCTCTCTCCCTGATCGGCTGAGGGTCGGCGAAGCGGTGGCGCTCTTCGATCGGGCACGAAGGCGAGATATCGTTGCTCACCTCGAGACCTGGGGGCTCGCCGACCAGGTCGAGACCTGTTTCGCCGACCTCTCAGGCGGGCAGCGCCAACGTCTGTTCATCGTCCTCGCGCTCTTGAACGATCCGCAGGTGGTCTTCCTCGACGAACTGACCCAGGGACTTGATCCCTCTGCCCGCCGTGATGTGTGGCGTGTGATCCGAGAGATCGGAACGTGTGGAACGACGATTGTCCTCGTCAGCCACTTCGCCGAGGAGATCGAGGCGCTCTGTGATCGTGTCGCCATCATGCGTGACGGTCGGATCGTCGACACCGGCACGCCACGGGAGATCACGGATCGGCACGCCAGCCGGAGCACCGTCTCCTTCAAGGCCCACGCCGGCTACGACCGATCTTCGCTGGCCGGTCTCGCTGGAGTCGAACGGGTCGAGGAGGACGCCGGCCGCTTCACCGTCTACGGCACCTCGAGAATGATCCCAGCCGTGTGTGCGACCACGCTCGATGCCGGGACGGTTCCCGATCTCGACCTGCGTGTGCAACATCCCACCCTCGACGACGCCCTCGTCGATCTGATCGGATCCCGACCATGACCTTCGCATTCACCACGACACAACTCGTCGGCCGTCTGGTCAAGACCGAGGCGAGACTCTTCTTGCGTGAGCCGATCGGGGTGATCTTCGTGTTCGCCTTCCCGATCCTGACGGTGTTGATCATCGGCTCCAGTTTCGAAGCCGACGACCCCGCCTTCGGTGGGGCGACCCCGGCCTCGTACTACATCGCCGCCTACATCGGTGTCGTACTGGCTGCGGTCGGACTGGTCATGCTGCCGGTGCACCTTGCTTCGTACCGTGAGCGTGGGTTTCTGCGGCGCTTCCAAGCGTCACACTTCGCCCCCTGGGCACTACCTGTGGCCTGGATCGGCGTTGCCAGTGCGCTGGCGGTTGCCGCGATCGGCACCCTGTTGGTGACGGCCCAGCTCGTGTTCGGTGTGCCAGCGGTCGACGACTACCCACGCACCCTGTTGTCCATCGGTCTCGGCATCTGGACATCGATCAACATCGGTATCGCTCTCGGGCTGGCCCTTCCGACGGCACGCTCAGCCCAGAGTGTCGGATTGGCCCTGTTCTTTCCGTCGTTCCTGCTCGGTGGCGCAGGCCCTCCTCCGGATGTGCAGCCGGCGGTGATGCGCACGATCGCCAACGTCGTGCCGACGACCCACATCGTCAAGGCGATCCAACACTCATGGTTGGGCATCGGGACCGGCGCGGCCGGCCATCTCGTCGTCGTCGCCCTCGTCGGAGTGGTGACCACCGTGGCGTGGCTTCGCCTGGCCAACCGAGTAGCGAGCCGCTGAACGCGACCCGACCAAGGAGTGACGGACCGAGATTGCACACGCCGAGAGGGGAGTGGCACTGTGGCACGGCACAGCGGCACCTGGGATGGGACCCCGGCCGTACACGACCCGAGAGGTGACCCCCATGGGATGGGATTTTCAGACCGACCCCGAGTTCCAGGAGAAGCTGGACTGGGTGGACGACTTCTGTCGACGTGAGCTCGAGCCGCTGCACTATGTGTTTCCGCACGCCGTGCGGTCCAAGAACCCGAAGGTCAAGGCGCTCGTCGCCGAGCTCCAGCAACAGGTGAAAGACCAGGGTCTCTGGGCGTTGTTCCTCGACGAAGAGCTGGGAGGACCAGGCTTCGGTCAGCTCAAGCTCGGCCTCATCAACGAGATCCTCGGCAAGTATCCGGCAGCGCCCCAGATGTTCGGCGCTGCCGCGCCGGACACCGGCAACATGGAGATGCTCGCGGCCTACGGCACCGAGGAGCAGAAGGAGCGCTGGCTCGAGCCGCTGTTGAACCAGGAGATGTTCTCGGCGTACTCGATGACCGAGCCTCAGGGAGGTTCCGACCCCAACCTGTTCAAGACCCACGCCATCCGTGATGGTGACGAGTGGGTCATCAACGGAGAGAAGTGGTTCACCTCGGCCGGCAGAGTCGCTGACATCTTGTTCGTGATGTGCACCAACGGTATGTACGTGGTGCCCCGCGAGACGCCGGGTGTGACGATCATGCCGGAGCCTCGCAACCACAACCACATCATCTACGAAGACGTCCGAATCCCACTCGATCACCTTCTCGGCCCCGAAGATGGGGCCAAAGTGCTGGCCCAGCGTCGACTCGGCGGAGGCCGGATCCATCACGCCATGCGCACGATCGCCAAGTGCAACCTGGCCTTCGACATGATGTGTGAACGAGCGCTGAGTCGTGAGTCGCACGGCAAGACCATCGCCGAGCACCAGATGGTGCAGGAGAAGATCGCCGAGTCCTACGCCCAGATCCGGATGTTGCGGCTCCTCGTCCTCGAAACTGCGTGGAAGATCGACAACACTTCGACGCAAGAGGCTCGTACCGACATCGGCGTGGTGAAGTTCACGATGTCCAAGGTGCTGCGGGAGGTGTCGTTCAACGCCTTGCAGATTCACGGCTCGCTGGGAACGACCGATCTGACGCCGCTCCAGGAGATGTACGCGTCGGCGCCGACGATGGGTCTCGCCGACGGCGCCGACGAGGTCCACAAGTCCACCGTCGCTCGACGTGTGCTCAAGGAATATCGTCCGCACGAGGGGTACTGGCCCCGGGAGTACATCCCGCACAAGAAGGCCGCCGCCTACGAAGCCTACGAGGCCAGGTTCGAGGCCGATCCCGAGCTGCGCAAGGTGGCGGAGGGCTACCGCAAGTACTTCGAGAACCGCCGCTGAGTACTGCTCGACTGGATCGAGGACGACGGACAGCCGCACGGTCGGCGAGATCGTCACCGAACCCCGGACCCTGACCCTGTGAAGCGAACCGACGACGAGGATTCGATGATGCCCCACCCGACCACACCAGGCGCCAAGATGCTCTACCTCATCAAACGGCGCCCGACGACCACCCGTGAAGAACTCGTCGCCCACTGGTTCGCCAACCACATGCCCGGGGTCGTCGCCCGTGAGACGCAGCGGCGGGATGCCGGAGCGCCGCATGCGTGGCGCTACATCGCCACCCTGTTCGACGCCGACGAGTCGGGGAAACGGGCGTGGGACGGCGTGGCCCAATTGTGGTGGGATCGAGCACTGCCCCAACCGGCCGAACCTCACGGCACGACACCGACCGACTCGTTCCAGGAACGAGTCGAGCCCTATGTCCCCTGGGCCACCATCGAGCACGTGCTCCTCCCCGGGACCGACGAGAAACTGGCGGTCACACCGCTCACGTTGAACGACCCGTTCCCCACGACTCGCTCGGGCTTCTACAAGGTCACGATCCTGGTTGCCGCCAAACCAGGGAGCGACATCGGTGCGTTCCACACCCACTGGCTCGACGTCCATGCGCCGAACGTGATCGAGGTGATGCAGCGATGCGGCGGATGGCGGTATGTCCTGTCGTTGAGCAGCGATCCGGCGTCAGCGCCCTTTGCCGGAGCTGCCGAGCTCTTTTTCGACGAGGCGGACGGGTGGAAGGATTTCATCGCCGCGCTCGAGCCCGACGGCTTCGAGCAGTGGATGGAACGCGATCAGACGGTGATCTTGTCGGCGTCGACGGAAATGGTGGGTATTCCCTGATCACGCTGCGCTGTGTGGCACAGAAGGATGGATGGAGGTGGTCAGTCAGTTCCGTCGGCGTGCTCGATGCAGCGACTGGTGGCGGGTAGCGCCTCGAGGCGAGCCTCGGAGATGTCTTGACCGCAGACTTCGCAGGTGCCGTAGCTCCCATCGGCGAGTCGAGCCAGGGCGAGTTCCACCTCGCTCAGCTTCGAGCGGAAGCTGTCGGCCAGTGCCAGGTTCTCACCTTGCTCGGACGCCACTTGCCCACGGTCGGAGAAGTCATCGTCGAAATCGAGTTCGATCTCGCCACCTGCGGTCAGCTCGTCGATGTGATGGAGGAGACTGGTACGTTCTGCTTCGAACTCGTCTCGAATTTTGGCGTTGTTCTGTGGCACGGCCAGCACCGTAGCCCGGTGACCCGGGCGCCGCCGCATGGGGCGTCTGCCGCCCCGAGGCCGCTCCGACGGTATGCCGACTGCTCGGCAGGTGTGTCAGTCGAGTCGGTCCTCGCTGACATCGATGGATCGACGTGCCGGCATCCGGTCTTCGTCTGGACCCTGCTGACGGAACGTTTCGAGGGCTTTGATCGGTCCATCGGACGCTCCTCCCGCGAGTCTGCGGGCTTCACCTGCGACCGCAAGATCGGCAAGCCCCCGATGTTCACCCGTCCGTCACCATCGACAGCTGACGGTTGACGAGTTCCAAGAAATTGCAGGTCATAGGGTTTCTCCCTGTGACCTACTTGACACCTTCGAGACATACGTGATTAATTTCGCTTCGTGATTAATCAACCCCGAGGACTCCGGTCGACGGCTGTTCGACCGCACAACAGGCGGTTGATCGCGCAGCTTCTACGAGCCAATGGCCCGATGTCTCGCACCGGACTCGGCAGGGAATCGGGGCTCAGCGCAGCGGCCATCACCAACGTCGTGGCCGAGTTGCTCGCCGATGGCCTCGTCATCGAACATGAGCCCGGCCGCGGGGGTAGCGTCGGCCGACCGGCCAGCAACATCGCGCTGAATGACCGAGGCGCTCACGTTCTGGCGGTCCAGATCGGGGCAGGGACGCTCCAGGTGGCCGTGGCCGACCTCGGTGCCAACCTGTTGGCCGAAAGGCACCTCCAGTTCCCTGCTCGGCGCGAAGCCGCGTCGGTGGTCGCTGACGCCGCCGAACTCCTTCGGGACGCGATGACCTCCAGCGGCGTGACGCCAGAACAGGTGCTCGGCATCGGCGTCGGCGCAGCCGGCGTGGTCGATCGAGACCAGCGAGTCAACGTCGTGTCCATCAACGCCGGTTGGGAGAACATCCCGATCGCCGAACTACTCGAAGCCGCCCTCGATCTGCCGACCGTGGTCGATCACAACGTCCGTGCCATGGCCGCAGCCGAGGCCCGCTACGGCGCCGGAAAGGAAGCCGAGAGCTTCCTGCAGATCTACGCCCGCACGGGAATCGGTATCGGACTCATCCTGGACTCCCGCCCCTACCGCGGTGGTTCCATCGGATCACACGAGATCGGGCACATGCCGGTCGCCGGAAACACACTGCTCTGCACCTGCGGTCGCCATGGATGTCTCGAGACCATCGTCGCCGATGCACCCGTTCGGGAGCGCTTGCAGGCCCTCGGCCTCATCGGCGAAGAGGATGATTGGCCCCAGCGTTGGAACGACCTTCTCGATCAGGGAGACGTGGCTGCGTTCAAGGTCGTCGAAGACCTCGTCGCTGCACTCGCTCCAGCGATCGTGTCGACGAGCGAACTCCTCAACCCCCAGCTCGTGGTCCTCGGAGGCCTGCTCGCCGACATCGGAGACCATCTGGTCGGCCCACTCGAAGCGAGGGTGCGCGAACTCATCGTCCCCTGGTCGCGCGACCACGTCCACATCCAGATCACCGATCACGGCGACCGCAGCGGGTTGGTCGGTGCCGCCACCGTTGCGCTCGATCACTTCCTGTTCGGCTCGCCGCTTGTGATGCCGAGAAAGGCCAACCAGACATGACCATTCGCATTCGTGCGCACGCACCCGGGCGGAAGAACCGATGACCGCCGTGGCCGCCGACTCGATGCCGACGACCGACGACCCTGGTGATCCTGGCCGGCGTTTCCGGCGCAAGCGAGCAACATCGCCGGGCCAAGACGACGGATCGTTGGGCTTCCACTACGTCGCCACCTTGATCGGTGGGATCGGTCTCTGGTGGCTCTATGCCAAGTGGACCTCCAACACCTTGGTGCCCGGGCCGATCGCCGTGAGCGAGAGCTTCGTCGACGGCATCGAAGACGGCTCGCTGTGGGAACACACCTTCGCCAGCCTGAAGCGGGTGCTGATCGGCTTCTTCTTGGGTTCGGCCATCGCCGTACCGCTCGGGTTCATGATGGGCTGGTATCGGTGGGCCCGCGGCATTCTCGAGCCCTGGGTCCAGTTCCTCCGAACGGTTCCACCGCTGGCCACGATCCCGTTGGTCATCGTGCTGTTGGGTATCGGAGAGACGGCCAAGGTCTTCGTGATCTTCCTCGCCGCATTCTTGTCGAGTGTCCTGGCGACCTTCCAGGGCGTTCGCAATGTCGACCTGACCCTCATCAACGCAGCGAGAGTGCTGGGAGCAGGCGACTGGACGATCTTCCGCCGAGTGGCCGTACCGGCTTCGGCGCCCTACATCTTCGTCGGACTGCGTGTCGCCTTGGGAGCCTCCTGGGCGACGCTGGTCGCCTCGGAACTGATCGCCGCATCGCAGGGCCTCGGCCGGATGATGCAAGCGTCATCACAATTCCTCGACACGCCGAGAATCATGGTCGGCATCATCATCATCGGCGTCCTCGGCTTCGCCATGGACCGGATAGTGCTACTCATCGAACGACGCCTCACGCGTTGGCAGGAGGTGCGGGCATGACCGCCATGATCCAACTTCGTGACGTCACGAAGATCTACGAGACACGACGCGGACCGCTGCTGAGCGTCGATCAGGTCTCGATGGACATCGAGCAGGGTGAGTTCGTCACCATCGTCGGTCCATCCGGGAGCGGCAAGAGCACGATCCTGAACATGATCGCAGGACTCCTTCATCCGACCAGTGGCTCCGTCACCGTCAACGGCGTCGAAGTCACCGGCCCCGGTCCCGAGCGCGGGATGATCTTCCAGCAGTACGCCCTGTTCCCTTGGCTGACCGCACGACAGAACGTCGAGTTCGGGCTGCGGCTCGAACGAGTCCCTCGCAAGGAACGTGCCGAGCGGGCCGACCACTACCTGAACCTCGTCGGGCTCTCCGGTTTCGGTGACGCCCTGCCCAAGGAACTCTCCGGCGGCATGAAGCAGCGCTGCGCGATCGCTCGGGCCTATGCCGTCAACCCCGAGATCCTGTTGATGGACGAACCCTTCGGTGCGCTCGACGCCCTCACCAGAGTCGAGATGCAGGACAACCTGCTCGAGACGTGGCAGCAGGAACGCAAGACCGCCGCCTTCATCACGCACGACGTGGAGGAAGCGGTCTATCTCGCCACCCGAGTGATCATCCTCAGTGCCCACCCCGGTCGGATCTCGCGCATCGTCGATGTGCCGCTCGAGTATCCGCGCACCGAGGAGATGCGGCTCTCCCCCGAATTCGCCGAGATCCGGTCCGAGATCTGGAAAGACGTCCACTCGAGCCGCAAAACGACAGGTGGAACGTCGTGATCTCGACCTCGTTCAAACCACATCCAAGAATCCCCATGAATGGAGCATCAGTGAAGAACCAACGGAACCGCTTGGGTCGCCTTTTGGCGGTCCTCACCATGCTTGCGCTGCTCGCCAGCGCATGCGGAAGTAGCGACAGCAGTGGCGACGACAGCTCTGCCTCGGACGATGATTCGAGCTCGGAGACCGAGACCACCACCGATGATTCCTCAGGAGAGGACACGACCGATGATGCGTCGGAAGACGATGGCGCCATGGCCGAACTCGAGCCGGTGTCGCTGAACGTCGGCTACATCGACACCAGCATCAACGGTGGCGGATTGATCGCCATCGCCGAGGAGTTGGGTCTGTGGGAGAAGTACAACCTCGACCTCAACCTGATCCCGTTCACCAACGGACCGACCCAGATCACGGCCATGCAGTCCGGTGACATCGACGTCGGCTACATCGGTGGCGGCGCCATCTGGCTCCCTGCCAGCGGTCAGGCCACCATTCTGGTCACCAGCGAAGCCTCGGTCGGGGAGCGCATCATCGCCTCGGCCGAATCAGGTGCGACCGACATGGAAGGCCTTCGTGGCCTGAAGGTCGGCGTGCCCGAGGGTGGCTCCGGTGAGATGATTCTCGCACTGGCGCTCGACAAGGCCGGGATGAGCATGGACGACATCGAGCCGGTCGTGCTCGATCCGCCAAACATCGTGACGGCATTCGTGTCCGGTTCGGTCGACGCCGCAGCGATCTTCCAGCCCCTCGCCGGACAGATCCTCACCGCCAAGGAAGACAGCGAGATCCTCGCTCAGAACACCGACTTCCCCGACGTCTCGTTCCTCGGAGCGTGGGTTGCCTCCAACCCGGCTGTCGAAGAGAAGCCAGAAGCGCTCACCCGCTTCCTCATGGCATACGCCGATGCGAACGACTTCCGAGTCGAGAACTTCGAAGAGACTCTCGAGATCTCCTCCGCGTTCACCGGTGTCCCCATGGACTCAACCCGGGCCCAGGGCGAAGTCAGCGAGTGGTACTCATCAGACGACATCCTTGCTCGCGACCAGGACGGCACGACTGCCACGCTGTTCGAGGGCTTCGAAGCCGTCTTCGTCACCACCGGCCGCATGGAAGCGGTGAACCCCGCCGACAGCTTCATCAACTTCGACCTGTGGGCCGACGCGATGGCAGCTCGCCAGTGACCGGTCCGGCGCGGATTGCAGTTCTCGGCGCCGGATTCATCGCAGATCACT
>RCMY010001051.1_pt1 | contig 52342 bp, 56 predicted proteins | sample 2041341 | NCBI WGS metagenome assembly RCMY01 (sample SAMN09708234, study PRJNA481090) | Marine sediment metagenome, whole genome shotgun sequencing project.
AAGTACGGAACTAAGCATGTAGATACGAGAGGGGAGCATTTTCGGACGCGGGTTCGACTCCCGCCGCCTCCACCAATTTTTTGATATCATTGAGGAAGTCGAATTCTTCATGCACGAAAGCCTATCTTTATCCACTTGAGTTATCCACAAGATAACCAACGAGAGGAATCAAAGATGGGCTTTTCTGTTTCTAACCCAACCTATTTGTACCAGAGTCCTTCTGGCTACATCTTCAGATTACGCATACCAAATCATTGCTGTCCCATAAATAATGATGGAATAACAGATAAATAAAGGCTCAGAGAGCTGCTTGTGTTATAATGAAATTGCGAAAAATCAATTAAATACAAGGAGATCTGAGCCATGGCACATTCTAACACAATCATTAGTCAAATGATTTTTTTTGTTTGGTGTAAAAATGGCGTTACAATTCACCTACACCAACTAATGACCAATCAATTGTCCAGTTTTTAGTGTTAAAAACTGGACAGTCGCTGTTTGTGGTGTTATTCTGTTTATTATGAATATATCTGATATCATAAGGTCTAAGGTGGCTAGATTCTCCAAAGGTTATGTCTTTACCTTTAGTGATTTTGTCGACATGGTAGAGAGCAAGGAGGGCTTGATTAAAGCTTTGAATAGACTTGCTGTGTCTGGAGAAATCGCAAAACTTGCTAAGGGTAAATATTATAAGCCAGAACAATCTCCTTTTGGAGAACTTCCGCCTAACCAATATCAAGTAGTCAAGGATTTGCTTGAACGTGATGGGCGGATTGAGGGATATATAACAGGTCTTAGTATTTATAATACATTGGGTTTGACAACTCAGGTGAGTAATACCATCCACATTGGCAAGAATGAAGTTCGTTCCTCAATGAAGCGTGGGAAATATAGTATTTCTTTTGTAAAACAGAAAAATACAGTCACGAGAGAAAATATCCCACTCCTACAGTTCCTTGATGTCTTGCGGTTTATAAAAAAAATACCTGACTCGAAAATAGATCGGAGCTGTAAGGTCATGCAGAGCTTAATGTCAAAGTTATCTGTAAAAGAGTTGGAGGTATTGGTTCGGCTTGCATTCAAATATCCCCCTTCAACGCGAGCTTTACTTGGAACTATCTTGGATAGTTTGGGCAAAGTACAACTCACAGAGAAGCTAAGGAAATCGTTGAACCCCATCTCAATCTATAAAATTCCAGGGGTTTCTGGTGTGTTTCCTTCAGCGTCTGAGTGGAGTATCAAATGAGACTGCATGAAGACAAACGTTCTTTTCCGACAGGCAGTAACTGCAACGTCTGAGATGTTGAGTATTCCAGAGATATTTATCGAGAAAGATTATTGGGTGACATACGCCTTACATGCTGTCTTCCTTGATTCTATTGGGGAGCAAACGGTCTTTAAGGGTGGGACTGCTCTCTCGAAATGTTTTGGTCTTATTGAACGCTTTTCAGAAGATATTGATCTGGTGGTTATGCATGATGAAGAAGAAACTGACAACCAACTGAAAAAAAAGATAAGGAAGATTAGCCAGGTCGTGAATCTCTTGTTTCCTGAAGTTAGGTGGAAGGTTTATGTGTAAGAGATGAAACTATATCTTCAATCTTTTTAATCCGAGCCTGAAGGACTTCCTCGCGCAATTCATGAACCACCCTTGACAATATATGGATGTTTCTTTATTTTAAAATACGCCTTAATTTGAAATAAAAAAATTGTTAATTCAAAAAGTGAAATAAGAAGTGAAACGAGATCTGCAGGGCCATTACATTACTATTTCAACGGTTGGGGAAAAAGCGAAAGCTTTTATTCCAGCACCGTTGCCGCCAATACCACCCATCGAGTGGTCATCTGAGCTCAGGGAAAAATTTGATCAGGCTCTCCTGGCTCTTGGACGTCTAGACAGTGTATCGGTCTTGCTTCCAGAGACATCACTTTTCCTTTATATGTATGTGCGCAAGGAAGCGGTTCTTTCTTCAATGATTGAGGGAACTCAATCATCCTTGTCTGATTTGCTGCTGTTTGAATTTGAACATCAGCCTGGCGTACCACTGGATGATGTTCAAGAAGTAAGTAACTATGTGGCAGCACTCAATCACGGGTGCAATCGGTTGAATTCAGGTTTTCCGCTTTCACTTCGGTTGCTGAAAGAGATCCATAGTGTGTTGCTGTCGAAGGGGCGAGGTAAAGAATGTGATCCCGGCGAGTTCCGTAGAAGCCAGAACTGGATTGGCGGAAGCCGCCCAGGTACAGCCGCATTTGTTCCGCCGCCTCCGGACCATGTTCAGGAATGTATGGGCAAGCTTGAGCTGTTTTTGCATGACCAGCCAGAAAAGACCCCGATTCTGATTAAAGCGGCATTAGTACACGTTCAATTTGAAACAATTCACCCTTTTCTTGATGGTAACGGTCGGTTGGGACGTTTGATTCTTACCCTGTTGCTTTGCTCCGAGAAAGTTCTCAAGGAACCGATGCTCTATTTAAGCTTGTATTTCAAGAAGCATCGTCAAAGATACTATGAGCTGCTGAATGAAGTTCGACAGACTGGCGACTGGGAGGCGTGGCTTGATTTCTTCGCCGATGCCGTGATTCATACGGCAACTCAGGCGGTGAAAACCGCTCAACAGCTGACGAAACTTTCGGTCGAAGACGGGCAACGCATTAACGGGTTAAAACGCATTTCCGGTTCTGCTCACCTCATTCACAAAGCAATGCTGGAACGTCCAATGGCTTCACCGAACTGGATACAGGAAAAGACGCAGTTGTCACCCGCTACCGTCAATGCCTGCTTGCGTGAACTGGAACGAATTGGCATCGTTAAAGAGGTTACCGGACAGAAACGAAACCGTCTTTATTCCTATGTGGAATATATTCGAATTATGAATGAAGGAACTGAGTTGCCGAGCTGATTACTCCTCCAAACAGAAATATATTTTTTTGACAAAGACTTTGAGGGATCTCTCAGTTCCTTACAGCTCACTTTTCAAGAGTAAAAAGAGCCCTCTAAGTTGTTATAATTGCTTATTATTGGATGAAAATGGCCATGATCTCTGGAAGATAGGTTGGCTCAACGTCAGTTCGAACTGTTTTGCATTGAGAATAGAACGCAAGGGGAGTTGAGATAATGGTTTTCAGTGAAGACTCAATAAACAAATTTGAGGCAGCTATGAAGCCACTGTTCAGTAAGATGACTTCAAATGTTGATGAGAATGATGAGCTCGCAGACTTGCGAGACTGGCTCCTCCCCATGCTGATGAACGGGCAGGTCACGGTAAAATAGGAACATATTCCATGGGTAGTGACAGAAAGCAAAAAATAATCGACTTAGGCGCAGAAACCCTGGCGGATGCCCTGCTGGAGCTTGCCCTGTACTCGGATGTCGCCGATGATCTGATCGAACGGTTGATAGCCACGCCAAAGGAGAACGTACAGCGGTTCAAAAATAAACTCGCCGATCTGAAACAATCAGGACGTTTTATAGACTGGAGGGAATCTTCCGGATTTGCCCGCGAACTGGAGATGTTGCTGCAGGATGTAAGGGCAGGCGTTGCTGATCCGCTTACGGGTGTGGAACTTATCGCCTCGTTTTATGAAACGGATGAAACCGTATTCGAACGTTGTGATGATTCCAGCGGTGATGTTGGCGATGTGTTCCGCTATGAAGCAAAAGAGCTGTTTGTGGAATATGCATCCCGCTGTACTGATAAGGAGAAAATTGCAGACACTATTTTAAAGCTGAACTGTAAGGACGATTATGGCGTACGGGACACGCTGATTGACTGTGCCGGGGATTGTCTGCCTGATCGGGTCATCCGCGCGATGATCACCACACTTCAGGGACTGGCCGACAAAGAGAAAGACGAATACCGGAAACGTCATCATCTGATGCTGATTGAATCCCTCGCCCGACAAATAAAAGATGCAAAACTTTTTGAAAAAATCCGCATTGCTTCTTGGGGAGAACTGTCAACAGCAGCTCTTGTCGATATTGCCCGTGTCTATCTGGAAAGTGGCGATATTGAAACAGCCCATTCATGGCTGAAAAAAATCCCCGAAGGTGAAAACTTTCAGAAATATGAAAGGGACAAGCTGCTGCTGGAGATTTACAAAAAACAGGGAGATTCCGAAAAGCTGACGGAACTTCTTTTCCAGAAATTAAGATCCTATCATTCCATTGATACTCTGCAGGATCTTCTTGATGTCATTGGTTATGACAAGAGGGACGATATCGTTGTCGATGAGGTGGCGCAGATTCTGGAAAGCAGTGCACTCCGGGAGTCGGATGCAGAATTTCTGATTGCAATCGGGAAGATGGATGAAGTGGAATCTTATCTTCTTAAACGTGCCGACCAGCTCGATGGAAACAATTATGGCAGCCTGCTTTCCTTAGCTGAAACAATGGAAAAGGAAAGCCGGCATCTTGTTGCCAGCCTGATATACCGTAGCCTGTTGACCTCAATTCTGGAACGCGGCTATACCAAGGCCTATCCCCATGGCATCTGTTATCTGAAGAAACTGGACAAACTGGCGGCAGCCATTTCAGATTGGAAAGATTTTAATCATCATGAAGCATTCAAAGAACAGATCATTGGAGCACATGGTCGCAAACGAAGCTTCTGGTCAAAATATGAGGTAAAGAAATGAGAGAACGCTTTTATCTGTTGAAAATACAACTGCTTGATATCGAACCGGCAATTTGGCGGCGTTTTGTGGTGCCCGCCGGTATTACGCTGGATAGGTTGCATGATGTCATTCAGATTGTTATGGGTTGGACCGACAGCCATCTACACGAATTTACCATCGGGAATAAACGATACACCGAGTATCCGGAATCTAAAGAAGATGGGCTGGTGTGCGGTAGATACCGGCTCGGGGATCTGCTTAAACAGAAAGGCCGCACATGTCATTATATGTATGATTTCGGTGACAGCTGGGAGCATGAACTTGTTCTCGAAGAAAGTCGCTATTTCAACCCGGAACTGAGATCGGATATCGCCTGTATAGTAGGCGAGCGGGCCTGTCCACCTGAAGATGTGGGTGGCGTTCCCGGGTACTTTGAATTCTGCAATGCTCTGAAGGACCCGAATCATGAAGAGCACCAAAGTTTTATGGAATGGTCCGGTGGTGACTTTGACAGTGAACGATTTGATACTGAATTTGTCAACTGGGAGCTGATGAAATACCTCCGCTGGTCCCGGGACAGGTATCAAAATTCTGGACGGATTGAATGAAGAAAGATAACAACAAACTGCAAAAGTCCGGGGAAATAGAAACTTCCATTGTTCGATCCTCGGCGGCCGAATATCTGACCTTTGTTGCGGCAACGGGCAAGGGAGGCGTTGAGGCGGTTTATGCAGATGAAAACATCTGGTTGACTCAGAAAATGATGGCTGCGCTCTATGACGTTGATGTTAGAACGGTTAACTATCATTTTATAAACCTGTTATTCATCCATATTAAAGGCTTGAACCGTTTTTCGTAAAGCCGTACAGGTCTCTCAACTCTATTATCAGGAAGTAATTGTCTATGGCAAAGTGTACCGTCTGCAATTCCCGGAAGGGGAAACGAAAATGTAAAGCAACTGGGACTTTTATCTGCAGCTTGTGCTGCGGCGAATCCCGCTCAGAGGCAAAATGTGCTGGCTGCTCCTTTTTCAAATCAGTTGCCAGCTCCCGAAATTATCGGAGTGTACCCTACTACAGTACCCGGGAGATGGCGGACAATCCTGACCTGGAGAACATCGCCAATGTGGTCGAGTTATCGCTCTGCCAAATATGGGAGAGTGATCGTCAGCACGTGGATGACAGGACAGCGGCCCGGTTGGTTGAGCTGATGATTGACATGTATCACTTCAACGACGATACGCCACTGGTGGACACATCGGTATTGGAGGAAGGTTTTCGCTTCTTTTCACAAAACATCGGCAACAAGCTTACTCATATTCCCCCTGAGCAATTGGTCAAGGTCCTGGCTGCCGTCTACCGGTCCATTCAGCGCAGGACACTTGGTGGAAGCAATTACCTTCAATTTGTCAACCAATTCACCGGCATCGGTCCGGCAATGTGAGCTTTGCGCAATATGGCAAAAACTTTGCGACATAAATGGACCTTTACCAGCCGTTTTAGAAGACAGGCCTTTGGCTGGCGAGGCTCCGGGAAGGCGGTTCAGCGGGTGAGGGAAGCTGTTACTGAAATTAAGGCTGCGGCCCGCAAGGACTCGCTGCTTGGTGCGGAAGGGGCTGTTTTGTTTTTCGAGAAACTGTCCCCTGCTCTGGAGCACGTGGACAGCTCTTCAGGGGCCATCGGCACGGCGGTTAATAACGCTGTCGATGCGTTGGTTCCTTTAATTGCCATAGGCCCCGGCAGGCGACGAGCTTCGCAGGAAATGGCTTGACCGTCTCTGGAAGGCCATCGAAGAAGACGACATTCCGTATATCGAACTCCTTTCGCACCACTGGGGCACTCTCTGCCAATCGGCTGAGCTTGCTTCACAGTGGGCCGATGAGCTGGTGACGCCGGTGCAAATAACATGGTCGGAGGAAAGAAGAGCCGGTGGTGGCTATTTCAAGGGGACATCAGCCTGCCTCAGTGCTTTGCTGACAGCGGGTCGATACAAGGAAATCCTGGAACTGCTGGCCCTTGCGCCCTATAGATTTTGGCATGATCGGCTATGGGGGGTGAAAGCCTTGATGGCCATGGGAAAGAAGGCCGAGGCCTTGCGTTATGCCGAAGAGTCCCGTAGCCTGAATGAACCGGATTATCGCATCAGTGAGACGTGTGAAGAAATTCTGCTTACGAGCGGTTTGGTGGAAGAAGCCTATGTCAGGTACGCAATCGAAGCTAATCAAAAGACAACCTATCTGGCTACTTTCCGGGCAATCGTCAAAAAATACCCAAACAAAGAGCCGGGAGATATCCTCGCCGATTTGGTGGCAAGCTCTCCGGGAAATGAGGGGAAATGGTTTGCGGCGGCAAAATCAGCAGGCCTGATGCGCGAGGCAGTCAATCTTGCCAGTCAGAGTCCATGTGACCCAAGGACGCTGACCAGGGCGGCACGCGACATGAAAGACAAGGATCCTCAATTTGCCCTTGAGGCGGGAATCGCGGCTCTTCGCTGGCTCATCGCAGGTTATGGGTACGACATTACCGGACTGGATGTTGTGGATCCGCTTACGTTTGCTTTGGAAGCGGCAATAAATAATGGCTGCCTGCAGGAAACGAAGGATCGCCTCCGCGAAATGGTAACCGCCGACAAATCAATCGACCGGTTTGCGAGTAAAATTATTCAACGTGAACTTGATCGCTTAACCAGATAAGTATCCGGTCCTGAAGGGCAACTTGATTGAGAGGACCATCCCCGACAAGCCCAACATTAGTCGCCTGCAGAAATGCCGCCTGACCGACAAGGGCCGCCAGCCAGTGGCTTGTGCAGCACAGAGATGGATAACTGGCGACAAATTCACGACATGGCTTCACCTTTTTTGCCGTTTTCTTTCCATCATATCTCCCACATCGAGTCCTGATAATACCAACAAAAAAAATCCTTCTGCTGCTTTGTAGTATTGTATTCAAGGACGACTGATGATACACCAAATAGGTGCACTCAATCTATTTTGATATAATACTGAATACTTAGGAAACCATTCAAAAAACACATGAGATTGTCTTGGAACAAATATCTCTTGTTAACTTATACATAATGGGTGTGATTCTTGATGGATTCGGACGTCATGGTATTACAACTCAGGTATATTTAGGGAACTTGCCATCCGCATGCGATTACAATCTCTCCTATATGTGTAATCAAACGTGGGAAATGGCGATGTATATGCACCATGCTGAACTGCACTTATATCAGAAGTATTACCAGATTGGCTATGCTGAGTACCACTTAAACGGCGGTGGTGGTTTGTCACTTATGAAATGGCAAAGTGCAAAAACAAAAATGGATCCTGTCATTGATGAGCTTTTACAAAATTATTCTGTCGTGAGCCCAAATTTTTCAGTGCAAAATACCCAAACCGTTTCGGCAGATGTAAACGTTAATGGAGCGGTCGCGAATATGATAGACCTAATTAAGGTCTTGGGGTGATATTTGAACTAGATAAATCTCAACTCAGATTAAGGAGATTCATTCTGTATGGCTCTATTTCGGTGTAATAAATGTGCCCATCTTCGAGAAGTCCCAAATGACTACATAGGGAAATCAGTCAAGTGTCCTCAATGCAAGGAAGTTGCGCCAATTCATGACACCGTTGCTTTTATTAAGAACGTGATTGAAAAATATCGTTCAAAAAGTAAAGAGTTACAGCAATTACAGCAGGAAACCTCAATGGAACAGATCCCAGAGATTGAGGTTGTGGAAGAAACATCACTTGAAGCAATAGACATCTATAATACGACCGCGTTAACAAAGAAGGAGCAATATCTAGACATCGTAGAATGGTTTCAACAGAAGCAGATCCAGATAGAGGTTGATCAGAAAGCCACTGATACTACCGGTTTTTTTGATGAAGTCGCTCTCAGTTTGGGAAATCAGTATGATCTCTTACAAGAGATCACTGATAAAATAAAACGTGTCCAGGCAAAAGGATACACAAACGTAAAATTTACGCTGGCCTCAAAAAGTCAGAAGGAAGTCAAAGCGATCACCAGCTTTTGCCAGCAACTCTATGAGTATTCTTTTGTTGCCAAATATTTTTATCTGAAAAAGGATAAAATAATTTACCTCAACCTGCAGTCTTCGCCGACGATTAAGAATTTTTTTACCGGCGAATGGATGGAATGGTATGTGTTTATTAAAACATTGGAATATTTTCGCGATAAGCAGCTATCAACCTCTTGTTTAAGAAGTCTGATTGTGACCTTTCCAAACGAGGATTCTCATGAATTAGATGTATTTTTCCTGGTTAACAATCGAATTCCTATTTGCATAGAATGTAAGACAGGCGAGTTTCGAGAGCATATTGATAAATATTCTAAACTGCGTAAGCGATTACATCTTGATAAAAATCAATTTTTTCTTTGTGTCGTGGGATTAAGTCAAGAACAGGCCCGAGGGTTGACTGCCATGTACGATATAACATTTGTTAATGAGAGCAACTTTCTGCAATATGTTGGAAAATTGCTATGATTGTTTTCCCGTTTTTTCCCCGGGAACGTGTGAAATCCTGTTTTTACAGGTTGGTTGGGGGGCGACCCTAAACTTTGTCAGTTTTATGAGGTCTTGGAACTTTCGGTATCACCGTGGATCATGCAAAAAACTGGTGATGTAAACGAAAAATACGAGCTTGTAGTGGCAGAAAGAATTTTTTACGAACATAACAAACCGTTAATAAATGATATGATTTTTATTCTGTTAAACGTGGGGGAGAACAAAGAATTACCTAGAAACATCTTCAGGTTGTTACCTATACAGAGCAGATTCTCGGGGAAGCGGGAAAAAGAGTTGTCCGATCTGCGGAAAAATTTGCTATAGCACTGCAAAGTTTGACCTACTGATATCTGGTTATTTTCAATAACTCCTTACTATGATTTGGCTTACCAACAGACCTTTTTGAAACCCCAAAAAAGAGTTGTATCAATTGCGGTAAAAACTGGAAACTCCATGGAAATTTGAGTATACTTACTGTTTTTTTCCCTCCTTGCTCATAGTGAGGAGACATCTTATTGTGTACAACAATGTATAATATAGGCCCCAGGCCGTACGCTTCCTTTTATTTTTTGGAGTTTAGCAGAAGAGAAAATCATGGCAAATAAATTGTATGTAGCGGGAACTGAACCCCGCAGTGGAAAATCGGCTATCATCCTTGGCCTGATGGAGCTTCTGACAAGAAACATCAAAAAGGTTGCATTTTTTAAACCGCTTATCGATGTGGATCAGTCTCGAAACGAGCAGGACAATACCATCAATCTCATCAAGCGTCATTTCCACCTGTGCCCTGACTATGATGAGATGTTTGCCTACACGGTCACCGAGGCCAGTCAACTCCTCGCCATGGGCAAAAAGGCTGAGTTGCAGGACGGGATAATGGCTCAATATAACAACCTGGCCGAAAAGTCTGATTTCATCTTGTGTGAAGGCATTGAAATGGAAGGGGCGCAGGCTTCTTTTGATTTTGATCTCAACGTCGATATAAGCAATAACCTTGGCTGTCCACTGATGCTGGTTGCCAGTGCGAAAAACAAGACAGTAGAAGAACTGATTCGATCTATCAAGGTGTACTCCGAGTCTCTGGCTGAACGAAGTTGTGACCTTGTGGCTACAATTGTCAACAGGATGGATCCTTCATTTGTAGAAGAAATGGAAGAAAGACTTGCACAGGAAAACATAGGTGGCAAAAGGCAGCTCGTCTACGTTGTTCCTAATGATGAAAACCTGGGGAATCCCTCCATGGGTGAAGTTGTTCGGCTGCTGAAAGCGGAAATCCTCTATGGCGAGGAGAACCTTACCCGCCATGTGCGCAGTTTTACCATTGCGGCCATGCAGTTAAGAAATTTGCTTGGCAGGATCGAATATGGCACGCTGATTATCACCCCCGGGGATCGCTCGGACGTTATTCTTGCCTGTCTGGCCGCAGGAGAATCCACGACCATGCCGGTAATTTCGGGAATTCTGTTGACCGGGGGGCTCGTTCCGGAAGAACCGGTGCAGAAGGTTATTGAAGGATTCAAGCAGACTGTGGCGATAATCTCAGTCCATGAAAATACCTATCAGGCGGCGATTCTGGTTGAAAATATCCATGCGGCGATTACGCCGGACAATACCAGAAAGATCACCCAGGCTCTGGCTGTCTTTGAGCGGCACATCAATATGGCTGAACTGAGTGACCGAATTATCAAGACAAAAACGACTATCGTCACGCCGAAGATGTTTGAATCTCAGCTGCTCCAGCGAGCCAAAGCGAATAGGCAGCACATTGTCCTGCCGGAAGGCGAAGCCGAACGGATTTTGAAGGCTGCAGAAATCCTGTTACGTCGTGATGTTGTTGATATAACCCTGCTCGGCCGAGAGGATACAATATATGAAAAGATCAGAAGTATGGGCTTGCATCTGGAAAATGCCACAGTTATCGAACCAAGCACATCCGTTCTGTTAGATGAATATATCGAAACCTACTACCAGCTGCGTAAGGATAAGGGAATAACCCTCGATAATGCCCGGGATATCATGGGTGATCTGAATTTTTTCGGTACCATGATGATCTACAAGGGGCACGCTGATGGCATGGTCTCCGGAGCGGTGCATACCACCGCAGACACGATTCGTCCTGCGTTTCAGTTTATTAAGACAAAGCCGGGATGTTCGGTCGTTTCCAGCGTCTTTATGATGTGTTTGCATGATCGGGTTCTTGCTTACGGTGACTGTGCTGTGAACCCGGATCCGACAGCTGAACAGCTGGCGGAGATCGCTATCAGTTCAGCTAAAACGGCGGCCCTTTTCGGAGTCCACCCGCTGGTCGCCATGCTCTCCTATTCTTCCGGCAGTTCTGGCAAGGGGTTGCAAGTGGAGAAGGTACGAAAAGCCACGCAAATCGCGCAGGAAATGGCTAAAACAATGTATCCCGGTTTGGAAATTGAGGGGCCGATCCAATACGACGCAGCAGTCGATATGGAGGTTGCCAAGACCAAAATGCCAGACAGCAAGGTTGCCGGCAGAGCGACGGTTTTTATTTTTCCGGATCTGAACACCGGCAACAATACCTATAAGGCAGTACAGAGATCGGCCGGTGCGGTAGCCGTGGGCCCGGTTTTGCAAGGATTGCGTAAACCTGTCAATGATTTAAGCCGTGGCTGCCTGGTGCCTGATATTGTCAATACTGTTGCGATCACTGCCGTCCAGGCATATGCTGACAAACAGAGTAAGTAAAAAGTTCACTGCTTGTACAATTGATCACTGTTGGCATCCTGTCGACAGTGATCAATATGTCGTCATATCTTACGCTTTCTTGGCTGCTTTCATCTTTTTAACTAATTCACGCAGATAATTGAGCCAGCTCTCCATGCCTTTGCCGGTCGTGGAGCAAAGCTCCATGGTCTTGAGCTTTGGATTGAGCTGCAGGGCATCGCCGATTGCTTCTTCGACCGGAAAGTCAAAGTAAGGTAATAGGTCGGTTTTAGTGATCACAAAGGTGTGTGAACTGGTAAAAGCTTTGGGGTATTTGGCGGGTTTGTCAGGGCCTTCGGGGACGGAAACGAGGACCACGCGCTCATGCTCGCCGAGATCAAAGGTGGCCGGGCAGACCAGGTTGCCGACATTTTCAATAAAAAGAAGTTCTATGTCCTCGCCGCCAGGTTCTTTTTGCAGCCGGTGAAACCCCTTGTGAGTCATGGCCGCGTCAAGGTGGCAGGCGCCACCGGTGGTCAGTTGAATAACTGGCACACCTTTTGCACGGATTCGTTCGGCATCGCGTTCCGTTTCAATATCACCTTCGATGACGCCGATGTTGATCTCTCCTTTCAGGGCCTCGATGGTGTGTTCTAAGAGGGTGGTTTTCCCGGAACCGGGACTGCTGATCAGGTTCAGCGCGACTGCTCCTATTTCATCGAAATGTTCGCGGTTGGCCCGGGCCAAAGCATCGTTGGCGGCGAACAGGCTGGCATGCACATCCACGGTTTTACTCTGGCTATGGCTGTGTGTTTCGGGATGATCGTGGTCGTGACTATGGTCGGAAGGGCTGGGGCAGCCGCAGGTATCGCACATTATGTTACCTCAAATAAATAAATTTTAAGCGTCACAAAAAGTTAAAGTGAACCTGTTCCCATGTAGCACATGGGAACCAGTGAAAAACTTCGGCGTACTAGAGTAATCTCAGTGATGGATAGAAAAAAATTTTGATATTCAAGGCGTAGTTTTTTGGCTGGCTTCCGACTATACAGGTAGTATGTCGGGAGCCAGCAAAAACCTACGCCCTCCAGGAAGTGCCCTTGGGGTACAACGAAGAAGATCGGATTTTTTATCTGTTCATCTATTATTCCAGTTCTACTTGGCGTAACAGCAAATCATTACCGCCATCGGGAATGAGTAATAACTCGCCACAGGCAGGACATCCATCAGGTTTTCTACCGGCGGTGACTTCCACGTGGCTGCAATTGGTACAATTGTAGCTGACCGGCGACACCTGGATAATAAGTTTTGCGCCTCGTACCAGTTCATCATCGGCGGATAAGATATCGAAACCGAACTGGAAAGAATCGACTACAACTCCGCACAGAGGGCCTATCTCCATGGTAACGCTGATAATTTTGGTCGCATTGTTGGTTGCTGCCAGTTCTTTTAGCTGCTCGAAGAGGCCTTGGACAAGTGATATTTCATGCATAGGGGTTCATTGTTTCCCAGGAGGAAGGCAGATTATTTTCTGGTGACTTCGACGCCCAGCTCGGTCAGGCGGGCAAGGATCATCTCTGCCACTTCAACCTTGCGTTGTTCCACCACATCGGAAAGTTCAATGGATTCTTCGAGTTCTTTGGGAATAACTGTATAAAACTCAATATGTTCGGGGGCCGCGTCACGGAGTTTTGCTATTTCAAGAATCTCCAGAAGGCCGAGCTGATGGGGCGACATCCGGGTTTGAAAATTGCCGGCTTTGACATCGTTTAGGGTGTAGAAATGAAAAGACCCTGGTTCCCCCTCAATATCAACCACATCGATGACAAAGATCGGATCACATTCCTCTAAAAACGGGGCCATATATATTCCGGCGGTACCGACATCCTGGATTTCTACCTTTTCCGGGAAAGTAAAGTTTTCCTGGAGGTAGTGGACTACGTGGACACCAAAACCTTCATCTCTCAAAATAAAGTTACCGATACCGGCAATGCCGATTTTTTTTTCTATTGTCATTGTATTGTATGAGTGTATTCAATTAGCAGATGCGTGGCAAGGGGACGCCATGCAGCGGCGTGACAACTCTCATTCCGCCGACCGGGGTATTGATGATGACCCGGCCTGCTTTTTCAGCAACCAGTCTGCCGATGATAGCCGCTTCTTTGCCTTCGGGGGTTGCCCGCATAACGGCGAGGGCTTGTTCGGCCTGATCGTTGCTGACAATGGCCAGGCATTTACCTTCATTGGCCAGATAGAGAGGCTCGAGGCCAAGGAGCTCGCAGGCGGCGCGTACTTCCGGGCGGACAGGCAGGTCCTCGTCAGAGAGCTCAATGCCAAGACCGCTGTTTTCGGCTATTTCACACAGAGTCGAGGCAACCCCGCCTCTGGTCGGATCGCGAAGGGCATGTACCGTACCGGCAGGCAGTTCGCGTAATAAGGCTGCAACAAGATTATGCAGCGGCATGGTATCACTGTGCAGATCTCCCTGTATAGAAATCCCAGCCCGCCGAGTCATGATAGTGATACCGTGGTCGCCCATGGTTCCAGAGAGAATAACCGTGTCGCCGACTTTGGCATTTTTTGACGAGATATTGACCTTTTCGTCAACAAAACCGATGCCGGAGGTATTGATGAAAATTTTATCACCCTTGCCTTTCGGGACTACCTTGGTATCGCCGGTAACCACAGGGACTCCGGTTTCTTTGCACGCCTTGCTGATGGAGATGATTACTCGTTCGAGTTCATCAAAGCTTAATCCTTCTTCAAGAATTAGTCCCAGGCTCAGGCAATAGGGAACGGCGCCGCGCATGGCCAGATCGTTTATGGTGCCATGAACGGCGAGCTTGCCGATATCGCCGCCTGGAAAAAAGATGGGATCGACCACATAGCTGTCGGTGGTAAAGGTGATTTTACCAGGTTTGTTGGGCAGGATGGCGCTATCTTCCAGGCCTCGCAGGACCGGGTGGTCCAGATGCTTGAGGAAGAGTTCACTGATCAGTTGCTGGCTGGCGAGACCGCCACTGCCGTGGTCGAGTAAGATTGTTTTTTCAGTCATTAGGCTAATTTTTAGGATCGGATGATATAAATTACAAATCTCGTCCCGCTGGAAAGCTTGACGGGTACTCTTTTCAGTCCCCGTGCTGTGCGGGGACTCTGTTTAGTGCCCCCTTGAGGGGTATAAGTTCCTTCACGAAAGGATTTTTGTTAAAAAGACCAAGAAATTGATAATTGGCCACTAGCCCCGCCCAAAAGCTTTGCGGGGTAAGTTCCTTCACGAAAGGATTTTCTTGAAAAAGACCAAGAAATTGATAATTGGCCACTAACCCCGCCCAAAAGCTTTGCGGGGTAAGTTCCTTCACGAAAGGATTTTCTTGAAAAAGACCAAGAAAATCCTTTCTAAGTCACTAATAATCACGTCCATATTTATGATAAGCCGCGCAGGTCCCCTCACTGGATACCATGCAGGGGCCAATCGGATGGGCTGGAGTACACCTGGTATCAAAAAGTGGACAGTCTGTCGGGCTATTCATTCCTTTCAGGATACTGCCGCACATGCACCCTTTGGGTTCCTCTGCCTGCGGCAGGGTAATGTCGAGTCGTACTTCAGCGTCAAAGGCTGCATATTTTTCTCGAATTTTCAGGCCACTTGCTGGTATGTGGCCGAGACCGCGCCAGTCCATGTCGACTGGTTCAAAAATTTCTTCGACCATTCTCTGAGCTCTCAGGTTGCCTTCCCAGGAGACGGCGCGGGGATAGGCGTTTTCCACTTTTATGTCGTTTCTCCCTACCTGATGGGCCAGGAGGATGAGACTTTTTAGCAGATCGGCAGTTTCGAAACCTCCGACTACACAGGCCAGGCGGTATTTTGTCGCTAACGGTTCCCAGGCCGCGGCACCGATGATTGAAGAGACATGGCCCGGACAGAGCAGACCGTCAATCTTCAGGTTTGGATCACTGAGCAGGGCTTCCATTGGTGGCGGCATGGTTTTCTGGGTAGAAAAAACCATGAAGTTGTCAATATTTCTGGTCTTGGCCGCGAGGATCGTCGCAGCGATTCCCGGAGTGGTTGTTTCAAAACCCACCCCTAGAAAAACCATCAGCTGTTCGGGATGCTGTACTGCCAGTTCCAGGGCGTCCATCGGCGAGTACACTATGTCGATTTGGGCCCCGCATGCACTGGCCTGGGCAAGTGAAGTGTGGGTACCGGGTACCCGAAAAAGATCACCAAAAATCGCCACCCGCACTCCCGGATGGTCGGCCATGGCAATAAAAGCATCCATATGCGAGGCCGAGGTGACGCAGACCGGGCAGCCGGGGCCGGAAACCAGTTCCATTCCTTCCGGTAGAATGCTCCGCAGCCCATTGCGAAAGATGGCCATGGTGTGAGAGCCGCACACCTCCATCACTCGCAGTGGCCGTGTGACGGATTTTTTCAGTTCTTCAACCAGCGGTTTGACGAGATTGAGGTCACGGTATTCATCAAGGTGTTTCATGGCGGGCTCGGGTCAGGAAAGGAACTCTTCCGGTGTGTTGTCGGCGAGTTCCTGCAGAAGGGCGATGTTTTTCAGGGCCTCTTCCTCAATAAGAGAATGGATGGCAAAACCGGCATGAATAATCACATAATCACCAACGGTCGGCCAGTGGTCGACAATATCCAGTCGGATCTCTTTGCTTATGCCATCGGTATCGACCGTGGCTATCTGGTTGCTGGTGAAATCGTCAGGATCTCCCTGGACGCTGGTCACCCGCATGGGAATTGCGAGACACATGGCGCAGACCTCCTATTATTGTCTGACCGAAAGCAATCGCGCCGTCATTGAGTGGCAGCGATTTGCCGGTGTAAACGTTTAAATGTATATTGTGTAATGTATGCAGAAGACCTCCGAGGAGCAAGCTGTTTTGCATACATCCTCCAGAAAGCACAACCTTTCGGATACCGGTCTGAAGAGATAAAATTGCTATAAGCCTGGTGATGCTGTCGATGAGCATCGCATGGAACTGCAGAGCAAGTGCGGATCGAGATGCACCTCTCTTTAATCCATCCAGTATTCTTTTAACAAATAGCGCTGAACAAATCTCCCATTTTCCATCTCTTTCTGTCAATAAAGCAGATGTGTTTGTGTGCGAATTGGGCCAAATATCTTTGAGCCAGGTACTTGTCTGTGCCTTTTTGGCTAATGTCTCCAGCTCCATGGCGGCCTGGCCTTCAAAACTGATTCGTTGGCGGATGCCGAGCAGCGAGGCTACTGCGTCGAAAAGCCGACCGCAGCTCGAAGTACGTGGTGTATTGAAGCCGCTCGTGAGCATAGCTGTAAGAACCAGCAGATTCCCCTCGTCCTCTTGCCGGAGAGTTTCCGGCAGGCGGTCAAGGGTAATGCCGTTGACGCCAAAGCTATGGAATAAAGCGGAGAGGCCCATCCGCCAGGGTTCGGTTGCTGCTGCATCGCCACCCGGAAGTTGGAGTTGGCTGAGGTGGCCCAGGCGTTTATAGGCAGTTAATTCGGCTTGCAGAATTTCGCCACCCCAGATTGTGCCATCGTCGCCAAGGCCTGTGCCATCGAGTATGACTGCTAGTACCGGTTCTTCAAGACAATGTTCGGCCATGACCGCAACGGCATGGGCATGATGATGCTGGACCGGGTAGAGCGGTAGTTTGCTCTCTAGCGCATATCTGCTGCTCATATAGTCAGGGTGGAGATCGCAGGCGACCACCTCCGGTTCATGCTGAAAGACTTTCTTGCAATGCTCGATTGCTTCCTGATAGAACTCGTAGGAGGCCAGATTATCGAGATCGCCAATATGTTGACTCAGCAGGACGCTCCGGTCGCGACCAAGCCCGAAGGTGTTTTTCAGGCCGGGACCGCAGGCCAGGATATCGGGAATTTGCCAGGGGATCTCAATCGGTGTCGGGGCAAAACCCCGGGCACGGCGCAGGATAACCGGTTTCCTGGCTATGATTTTGACCACCGAGTCATCGATGCGGGTGACAATCTCACGGTTGTGCAGCAGAAAAAGATCAGCAATGGCTTTGAGTCGGAAAAGGGCGTCGTCATTGGCGGTGCAGATTGGACTGCCGCTGATATTGCCGGAGGTCATGACCAGCGCTTCGGGGCAATCGCTTTGTTGAAAAAGAAGGTGATGCAGTGGGGTGTAGGGGAGCATCACGCCGATTTCATCAATCCCCGGGGCAAGATTGTCGGCTAGTCTGGTGTCGTTTCTTTTTTTGAGCAACACAATGGGCTGTTCCGGTGAGCTAAGGATTTTCTCGGCGATTGCGTCAAGATGACAGAATTTTTCTATTGCTGCTCTATCAGGCACCATAATGGCCAAGGGTTTATCAGGGCGGCCTTTTCTTCTGCGGAGCAAGGACACAGCTTGTGAGGAACATGCGTTGACCGCAAGATGAAAACCACCGAGGCCACGGATTGCCAGGACCAGGCCGTTTTTTAACGAAGTCGCCGTCTGGGCCAGGGCCGAATCGGTCTGTAGCCGGATACCATTATTATCGTGCAATGCGACATTGGGACCGCAGTCAGGGCAGGCATTTGGCTGGGCGTGGAACCTCCTGTTGCCCGGATCATGGTATTCCGCCGTGCAGGCTTTGCACATCGGAAAAACTTTCATGGAGGTCTTTGGCCTGTCGTAGGGAATTGTTTCGACGATGGTAAAGCGCGGCCCGCAGTTGGTGCAGTTGATGAAAGGGTAATGAAAGCGTCTGTCGCCGGGGTCGAGCAGTTCGTTCAAGCAGTCACGGCACAGGGCGATATCCGGTGGAATTGCTGTGCTGACTGAGCTGCCGGGGATACTTGGCAGAATTGAAAACGCGGCTGCCTTGTCACCATCAGTAGTGCGCTCGGCATAAGGCAGGTAGCGACTTTCAAGAGAGATTATCCTGGCCAGCGGTGGCGCTTCGTCCACTATGGCCTGCATAAACAATTGGAGCGTATCGCTTGGCGCGGCGGCAGTGATGACCACACCAGTGCTGGTATTTGTTACCGTCCCGGCAATTGCAAAACGACAGGCTAAATTATAGACAAAGGGGCGAAAACCAACGCCCTGGACAGTACCCCGAACGTGAATTTCGACCCTTTGCTGTTTATGCTTTGCGTTTAAATTTTTCACCGTTAAAGATGGAGGAAACTAATCCCTCCGGCTCCTGGCAGTCGTTCCATGTTAATAAGTAGAGATGGATGACGGTGAAGATTATAAACCACCACATAAAAAGATGGTGGAGATAACGAGCGGCTTGTTGGCTGCCGAAAAGAATCCCACCCCATTTTGCCAAGAAGGCCACTTCCGGAAAAAGCATGTAAAATCCGCTGCAACCCATGAAAAGAGCGATGAAAAAAGTGATCAGATAGGTTAGTTCGGCCAGGACATTATGGCCGAGCCGCTCTTTAGGCCGGTTACTGAGATAGCTGTAGCGCAGCAGGGTCATTTTCAGGTTGATGATATTCCGCTTGCTTATTGACAGGAAACTCCAGATTCTCTCCTGTGCATTGCCGAAAATATACAGAAAGAGCCTGATCAATAGAGCCGATGTCAGGATGTACGCGGCGATAAAATGGATATAACGCATCGTCGCCATCGGGAAGCTAGCGCTTCCCTCGATCATGGTGTTTGTCCACGGACTGTTGATGTAAAAACCTGTGACTACCAGAACAACGATAGGCAGGGCAAACATCCAGTGGGACAGCCGGAATAGCACGCTCCAGCAGTAATGTCTTTCATAAGTTGCCATTCTTGTATCCTCCTGAGGCTTTTGCCGGAAAGAAGAGTTTTGAGTAATGTGAAACCAGGCTTACAGTGCTTTCACTTTCATAACTTCCTTACCTTCTGGGTCGAGCATGTGGACGGCGCAGGCAATGCATGGATCAAAAGAATGCACAGTGCGCAGAACCTCGAGAGGTCTTTCAGGATCAGCAATTGGATTGCCCATAAGAGATGCCTCGTAGGGGCCAAGCTGGCCTTCCGCGTCACGCGGACCTGCATTCCAGGTAGAAGGAACGACACACTGGTAATTTTTGATCCTGCCGTCCTGGATGACAATCCAATGCGACAGGAGCCCGCGTGGTGCTTCATGGACACCGACACCGCGCTGTTCTCCTTTGGGGAATACCGGCGGATTGAAGATCTCGTAATCGCCGGTGGCAATGTTATTGACCAGCAAATCCCAATGCTTGAGCGCAAGATCTGCCATCATCCCGGCACGGACTGCGCGGGCGGCATGGCGGCCGATGGTACTGTGCAGGATAGCTGGTCCTACGGTCACTCCAGCAACTGCACTGATGCGACTGAGACAGGCATCGACGCTCTTTACCGTCAGTTCATGTCCTTGCGCATAGCCGACAATCATCTGGGCCAGAGGACCAACCTGCATTGGTTTATTTTGGAAGCGTGGGGCTTTGAGCCAGGTGTACCGTCCGTCGTCCTGGAAATCGGTGTATTTGGGATCCGTTGACGATTCCCACGGATGCTTGGACCAGTCGCCGTCATACCATGCTCTGGCGATTGATTCTTCGACATTTTCCTTGAAGTATGGATCCGCCAGGCCGGTGATCGGTTTGACAGTGGCGAGGTCGCCGCCAAAAACGGTTCCTCCGGGCAGATCGGATTGGGTTCCGGCCGCGTCAAGAAACATATCCGGTGCGGCAAGATAGTTGGTAACGCCTGCGCCGTAGGGGAGCCAGTCTTTATAGTGAGCGCCAATTGCAACAACGTCGGTGATGTAGACCATCTGGATAAATCCTTGTACTTCTTCTACCAGCTGTTTGATGTAGTAGAGGCGTTCCATGGTCACCGCGGTCTCGTTCTCCTGATTGATATTAGTGGTTACACCACCAACCGAGAAATTTTGGATATGCGGGTTTTTGCCGCCGAGAATAGCCAGAGCCTGGGTGGCTTTACGCTGATAATCAAGGGCTTCGAGGTAATGGGAGACCGCCATGAGATTGGCCTCTGGCGGCAGTGTCATTGCGGAATGACCCCAGTATGCATTGGCGAAAGGTCCGAGCTGGCCACTGGCTACCAGGGTTTTGAGCTTGTCTTTCACTGCAGCAAAACGCTTGGGGCTGTTGCCGGGCCAGTCCGACAGGCTGTCGGCCAGTTTAGCGGTGGCGACAGGGTCAGCGTCAAGGGCGGAGACAACATCAACCCAGTCAAGGGCGGATAAAGCGTAAAAATGGACAATATGGTCGTGCAGACAGTGAATTGACTGGACCATGTTGCGAATCAACTGGGCATTGAGGGGAATTTCCAGGCCAAGGGCGTTCTCTACTGCACGAACAGAAGCCAGGGCGTGAACCGTGGTACATACCCCGCAAATACGCTGGACAAAGAGCCATGCATCGCGAGGATCTCGGCCTTTAAGAATGTTCTCAAGACCACGATACATCTGGCCGGAGGACCATGCTTTGGTGACAAGTCCTCCATCAACTTCGACATCTACTCTTAGGTGACCCTCAATCCGGGTGATAGGATCAATGGTGATTCGCTGAGCCATGTGTATAACCTCCATGTAAGATAGAACAACCAGCCGCCGAAAAGTTTGTGCTTTCAGGCGCCGGTAAAAAATACTCTCGCGGGTGAGCTGCTTTTTTACTCGTTGTTGTCCTTCTTACCTTTAATGAGTCGTTTACCAATGCCTACTGCAGCATGGATACCTACTGCGGCGGCAGTAACGCCTAAAACGGTTTTACCAATCTTATCGGCACTTGTTACGATACCGGTATAGGGGATTTTTACCATCGGCAGTCTTTCGTAGAATGGGGTCATGGTATCCCAGAAATTTGGTTCAGTGCAACCAATACAGCCGTGGCCGACGCTTACCGGCCAAACGCCTACGTCGTTGAAACGTGCGGTAGGACAGTTGGAGAACGTCTCCGGGCCTTTGCAGCCTACCTTATAGAGGCAGTAGCCGAGTTTATGGAACTGGTCACCGTATTGTTCGACAAAACGACCCTCGTCAAAGTGCGCCCTACGTTCACAATGGTCGTGAATCCTGCGTCCATAGGCGAAGAGTGGTCGGTTTAGGTTATCAAGAGCAGGCAGTCTTTTGAAGGTCAGATAATGAAGAATGGTCCCGAGAAAAGAAATCGGATTTGGTGGACATCCTGGAATATTGACAAGAGGTACTCCGCTCACCAGATTCTGTACTCCTACGGAACCGGTAGGGTTAGGGGCTGCAGCCTGTACACCGCCAAAAGTTGCACAGCTGCCGATAGCAATGATTGCTGTAGCTTTTGGAGCAACCTCGGCCAGGATATCCATGGCGGTTTTGCCGCCAATCTTACAGTAGATGCCCCCGTCCTTGGTGGGGATTGCCCCTTCAACGACCAGAATAAACGGATGGTTGTCAACAGTATCGTGGAGATTTTTTTCTGCCTGATGTCCTGCAGCAGCCATGATGGTTTCATGATAATCAAGGGAGATAATATCGAGTAGCAACCGGGCAAGATCTGGGTGAGAAGAACGCAATAAACTTTCAGTGCAGCCAGTACATTCCTGAAAATGGAGCCATATAACCCGTGGGCGCTCTGCGGTTGCAGCCGCTTCGACGAGTTTGGGTATCATAGTCTCGGACAACCCCAGGGCTGCTGCTGCCATTGTGCACCCTTTGAGGAATCCGCGTCGATCAAGCTGCGGGTCAAGCATTTTGTCTACTGTGTCTGCCATGTCAACCTCCTGTAGCTGTGTGACATCAAATGTGCGCAAGCGCGCGATTGGTCGGTAGTAAGGGGAGCCGAAAAGTAAAGTCTACAAAACCTCGGTTTATCAAGTCAGACTGGTTGGCCTGAATATCTGTTGGTGATTCAATATAGTTAAATATATGATGAAAATCGTCATTTTGTGATTGAAACAGACTGCTGGAAGTGCTGGTCGGTGAGCAAGAAGACCAGATGGTTGTGATATGCACAGTGTCGCATGGGGGATATTTGGCAGCAAAGTGCTGCATCGAACTGAACTGCATAGGCGAGACAGGCGTGTTGCATTGCTTTGCTGAGAGCGATGCAGGGGGGCTCAAGACTATATTGGGAATTTTTCTTATCGCCATTGTGCAAAGAGTGCGCCGGGATGTTGGGTATTGGCACTGGAACTGTCGTGCAAACCGTGCCTCCGTTAGAAAAAGTACTTATAACTAACACCACGCTGTGCCGAAATCAACAGTATTTTGTAGTAGGTAGATTATTCATCCGATACTAAGGAAAAATATATCAATTGTGCTGCAGGGCTCTTTATTGGCCAGTTGTTCGTGTTGTGCGAATTCGCCAACGGAAGACTGTGGCTATTGTTCGTAGTGCTGCGAGTTGCAAAATAGCATTGATAAATCGAGTAAAAAGGAGAAGATTATTTTTTAAAACCGAAAATGCCTCCTTTGCCATGTGAAGTAAATGCCGGCTTGCCTTTTGGCGGTGAAGATTTCTTTCCGGATCTTTTGGGCTCTTCTTTCTCCTGCTGGATTGGTGGTTCTCCTGAGAGCAAGTGGTCAATAGATGCACCTGTGGTTGCAGCTATATAACAGTTATAAAAGAGGCAGGATTTCTTGAAATAGCTTTTCTTCTTCAGCCATTTTGGCCAGCTGTTTTGCTGCTTGTTGTGAATAAGTTGCGACAGATTGATTAACAGGCTGATCATTTCCTGGCGTAAGGAGCGTCGCAGGTTGAGATCGATACCGATTGTCCGGTCGACTTCCTCCCGGATCTGTTTGCCAACTTGGTAAAGAGGGGCACCTTTGCGAACTTGACTGATCAGTTGATAACGAGCCTCAGCCCAGGGAATAAGAAAGAGGGCGATCAGGAAAAAATCGGGCTGACGATGGATTTTCAGCTCCCCTGACAGAGTGTTTATTTGGTCAATGATGCGGCAGATCCCCGTGAGGAGTTCCCGGGGATTTTGCGAGGGCGCAAAGTTACTGGAAAATATTTTTCGATAGAAGGGAAAGAGAGAGAATAAGAGTCCCGAGTCAACAGCAAGCTCAAACCAGGATTCAGTTGCCCCATTGTATAGATCTTTTAAAAATTCATCTCGTAACCGGGATGGAGGGCAGAGCAACAGTTTGTGGCTGTTGTCGCACACCGCCTGCCAGGTTTTTTCTTCGATGGTGAAGTTAATTCGGGCTGCATGGCGAATCGCCCGCAACATTCGGACAGGGTCCCGGCTTATCCTTTTGGTCGGTTCGCCGACTATCCGAATAATGCCCCGGTCAAGGTCGAGACTGCCGTCGACATAGTCGATGATGGTGCTTGTTTGTATCTCGTAAAAAAGCGAGTTGATAGTCAAGTCTCGACGCTGGGCGTCTTCGCTCAGCGTACCGAAAGTGTTGTTGGGGGCAAGAACGGTTTCTGGACCGTCAATGTCATGCTCGCTGAGGGATCGGAGGGTACTTATCTCGATGGTCTTGCCGCCCCTGAAAAAAATCTGTACCAGCCTGAATCGCCGGCCTATGGTGTTGCTGTTGGGGAAGAGTCGCCGCAGCTGGCCAGGGTGGGCATCGGTGCTGATATCAAAATCTTTCGGAGTCTTGCCGAGATATAAGTCGCGAACTCCGCCGCCGACAAGGTAGCCGGCAAATCCGGCATCACTGAGTTTTTTGAGGACGTACAGGGCGTCACTGTCAATCATCTCAGTCCTGATCGGGTGTTTTTCAGGGGGAATAATGCGGCAGGAACACGATGGCGTCGTATCCTGCAAAATATCGGTTTCTGTTGAGGAATTCATCTTAGAAGAGGTAGTTGTCAAATTGCCGGACTGAATCCTCTCCCCTCTTTGTACACTGATTCAGCTTGCTCCTTGAATTGTTGGAAAATTTCAGCGACAGAGAGAATTGTATCCATTTTGTAGCTGTTTTCACCAGAGAAAATTAAGCCGTCCCGGATATTACCCGATTTGGCCATCATCAACCTTTCGTTGATGCAGTAATGGTGATCGCATTTTTTCAGGCATACCTGCGCGCATTTTTTGCTACTCACATCTTCGCCTGCATTTAAAGCCTGGACAAAAGGATTATTAATGGCACGACCGGGCATGCCTACCGGCGAGGAAGTAAGGACGATGTCTTCTTTTTTAGCATTGAGATACGCCTGTTTGAATTCATCGGCGATATCGCATTCTTTGCTCAACACGAAGCGCGAGGCAATCTGCACCCCGTCTGCACCGTACTGGTCCATCATTTCGGCCATTTCATAGCCGTTGGTTATACCGCCGGCGGCTATAAGAGGGATGTTTTTAACGACATCTCGGATGGCGGGAAATATTTCGCGGAGCGGTTTGTCCGTACCGAGATGGCCTCCGGCTTCCTTTGCTTCAACGATAACCGCAGACGCGCCAAGTTTTTCGGACAGTTTGGCAAGTGCAGCAGAACTGACGATCATGACGATGGGCGTGTTATGCTCGCGGCCGATTTTAAAGATATCCCGGGAAAAGCCAGCACCGGTGATTATCATATCGATTCCGGCGTCTATCGAGCTCATGACAAGCTGGTAGAAATCCTTCATAGCGTACATGATATTGACGGCGACTATACCGCTTGTAGCCGCCTTGGCTTTTTTGATATCCGCGAAAAGCTCTGCGGGAGGGATGCCGGACCCGCCGATAACGCCTATTCCACCGCAATTGGCAACCGGGATGGCGAGCGCTGAGGTCGATACCCGAATGGACATTCCACCCTGAATTAATGGAAATGAAGCTGTAAGGTCGGCAATATTAAGAGAAGGTAACTTCATGCAGAAAGGATTCCTTGTTAGTACCTGAAAAATTATTTTTAGTATTTTAACAAAAAATAATTTTTGAAACGCCCCAGTCCAGTTTTATCGGGGGCTTCCAAAACAACATATCTGAGAAATCAGATAATGCACCTCTTGCCTGATTTTGTCAAGAGTAGTATCACAGTCAATCGCAACGTAAATTTTGTCCAAGGTGCCCTGAAAACAACCCTTTCACCTGCAGCCGGTTGTCGGTTTGCTGTGAATCGCCGGGCGGTAAACTTGACAAAATCACAAAATTGCAGTTAATTTCTATGTTTTTGATTTTTAGTGACTTAGAAATAAGTATCTTGTGCTGTTTACAAGATACTTATTTCGTGAAGGAACTTACCCCGCGAATCTCTTAGGCGGGGTTAGTGGCCAATTATCAGTTATCTTGTGCTGTTTACAAGAGAATTATTTCGTGAAGGAACTTACCCCGCGAATCTCTTAGGCGGGGTTAGTGGCCAATTATTAGTTATCTTGTGCTGTTTACAAGAGAATTATTTCGTGAAGGAACTTATACCCGTCACGCGAGTACTAAAAAGAGTACCCTCAAGGGGCATTAAAAAGAATCCCGCAAAGCTTTTGGGCGGGATTAGTGGCCAATTATCAGTTATCTTGTGCTATTTACAAGATACTTATTTCGTGAAGGAACTTATCCCCGTCAAGCGAGTACTGAAAAGAGTCCCTCTCAAAGGGGGATTGTAAAGAATACCCGCAAAGCTTTTTGGCGGGGTTACTATTTATTATGTGGAGATTGCTTTGAAAGTCAAGGCCCTGAAAGGCTTTAAAGATATTGTGCCGGGAGAGGTTCTGCTGTGGCAGTACCTTGAAAGAGTGGCCAGAGACGTCTTTGATCGTTTTCATTTCAGAGAGATTCGTCTACCCATTTTAGAAGAGACTGAGCTGTTTGCCAGATCCATCGGCGAAGCGACGGATATCGTCGAAAAGGAGATGTATACCTTTGTCGACAAACACGTTACCATGCGGCCTGAAGCTACTGCCTCTATGGTACGTGCCTATATTGAACACGGCCTCTATGTTGAAAAACCAGTGCAGCGACTCTTTACCATTGGACCGATGTTTCGCCATGAACGGCCTCAGAAGGGAAGACTCAGGCAGTTTCATCAGATGGACATCGAGGTTCTCGGCTCGGAAAATCCCCGAATAGATGTTGAACTTATTGCCATGGGTGCCATGCTGCTTGACGAGCTGGGTATGCAGGTCAGTCTGGAACTCAATTCTCTTGGTTGTCCGGCATGCCGGCCCGGTTATCGGGCTGAACTTATCTCCTATATAGACAAGCGGCATGATTTGCTTTGCAGCGATTGTAAAAGAAGAAGCACCACCAATCCCCTGCGGGTCCTCGACTGCAAAGTACCGTCCTGTCGCGAGCAGATCGTCGATGCCCCCTCTATTCTTGAGCATCTCTGTGACCAGTGTAAGGACCATTTTGACAAGGTTCAGGCAGGTCTCAAGCAGCTGGAAGTTCCCTACCGACTGAACAAATTTATGGTCCGTGGACTGGACTATTATTGTCGTACAACCTTCGAATTTATCACCGCCGATCTTGGTTCCCAGGCCGCTGTGGCGGCTGGAGGAAGATATGATGGTCTGGTCGAGCTGCTGGGTGGACCAAAGAACAGCCCCGGTATCGGTTTTGCTATCGGTATGGAGCGATTAGTCCTGCTGCTGCAGCAACAGCAAAAATCCGTTATTGCGGCTGATGAGGTCGATCTGTACATTGCCGGAATAGGCGAACAGGGGTCCCTGAAAGGTTTTGAGTTGGCCAATGCAATGCGGGCCAGGAAGTTTTCTGTTGCCATGGATCATGAGGGCCGAAGCCTGAAAAGCCAGATGAAGCAGGCCAATAAGGCCGGGGCGCGCTTTGTCTTTATTATTGGTGACGCCGAGCTGGAATCGGGCCAAGGAATTCTGCGCAATATGCTGGAAAATGAAGAACAGCAGGAAGTCCTTCTGTCTGCTGCAGCGCTTGCCGATGCTCTGCCAAAGACTTCTGTGTCTTCTCTAAGTTAACGAAAAAACAACACCTGACTGTGAAAAATTCAACATATACAATATAAAATAAATTATGGAATCAATGGGGCAGTTGAGCCGGACGCATTCGTGTAATGATCTTGGCAAAAAAAATGTAGGCGAGCAGGTAACCCTGATGGGCTGGGTCCTGCGCAGGCGTGACCACGGCGGGGTTATTTTTATAGATCTGCGTGATCGCGGCGGGATAACCCAGGTGGTTTTTAACCCCGAGATCAACCCCGATGTGCACGACAAGGCGCATCAGGTTCGCAGTGAGTGGGTCCTGGCGATACGCGGCCGGGTCGAAGCCAGACCAGGCGATATGGCCAACCCGAAACTTGCCACCGGCGAGATAGAGATTTTGGTAGATGAGCTGCGAATTCTCAATAGCAGCGAAACACCGCCCTTTCCCCTCGATGAAGACACGGAGGTATCGGATAACCTCAGGCTGCAGTATCGCTATCTGGATCTTCGTCGCCCGGAAATGGCGGCCAACCTGATTTTGCGCCATAAGGCGGTGCAGAGTGTCCGGAATTATCTGAACGACAAAGGCTTTCTCGATATTGAAACCCCTATGCTCACCCGTTCCACTCCGGAAGGCGCCCGCGATTATCTGGTGCCCAGCCGGGTAAATAGCGGCAAATTCTATGCCTTGCCCCAGTCGCCGCAGCTGTTTAAGCAGTTGTTGATGATTGCCGGTATGGATCGGTATTACCAGATCGTCAAGTGTTTTCGTGACGAGGACCTGCGTGCCGACCGACAACCTGAATTCACCCAGATCGATATGGAGCTCAGTTTTATCGACGAGGAGCAGATCATGGCGCTTAATGAAGGATTGATTGCCACCTTGTTTAAGGATACTCTCGACCTTACGCTTTCTCCACCTTTCCCGCGACTGACCTTTGATCAGGCGATGAACCGGTTCGGTACCGATCGTCCGGATGTCCGCTTTGGCATGGAACTGGTTGATCTGACCGAGATCGCCGCCCAATGCGGCTTTAAGGTGTTCCGGTCCATTGCCGACAAGGGTGGGACGGTTCGGGCAATCAATGCCAAGGGCTGTGCCCATTTTACCCGCAAGGAACTCGACGTCCTTACCGAATATGCCGCCCAGTTTGGCGCTAAGGGGCTCGCCTGGGTGAAGATGAAGGAGGGTGGCGAATGGCAGTCGCCGATCGCCAAGTTCTTTACCGAAGAGGAACGGGCAACAATCGCTGCCGCCACCGACGCGGTGGAAGGGGATCTGCTCTTTTTCGGGGCCGACAGTAAAAAAGTTGTCTTCCAGGTGCTGTCGGAGCTGCGGGTAGAACTTGCCAGACGTCTTGACCTCTTGAAAAAAGACGATTTTAACTTTGTCTGGGTCACCGATTTTCCTCTTATGGAGTACGACGAAAAGGAAAAACGCTTTCAGGCCCTGCATCATCCCTTCACAGCACCGAAAGAAGAAGATGTCGCAAAGCTGGATACCGATCCGGCGGCAGTCTACAGCCGTGCCTATGATCTGGTGCTGAACGGGACGGAAATCGGCGGTGGTTCCATCCGTATTCACCAGAAGAGCATGCAGTCAAAAGTCCTGAGTGTCCTTGGTATTGGCGAGGAAGAAGCAAATGAGAAGTTTGGTTTTTTGCTGCGCGCCCTGGAACTCGGTGCCCCGCCGCATGGCGGCCTGGCTTTCGGGCTTGACCGGCTGCTGATGATCATGACCGGCAGCGATTCAATCCGCAACGTTATTGCCTTTCCAAAAACCCAGAAGGCGACCTGTCCGCTTACCGACGCTCCTGCCTCGGTTGCCAGAAAGCAGTTGACCGAGCTGCATATCAGACCCGACTGGAAGGAGTAGCACGCGTTCACCGTCCAGCAGCACCGCATCTGTGCACGATCAGTCCGCTCAGCGTACGAAAAAAGGTAGAGCTGATCGGCCTGTTTGTGCACACCTGCGGCACTGATGGACAGGTAAATCCATGATCCTGGGCCATAGATAATGCATGGCCAGAAAGTAGTATAATTCCATGGAAGCAGCAGAAAAATCACCTTTGGCTGTAGAGGCAAGACCTCTTGCACAATGCCAGATACCGGTCCAGAACGGACTGTCTTCCGGGGCGGCAAGATCACTGAGCGATGCATCATCTTAGCGGCCTATGCGTCTGTAAATGTGGGGGGCATATGGACAAGATGTCCAGCTCCCAAGACCAGCTCTCTCAATTTGTCGGCACCTGCTTCAGCAAGTGCTGGCCGGGCATATTCCACCAGATGGATTTAGAAGTGAATCGCTCCTGGGTGATCGGGATTTTTTGCGAGCACAGATTCCAGCACATCCATGACCTCAGATGTTTCAAGATACGGTTTGTTATCCCGCGTCAAACGACCCTACCTTTCGTAAAGATGCTCAGATTCTCGCATGCCTTCTCTATCCCCCTACAAGATTGGTTCGCTGATTATTGAAAAAAAACGACATGAAAATTGATATATCCATATGTTAAAAATAGCCATTTTGCGATTAGATGAAAAATGTGTGTTATTGAGATGATGCCCAGGAAGTAACCTTATCAGGAAGGCTCTTCATTTGAGGCCTGCAAGGGGATATCTTTCTTCACCGAAATGCTGATGTAGTCAAAACCCACAGGAGTTGACTTTGCGATATGCGTCGGAACTCAGATTTCCAATAGTATCTATGGCAACGATTCGCCGCTCCCTTCGACAACAACTAATCTTTATTGAGAGAACGACAAAGTGAGAACTCCCCCCCTGATCCTCATTGTTGAGGATAATCCAGTAAACCTGGTTATCCTGAGGACCCGACTGCTTGCCAATCATTACGAAGTTATCACCGCAACTGATGGCGAAGAGGGCCTAAGGAAGGCGAGAAAAATACAACCCGATCTTATCCTGCTTGACATCCTCATGCCCAAGATGGATGGCCTTGAAGTGTGTCGACGCCTCAAGGGTGATCCCTCACTGTCATTTATCCCCATTATTATGGTCACCGCACAAACTGACTCAAAAGATGTCATTGCCGGACTTGAGGCGGGTGGTGATGAATACCTGACCAAACCCGTTGACCATGCCGCTCTGGTCGCCCGGGTGAGGTCTATGCTGCGGATAAAGGGTCTGCACGATACCGTGCTGGAACAAGCCGCCAAGCTCAAAGTTCAACTTAAAACAGCCTCCAGGATCCAATCATTATTCTGGCCACAGCTCCCGGAAATCGGCGAAAAATGTTCCATATGGGCACGATGCATACCGGCCTCCTATGTTGGAGGGGATCTGTACGACATTATCCCCCTCCCGGATGGCAGTTTCCTCGCTTATGTTGCAGATGTCTCTGGTAAAGGTGTTCCTGCGGCGCTCATTATGGCAGCGCTATCAACTAAAATTCGTGCCTCCGTCCCTCATTTTTCTGATTTGAGTACGTTTCTACAGAGTGTTAACGATGCCATGTACGACCTGATCTATCAGGAGGGATCCTTTGCCACCTTACTCCTCACCAGATATTGGCCTTCTTCCGGCAAACTGCAATTTGTGCGTGCTGGGCACCCGAGCCCCGTTTGGATCGTCCGGGGCGCTGTAAAAGATTTGCCGCTGGTAAAAGGCATTGCTCTGGGCGTCACGCTAGATGTCGAATATGAAACGTACGAACTTCTGCTCGCCCCCGGAGAATCCCTTATCTTGTATACTGATGGAATCACAGAAGCTGAAAACGATGCATGTGAGTTATTCGGTTATGACCAATTGACTCACTGCATACAAACCAGCAAAGGGCCGCCCTGGGGAGAGCATTTGCTGGATGCAGTCACTAGATGGAGAAAAGGAACCAGTGTGAACGACGACCTCACAATTCTTGAAATCTGGCAGGCCTGAGCACCTAAAAACCTCTTTCCTATTCTTCTTATTTCATTATTTTTTGTCCTTTTTCACCCGAAAGGTGGTGAGCAGAATTCCTCCGAAGATTAAGAGAATGGCCTGAACGTGGGTTGGGGTCAACGTCTCGCCGAGAAAGAGGACTGCCAGGATAGTGCTGAAAACAGGCATCAGGTGAATAAACGGTCCGGCTATATTGGCTCCAAGCATGGTCACTGCCCGATTCCAGAAGATAAAGGCCAGTACCGAGGCAAAGATTGCCACATAAAGGATGGTGACAATTGATCCCATTGAAACGGTCATGGTCTTGCCGGTGGCGATTTCCAGCAGAAAGAGCGGCAGCAGGAGTGTCAATCCAACCATAACGATCCCCACCTGGTAGGCAAGAGGGTGCAGTCCTTGCGGGTATCTCTTCAAGTGCGCTGAATAATAGGCCCAGCATACAGCCGCGATAAATACCAGAATATCCCCTCTATTAAACTGCAGCTCGAAAAGAGTCGCCGGCTCTCCGCCGGAGATTATCAGTAAAACGCCGCTGAGAGATACGGCTACCCCCATACACTGCCTGACACTGAGGCGATCCTTGTACAACACCCAGGACAGCACCACAATGATGACCGGGATGCAGGAGTTGACCAGCACCGCATTGATGGCGGTGGTGGTCTGCATGGCCATATAAATCAAACTGTTGAATCCGGCCACCCCGACGATGCCCTGGATGATGATGAATTTTTTATGCTTTACTACAAGTTGACGCTGGGCGAGCAGGTGCCGAAGGCCAAAACAGCAGAGTATCAGCAGTGCCACCATCCAGCGCCAGAAAGAGAGGGTGAAGGGCGGAATTTCAGCATGCATACCCCGGCTGAGAACAAAATTACCGGACCAGAATAGGGTCGTAAGGATGAGAAGAATATACGGCATTGCCTATGAGTAGTTTTACTTAGCTATCCTTGGATTTAGGTTATTACGATAGAAAAGATTGGGTAAAGGGAAAAAATCTCATTCTGAGACGTTCTTGTCTGTTTCCTGTTCATCCTGTGCATCGTATTGTTTTTTCAGAACAACATGGACATTGGGTAGATAGTTCTTGAAGACATCTCCATAGATTTCCCAGACGGTAATAAAAAGAGCGGCCACAAGCGGACCGATAATGATGCCCAGTAAACCAAACAAGGACAGACCGCCCAGGGTTCCGAAAAGAACAAAAAGGTCGTGCATCTCCGTATCTTTGCCAACCAGCCGAGGCCGGACGATATTGTCCAGGTTGCCGGCCACTGCCCCGCAGAGGATTGCCAGGATGATCACTCCGGTAAAATTACCGGACAGTGCGAGGATAATCAGCGCCGGAAACCAGATGATGGCCGTCCCAAAAGCGGGAATGATTGACATCACCGCCATGAGCGATCCCCAGAAAACTGGTCCTTCAATGCCGGTTATAGCAAAGGCTATGCCGCAGATCGTTCCCTGCATGATGCCGATGATCACGGTTCCTTTAATTGTCGCCCTGGTCACTGAGGTGAACCTGTGGAGAAGGCGCTGCTCGTTTTGATCGTCCAGAGGGAGAAAGTACAGTATCTTGAGCAGCAACAGATCTCCCATCGTGAGGAAATAAAACATCACGTAGAGCATGATGACCGAAGAAAACACCGCGTCAATCGTCACCTTGGTTACAGAAGAGAGGGAATCGATCAGAAAAGTGGAGACGGTACCGACCATCTCGCCGGCTTTCTGGACGATAATATCACGGTAGGGGAGGATTTCCTGGTAATAGGGGATCCTTTCGAGATAGACGGTCAGGGTGGTAGGCTCATTGATGAAGCTTTGCACCCATGGAGTAACCGATTGGCCGATGCTGATGGCCTGGGTCACTACCAGGGTAATAAGAAGAGTGAGAGGTATCAGGACCAGCAGGACAATGCCAAGTATGGTAAGGATGGAAGCCAGCGTTTCTCTTCCTCCCAACTTTTTTGCAAGCAGGTGGTGGGCTGGCGCGACTATTGCTGAAAAAAGGCCGGCCATGAAAATGGCCATCAGGAACTGATGGATCATAGTCAGAAAGAGGGCAGAAATCAGAATGACCAGACCAAGCAGCGTCACTTTGTTGACCAGGTGTTGTTTCATTATTTCACGCAGGTTATGAGTATTTTTTACGATTCGTCGGTACTTGCTGTGCCACTTTCTGCAGCAGAAGGTTCCGCGAGAATGATCAGATGCACTTCTCGGGGGCCGTGCGCACCGTACACCATATGTGCCTCAATATCCGCAGTTTTCGAGGGTCCGGAGATAAATACAAAGCTGTCCAGATGCGCTCTGCCCTGTAGCAGGGTATAGGCTTCTTGCAGATCGGCAACGATATTTTCTCTTTTCAGAATGGCAATATGGATCGAGGGGAGAAGAGATGTCGAGCGCGGCCGTCCGGGTTCGGTCAGCTGGATCAAAGTGGCCGAGTCGGCAACGCCGATGGTCGGCGCGGTAATGCCGATGAAGGAGGCGATAGTTTTCTCTTTAATCTGCTGGTCCGAGCTGAAGGTGGTATGGATGGTAACCGCTTCCCGGTTAAAACGGTTCCACAGCTGGAGGGCTGCGATATCCGGGTGGTCGTGGCTCATAACATGTTTGTTATGATTGAATTCGGGATCTTTACTGCGGATCAGCTCGATGACAACAGCTGATGCCTCGGCAAAAGTAGCGACTACATGGCTGCTCATGTTTAAACTGTTGCCGTTCTCCCGGAAAATTTCTACCAACTCGTCCTGTTCAGCCACGGTTCTTCGCCCCATTTTCTGCCTGATTTCGCTGGTATCAGGGGCAGAAAACAGCTTTGGGAACATACTTTTTAAGCGCTGGCTGTGCGGTTCTTCGCCGAGGGCGGTACGGATGTTGCTCAGAAAAAAAGCCTGATTGTTTTCCATCATTTTTTCTCCTCAGTTACTGGAGGCTCAGGAATCTGGCGGCTGCTGTATTTTTCTTCCCAGAGCTCAGTGAAGGTCTTTTTGGCAATGGGCGGCAGATCCCGGCCGTCGGTCCAACCGGAGGCGATTCCAGCCATGCTGCTGATCATGTTGTTTTTCTTCACAAAAGGCCTCTGGCAAAGTCGGCCGATTTTGAGCAGGTTTCTGTAGAGAGACTTCCTTGTTATAATGAGCTGCCAGAGGGTAAAGCCGTACGCCTCGGCGGGATTGTGCTGTCTGGTGTCCCATCTGTCGCTGGCATAGGCCAATTTCTGGCGAAGGGCGGCCAGCATCCGCGGCAGATCGATCTGCACGGGACAGATATCCTTGCAGGCACCACACAGGGTCTCGCCTTTGCAGAGATCGGCATGTTTGTTGATCCCGTCGAGCAGCGGTGTAATGACCGCGCCAATCGGGCCGCAGTACGCCGAATTATAAGCATGACCGCCGATTCTGCCGTAAACCGGACAGATATTGAGGCATGCGCCGCAGCGAATGCAGGCCAGCACCTCGCGAAACTCGGGGTCGGCCAGAATTTTTGAGCGGCCATTGTCGATGATGACCAGATGAAATTCTCTGGGGCCGTCAGGGTCGTCCGCGCTGCTCGGGCCACCTGCGAAGCTGACATAGGTAGATAGTTTCTGCAGCGCCGCTCCACGGGTGAGGAGCTGGAGGGTCTCCCGGTGCTCCTCGAGGGTGGCAACGATACGCTCCATGCCCATGAGTGCGACATGCACGGGTGGCATGGTTGTGGCCATCCGGATGTTGCCCTCGTTGGACACTAAACTGATATGGCCGGTTTCGGCACATGCCAGGTTGCAGCCGGTCAGTCCCATGTCGGCACTCAGCAGTTTTTCGCGCAGCGCTTTGCGGGCTGCCATAGTTAAGGTCGGTGGATCATTGGTATACTCCATGCCCAGTTTCTCGGCAAAAAGTTCGCCGATCTGATTGCGGTCCATATGGATGCACGGGGCGATGATATGCGACGGTTTATCGCCTGCCAGCTGAATAATATATTCACCCAGGTCGGTTTCAACCACTTCAATACCCTCATCCTGCAGGGCCGGATCAATATCTATCTCCATGGAGAGCATCGATTTGCCTTTGACGACCCGTTTTACCTTGTTGTTTCTTGCGACCTCTAGGGTATAATCGATGGCCTCCTGGGCAGTTTCGGCAAAGTAGACATTGCCTCCCCGGGCGCGCACATTTTTGGCCAGTTCAGCAAGAAGAATGTCCAGGTGCTCAAGGTTTTTCAGGCGCGATTTTTTCACCCGTTTGCGCATATCTTTATCTTCCAGGTTCGCCCACAGCGCCATGGCACCTTTGCCGAAACGATCCTGCAGGGTATGCAGGCTGGCCTGAAGTCTGGGTGATGCCAGACCTTTTTGTGCTTCTTTGCTGTAGTCGTTCATGCCTTGCCTCCTGTGGGACTCGCTAAGAGTTGGGCAATATGCTGGACCTTGACATCTACTCTCCGTCTGGAGATGCGGCCGAGAATATTCATCAGGCAGCTGATGTCGCAGCCGGTGACGGTGCCCGCCCCCGTGGCGAGGATATTGTCGATTTTTTCATCGGCCATGGCGACACTGATCTCGGGATAGTTGACACTGAAAGTTCCGCCGAAGCCGCAGCAGGTATCGCTGTCCTTCATTTCGATCAGTTCCAGCCCCCGAATATTCTGCAGCAAGACTCGCGGCTGGGCGGCGATGCCCAGACCTCGGCTCAGATGGCAGGAGTCATGGTAGGTAACTGCACCGACATACTCCGCGCCGACGTCGGTTATATTCAGCTCGTCTACCAGATATTGCGTGAATTCAAAGGTTTTTGCGCCGATAGCCAGAGCCCTGCTGTGCATTGAAGGATCATCGGCAAAGAGCTCCGGGTAGTGATGGCGGACCATATGTACACAGGAACCGGACGGGCAGACAATGACCTCCGCGTCTTCAAAGAGACCAATGAAATGCCTGGCCGCGGCAGCAGCATCGAGGCTGTAGCCGCTGTTAAAGGCCGGCTGACCGCAGCATGTCTGTCCCGTGGGATATTCGTATGGGACGCCCAGTCTGTCAAAGACCGCAATCATTGCTTCACCGGTTTCGGGAAACATGGTGTCAACAAGGCATTGAATAAAAAGAGAGACAGTTTTTTCAGACATTGTTCTGTCCTTGGGTTGACAGGAAAATAATAAATGGTGATCGGAGCCGGGGTTCGTCTCCTGTATATCAGGAGACCTGAAAAGATAAGGGTGGTCGGGTAAAATCGTTCAATTTACTTGAATGAATTCTCATAATCTTCTACAAAGGTCAAGAGGAATGTCGCTTTTAAAAACACAAAAACATTGATAATATGCTACTAACCCCGCCTAAAAGCTTTGCGGGATTCTTTTTAATGCCCCTTGAGGGTACTTTTTTCAGTACCCCCTTGAGGGGTGTAAGTTCCTTCACGAGATAATGTTCCTATAAAAAACACAAGAACATTGATAATATGCCACTAACCCCGCCTAAAAGCTGTGCGGGGATAAGTTCCTTCACGAAATAATGTTCTTGTAAAAAACACAAGAGCATTATTTCTAAGTCACTAAATAGATCCATTTGTCGAGCTTAGTAAAACAAAGAACATGAGGAGAAAAATGAAAAAAGCTTTGAAGATTATTGTGGTGACTGTCCTTTTGGCTTTTGCCGCTACAGTAAATGCCAAAAAACCGGTCAAAATCGCTGTCAGTCAATTCGTTGCGCATCCCTCCTTAAATGCGGTTCTTTGGGGGTTTAAAGATTATCTGAAGGCCAATGGAGTTGTGGTTGAATATATAGAATACGATGCCCATGGCCAGATGGAGACGGCCAGCCAGATTGCCACCCAGATTGCTTCCGATAAACCTGCTCTCGTTCTGGCAATTGGCACCCCGAGTGCCCAGGCCTTTGCCAAGCTCTACGATAAAGCGCCGCAGCAGACCCGTACCCCGATGTTGTTCTCAGCCATCACTGATCCCTTGACAGCTGGGCTGGTCAAGGACTTTTTGCACCATAGACCCAATATTACCGGCGTCTCCGATCAGATGTCGATGGACGAACATCTTGATATGATACGCCGTTTTCTGCCAAAGCTGAAAAAACTCGGGGTGATGTATAATGCCGGGGAGGTGAATTCGGTTTCCGATGTGAAACGGCTGAAAGAGGCTGCTGTTAAAAAAAATCTTATTATTGTCGATGCACCGGTGGCCAACTCAGCCGGCGTCTCTAAGGCGGCTGAGAGTCTTGTCGGCAAGGTCGATGCGGTTTATGTGCCAATGGATAATACAGTCGTCACCGCCATTGAGGCTGTGGTGAAGGTGTGTGAGCGAGCCCGACTGCCTCTGTTCAGTGCCGATACCGACACAGTGAAAAGAGGGGCAATTGCCGCCCTGGGTTTTGACTACTTTCTGCATGGTAAGCAGACCGGCGCGATGGCCAGAAAAATTCTGGCAGGTGCCAAACCTGAGGCTCTGCCGGTTGAATTCCAGAAGGATCTTTTGTTTACCATCAACGTGAAAGCGGCAGAACGTATGGGCTTGGTGATAGACAAATCGGTGCTTAAATCAGCAGACATCAAGCTTTAAGCAGGATGGTGCCGTAAAAACCTCCCTCACCTGACAGGGTGAAGGAGGTTTTTGCCTAAGAGAACAGTCGGGCTCAGCGTTGTGGATAATTATTTTTCCACGGTTCTTTTTGCCTGTTGTTGTAGTCGGTCAAGGCCTTATAAAAAGCGCCTACCGCCAGTTCGGCACAATGGAAATGATCTGACGGCAGTGTTTGCAAATATTCGGCGACATTTTCCGGAGTGAGCTGCCAACCGTCGGAAAGCGTTCTGCCTTCCATCAAAAATGACACGGTATTGCCACAGGCAACGGTGTTGGAGCACCCGTCAACCCGGAAGGTGACCATCATTATCTGTCCTGCCTGTACGGACAGGTAGATTTCGATAGTGTCACCGCAGTCGCCCGTTCTTTTGCCGTATCCATCGGGATTTTCGAGTTCCCCGTAGCGTTCTGCTCTGGAAACCATTGCCTGATAATTTTTCGAATGAATCTGTAGGGAGGGGTATATCGTTGTTTGCATAGTATTAACTGAGACCTTTGCTACTGAAAAATTCTTTGTATTTCATATCCTCTTTCAGGATGTGTCCAATCAGCCAGGTTCTGAGATAATCGAGAAGTGCTGTAGAGAGCAGATTTGGTCCGAGGTCCGATGCCGAGTAAAAGGCAATGGTTTTATCTATGAATTCTTGATGCTGGTTTTCCTGCTCGGTTTTATGCTCGTAGCCATATTCAGCCATGAGGTACTCTTCCGCCCGAAAATGAACTTGGGCATAGTCGGTCATTTCGGTCAGAAGCTCGGCAATAGTCTTTGGATCTGTCAGGATATTTTGTTCTTTAATCAGCCTGTTGATCATGTCGATCAGCTTTTTATGCTGCTCGTCCATTTCCTTGACGCCAACACTGAATTCATTTCTCCAACTGATGATTTTCATAAGATTCCTCAATGTATCTTATTGTTATCTCACGATAGTCTCTAAAGGGTATGCAGAATACCACGAAGCTGATTCTTTACAAGAAATAATTTTTGCCGGTAGAGGAGGGGGAGACAGGCCTGATTCCTGTAGGGATACAGAAATCAGGCAGTGGAGTGCCGTGAAGCAGACGGTTCGTTTTAACGCTCGGCCATGGGGATGAAATGGCGGGTCGTTTTGCCGGTATAGATTTGGCGCGGGCGTGATATCCTTAGATTATGATCATGCATTTCTTTCCAGTTGGCGATCCATCCGGGCATGCGGCCGATGGCAAACATGACGGTATACATGTTAAGCGGAATACCGATGGCCCGGAGCAGGAGTCCACTATAGAAGTCAACGTTGGGATAGAGATTTCTGGAAACGAAATAATCGTCGCTCAGGGTGGCATCTTCGAGTTCCAGAGCGATATCCAGCAGGCTATCCTGTATTTTGAGCTCTTGTAATACACCATGGACGCGTTTTTTTAGGATTAAAGAACGGGGATCAAAGTTTTTGTACACCCTGTGGCCAAAACCCATAAGTCTGAACGGATCGTCTTTGTCTTTTGCCTTCTCAAGGTAATAGGTTAAAGGACGGCCTGATTTTTTGATATCTTCGAGCATGGTAATCACCGCCGCATTGGCCCCGCCATGCAAAGGCCCCCAGAGGGCACAAACTCCTGCAGCCACCGAACTGAAAAGATTTGCCTGCGAGCTGCCGACCACCCGGACAGTGGAGGTTGAGCAGTTTTGCTCGTGATCTGCATGCAGGATAAGAAAGAGGTTGAGCGCCTTGTCGATAGTGGGCGAGACGTAATATTCCTGGTACGGATCAGAGAACATCATATGTAGAAAGTTGCCGCAGTAGGTAAGGTTGGGATTGGGGTGATTGATCGGTTTGCCCGCGGCCATTCGGTAGGCGAAGGCGGCAATTGTTCTGACTTTCGATAGGAGCAGGGACGCGGTGCGGTCAAATTCCGCCCCGGTTGTTGGTACCTGCAGCACCTCCGGATGAAAACATGCTATGAGGTTTAACATGGCGGAAAGAATCGCCATGGGCGGGGCCGATTTTGGAAAGCCGGAAAAATGGTGTTCTAGATTGGTGTGTAGCGCTGAATGTTCTTTAAGTCTGTCGGAAAATGATTTGAGTTGTTCCTTTTTGGGCAGTTCCCCATACAGAACAAGATATGCAGTTTCTATAAAAATTGCTTTTTCAGCGAGTTCTTCAATCGGATAGCCCCGGTATCTGAGGATACCTTTTGCTCCGTCGACATAGGTTATAGACGAATAACAGGAGCCGGTGTTGCCAAATCCAGGATCCATGGTGATGCATCCTGTTTCAGCCCGGAGATTTTGTGTATCGATACATTTTTCGTTCTCTGAACCGGTAAAGACATCAAATTCATAATTCTTTCCTTCAATATTCAGTGTTGCTTTGTCGCTCATAGTGTTCTCCAGGGCAATGGTATTGTTGTACCGTCTTAATAACAAAAGTGTACGGCAATTTTTTGTCAGCCGGCAGGTCTGATAAACATATCTTTCATCTGTAACTTGTAGTAATCATTCATGCAGTTTACAATAGAAGCAGGCAACACGCTTTGCCGATTGCCGCTAAGCAGCCAACTCTTGTCCGAAAGAATAGGCTCGGGTCAGGATTTCCTGCTGGGCGAAAATATCATCTTCAGCCCCGGCCAGTATCCTGCGCATCAGTTTCTCCGAATTGCCGTCTTTTCTTGGGCTGCCATCAATGCCAAGTATTTTCACATGCACGCCTCGCTTTATTTTGACTTTTTAAGAGTTTATCTTTTTCTTAATATCAATTATCGGTGTGCCGTCCAGGATATCGAGGCCGGACACCTCCAACTGATTGCCATGGATTGCCAGCACTTTCAGTTCCGAAATTGCCAGAGGATTTGGTCGCATCGGGCTGCGGGTGGCAAAGACGCCGCGAAGCCCCCTCGATTTATCTCCCCGCGGATACACTTTAAGTGTGTCGCGATTTGACTGGTGCAACCAGAAGAGCACAACAATAGTCTGTCCTGGAGTAATTCCGTCCAACCCCTCCTGATATTCGGGATAGATCTCCAGGGTACCGATTCTGTCCGACTCATCGAAATTTTTCGGAGCGTCCTCACGGCTGGTAATGTCGCCATGGAGCATCCCGATAATGTGCAATCTTGGTTGTTCTGACATGTATATTTGTTTCCTCTATGAATTGATGGCGTCGTAACGGCTTCAGCTACCTCATCTTCAGCCATACCAAAAGAGGGTCAAGCCATTCCCGGTAGGGCCGATAAATCAAGCCGTGGCCGATATCGAGGGCAAGAACAATTTCCTGGAATTGGCCCAACCCTGCAGATCGCTGAAAGTATAAGGCCGGAGTGATTGACAGCTTATCTGACCGATCGTGGATCGACAGAATATCGCCGTGCAGCTTGAGATTTTTGTCAGTGAGACATTTTTCGAACAACCCGGCCAGAAACAGGAAATGTATCTCTTTCTCCTCCAGCATGCTCGAAATATAAGAGCTGATAACACCACCTTTGGAGGCACCGACGATGACGATGTTGCCCGGTGAAACCCCGTTTGCCAGCAGTTTTTTAACCTGCAACACAATTTTCCTGGCATAAGGGACAACCTGCGTATCTTTCTCCCGCGCCTCACTGATCACTATGAATCCTTCCTTGGCCAACTCTTCCAGGATCAGCTGGTATTCATAGTATCCGTGCTCTTTACTTTTGGGTCGGATTCCTGCTTCCTCGATGATCAGACCGTGCAGATAAAAGAGATACCGTTTGGTGGTGTCGGGCTTGTCTGGAACATCCGGCAGGATGTTGTTATGAGTTGTCTGCATAGTCGCCTCCTGTTGTAAAGGTTTGACTTCTCCTCATAGCAGGATTGTGAGGATGGTTTCAAGGATATTTTTATGTGGGACGCTTCATCAAGCGACGCATTTGGCTCAAGAATTCAGAAATCATGATCATGATAATTTCGTCGGGGAGAATGTCCAGATTTAAAAATTGCCAGAGCGAGAATCGTTAGTCCGGATCGACGGCGTCATCGCTCTCTGGAGCGTTTCTCAATTTTTTCTTGAGATGCTCAAGGCCCACAATTCGATTTTTAAGATTGGCAAAAGTTTCGGTTTCTATCATCAGTTTTGCTGTGAAATCTTTGAGACATTCTTCGCACATGCCCACCACATCCGACTCCGTGAGATTCTGGAACTCCCGGGCACACGTAAAGCAGAGGGCATCTCGTTTCTCGCTGAATATGATTGTGTCGGCGCTTCCATCTCCCACATGTCTGCAGACAATCCAGACGGCAACCTTTCCATGTTTTTCGCATGTTGCTTTTGTACTCATGACGCTCCTTGTTCTACTGCTTGCTCAACTGTTACCGGGCCTGTAACAAAATCGAAGAAAATCTTCTGTCCGATCGGCGATATGTCCAGGCAGGGATGCCCATCCTGCAGTTTATGCCTATCGGGTCGTCTCGTAATTTGAGTCAAAGCAATGCAACCTTCTGAGAAGGCATTTGCTTGACATCCGCCAATGGTGTATCTTTACAGCTTAATCTTCACCAATTGGAGATATACCATGAAACTGTATGACAGCTACCTATTTGATGCCGACGGCACCCTTTTTGATACAGTAGAACTCATCTGTACATGTTTCCAGTATGTTGCAGAAAAATATGCTGGCAAAACCATGGACAGGAGTACCATCATCAATGGTATCGGACTGCCGCTGAAGAGTCAGCTCATCACTCATCTGGGGCCCGATCTCGATCATGAGCAAATTCTTGATGACTATCTCCAATACCAGCTCAGCATAATGCAAGGCAGCATTCGTCTCTTCCCTCACGTTATTGAGACCCTGGAAATGCTGAAAAGTGCAGGTAAAAAGCTGGCTATTGTCACCTCACGAAGACGGTTCAGCATGGAGAAAATTTTGCAGTCGACAGACACTGCCAGGTATTTTGACGTTCTGGTGACGCCCGAAGACACAACCAGACATAAGCCTGACGCAGAACCAGCGTTGAAGGCCATTTCCCTGCTCGGTGCGGATAAGTCCAGCACTGTCTTCACCGGTGACGCTCTCTACGATATCTGCAGCGGAGCCAGCGCCGGCATAGACACCATCTTTGTTAACTGGAGCCATGCAGCACGCTCCTCCCTTCCGGTAACCCCCACCTGGGCAATCGATTCTCTGCAGGAGTTGACCATCCACCTGCACAACAGCTAGATGGACATGGTGTAAGTTACTCATTTACTATCAAGTTTCCTCGTATTATCTCGTTATACAGCAGATTTCAGAAGTTTTTTAAGATGGTTACATTCTGTAATTGTTGATAAATTTTGTTAAAATGGCCTGGATGGTGTATTAGGGGAAAAACTGTGTAGGGTGAATGCAACGGAGGACCATATGAAAAAAACCTGATGTTCGTTTTCTGTAGTTTTCTTTTCATTATTTTTAATGATTCCAACTTGATTGCTGCCAACGCACAAGCTTTCCCACAAGTTATTGTCGTAGAGAATGACTGGCCGCCGTATTTTATGGGAGAATCACACGAAAAGTTGCCTGGGTTCGCCAAAGAACTGCTCCAAAAATGCATTCCTGCAGCGGGATACACTGCAAAATTTCAATTCTACCCTGTCAACCGTATGTATTCTTATCTGCAGAGCGGTGCAATTGATGTTGCATTGTTTTCCTATAAGGCCGACGGCGAAAGCTTCCTGCTGTATGGCAAAGAAGCTCTTTTTTCTTCCGGTTATCGACCCGTTATTCGAAGTGAAACTGATATAAAGATACATGCACTTGAGGATTTTGATGCATTGCGCCTTGGCCATCTCGCTGGCCTTCGGTATTCTTGACAGAACTATTGCCTACCAGTCCTCGCGGTATCTGGCCATTATTCTGGTTCCTTTTATCCTGAGTATGTTTATCCTTTTTTTTCTGCTTCGCCGAAAAATTATTAATCCCATTGAACTTTTGATCACCCAGTTTGAAGATCTCGCCAGACAACAGCTCGATAAGAAATTCATATGGAAGCAACAGGACGAAATCGGACTCCTTGGTCGAAGCCTGGAGAAGACTCGACAATCCTTACATAGAGTATTTGAAGATCTAGAAAAAGCAAAAAATCAGGCGATTCTAACTTCCAGAGACCTTGGAAGGAGTAATACCCAGCTTACGGATCAAATCTCCGAGCGAATTAGAATCGAACAAGAACTTCGTCTTCACAAAGAACAACTCGAGCAGATAGTACAGCAACGAACTGCGGAACTCCTGACAACAAACGACAACCTGGTTAAAGAAATGAAGGAGAAGAGAGGTTGAGGACGAACGCAGGAAAATTGAAAAAAAGCTTCATCGGGCGGAAAAAATGGAGGCGCTTGGCCTGCTGGCGAGTAGTGTTGCCCATGATCTGAATAATATTCTTGCAGGAATTGTAAGCTATCCGGAGGTTCTGCTCATGAGAATGGATAAACAGAATGATTTATATAAGCCGCTTGCAACCATTCATAGTGCTGGAAAACGAGCGGCTGCAGTGGTTTCTGATCTCCTCACCATTGCCAGGAATGCAGCGACTGTTCGTGTCCAGTATAATCTCAATGATTTAGTGCAGGAATATTTTTCCAGTCCGGAATTTTTTCAGCTGCAAAACATATCTGACAAAATTGTTATAAAATTTAGTTTCGAAGCAACGAAGCCGTATACTTTGTGTTCGATAGTTCATGTGAAAAAGTGCCTCATGAATCTTGTCACAAATTCGGTCGAAGCCATAGGCAGCGATAATAGTGGAACAATAACCGTTTCGACCTCTAACACGATTGAAAGAGAGAAAATTGAAAACCAGGAAGAAGAAATTGAGTACATCGTGCTTTCCATAGAAGACGATGGCCCTGGCATTGTTGCAAAGGATCTCGAAAACATTTTTGAACCTTTTTATAGTACCAAACAAATGGGAAGGAGCGGCTCGGGTCTTGGCCTGGCCGTCGTCTGGAGTGCCTTGCAGGAACATAATGGGAAGGTTACTGTGAGCAGCAATAGTGGTGGTTCCTGTTTCAAACTCTATTTCCCTCAGTTAAAAGTTGAAGAAAAACCGTCTGCTTCGGAGGAAAAAGAAGCATATATAGATGGCAACAACCAGACTGTTCTGGTCGTGGATGATGAGCCACTCTTATTGGCCATCGCTGAAGAAATGCTTACCACATTGGGTTTTATGGTGGTTACAGTTCCATCGGGAGAAAAGGCCCTTGAATTCTTGCAAACAGGCACCGCTGGTCTGGTGATGCTGGACATGTTGATGGACCCCGGTATAAACGGCAGGCAGACCTATGATCAGATCCTGCAGATCTGTCCGGGACAGAGGGCGATTCTTGTCAGCGGTTTCGCCATGAACGATGACATTCAGGCTGCTCTTGATCTGGGTGTCAGGGCCGTCTTGAAAAAGCCCTATGGTATGCATGATTTGAGTCAGACCATGAAGCAGGCACTTACTTCATGATTGTGGTTGCAGACGAGAGTGGAGTGCCTCAGTGCGATGGGCTTTTGTTGGTATAATAGTTCCCTGAGCCAGGACAAAAGAAAACAAAGTGGCTGGCGGAGCGATAAGCAATGAATATATCCGTTTGCACCACCGCCAGAAAGGAGTGCAAACGGATAGGCATATTCGATATCAAAAGCTGCTGACGACAGATAATTACCCGTTATGGGAAAACAAAATTTTCCGGTCAACAGAGGAAGCGGCACTGGTTCCGGTGAGGACCATTGTCTGTTTTAATTCCGTCATGATCGTGTCGATATAGGTTTCAACACCTTGTTGCAGCCCGCCTACGGCAGCAACAGAAAACGGACGACCTACCATCACCGCATCGGCTCCAAGGGCCAGCATTTTCAGGACGTCGCCTCCCGAACGGATGCCGCCATCTGCCAGAATCGTGATCTTGCCCTTTACCTTGTCGGCGATAGCGGCAAGGACATCGGCTGCACCGGGGGCATAGTCCAGAACTCTGCCGCCATGGTTGGATACCACTATTGCATCGGCGCCGGCAGCAACGGCCATTTCGGCCTCATCGGCGGTCATGACGCCTTTGAGAATAAATTTTGTGCCGGTCCTGCGGATTATTTCAGTGAGCTTTTCAAGTGACTTTGGGGAAACGGGCCGGCCCATTTTGCGCAGCGTGATAAGGCCAGCGGCATCGATATCCATGCCGATAATATCAGTGCCGGTTGCCTTGGCGGCCTCAATTTTTTTGAACAATTCTTCGTCTTCCCATGGTTTAATGAAGGGAATCCCATGGCCGTCTGCTGACTTTATGGCTTTAAACCCAGCCTGGTGAATGAAATCGGGTACACCGTCACCGCTGCAGCCGATGATGCCTTTTGCTTTGCAACCGCTGACGATGGCCTGGATATAGTCTTCTTCGGAGACAGCACCGCCCATGTTGAAAGAGACGCCGCCGATTGGCGCGGCAAGGATGGGGAGGGAGAGCTTTTTACCCAGCACGGACACCGTGGTATCCGGTTCGGTAACGTCATGGATCAGGCGCATATTGAACTTGATTCGGCCCAGGGTCTCAATGTTATTAATAAAAGATGAGCCGCTGCCAAGTCCGCCCATGCCCGGGACTTGTCCGGCGCATGCTTTGCCATTGCAGATAGGACAGACTTTACAGAAGGTCTCCATCATTTTTCTTGCATTGTCGCGAATCTCTTTCATTCCAATCTCCGAGGAAAATTATAGGGGCAATATCGTGGCCCGGCAAAGGATTTTGTTGTCAGACTGTCAGTACGCGTAAAACGATGTCTGTCGATTTAAGATAAAAAGATCAGCCCGGCAAGAAAATTCCGGTAAACGTTCCAGTTTTAGTTGCTTCTATTGGCGGAGCAATGCCTACTGCCAGCCATGTTCTGCGAGCTGGGTCAAGAAGAGATAGGCGGTAAGAAGTAAAGCGATGCCTATCCCCAGGGTTGCAACTCCGCTCTGCGCTTGAGCTTTGTAGGTGAGGGCTCCTTTTTTTAATACCTTATAGATACGGTTCATGCTTTGTTGCAAAAGAATAATCTGTCTCGAGGGGGTACTGAAAAGAGTACCCCCTTGTTTCCCCTTTATCGTCGTCGCGCGGCTCAGATTTCTGGTAGATCTTATGGTATTGCTTGACGGGAAATGAGTGAAGATGCTTTCGCTGATAGATTCCGTATTGTGCTTCATGGCAAACCTTCCTTGTAGTGATTTAGAAATAATTTTCTAGTGTTTTTTACACGGAAATTATTTCGCGAAGGAACTTCCCCGCAAAGATTTTTGGCGGAGTTAAGCGTTTGCAAGGAGTCTAACAGGGCAGGGGTATCACAGAGTGAGTACCCTGTGGTTTTTTTTAAAAAACCTAGAGAAGGGGGAGGAGGAGTTATTTTTCGATGGGAATCAGATTGCTTAAGGCGTTGCGGCACTCAGTGGCCAGCATGGTCAAAAATTAGGTCTAAAAACCTTGGTCAATAGAAGTGAATTCAGCAGAAAAGCCCTCATCGCCACTACGTACAATCTTTGCTTTTAGCTCGAGTGGCTTGTCGCGCATTGCTAATTCTATAACGATTAACAGTTGATCGTCTACAGCGAGTTCTGTGTTGCTTTTGTTTGCAAAACAGCCACATGTGGAGATATTCTGTAAAATTGCCTGGCCCATAAGGCCATTGGCCATATAGGTTATTTTTTTGTTGGCCAGTTTGCATCGGAAGGAGGTTCGTCTGGAATTATTTGTTTTGGCAGACTTCGTTTTGGTAGCCATGTCGACATAGCATTGCAGAGGTTTTGTTGTCAGTTGCTCTATTATGGTTTTGCTTTCCTGCCTGTTAACTTTTTTGGCAGGAAAGTATTACTCCACGATGGTATAGCGCAGGGGGGTCGGTGAAGATATTTTGAGGAGACTCTACCTCTCTGTGGGACAGCAGTGCTAGACAATGAATTTTCTCTGATTAAAAAAAGGAGCAGAAAAAACTTGCGGAAACCGAGTTGTAAGGATAGCTTTAATTCTTCATTTTTTTGGCTCTGAGCGGGAAAAGTTTGGCTGATTATGCAAAAAGGCTAGCGGAAATTGAGCGAGTCGTTCACGAACTGCGGACTACAGATATCGGTCTCGTTAACAAGACCAATTAGACCAGGCATCCTTCGCAGATTGTCCTTAATTTCTCCGTTTCGGGGTCATCTAATGGCCTCAGATCACTTCCCGAACGGTTTTTTGCCGCCGGATTCTAGATGTTGTCGTGTGTTCGTCCGCCGAGAGATCAATCGTTGTTTATGGTAATATCCCCGTGGAGGTTACAAGAGATCTGAAATGATATGGATTGAACGGCAGCGTGCTTTTCTGGATTTTACCCTCTCTTCCCTGTGGCGACGAAAAGCGAGAAATCTATCGCTTCTGGTTGTCTACGCACTTGTTACCTTTCTTCTTTCTTCTGTCATCTTTTTTACCCAGGCATTGCGGAAGGAAGCCGTGAAAATTCTGGAGGATAGCCCGGAAATGATAGTGCAACGTACCATAAGCGGCAGGCACTCCCTCATCCCGGTAAGCTACACAGACAAAATCAATCAGATCCGTGGAACTTCTAAGGTACGCCCCAGACTTTGGGGGTATTATTTCCATCCTGCATCCCGGACCAACTACACCATTATGGTTTCGGAAGGATTTTCTCAGCCAGACGACACTGTTGAAACCGGCGCAGGTGTGTTGAGGACATGGGGGCCTCTCACAGATGGAAAATTATATTTCAGGGCTTACGACGGAGTGGTGATCGCTCTCAAGCCGGTCAATACGATGGGGGAAGGGACTGATCTAGTATCCACTGACCTTATCCTTATGTCAGAATCCAATTTTCGGAGGATTGCAGGTGTTCCCAAAGAATATGCGACTGATATCGTTGTGAATATTCGCAATAGACGGGAATCTCGGACCATTGCAATGGAGATTACCCAGGCGCTCCCTGACACAAGGCCCATACAGAAAGAAGAGATTATCCGTACCTATACCTCTCTATTTGATTGGCGCGGAGGATACGTCATAGTCCTGCTTTGGGGAACCGTTCTTGCTTTTTTCATTTTCGCATGGGACAGGGCGACTGGGCTTAGCGCTGAGGAAAAGAGAGAGATTGGTATCTTGAAAGGCATAGGCTGGGACACCTCTGACGTGCTGATGATGAAGTTCTGGGAAGGGATGGTAATTTCAGTCCTGGCCTTTTTCCTGGGCGTGATCACCGCCTATATTCACGTTTACATGACTTCTGCGACTCTTTTTGAACATGCTCTGAAGGGGTGGTCGATACTCTACCCGAAATTCAGTCTCAGTCCTTCCGTGGATCCGTACCAACTTGCGATTCTTTTTTTTCTGACCGTTGTGCCTTACACTCTGTTAACCATCGTTCCCACATGGAAAGTTGCGGTCACCGACCCTGATCTGGTGATGAGACATTGATCAGGTAATCCACGAGCAAAGCAAACATAGGAACCTATGAAATACCAAGTGGCTTTATATATTTATCAAAACGTAATAAAGACCAGTGATCTGCAACCTGTAACAGATAATCTATGATTCAACTATCGGCAATAACCAAGACCTTTAATACAGGAAAAACCAATGAATTTCAGGCGCTAAAGGGGATCGATCTCGAGGTGGCCCTGAATGAGGTGACGGTGCTCGTCGGTCCCAGCGGATCAGGGAAGACCACCCTGTTAAGTATTCTCGGCTGCATGTCGAGACCCACCTCCGGAAGAATATTATTGAATGGGCGAGAGATTACCAGTCTACCTGAACGCTTCGCCGCGGGAATCAGGAGGGAAACCTTCGGGTTTATCTTTCAAAACTATAATCTGATCAAAGGAATTTCAGTATTGGAAAACACCATGCTTCCGGCCTACCCAATAGGTGAAAAATATCGGCTGGTCAAAGCTCGGGCGGCCTCCCTTCTGGAAAAACTCGGAATCGAATCGAAAGCACAAGAGCAGGTGGAAAACCTCTCGGGCGGGGAGCAGCAGCGTGTCGCAATTGCCAGGGCTCTGATCAATAACCCTTCAATCATAATCGCAGATGAACCCACCGCCCATCTGGACACTGAACTCGCCCGGCAGCTTCTGGAAATTTTTTCCGGATTCAGGGAAGAAGGAAATACCATATTGATCGCCAGCCATGATGCACTCGTCTTCGAATCTCCGATTGTTGATCGTGTCATCTCCATGCGGGATGGCAGGGTGGTAGGGTAAAACGAATCATCCCGAATACTGAAAACGGAAATCAATATGTTGCTTAATCCTGCTATCTTAGCTCTCATTTCGGGTTCTCTGCTGATCACGGCCTTCGCATTTTATGCCCTGTGCATCGCTATTAAAATCCTGAACCATTGGAATATCCAAAGCGGCAGCGAACTGCAACTGCTCCTGGAAAGAAAAACCTATCTTATATCAATTGTTTTCAGTTACGTGTTGGGGTTTGAACTTATTTCCCTGATCCTGTTCATCTATACCGCAGAACATATACACGTCCTGTTCGTCGGCGCCATGTGCGCAGCGGGATCGCTCAATGTCAACGACTACGGCTACGTCGCACTGGTTGTCAAAATCCTTGCCTTCGTGATTTGTGGGGTGTGGATGATCGTCAACCACACAGACAACCAAGCCCATGATTACCCGCTGATTCGTGCCAAGTATAAACTCCTCATCTTATTGACGGTAATGATCGGATTAGACACTTTCCTGCAAATTAACTATTTTATGGGACTCCGGGCCGATGTGATTACGTCCTGCTGCGGGAGCATTTTCAGCGGGGAAAGCCAAGGCATAGCAGGGAGCTTGGCAGCTCTTCCCCCCGCTGCCACCAGGATCGTTTTCTTTGCAGCTCTCATCCTCACCATGAGGGTGGGGGTCGGTGTCATCGTAACAGGAAGAGGCGCAGCTTTGTACGGTATCCTGGCAGCAGTGACAACAGTGGTTTCTTTGGCTGCCGTGATCTCTTTTATCTCCCTGTATTACTATGAACAGCCGACCCATCATTGCCCCTTCTGTCTGCTTCAAAAGGATTACTATTATATTGGCTATCCTCTCTACCTCTGTCTTCTTATGGCGGGCACGACCGGCATGGGAACAGGCGTAATCGAAAGGTTGAAGGGGCCGGACTCCCTTTTGAAAATAATACCTGCCTTGCAGAGACGTTTATGCCTTTTTTCCCTGGGAGGATTCTTGATCTTTACACTGATTGCCACCTATCCGATGCTTTTCTCAGATTTTGTGCTGGACACGTAGTCTTTGCAAGGCGCGTACACCACACTCCACAGCGCATGTCATGAAAATTGCTATTTATTCTGAATCAGGTGTTTTGGGGGCATCACGAGCGACCCGGATGGGAAATGCTCAAGGGACATAGGGAAATCCTGGAATGGCGAGTAAAGGTATCGGCCTGGGAAAGATGTCTGGTGTAACGGGCCTCTGTAAACAGACAGAGATCCGTCAACTGGAGGTCCCGAACCAAGCGTTTGCAATTAATCAGGTTTCTCTCGTATTCTACCTTTTGGAGCCGAGGATGGACCAGGAAAAGTCCCGCCATAATCAGACAGAATGCCGCGAGAACGACCAGGAATACGCTTGACTTCCGAACCCTTGCAATCATCGTTTGCAACCCAATGTTTTCATACCCCAAATACCGAATCCCGCAGTCATCAATCCAGATTCTCGATTACCAGGGAGGTTACGCCTTCAAACCGGAACATCTTTTTGCCTTTATGGTTCCCTAACAACTTCCGCGCATCATCTTCGGTGGCCAAGGGAATGAGTTCGTAGCCCATAGGCCCGTAGATATCGCTGCCAGTGACGAAAAAGGCTTTCCTGGCGTCGATCATTTTCATGTCATAGTATTCCATGACATAGAGAGCAGCGATATCTTTTTTATTCTTGCCTGGCCGATATTTCACAGGGTTGAAATAATACTTGAACAGGTCCTTTGCACCGTCAAAAAACTCCACGGAACCGTCTTGCATGATAATCTCCGCAGTCCAGTCGGGATACTTATACACAAGCATCCCACACACCGGGCATTTGTCTTTCCTGGTAGGTTCCACCGGTCTTTTTTCTACGGCAAATCCAGTGCCGCTTATCAACAAAACAGCAATCAGGGTAACGGCCCGGAACAGATGCACTCTATTCATCCATATCATTTTGCAGCAAGCCTCCATTTTCATGGTGCGAGTTGATCGTACTAATCCGTGATCAACCCTTCATGCAAAAATTTGATTACCCCTCAAATCAGCCTATCGGAATGGAAGGGTGTGAGCTGTTCGTTTCACGGGTCTCTGCAGCCATGGACGGCTGCAGCGAAGCCCCCAGGGATGGGTTTACGGCGTCCCGGGAAACGAACAGCTCACACCCT